>Ga0326597_10013412_pt1 | contig 10774 bp, 7 predicted proteins | sample RVTome_12_FD_203789 | JGI IMG/M metagenome (GOLD analysis project Ga0326597, IMG submission 203789) | Soil microbial communities from uranium-contaminated site in the Upper Colorado River Basin, Wyoming, United States - RVT100D185 | ecosystem: Environmental > Terrestrial > Soil > Contaminated >... | reverse complement strand
TGCGGTGCTGGCGCACATGGTGCCGCGCTACGCGCTGCTCGCGGCGCGGCCGGCGCGCAGGGCCGGGGCCGGGCTGTACCTGTGGTACACCCACGGGGGGGTGGACGCGCGCTTGAAGCGCGCCGTGGCGATGGTCGACAAGGTCTTCAGCGCCTCCGAGGAGTCGCTGCGAGTGGAGACCACGAAGCGCGTCGTCACGGGCCACGGCATCGACCTGGAGCACTTCGATCCACGCGGCGAGCGGCCCGCCGCCCCGCCGCGGCTGCTCTCGGTCGGGCGGCTGACGCCGCGCAAGGACCCGCTGACGGTGCTGGCGGCGCTCGCGATCCTGCGCGGCCGCGGCCGCGACCTGCGCCTCGACTGGGTCGGGGCGGGGCTGACGGAGGCCGACGGCGGCTTCGCGCGCAGCGTGCGCGAGCAGATCGAGCTGGGCGACCTGGGCGGTGCGGTCGAGCTGCACGGCGCGGTCGCCTACCGCGACGTGCCGGCGCTGTACCGGCGCGCCTCGATCGTCGTCAACGCCAGCCTGACCGGCAGCCTCGACAAGGTGCTGCTGGAGGGCATGGCGTCGGGCCGGCCGGTGGTCTCGTGCAGCGACGCGGCGGCGGGGGTGCTGGGGGCGCGCGCGGCAGAGCTCACGTTCGCGCCGGGCGACGCCGAGGGGCTGGCGCAGCGCGTCGAGGACCTGCTGGCGCTCGGCGCGGGCGAGCGGGCCGAGCTGGGGCGCGAGCTGCGGGGGATCGTCGCGCGCGAGCACGAGGTCGGCCGGCTCCTGCGGCGCCTCGCGGCGGAGATGCGGCCGGTGGGGGGCGCGGCGTGAGCGGCTCGTCCCGATGGGCGGACCTGTCGGTCGTCGTGCCGTCCTGGAACGCGCGCGAGCTCTTGCGCGCCTGCCTGGGAGCGCTCGGGCGCGCGCTCGCGGCCGAGCCCTGGCCCGGCGGGGTCGAGGTGATCGTGGTCGACGACGCGAGCTCCGACGGCTCGGCCGACATGGTGGCGCGCGAGTACCCGGCCGTGACGTTGCTGCGCCGCGCGACGAACGGCGGTTACGCCGTCGCGACGAACGCGGGCGCGGCGCGCGCGCGCGGCGCGCACCTCTTGCTCTTGAACTCCGACGCCGAGGTCGGGGCCGGCGACCTCTCCGAGCTGCGCGCGGCGCTGGCGGCCGATCCCGGCCTGGGGGCGGTCGCCCCGCGGCTCGTGAACGCGGACGGCTCGACCCAGCGCGCCTGCATGCGTTTTCCGCTCTTGAGGACGGCGCTCTTCTTCGGCACGCCGCTCGAGCGCTGGTTTCCGCGCTCGCGCGAGCTGGAGCGCTACCGTGCGCGCGACCTCGACCCCGAGCAGGACGCGCAGGTCGAGCAGCCGCCGGCGGCCTGCCTGCTCTTGCGGCGCGCGGCCTGGGATGCGGCCGGGCCGCTGGACGAGTCGCTGGCGGTCTTCTTCAACGACGTCGACCTGTGCCGCCGGCTGCGCTCCGCCGGCTGGCGCATCGGCTACCGGGCGCGCTGCGCGGTGCGCCACCACGGCGGCGGCAGCACGCGGCACCTGGCCGACTTCGTGCCGCGCTGGCACGCCGACCGGCTCGCGTACTACCGCAAGCACCACGGCCGCCTCGGGGCGCTGCTGGTCAAGCTGTGCGCGGCCTGGACCTTCGCCGACTGGGCCGCGCGCAACCTCGCGCGCCGCCTGCGCCGCGCGCCCGCGGCCGAGCCGCTGCTCCCGATGACGCGCGCCTTCGCGCACCTCTTGCGCCAGTGAGGTCGCGTGAGGCCCGGCCGTCAGTGCCTCCCGCGGCCCCCTCGCGCCTCTGTGTCCATGCCCTGGGCGTGAGCGACGCGATGTCGGTCGCCGGCGGCGTCGGTACAGGCCGTTCGGAACACCGCAGGTGGGCCAACCCGAGCCGGATGCGCTGCGCGAGGCCCGGCTCCTCAGCGCGCGCGGCGGCCGGGAGATGGCCGGCGGGGCGGGTACGGGGCGGACGGGCAGGGTAAGCTTCGGACCCGATGGCCCCGCGATCCACCCCGCCCGGCGCCGGCGCCGGCCTTGCCGGCACCCTGCGCGCGGCCCTCGCCGCGGCGGCGGTGACGGGGCTCCTGTTCGGCCTGGCCGACGCCGTCGTGGCCGACCGGCGGCTGTTCGGGCCCAGCGGGGCGGTCGGCACGCTCGGGTGCTACGCGGCGGCGGTGGGGGCGTACGCATTGATGCACGGGGCCGCGCTCTGCGCCTTGGGCCTCGCGCTGCACCCGCTCGTGCGCCGGCGCGCGGCGCCGGCGCGGCTGCGGGCGCTCCTGGCGCTGGGCCTCGCCGCGGGGGGCTTCCTCGAGCTCTACTGGTGGACGCGGCCGTGGGTGTTCGAGGGGCGCTCGTCGGTCTCGCCCGAGCGACTGGCGGCGGCGGGCGTGCAGGCCGCCGTCGCGCTCGCGCTCGGCTGGGTCGTGGCCGGCCGCCTGGCGCGCTTGCCACGGGGCGGGCACGCGGCGCTGCGCGCGCTCGTGCTGGCCGGCCTGGTGGGGGGCGGCCTGTTCGTCCTGGCCGAGGGGCGCAAGGTCGCCGCGCGCGGCGTCATCAACGAGCGCAACGAGAGGATGCCCAACGTGCTGCTCGTGATCGTGGACGCCCTGCGCGCCGACCACCTGGGCTGCTACGGCAACTCGAAGGTGCAGACGCCGGTCCTCGATGCGCTGGCGCAGCGCGGCGTGCTGTTCGAGAACTGCTTCGTGCAGGCGCCCTTCACCTGGACCAGCTTCGGCTCCTTCTTCACCGGCAAGTACCCGCGCCGCCACGGCCTGATCGCCCAGGCACCCGGCGTGCGCATGGTGCCCTCGAACGTCACGCTGCCGGTGCACCTCAAGTCGGCGCTGCGCAAGGACGGCACGCGCATGCGGGACGCGGACTACGTCGGCGGCACGTTCATGACCGGCGCCCTGTCCTACGGCTCGGGTCTGGCGGCCGGCTTCGACGTCTACGCCGAGGCCATGATGGGCCACGACCTGGTCGAGGTCGACAGCCAGTGGAGCGTGTTCCGCTCCGAGCTCCTGCCCTGGATCTTCAAGAACAAGCTGCAGCAGCGCGTCGACTCGAGCCTGGTCGTGACCCTGGCGCGCAAGTGGCTGCGCCGGAATCGCGACCGGCGCTGGGTGGCGATGGTGCACCTGTACTCGACCCACACGCCCTACGACCCGCCCGAGGAGTTCAAGCGCCTGTACTGCGACCCGGCCTACGACGGGCCGGTGAAGGCCTTCTACGCGGCGCACCGCATCGCCATCGAGCGCGGCGAGCACGAGCCCGCGCCGGCCGACGTCGAGCAGATCCGGAACCTCTACAAGGCCGGCGTCACGCAGGCCGACGCCATGATCGGCGAGCTTTTCGGTGAGCTCGAGCGGCTGGGCCTGATGGACGACACGCTCGTGATCGCGACCGCCGACCACGGCGAGGACCTGGGCGAGCGCGCGGGCTACTGGGAGCACAACCACATGTGGCAGACGAACCTGCGCGTGCCCCTGATCCTGGCCAACACGCGCCTCCTGCCGCACGCGAGGCGCGTCGGCGCGCTGGTCGAGAGCGTCGACCTGCTCCCGACCGTGTGCGACCTGCTCGAGCTCGAGTTGCCCGAGGCGCCCGAAGGCGACCCGTACGCGCGGGTCGACGGCGTCAGCCTGCGGCCGCTCGTGCGCGACCCGCGGGTGAGCGCGGTCAAGGAACGGAGCTTCGCCGAGAACTACCTCTTCGTGTCCGTGCAGGACCTGCGCACGAAGCTGATCGTCCCGTACGAGGTGCTGGCGCAGGAGGATCCCGAGGCGCTGTTCGCACTCGGGCGCGGCCGCGTGCGGCTGTTCGACCTGGCGGCCGACCCCGACGAGGAGCAGAGCGTCTTCGAAGCGCGGCCCGAGGACGCGCGGCGGCTGTACGCCGCGCTGCGCGCGTGGAACGCCGCCATGCCGATCCCGCAGAGCGACCTCGCACCCAGCGCGCGCGACCGCGAGCAGCAGGCCCTGCTCGACTCCCTGGGCTACACCGAGCGCTACGGGGCGCCGGCCGGCGGGGACGAACGCGACGAGTGAGCGCCCCGCCCCTCGTCCTGGTCGCCAACGCGCGCATGCCCTCGCAGCGCGCGCAGTCGCTGCAAGTGGCCCAGGCCGCGGCCGCTTTTTCCCGCGCGGGCTGCGAGACCACGCTGCTCCATGCGCTGAGGCGCGGCACGCCCGCCGTCGCCGACGCCGGAGCCCTGTGGGAGCACTACTCCGTGCCGGCCGGAGCGCGCCCGGCCGTGCAGGGCGTGCCGTGCACGGACTGGATCGAGCGTTTCCCGCGCGCCCTGCAGTACGCGCCGGCGCGGCTGCAGGAGCTCTCCTTCGCGCGCAACGCAGCGCGCGAGGTGTTGCGCTCCTTCGCACAGCGGCGCGTGCTGGCGCGCGAGATCGAGGTCGCGCGCGCGCTGGTGCGCGCCGGACGGCGGGGGGTGTTCCTCGAGCTGCACCGCGTGCCCGGCGGCCGCGCGCGCAGGCGCTGGATGTGCGAGGCGGCGGCGGGCGCGGACGGGATCGTGGCCATCTCGGACGGCGTGCGCGACGACCTCGTCGCCGGCGGCGTCGAGCGCGCCGCGGTCACGGTCGAGCACGACGCCTTCGAGCCGGCGCGCTTCGCCGAGCTGCCGTCGAAGGCGGCCGCGCGGGCCGAGCTCGGGCTCGACCCCGACGCGCCGCTGGTCGTGTACACCGGCGGCCTGCTCGAGTGGAAGGGCGTCGACCTCCTGGTCGATGCCGCGCGCGAGCTCCCCGGCGCGCGCTTCGTCCTCGTCGGCGGCATGGACGCCGACGTCGAGCGCCTGCGCCGGCGCGCGGGGGGCCTGTCCAACGTGCGCGTCGACGGCTTTCAGCCGCCGGGGCGCGTGCCGCTGTACCTGGCGGCGGGGGACGTCGGCGTCGCGCCGAACCGCTCGAGGCCGGCGATCAGCGCGCGCCACACCTCGCCGCTCAAGGTGTTCGAGGCCATGGCCTGCGGCCTGCCCCTGGTCGCCAGCGACCTGCCGAGCCTGCGCGAGCTCCTGACCGACGGCGAGGACGCCGTGCTGGTCGCGCCCGACGACGCGCGCGCCCTGGCGGCCGGCTTGCGGCGCGTCCTGGACGACGACGGGCTGCGGCGCCGCATGGGCGAGCGCCTGCGCGCGCGCGCGGCCGGGCACACCTGGGACGCGCGCGCGGCGCGGCTCCTGCGCTGGATGGACGAGCGCGCGCTGCAGGCTTCCGCGCCGGCGCGTCGATAGGATCCCGGCCGTGCGCGTCCTGTTCCTGACCGACTCGCTCTCCGACCTCGACGGCGTCGGGCGCTACGCGCTGCGCCTGATCGCCGCCCTGGAGGAGCTGCACGGGGACCTGCACGTCGAGGTGCTGCTGGCGCGCAAGCACCGGCCGACCTCGGCCGCCGTGCCGGCGCGCTGGAAGGTGGGCGTCGGCCTGCCGCCGGACTACTTCTACTACATGTCGCCGGCGCGCTTCTGGGCCGTTTCGGCGCTGACGCTGCCGGGCCTGTGGCGCGCGGCGCGGCGCGCCGACCTGGTGCACGCGATCAAGGACTACCCGCACAACTGGCTCTCGCTCCAGGCCGCGCGGCTGGCCGGCCGGCCGTGCGTCGCCACGGCGCACGGGACGTACACGGTCCAGCCGCTGCTCTCCGCGCGCCACCGGCGCAGGGCGCTCGCCACCTACCGCGGCCTGGCGAGGATGATCTCGGTTAGCCGCTACACGAAGCGGCGCCTGCTCGAGCTGCTCGACGGGCGGCCGCCCGGACCGGAGCGCATCGCCGTCATCCCCAACGCCGTCGCCGCGCCGCACTACGCCGAGCCGCGCGCGCTCGGCGGCCGGCCCTGGACGGGGGCGCGCTTCACGCTCTCGATCGGCGAGCTCAAGGAACGCAAGGGCCACCACCTGTCGCTCGGGGCGTGGTGCGACGTGGCCGCGCGCCACCCCGACCTGCAGCACTTCGTGGTCGGCAAGGGCGCGCGCGACGCCTACCAGGAGTCTCTGCTGGAGATGGTGCGCGCCGCCGGCCTGGAGCAGCGCGTGCACTTCCTGGGCAACGTCGACGAGGAGGAGAAGGTCGACCTGCTGCAGCGCGCCGAGGTCTTCCTGCACACGCCCGTCACGTCCGCCGACGGCGGTTTCGAGGGTTTCGGCATCGTCTACCTCGAAGCGGCCGCCAGCGGCACGCCCTCGATCGGCACGACCGGCTGCGGCGCCGAGGACGCGATCGCCGACGGCCTGACGGGCTTCCTCGTCCGACAGGACCGGACCGCCGTGGCGGCCGCACTCGAGCGCTTGCTGGGCGACCCGGACCTGCGCGCGCGCGCCGGCGCGGCCGGCCGGGAGCACGCCCGCGCGGCGACCTGGGAGCGCAACGCGCGCGAGGTTCTGGGCCTGTACCGCGAGGTGCTGGCGTGAGCGGCGGCCCCCAGCGCTGGATCCAGAGCCGCTTCCTGCGCGACGCCGCCACGCTGCAGGTCGGCGGGATGATCAACCAGTCGAGCCAGCTCCTCTCGGCCGTGATGCTGGCCTTCCTGCTCGGCGCCCACGGGCAGGGCCTGTACGTCTCGGCCATCGCGCTGCAGGCCTTGTTCTACTTCCTGATCAACGTCGGCGTGGCCCAGGCCACCACCAGCCAGATCGCGGCCGCGGCGGCGCGCGGCAACGAGTTCAAGTCCTCGGGCTGGATCGCCTTCATGGCCAAGGTCGTGCTGGTCTTCGGCGCGGCCCTGTTCGTGGTCGGCTGGTTCGTGCTGCCGACGATCGGCGAGCTCGTCTACGACGAGCGCGCCGTCGGAGTGTGGGCCTGGTGGCTGTGCGCGCAGCCGCTGCTCGACCTGCCGCGCGTCGTGGCCATGGTCGCGTTCCAGGGCACGCGCCGCATGCTGTTCCTGGCCCAGGTCGAGAACGGCCACGAGCTGGTGCGGCTCTTCCTGGTCGTGTTCGGGGCGATGATCACGGGCTCGGCCCAGGGGGCCGTGATCGGCCACCTGCTGGCGAGCGTGATCGGCTCGATCCTGGCGCTCGAGCTGTACCGGGAGGCGCGCCACGACGACGGCTACGCGTTGCCCGACGTGCGCCAGATCGTGGCGCGGGCGCGCGACATCAAGATCCGCCAGGGCATCCGGCAGGGCATCCGCGTGGCGATCATGAAGAACGGCCATTCGCTGTTCGGCAACGTCTTCCCGCGCCTGATCATCGGCGGCGTGGTCGGGATGAGCTGGGTGACGTACTTCCACATCGCCCAACGAGTCATGATGGTGCCGATGATGTTCGCGCAGGGCGTCGGCCGCACCCTCCTGCCGGCGCTGGGCGAGCTGGCCGGCTTGAAGGACCTGACTCGCTTCCGGCGCCTGTTCGCGCGCGCCACGCTGATCACCGGGGGGGCGATCTCGAGCGCCGTGCTCGGCTCGCTGCTGGTCATCCCCTGGCTGGTCAGCGCGCTCTTCCCGCCCGACTACGTGCGGCCGGTATTCACGTACGCCTGGATCCTGGCCCTCGGCTACGTGCCCTTCGCGTTCGGCAGCACGCTCGAGTCGTTCTACATCGTCGCCAACCGCATGAAGGCGCTCCTGTACATCGCCCTGGTCGGGGCGGCGATCACGATCCCGGCCAACGTCTGGCTGATCCTGAACATCCCGTACACGGGCACGGCCTGGGGCCTGTCGCTGTACCAGTCCTGGACCCTGGTGCACCTGTGCTACGTCGGCTGGTTCTTCCGCCGCACGCGCAGGGCCGGCGGCGTGTGGGCGGAGTGAGAGCATGCGCGTCCTGTTCCTGAACGACCTGTGCGACCCGCGCGTCGGGTCGGCCACGCGCCAGATGTACCAGCTCGCGGCGCGGCTGCGCGAGCTGGGGCACGCGACCGCCGTGGTCGCGGCCACGCAGGAGCGCGGCGCGGCCGGGCGCACCGAGATCGAGGGCTGCGAGGCGTTCCTGATCCACTCCGACTACCCGCCGCGCTTCCGCGCCTGGGTGGGGCTCGACAACCGGCGCACGCGCGCGCCGCTGCGCGCGATCCTGGCGGAGTGGCGCCCGGACGTCGTGCATGCGCACCTCGTGCACACGCACCTCTCCTACGCCGCCCTGAGCGCGGCGCGGCGCGCGGGAGCCGGGGTCGTTTTCACGGCCCACGACGCGATGACCTTCTGCTACCAGAAACTGACCTGCTTCCACGGCGGCGAGGCGCACGGCGGCGAGCTGCGCGACTACGAGGCGCGCTGGCAGAAGTGCATCCCGTGCCAGCGCTTCCGCTTCCGGCCCGGCCGCAACGCCGCCATCCGCCAGGTGCTGGCGCGCGACGTCGACCGCTTCACCGTCGTCTCGGACGAGCTGGGCGAGGCCATCCGCCGCAACGGGATTCGCGTGGACCGCACGCTGCACAACGCCGTGCGCGCGCAGCCGCGGCTGCCGGCGCAGGAGGAGGTGCGCGCCTTCCGCGAGCGCCACGGCCTGACGGACAAGCTGGTGCTGGCGATCGGCGGGCGCCTGCACGAGCAGAAGGGCGTGACGCAGCTCCTGCGCATGCTGGCGTTGCTGGCGGACGAGTTCCCCGCGCTGCGGCTGATCGTGATGGGGCGCGAGGAGATCTGGCGCGAGCATTTCGAGGCCGCGGCGCGCGAGCTGGGGGTCGCCGAGCTGGTCGTGCCGACCGGCTGGCTGGACGGGGAGGAGCTGCAGTGCGCCTACGCCGCGACGGACGTCTTCGTCACGCCCTCGATCTGCTTCGACACGTTCGGCATGGTCAACCTCGAGGCGATGGAGCACGCCAAGCCCGTGGTCGCGACCGCCTTCGGCGGGAGCCCGGAGGTCGTCCTCGACGGCGAATCGGGGCTGGTCGCCAACCCCTTCGACCTGGAAGCGTTCTCGGGGGCGATCGCGCGCCTGCTGCGCGACCCCGAGCTGCGGCGGCGGATGGGCGCGGCCGGCCGCGAGCGCCTGGAGCGGGGCTTCACGGTCGAGCGCCTGGCGCAGGAGTGCCTGGAGGAGTACGCGGCGGCCCTCTCGAAGGTCCGGGATCGGGCCCCCAGGGGCCGCGGAGGGCCCTGAAGCGCTCCATGCGCCGGCCGCCCGCGGCCGATACCCTTGCGGGGGCCGGCGCCCGCCGGCGCGGAGCCGGCCGGGGCCGTTGCCAAAACCTGACGTACAGGGTAGGTTTTGTTCCCCGGGCCCCCTGAGCGCCCCCCGACCCGCGGCACCCGATCGACAGCAAGATGCGCAAGACCCTCATCGGCTACGTCAAGCCCCACGTCCAGGAAGACCCCATGTCGATGGTCCTGGGCATCGGCTACCTCGGCGCCGTCATGGAACAGCAGGGCCTGCCGGTCGAGCTGGTCGACGAGCGCATCCTGAACGACCAGGAGATGAAGGCCGCGATCGAGCGCAACGACATCATCGGCTTCGGCGCCCTGACGCCGAACATCCGGCGCGCGATCGCCTGGGCCAAGTACGCCAAGGAGAAGGGCAAGATCACGGTCATGGGCGGCCCGCACGCCTCGGTCGACCAGGGCATCTTCCTCGACAGCGGGCACTTCGACTACGTCATCAAGGGCGAGTGCGAGGAGACCCTGCCGCAGTTCGTGCGCGCGCTCGAGGGCGGAGACGAGAGCGAGCTGGCGGCCGTGCCCGGCCTGGCGGCGCTGCGCGACGGGGAGCTCGTGATCGACAACCCGGCGCCGCCGCTGATCAAGAAGCTCGACGAGCTGCCGCTGCCGGCGCGGCACCTCTTGCCGATGGAGCGCTACTTCCAGCTCAACCCCGAGCGGTTGGCCTACATCTTCACGACCCGCGGCTGCCCCTTCAAGTGCATCTTCTGCCAGAAGGAGCTGACCGGCCGCGGCTTCCGCGTGCGCTCGACCGAGATGATCGTCGACGAGCTCGAGCACCTCGTGAAGACGTACGACCCGGGCGTGATCCTGTTCGTGGACGAGATCCTGACCCTGCGCAAGAAGCGCATCCACGAGATGTGCGACGAGATCATCAGGCGCGGGCTCAAGTTCGAGTGGATCGCGAACACGCGCGCCGACTGCGTCGACTACCCGCTGCTCAAGCACATGCACCGCGCCGGCTGCCGCCGCATCTACTACGGCTGGGAGTCCGGCAGCCAGCGCATGCTGGACGTCCTCAAGAAGGACCTGACGCCCGAGGAGATCGTCGAGGCGGCCCGCATGACGCGCCGCGCGGGCATCTGGGCCAAGGTCTACCTGATCGTCGGCAACCCGGGCGAGACCCAGAAGGACATCGACGAGACGGAGAAGGTGCTGCGTCTGGCCGGTCCGGACCTGGTGCGCGTGTCGGTCTTCAACCCGTTGATCGGCACCGAGTCGTGGGACGGGTACCAGGCCAGCATCGACGTGACGGACCTGCGCGAGAACTACGTCTCGTCCAACCGCTCGGCCTACAAGCACGAGCACTTCAGCCAGATCGAGCTCGAGGAGCTGCGCAAGAACATGGTGCGCTCCTACGAGCGCTGGTACTTCGGCACCGGCCAGCGCACCAAGCGTTTCATGGAGCGCGCGCTGTACTACCTCGAGAACCCGGTCTACGGCCGCAAGCGCCTGGGGCGCGCCCTGGGTCTGGTGCCGCCGCCGAAGAGCTCGAACGTCATGAAGCGGGTCATGGCGAAGAGCTGATCTACTACTCCGGGATTTGCGCGCGCAGCGCGCAGATTCCGAAGTAGTAGATCCGGCGCCAATGGCGCCGCGCCGCCGGTCGGGCGGCGAGGAGGGGGAGGCCGCGTGTCGCGGCCGGTG
>Ga0326597_10013411_pt1 | contig 10775 bp, 7 predicted proteins | sample RVTome_12_FD_203789 | JGI IMG/M metagenome (GOLD analysis project Ga0326597, IMG submission 203789) | Soil microbial communities from uranium-contaminated site in the Upper Colorado River Basin, Wyoming, United States - RVT100D185 | ecosystem: Environmental > Terrestrial > Soil > Contaminated >... | reverse complement strand
TCGCTGGCGTCCTCGACGTTGCCGAGCAAGCGGTATGAAACCGACACCGCCCGCCGTTGGTATCGCCGAACCAACTCCGCGAAGGCATCCACGTCGCCGTCGCGCGCCCGGCCTACCAGCCCGATTTCATCCGTCGGCGCGTCACCCGGCTTCGTCCGCAAGTCCGTCAAACTCCTGTACTTAGACACGATCGAGTCGGCGTCGTTAGGAACACTCGAAGTCCAAGAAAGCGACCGCTGCCGCAACCGGGACCGTCGGGTGCGTAACACTTTGGGCGGGGGCGGGCCTGTCAAATCTGAACCCCAAGCGCTAGCGCGGGGCCTGAATCCGCCGCGCATTCGGCACGCCCGGCCCGTCGCGGGCGCTCCGGGTTCGGATGATACAGCGACGCTGCGCTTCCAGTAGAGCCGCCGAAACTGTCGCGGACCCGCCCATGAACCGTTCGCACGCCCGTTTTGTATTATCGGTCGAGCCACGTAGAGTACACGACGCGCGCGGAGGTCGACCGGAATGAGGATCGTGAAGGAAATCGAAGCCTGTCGCAAGGCGGTTCAACAGGCCCAAGCCGAAGGGAAACGCGTCGGCGTCGTCCCGACGATGGGCGCCCTGCACGAGGGGCATCTGTCCCTCATCCGAGCCTCGGTCCACTCGTGCGACTTTACCGCCGTCACGATCTTCGTGAACCCGATCCAATTCGGGCCCGGTGAGGACTTGGGGCAGTACCCGCGTCCCTTCCAGCGCGACGCGGACGCCTGCGCGAATCACGGCGTAAACATCCTGTTCGCGCCGACCGTCGAGACCATGTATCCCCGCGACGAACGCACCACGATCCACGTCGCCGGCCTCACCGACGGGCTATGCGGGCCGCATCGACCGGGGCACTTCGACGGCGTGGCCACCGTCGTCGCCAAACTGTTCCACATCATCCCCGCGGATGTCGCCTTCTTCGGCGAGAAGGATTACCAACAACTGATGGTCGTCCGACGAATGGTCCACGACCTCGACATACCCATCGAGATCGTCGGCTGCCCCACCGTCCGCGAACCGGACGGATTGGCCATGTCGAGCCGAAACGCCTATCTATCGCCCGAGGGCCGGAAGCGGGCAACTTGCCTAGGTCGAGCGTTGTTTGGCGCGGTCGGTCGCGTGGAGGCCGGCGAACGCGAAGCGGCGGTGATAGCGGACGCGATCAGAGAAGAAATCCTCGCGGTCGGCCCATGGGAGATCGATTACATCGACGTTGTGGACGCGGAGACCTTGGTGCGGCTCTCGACCATCAATCGCCCCGCGCGAATCTGCCTGGCCGTAAGAATCGACGGCTGCCGATTGATCGACAACGTGGGCGTGGACGTGACCGGCGGCACTGAGTAGGATGCCGACAACGATGAACTGACGGAGTTACGAATTACGGATTACGAGTTACCAAGAACCGCGCCGGGATATCGGTGTGCCGCGACATGCCGGCACGCGCACACTAGCGCCCTGCGCATCCGAGTCCCTTTTCGCCATTCGACATTCATCATTCTGAATTTCCGCCATGCATCCTGAACTCTTCACCCTCCCGATCATCGGTTACCCCATCAAGACCTATGGGTTCTGTCTGATGGTGGGTTTCCTGAGCGCCGTGTGGCTGGCTATGCGTCGGGCCGAGCGCGTCAAGGCCAGCGCCGACACCGTGCTCGACCTGTCGTTCCTGGCGTTGCTGTTCGGCGTGGGCGGGGCGCGGGTTTTCTACGTCGCCCACTATTGGCAAACGCAGTTCGCGCAGCGAGCGAACCCGTGGCTGGCGGCGATCAACATCACCGAGGGCGGGCTGGAGTTCATCGGCGGTTTCATTGGGGCGTCCGCCGCCATCGTCGGATATGCCGTGTGGAAGAGAATCCCGCTACGACTCTACCTCGACATCCTGGCCCCCAGCACGATGTGGGGCCTCGCCATCGGCCGCCTGGGCTGTTTCATGAACGGGTGCTGCTTCGGCGGAGCCTGCCTCGCGCCGGGCACGGTTCAGGCGGCCTATCCGTGGGCCGTTCGGTTCCCCTATGGAAGTCCCGCGTTCTGGCACGAGTGGGAGGATCGCAAGGTCACCGTGCCGGCGGAGTTGATCGTATCCCTCTCGGAGGAATTGGAGCCGGCTTTGCTGCCCGCCTCCGCGCTGGCGACTTCCGTCGAGCAACGGCAGGGATCGATCCGGGAACTGGCCGACGCGGCGGCGGATTATGATCGCGCCAAGGCGGAGGGGGTCGAACCGAAAGAACTGGCCGAATTGCAGGCCGGCGTCGACGCCGCCAAGAAACGGGTCGAGGCCCAGCAACGAACGCTCGCGACGGCGACCCTGGCCCGCGCCCAGCAGTTCCCCTCTCGCGAGGTCCCCACCCGGCGGACCTCCGTGTCGGAACTCCAAGAGTTAGCCGCGGGTTATCGCTCGCAGTTCGTGCATCCGACGCAGTTGTACGCAGCCATCAACGCCCTGCTGATCTGCGCGGTTCTTTCAGTCCTGTTCCATCTGCGTAAGCGGCACGGCGTGGTGGTGGGCGCGATGCTCATCATGTACCCGATTCCGCGCTTCCTGATCGAATACATCCGGGCGGACAACCCGCACGACGTGGGCGGCCTCACCATCTCCCAGTTCATCGTGCTGGGACTGCTCGTCATCGGCGGGGTCTACCTCTACGTGCTGTACAAGTGGCTGCCGGAGCGGTCGCTGGAGTAAAACGTCAAAAAGTCAAAAAGTCGAAAAGGGGACACATCGAGCACATGACCGTCCCTTCTCGACGTTTTGACGTTTCGACTTTTTGACGTTTTGACTTTTTGACGTTTTACTCCGGCTTCGGCAGCGACGGGTCGAACGGCTCCGGCTCATCCTGGGGCAACGGTCCCAACTCCGTGTTTCGCGCCAGCGTCACGTCGACCTCGTACGAGCTTTCGTCCCGATCGATTTTCAGATGAACGCGCTCGCCGGCCGGAATCATGTAGAGGGCCTGCACAAGATGGCCGAAGTGTTTGACCGGCTTGCCGTTCGCCTCGACGATGCGGTCGCCGGGCTGCGCTCCCGCTGATTTCATCGGCGAAGGATCGGCGAGCTTGCCGATCACCACGCCGGGGGCCCGCCCGTTGAGTTGAATCCCCAACCAGCCCCGGTAGAGCGAACGACCCTCCTGCAACGCCGCGACGATCTCGTCCACTTTCGCCTTCGGAACGGCGAAGCCGACGCCGGAGTCGTACATCTCGACGCCGGCGAGTTCCCCGGGCCGCTGGGCCATCGGCACGGTGATCCCCATGACGCGGCCAAACACGTCGCACAGCGGGCCGCCGTAGTTGGCAGGAGAGAGCTTCGCGTCGGTCTGAATCGCGTTGCCGAGCATGCGATGGAGCGCGCTGACGATCCCCACGGTGAGCGAGGGACGCTCGCCGCCGAAACCCAGACCGAGGGCCACCGCCCATTGCCCGACGCGAACGTCCGCCGGATCGGCCCACTCGGGAACCTTCAGATCCGCAGCCTGCACCTTGAGCAATGCGATCTTGCGTACTTGGTCCCGTGCGATCAGGTCCGCCGCAAAACGCCGTCCGTCGGAGAGCGTCACGGTGATGAGCAACGGATCGCGGACGAAGTTGAAGCTGCTGGTGATGATGTAGCCGTCGGCGGAGTAGACGATGCCCGTCGTGGGGCCGTCGGCCACGACGAAACTCGAGCCCATGTCGTCGCGGAACTGGTTGGATGGAGGCGGGCGATCCTCCGACCCCTCTTCGTCGTCCGAGGTCGGCAAGAACCCTCCCGGCTGCGCGCCGCCCACCGTCTCGATCTTGACGAGATGCGGCGTCATCGCGGCCGCGACGTCGCGGAAGGTCTTCTGAGTCTCACGGAGGAGTTCGAAGTCGGGATCGAGCGCGTCGGCAGGGCCGTTGGCTGATCGCTTCGGGGTGGCGTCAAGCGCCGGATCACGCGCGTACGCATCCGGCGCGGGGCGTATCACCAGCGCCGCGAGGATCGAAACCACCGCGAAGGCCCGACCGTCGTTTAGGGCGCGTTGGAACGGTGCGCAGCGGTCTTTCACCCGTTCCGCCGTTCGTCTAGTAAAAGTGCGTCCCAAAACCCGGATTCCGAAACTCCGCGCGGGCTGAAGCCCGCGGCTCGCTAGCGTATTCGAATGCACTCTGAGAAACACTGGCGGGTAAGCCGCCAGTGGCACCCGGCGTATCCCTCGAGTCACGTTATCCTCCCCGAATCTCGACGTTTCGACGTTTTGACATTTTGACGTTTTGACGTTTTGACGTTTTATGGCTTTCGCTCGATGCGAACCGTCAGCACCGTTTCACCCCGGCGCAGGACCAGATCGATCGGCTCGTCCGACCCAAGGGCGGCCAGTCGTTCCTCGTAGGCGTCCGCGTCGGGCACCGCCCGGCCGTTCATCGAAAGAATGAGGTCGTCCTTGCGGACGCCCGCCCGCTGCCCCGGCGATCCGAAGCGGACGCGTTCGACGAAAGGCAATACCGTTTGATAGCCCAGCCGCGCAACCCGAATCCCCGGATCGAACCGCGATACGTCACCGGGCGGCGAAGTCGCGCCGGCGGTCATGCCGACGGTAACGCTGCCGCCGCCCGGCGGCGCCGTTCCATCGGGCGGCGCGGTCGCCTCGCGGAAAAACTCGTACAGCACGTCGCGCGGCATCGCATAGTTGAAGTTCGTGTGCGTCCGGTTCGAGGTGACCACGCGGCCGATCATGCCGACAAACTCGCCGCTCACGTTCACCACGGCGCTGCCCGGAGCGCCCGGGTTGCTCGTGATGGCGTCGATCACCAGCACCTCGTCGCGATAGGAAAAATCCTTCAGCCGTCGCCGCGCATCCAGGCGCGTCCGCGCCGAGATGATGCCGTGGGCAAGCGATACCGGCTCCGCACCGTAGGCCACCTGAAAGGCGTTCCCGGCGGCAAGCACCCAGTCTCCCGGGGCGAGCGACGACTCCCGGCTCAGATCGAAATACGGAAACGGACCGACGGTCGCCTCCTCGCGCCGGGCCCCGCCTTCGACATCGGGACCGAGCTTCAACAGAGCAAGCTGCCGTTTCGCGTCGCGGTAGACGACGTCGGCCTTGTACGGAGTGCCATCCGCCGTCACCGCCCGCACCCGACGCGCGTCGATCAGCAGCGAAAACACGGTGAGCACGTGGCCGTCCTCGGATACCAGCACGCCGCTGCCGTAGCCCGCCTGCTCTCCCACGCCGAGGCCGTAGAGCTTCACCACCCGGGGCAACGCCGATTCGATCGCCCGATCGAACCCGCCCGCCCCCGCGCCGACTGCGGCGATCGGACTCAGGGCCAAGAGTGCCGCTACCGAGCCACAACCGTAAGGGAGCGGTTTTCGCCCCATGATGACTCGAAACCGTCTCACGGCGCGATCTCCCAGTCAGCCAGCGCGTTCTCGTAGGCGTAACCCGGACCGCTTACCTCGATCGTCGAGGGCCAGGACAACCCGCCGATGTCACAATAGTCGCTGAGCGTCAACTCCACCGTCGTCCCGACCAGACCGTCGCGAACGCGGATTCGTCGCAAGAGGCGGGTGTCGGCGTCGAACTCGAAGCGGGCGAGCGTGCGTTCGTTGAGCGGCCATTCGATGACCTCGAGAATCTTCCGCGTGACCAGACCCCCGACCCCCGACCCCTCAACGAGGGGGGAGACAGGGGGGTCGGGGGTCGGGGGTCGGGGGCCGCCCAGCGGCGTTCCGGGAAGCATCGCGTCGGCGCCGGCGTGGACCACGTTCCGCAAGTCCATTTCCGTCACGGGAGACAGCAGCCGCCGCTGCATGACGTAAAGCGCGCCCAGCGTCATGGCCGCATCGGGAGTCAGATCGAATGCCTCGCTCCGTGCGGAGGCGTTATCGCCCGCTCGCGCAGGCGGTTCGTACAACCGCTGCGTGGCAGTTTGCTCGTCGTACTCGATGATTCGCCCCGGCGAACCGTCGTCGTGACGTTGCCGCATGCGCACCGGTTCGTCGCCGGACAGCGTCGCATCGTATCGTTCCGCCGTCGCCGCCCGACCGCCGCGATCCGACTGGTCGATCCGCGTCACGGTCCATTTCCAGGTCTCAATGCGCCGCGGTACGGCCCCGTCGAACACCGCCTCCTGAAAGCCTCTAAGCACCCGGCGCACCTCGCGATGGTTGATCTCCGAATCGACCTCGAAAGGCGCGGGCATGGACGGCTCGACCGCATCCAGGCGGACCACCACGTCTCGACGCTTGCCGACCTGGTCGATGCCCAGCACGATCGGCCAATCCTGCGGATAGGTACCGAGCAGACTCGCCACCTGGTTCGTCGAAGTAATAGCCACGCCGTCGAAGGTCAGCAGCTTGTCGCCCGTCCGAATCCCCGCATCGTACGTGGGACCGGACCGCTTCACCTCCGTGAACGCGATCGCTCCATTCGTTTCATCCACGCGAGCCTGCCAGGCGCCGTGTTTGGCGAGCAGCCCCGCGCGAAGGGCCGGCATGAAGCGTTTGATCTGATTGGCCGAAATCGCGTAGCCGAAGCCGACATTGAAGCGCCCGCGGGTGTTGACCGAGATGCGCCCGTTGATGCCGATGACTTCACCGTCGGCGCTAAAGAGCGGCCCGCCGGAGTTGCCGGGGTTGATCGGGGCGTCCACCTGGATGCAGTCGGTGTAGGCGAGGTTGCCCTGCACGCCCCACTGATAACGATGGACGCCGGTGACGATGCCCAGCGTGATCGTGGGCGAATGATCCTCGCTGAGCATGAAGGGATTGCCCATGGCGATCGCCGTATCGCCGACCCGCACGCGGTCGGAGTCGCCGAGCTTGGCGTAAGGGAATCGATAGCCGTCCTTCGGTGGAATCAGCCGGAACATGGCCACGTCGCCGGTGACGTCGATGCCGAGCACCTCGAGCTCGTAGAGAATCCCGTCGCCCAGGCCGCCCCAACCCCGTCGCGATTTCAGCATGGCGGCGACGACGTGGAAGTTGGTCAGGCCGTAGCCGTCGGGGTCGATCAACACCCCCGATCCGCCGCCGCGAAGACTGGAATCGAAGAGGCAGACGACGCTCGGCGAGACGCGCTCCATCATTTCGATGCGTCGCGCTTCGGCTTGCAGCACCGTCTCGCTGGGCGCAACGGGATCAGCCGCGGCGCAAACCGTACCGTATCCGGCTGATAGCAGGGCCATCGCCAGAAGGACTCGTTTGGGCGGCATACCTGCCCTTGGGGGTGGCATGCCCGCCCGTAAGGCGGGCATGTTCGAGCGTTTTGGGTTCACCGTGTGGGGTTTTCGTTTCACGGCTTCGCCGCCGAAGGCTTGATGAGTCTCGCGTCCGCCCAATCGGCCTGGTCGGCCAGGTCCACCGCGTCGCCGTAATCGACCGTAAGTGTCATAGTCTTGGCACCAATGACGGGCAAAACGACGTCGCGCGAAGCGTCGGCGCCGGTCACCAAACCGCTGTCGAACACGACCTTCCCGTCGGCCGACACGCGGAACACCACGCTGCCCCGCGGCCGAACCGCGTCATCCAGGCCGATCGACGAAGCGAACTTCTCGAACCGCCCGCCGAGCTCATAGGTGAGTTCCGTCCGGCTGTGAACGCCGACGCCTTTCTCGAACGACCGCCCGTCGATCGAGAGGGGCCCACCCGCCGCGTTCCGGTCCATCCGCACCGGCCAGGGACGATGAAGGACGCCCTCGACGCGCTCGCCAACGGGCGTAAGGTCGCTCAAGTAGACCACACGGTCGCTGAAAATGTTCAGACGGGCGACCGCCGAAATCGGAACGGTCGCGGACAAACCGAGCGACGTGCTGACGCTCAGCGTTTCGGCGTCGCCGCGTTCGAGGGAACCGGAGAAGATCGAGCCGTCGGAGAGCGAGATCGTCATCGGGAACCGTTCCCCCGCGGCTCCGGCTGGCCCCGCGGCAAAAACAACCGCATACGCTTTCTCCGTCGAAAAGCCGCGCGATCGGCCTCCGAAGGCGAACGAGCCCGTCTCCACGCCGAGCGACTCCAATCGCCCGCGCGGCGCTTTGATGTCTTCCGTTTCTCGCGTAATGAAGACGTCCTCCGCGGCCGGCCGATCGTTCAACGCGGCGCGCAACACTTCGTCGGCCCGGGGGAAGGCCACGGCGTCGGCGAGTTGAACCGCGGCGAGGTGCTCGAACGGCAGCTTCGTGGTCTCGCCCAACGCGGTTCGCGCGAATAGCGCGTCCGCCGGTTCCGGCGGATCGATCAGATAGCCCGGCAAACGCCCGCCGTCGGCGAGGTGAAAGAGCGTATCGGGCGACGATCCGGATTCATTCGCGGCGAACCATGCCGCCGCCCCCGGCGTTTGAGAACTCCGCACGTCCGCGCGGGCTGAAGCCCGCGGCTCGTTTTTCCGGCTCGCGCCTGAGCCAAACTTAATCTCGTCGAAATCATCGAGGGCGACGTCCTCCACCACGTCACCGCGCTGGAATCTCATCGACCCGCCGTTCACGGAGCCGATCCAAACCGCCTCGTAGGTCGTGCCGTCGATGCGGCGAACGTGAGCCGTGGGGCCGGGGTCGGCCCAGAGGATCGAGGGCGCGAGCGCCCCGCACGCGAAGGCGACGGCCAGTGCCGTGTCGCACCCAATTCTTCGGGTGGCACGCTCTACCGCAGAAGGCGGTAGGGCGTGGTTCGCCAACGCGGAGCACGGCCTAGCTGCGCTAGACCGTGCCACCCACCGCCTTGGGCGGCGCCGCGATGGCGAGTGGCGAATGGCCAAGAAGGTTGGCGCCCTGATCGCTTTTCGCTCTTCGCTATTCTGAATTCGCAATTCTCCCATCCCACGATCGTCATGGCCTGCTACGGTTTCTTGGCGAGTTCTTCGTAGTATTGCTCGACGAGGCGGCGGTAGCGACTCGGAAAGTTGTCGCGCAACGCCTGCAGAATGCGTTCTCGCTCGGCCGGCGGCATGGATCCCCATGCCTCGCCCGGGTTCGCCCGACGCCGATCGCGCAGCGAACCCTCCGCCGCCGCTCCGCCCGGCAGCTTCGACTGATTCATCGGCGTGCTGGGCATCTGGCCGCCCTTGCTGTCGCTGCCGCCGGAACTGCTGCTGCTGTTGCTGTTGTTCTCCTGGTCCTCCGCATCCTTGATAAGCTTGTCGAGTAGTTCGATGATGCGCTGCTGCCTCGTTTGCACGGTCTCGCCCGCGTCGCCGGTCTTGAGCCGTCGCCCGGAGTAGTGCATCAAGTCGACCACCTCGCCGATGCGCTCCGGCTGGCGGTTCTGCAACTCGGCCAGCATTTGCTTGGCCGCGAGGGTGAGCCGCTGCGACGAATCCGGATACTGGTCCAAGAACTCCGTCATCGCGGCCGAGGCCTCGTCGTAGCGAAGATCGGCGAGCAGACAGAACCCGCGAAGGAAAGCGATCTCCGGCGCGAAGTAGGAATAAGTCGCCACCGGGTCTGCGGCCTGGAGAGCAAAGCTGGAGCTTTGCTGCTCCCCATCGAGGAGGCGGTCGACGCGCTCCCCGGCTTCGAGGAGACGTTCCATGGCAACGAGCGCTTTGATCTCGTAGACCGCCGCGTTGATCGCCACGAAGGGGTTCTCGTCGGCGCGCAACTCGTTCATGATCCCGGCGCAGTCGCCGTATTGTTCGGCGTCGTAGGCGTCAAGACCGGCGCGGAACTTGGCCGACAGGACCGCGAGGCCTTGGGCAAGGAATTCTTCTCTGTCGCAGTTCTGACATTCGGACCAGGTTTTGCGAACCAACTCGCGAGCGTCGGCGGGCATGCGCGGGTCATTGTTCAGCCCGGCGATGAAGCGATCGGCCGGCGAATCCGCCCGAGCGCTCACACCCAAGGCGCAGGTCACAACGACCACCAAAACGCGGGCAACCCGTCTCGTTGCCTTGTTGCTTAGGGTGCCCCATGGCTTTAGCCGTGGGGTACGCGAATCGACGCGATCTTCGACTCCCCCACCTCTGAAGAGGTGGGCCACCCGCCGAACACCTGCAACGAGGCGATCTTCGGCTCCCCCACCGCTAAAGCGATGGGCCACCCGGCTCGATGCCTCGATGCCTTGATGCCTTGATGCCTCCTTCATGCTTTCCGTCTCACGGCTGGTTCGCCCGGTCGCGCATCTCCTCGGCCGTCTTCGCCGTCTCCACCTGCCGCGCGGCGACGGATTCGATCGCCTTGACCAGGGCGTCGGGCTTCTCGGCGCCTTCCGCTTTGGCGGTCTCGATCGTCGTCGTTCGCGTGTTGATGCGAAGCTGACTCGCCCGGAGCAGTTTCAACTCCGCCGAGCCGGGGAGCAGCGGCGCCTGGCCGGGGTCGCCCGACTGCTGTTGCTGACTGTCCTGTTGCTCGTTCTCCCGCTGCATCTTCTGAACGGCTTCGAGCAGTTGTTCGAGCGTGTCGACGATCTCCTGCTCGATGGTCTGCGTCAGGGCGCCGACGTTCAAGGCCGCCAATCGGTCCGCCGCCGTCCCCATGTCCTCGGCGAGCTGCCCCACCACGCGCGGAAACGCGATCGTCGTGCCGTCCTCGTCGAGAATGTGCAGGCAGGCGGCGGCGTCTTGCGAAAGCGCACGTTGCTGCATCGACAGATCGGCCAGTTGCAACTGCTCGGGACGCTTGAAGTTCTGCGATCCGAGTCCGTCAAGTAAAACGGTCGCTTCGTTGATCGGCCTTTGCTTGGCGAGCATATCGCGGAAACGCGACTCCAGGTCGCGCAGCGTCTCCGCCTTTTCCTCCTTGCGCATCTGGTTGAGCGCTTCCTCGAGTTCCTTTCGGGCCTGTTCGAGTTCCTCGAT
>Ga0326597_10013410_pt1 | contig 10775 bp, 8 predicted proteins | sample RVTome_12_FD_203789 | JGI IMG/M metagenome (GOLD analysis project Ga0326597, IMG submission 203789) | Soil microbial communities from uranium-contaminated site in the Upper Colorado River Basin, Wyoming, United States - RVT100D185 | ecosystem: Environmental > Terrestrial > Soil > Contaminated >... | reverse complement strand
CTCGGAAGTGCGCGTGTTCGACGAGTCCAGCCGCGAGCGCTTCCTCGACCAGCTCGAGGCCTGCCTGAGGCGCGAGAAACCCGACTACGTGTTCCCCGTCGGCGAGACGCAGGCGCGCTGCATAGCGCGCGCGGCCGGACGCTTCCTGCCGCTCGCCACCTGGGTGATGCCCGACCCGGCGACGATTCTGCGCTGCTTCGACAAGCGCGCGCTCTACAGGTTGACCCCGGGGCTGGGCATCCCGACGGCACCCTGGCGCGAATACACCTATGCCGCGGACTGGTCGCGCGCCGCGCGCGGCATGGGCTTCCCGGTGGTGGTCAAGCGCAAGGATTCCTCGGCACCCATCAAGCTCAAGAAAGCCGTCATTCTGCGCACGCCCGCGGCGTTCGACGGGTTTCTCGCCGAGCTGGGGAGCGAGCCCGATCCGGAGTCGCTCGTGCTGCAGAAATTCGCCCCGGGCGAGCGCCACAACTGCCACGTCGCCGTCGATCGCGGCCGCATCGTGGCGTTCTTCCAGCAGAAGGTGCTGCGCACCGACGAGTTCGACGGTACCGGCATCGGCGTCGAAGGCGTCTCGGTGCCGGTTTCGCCCGGGCTGCGCGCGTGCTGCGAGCGCCTGGTCGGGGTGCTCGGCTATCACGGCGTCGGCTGCGTCCAGTTCATGGTCGAGGAGGCGAGCGGCGCCGCCGCCTTCCTCGAATTCAACCCGAGGATGGACAGCACCGCGGCGCTGCCTTACCGCCTGGGGTACGACTACCCGCGCATCGCGCTGGAGCTCGCCGCGCGGCACGCGCCGGCGCCGCTGACCACGCCTTACCGCACCGGCGTTCGTTACCACTGGCTGTACGGCGACGCGCAGGGCTGGCTCGCCTGCCGCAACCTGGGCCTGCAAAGCCGCGCCGAGCTCCGCGTCTGGGCGCTCAGGATGCTGCGGAGCGGGCTCACCAGCCGCCACCATCTCACCTGGGACGCGCGCGACCCGATGCCGACGCTGCACCTGTACATGAGAAAGCTCATTGACGCCGTGCAGAGGCGGCTGCCGCCCGCCCTGAGCCCCGCGCCGCGGTTGCCGCCGGCCCGCTGACGTGCCGCAGCTGCTGATTACCTTCGTTCCGTCCCTGTGCATGCTCGCCGCAATGGCGTTGGCGGGCGTGCTTTTTCAAGTCGACATGGATGTCATGACGCGGGACGTGACAGCCACTGCGAATGTGCACCCGCTGACGGGCATTCTCTCGAACCTCGGAATTCTCCTGTGGTGCGCGGCTGCGTCGATATGTGCGTTCGCGGCGGTGACCCTGCGCAATGTCAAGCCGGGAGAAGCGTTCAGGTTTCTCCTTTGCTCCGCGCTGTTGTCGGCCTATCTCCTGCTCGATGATTTCTTTCTGTTCCACGACGAGCTTGCTCCCCGGTATCTGGGTGTGGACGAGAAGCTCGTCTACGCCGCCCTGGGGATCGCCGTATCCGCCTATCTCATCGCGTTCTGGCGGGTCATACTGCAAACTCATTTTGCCGTCTTGCTGCTGGCGTTGGGATTCCTCGGCATTGCCGTTGTCATGGACGCGCTGCTCGAGCCCTGGCTGCGGCGCCTGGGTCATTGGGAGTACTTTGTCGAGGACGGGGCCAAGTGGTTGGGCATTGCAGCCTGGTGCAGCTATTACGTGCGCACCTCGTATCAGCTTGTCGCGCGCCGATGAGTCAAGCTGGCGTCAGGCTGCTCCTCGCCGCGGTCAGCCGGCTGCGCCTGCCGCCGAAGGATGGGATCGTACTGCGGCGCGCGACCGCCGCCACGCCTCGCGCAGCGGCAGGTAGATCCAGCCCCTGAAGCTCACGGGGACCTCGCAGTCGTAGCTGCGCTCGACCTCGCCGCCGAAGCTTTTCTTGAACTCGTTGATGCCGGCGCGATCCGGTGCCGATTCATTCTCGAACAGCCCGCCCCAGTCGTAGCGGGTGACGCCCAGCTCCTTGAACTGCAGCATGTCCTTCCAGTGCAGCCAGCGATTGGCCCGGCCGACGAGCGCGCGGTAGTCGTTTTCCCGATCGCGATAGCACGAGCCGGTGTACTGGAGCCACGCCGACTCGCCGGCGAGGACGTAGGCGTGCCAGACCAGCGCTTCGCCGTGCCGCGCCGCCGCACTGAGGACGAGCTGGTGGGCATTGCAGGCGGCGCGCAGCCATTGCGCATCGCAGGGCTCGTGCGACTTCTGCCGCGCGAAGGTATCGAAGAACGTGCGGAACTCCTCCAGGCGTGCCTCGGGTTCCAGGATGAACTCCGCCGTCAGTTCATCTTTTGTCTCGGCGCGCCTTATCTTGTACCTGCAATCCTTGCCGAATCCCGCGGCGATCGCATCCGCCTCCACGGACAGGTCGGTGACCAGGGACAGCAACGGCGCAAAGCGGGCCTCCGCGACCGGGGCATGCCGGCAGTGATAGCGCACGATATCGACGCCGCAATTGCGCGAGGGCTCCTCGTCGTACCACACGTCGCCGTACTTCGCGCCCCGGCCGTCGATGCGGATCATGCGGCGGCCCGCAGTTTCGCGGCCGTCCACTGCCCGAAGGCATCCGACATGATGAAAGGCGTCTCAGCCATCGAGGACCGCGCTCGAGGGCATCGCCTTGGCATCGGGCCTGCCGGCATGCATGACCTGCTCGAAAGCCTCCAGGTAGGCCGGCATCACGCTGTCGTCGCCGAACTCGCGGGCCATGAAACGCCGGCAGCGCTCGCTCGTTGCCTGCCAGGCCTCGCCCGAGCCCAGGAGCGCCGCGATGGCGCCGGCGAACCGGTCCGGCGCGCGCGCGGCGACGCCCAGTCCCTCGCGCCCGATCACGCCATCCGGATCGGCGAGCGTCACGACAGGCACGCCCCGTATCCAGGCTTGCAGATAGGAATTCGGTAAGCTCTCCACGTCGGAGGTGTTCAGCAGCAGCCTGGCGCGGCCGTACAGATCGTTGACGTCCGCGTACGGCAGGCGGCCGTGAAAGGTCACATTGCCGCAGGCCGCCGCCGCGTCGCGCACGTGCGCATAGAGCGCTTCTTCGCCCGGCAGCGCGCCGCCCACCATGTGGAACGCAACATGCGGCAAGCGCGCCGCGAGCCACAGGACCCGGTCCGGTCTATTCACCCGCCGGAGGTTGCCGACCCACAAGACCTCGAGGTCGTGCGTGGAGACGGTCAGCGGCGGCTCGACCAGCATGCCCGCAACGCGGCTCGCCAAGCCGTAGCTGCGCGACAGCGTCCGTGCCTGAGAGGCACTTTGCACCAGGATGGCGTCCGCCCGCCGCAGGCCATAGGCGTAGAGCCAGCGATCGCGGGTGTAGCGCATGAGCAGGCTGGACCGGTCGCAGTCCGAATCGCTCGCGCTGCGAAAGACGAAGCGTTTGTCGAAGTGCCGGCAGAAGCGCGCCAGCAGGCCGATTTCCATGCCCGCGCAGCTCGTGTAGTAGAGATCGGCATCGGCGCGCTTGAGCGCCGACCACAAGCCGGTCCAGCGGGGATGGGCGAACCTGAGCACCGGCACGCCCGCGTCGGGACGATAGGCCTTGAAGGTTCGTATGCCCTCGCAGCGCATGCCGTCGGCCTGCCCCAGGTCCGCCACGATCATGCTCACGTCATGGCCGCGGCGCGCGAGCGCCCGCGCCAGCAGCGTCTGCTGGACGGGATCGCCGCCTACCGTGAGGTCCTTGTATTCGGGTGCGTGGACCGACAGGTTCTGAAGGCCGACGAGGCAGATTTTCATGGCGTCACCGATCCACGCATTGCCGGAACAGATCCGCAAAGGTGCCCGCGTAGGGCTCCATGAGCAGGAGGTCGGGATCGCAGCCCTCCGGCCCGAAGCAATGCGTGGCCTGCGGCGCCACCGAGCGCCAGCGCAGAGGGTCGGCGCCCGAGCGCAGCCATGCCCGGTTCGGCAGGATCAGGCTGACACGTCCTGCGTAGCCCGTGGGTGTGTAGCGGCGAATCGCCGCAATCGTGGCGCGCGATACCTCCGCGCGGCGAACGAGGACAGGATCGGACAGGGCCGCGCGCGCGGAATCGCGCCGCCCTTCGTACCGGCGAAGCTTTGGGGCGAGGTACTCGCGGATCTGCGCAACAGAGAGCCGCGTCAGCGCGCGCGCATGCCGGCCGATGCGCTGCATCTGCTGCGCGACAGCCTGCTTCAATTGGGGCGAAAAGCGGTAGAACGCCGGATAGGGGCACGCGAACAGGACAAGCAAACGGATGTCGGCACCGCACTGGCGCAGTTGCTGCGCCAGCTCGTAGGCGATGGCACCGCCGGCGCAATGGCCCGCGATGATGACCTGGCCTTCGGGCTGCATGGCCCGGATCTGCGCCGCGAAGTACGCGGCGAGGTCTGCGACCGTCGTCAGCGGCTCGCCGGCGCCGTCGAGGCCCGGCGGCTCGAGACCGAAGAACGGCTGGTCCTCCCCCAGGCGCAGCGCGAGGGCGCGGTAGCCGAACACATCGCCGTAGTGGCCCGGGACCGCGAACACCGGCGTGCGCTTGCCGCGCGGCTGCAGTGGAACGATGGCCCGCGGCTGGCTCGCAACGGCCGCGGCCGCGCGCAGCAGCGCGAGGATCTCGCTCTTGCGCGCCAGCAGCTGGTCGCGCACGCCCGCGGTGAGCACGCCCGTCGGCGCCTTGCACCGCAGCCGGTCGCCGTCGGCCCAAAGCTGGACCTTGCGGTCGTACAGGTCGGCGAGGAAGGGCTGCAGGTTCACAGCTCGATTTCCTCCCGATCGCCCGCTTCCTGCACCGGCGCCGCCGACCGTGCCAGCAAGGACAGTCCGTCGATCACCCGGGCGAGCTCTGCCACCGTGGGCGCTTCGAGCATATTGCGCAGCGACAGGTTCACGCCGAACTTGTCCCGCGCGCGCGCCACGGCCCGGATGGCGAGCAGCGAATGTCCGCCGAGGTCGAAGAAATCGTCGTCGACGCCGAGGCGATCCAGTTCGAGGAGCTCGGCCCAGAGGGCCGCCAGCGCCTTTTCGGTCCCCGTTCGCGCTTCGGCGGGAGCGGCCGCGGCCGGCGCCCCCGCGACGGCGAAAGTCGCGAGCGCCTGGCGATCGATCTTGCCGTTCGGCGTAAGAGGCAATTTGTCGACCTGCACGAACGCCGAGGGCATCATGTACTGCGGCAGTCGCGCCTTGAGATGTCCGCGCAGGACCGCCGGCGCGAGTATCTCCGGGTCCGGCGCGGGCACCAGGCGCCGGGGCGCATCACCCGTCGGCTGCCGCTCGAGGCGTCCTTGCGGGGAAGGCCGTATCGCATAGACGTAGCACAGCTCGGTGTTCCTCAGCAGGGGATCCTGCTCGACGAGAAACTCGAAGCCTTGCCGCTGCAGCAGGTCCGTAATCGGTTCCAGGTCCTCCCGGCGATCCACCTCCACCACCAGCTGCCTTATCCTGTGCCAGTCCCTGTCGTCGATGCCCAGCAGCACGTCCAGCTCGCTCTTTTCGACGTTCACCTTCAGCAGGTCGATGCGCTCGATGCCTTCTTCCGCGATGACGCCGGACAGCGTGCGCAGCTGCGCGGTGACGGTCGCGGTCTGCAGCCGTGCATCGAGCAGCGCGCCGAGATCCGCCGCCTCGCGCGCGTCGGGCGCCTCGCCCGGCTGCTGGTTCAGGACGTAGTTCTTCACCACTTCGCGCTCGACCGCGACGTCGGCATGGAATCCCGAGAGCAGCGACAGCCCCTGGAAGCAGGTCAGCTCGGCCGTTCCGTTCTCGCGGGACAATCCGTGCGGCAGGCACTTCACCGCTGCGCCCCAGGCTTCGGCGTTGGCCGCCAGGCAGGCGAACGCGGTGGGGTTCGGCTCCAGCGCGATCGTGCGCAGGCCGCGCGCCAGCCGGTTGGCGAACACCGTGAACAGGCCGATGTTAGCGCCCGCGTCGACGACGCAGTCGCCGTCGCGTATCGAGATGCCGTGCCGCAGATAGGCCTGCAGGATGAAGACTTCGTTGCAGATGTACTCGGTCTCGTTCCGGTTCAGGTGCGCCACCGGCGCGCCGTCCGGCAGCAGGTGCACCTGCGCGCACGCCCAGAGCGGCTGGCGCGCCCGCTTCGGCACGATGTAGGCCGTCAACCGGCCCGCGCCCGACGCTTCTTCATGCGCCAGCACCACGGCGTCGCGCACGCCGCCGTGCTCGCGCAGCGCGGCTTCGATCTCGCCGGGCTCGATGCGGTAGCCGCGCAGCTTGATCTGGTCGTCGAACCGCCCGAAAAACTCGAAGTTGCCATCGGCCGCGCAACGCCCCCGGTCGCCAGTGCGGTACATGCGCGCGCCGGGTTCCGCGCTGAAAGGATCCGCAATGAACTTCTCGGCGGTCAGCTCGGGACGGTTCAGGTATCCGCGCGCGACGCCGCCGCCGCCGACGCACAGCTCGCCGCGCTCGCCGGCGGCCACCGGCCGGCCGGCCGCGTCGAGGACGTAGACACGGCAGTTCGGCAGCGCCGCGCCGAGCGGCAGCGTGCCCGAAGGCGTCACCGGCAGTTGCGCGCCGGCGAGATAGGTCAGCACGCCCACGGTGGTCTCGGTCGGGCCGTAGTGGTTGTAGATCGCGCACTTCGGCGCCAGCGCGCGCAAGCGCTCGATCCACTCCAGCCGCGACGCCTCGCCCCCCAGCACCAGGCACTTCCTGGGCATGACGCCGCCCGGGTTGCGGCCCGCCTGCAGCGCGGCAAGGTGCGAGGGGACGATCTTCAGGACATCGATCTTCTCCCGGCTGAAGTACTCGGCCAGCAGGGCGGGATCCTCCGCGCGCTCCTGCGAAATGACGTGCAGGCTGCCCCCCGTGGCGAGCGCCGGAAACACCACCGTGTTGCCCAGGTCGGCGGCAATGGTCGATACCGTCGCGTGCTGCATGCCGGGTGCGAGGCGCAGCCGCAGCGCCATGCCCAGCACGTAGTTGACGATGTTGCGGTGCTCGACGCACACGCCTTTCGGGCGTCCCGTCGAGCCGCTCGTATAGATCACATAGGCAAGATCTTCGGGCCGGCTGCGCCTCGCCGCGCGCGCCGGCGCGGGCGGCGCGTCCCAGTCGAAGGCATCCAGGCAGATGGCTTGCGCGAAGCCGGCCGGCAGAACCGGCAGCAACGCGGACTGCGTGAGGACCCGTTGCACGCCCGCGTCCTCCAGTATGAGCGCGACGCGCGCCCGGGGCAGCGCGGGATCCATGGGCAGATAGGCGGCGCCGGCCTTCAGGATGCCCAGGATGCCCACCACCGTGTCGAGCGAGCGCTCGACCAGCAACGCGACGGGCTCGTCCGCCCGGGCGCCCAGAGCGCGCAGGCGATGCGCCAGCAGGTCGCTGCGCCGGGCCAGATCGCGATAGGTCAGCCACCGCTCCTCGCAGACCAGGGCCACCGCGTTGGGCGTGAGTCGGGCCTGCTGCTCGAACAGGTCGTGCAGGCACGGTTGCGCGCCGGCCAGCGGTTGCGCGGCGGCGCTCACAGGGACCATGCGATCAGCTCCTTCATGATTTCGTTGGTTCCGGCGTAGATGCGCTGCGCGCGGCTGTCGGCCCACATGCGCGCGATCGGGTACTCCATCATGTAGCCGTAGCCGCCGTGCAACTGGACGCACTCGTCGACGATGCGGCATGCGCTGTCGGTGAGCCAGTACTTGGCCATCGCGGCGGTGGCGTCGTCGAGTTCGCCGGCGATGAAGCGCTCGATGCAGTGGTCGAGGAACACGCGGCCGATGCGCGCCTCGGTCATGCACTGGGCCAGCTGAAAGCGCGTATTCTGGAAATCGATGAGCGGCTTGCCGAAGGCGATGCGCTCCTTCACGTAACCGGAAGTGATGGCGACTGCGCGCTCCGTGGTCGCCACGGCGCTCACCCCGACCGTCAGGCGCTCATAGGGCAGCTGCGCCATCATCTGCGAGAAGCCCTTGCCCTCCGCGGCGCCCAGAAGGTTCGCGGCCGGCACGCGCAGGTCATCGAAGAACAGCTCGCAGGTGTCCTGGGCGTGCATGCCGACTTTCTCGAGCGGGCGGCCGGCGCGGTAGCCGGGAGCCGCCTTCGCCTCGAGCACCACCAGGGAGATTCCCTTCCAGCCTGCGGCCCGGGAGTCGGTTTTCACGGCGAGGCAGACAAGCCCCGCGTGCCAGCCGTTGGTGACGAAGGTCTTCGAGCCGTTGACGACATAGTGCTCGCCGTCGCGGCGGGCGTGGGTCTTGATGCCCTGCAGGTCGGAGCCCGCGCCGGGCTCGCTCATGGCGATGGCGGCCACCAGCTCGCCGCGCGCCATGCGCGGAAGCCAGTCGCGCTTCTGGCTCTCGCTGCCGTAATCGAGGATGTAATGCGCCACGATGCTCTGGATGCCGGCGCCGAAGTGCACGCCGGCCTGGGCGAGTTCCTCCAGGACCACGGCGATGTGGGCGAACGTGCCGCCGCCGCCGCCGTATTCCTGCGGTACGTCGGGCAGCAGCAGGCCCACCGCGCCCGCCTTGGTCCAGGCCTCGGCATCGGGGAAATGCTGCGCGCACCAGCGGGCATGGTGCGGCGCGAACTCCTTCTGCACGAACAGGCGCGCGGTGTTGCGGAACATGCGCGCTTCCGCATTGATCCACGCGGATTGATAGGGGGCGGACGACATGGTTGTCTAGCCTTGCGCGTTGCCGCGCGGCTCGACGGCGAGCGCGGCGGTGTGACCGGGCGCCGGCGAGAAGCTGCGCAGGCTCCAGCCGGGCGGGGCATCGAACGCGCTCAACGCCGACTGCAGGCCGCCGCCGAGCGCCTTGAGGTAGGCTTCCTTGCGCGTCCAGAAAGTGAAGAATCCGAGTACGCGCTCGCGCGGCTCGAGCGCGCGGTACGCCCGCAGCTCGCCGCGCGAGAAGAATTGCCGTGCAACGGCGTCGGCGTCCGGCAGCGGCAAGACCGCCTCGACATCGACGCCGATGTCGCGGCCGCGGCAGAAGGCGAACAGCGCGAGGTCGCCGGAATGCGAAACGTTGAAGCGCAAGTCCCCGGCGGCGGATCCCGGCGCGAGGCAGGGCTTGCCGTGCGCTCCGCAGGACAACTCGACCGATCGCGGGTGCGCGCCCAATCGTGCCGCGAGCAGCTTGCGCAGCAGGCCGCGCGCGACGACGTAGCGCCGGCGATCGCGTGCGAGACGAAAGCGGCCCGCGCGCCGGCATTCGTCGTCGTGCAGCCAGCTGGCCAGCGCATCCACCGCGCCCGGGTCCAGGTCCAGGCGCGATGCCACGACCTCGATGTCCGGGCAAGGCTCGAGCGCTTTTCGCGGATCCATGCCTGCGACGTTACGCGCCGCAGCCCGCGAATCCCCCTGCGCCGGCTTGCCGCGCCGGATGGTCCAATCGGACCAGCCGGTGCGCGCGGCGCGGCTAGTGCCTGCGGAGCGCCTTGCTCACAACCCCGCGGAAACGTCGAGCGGCGTGTTGCTGCGTATCACCCGGGCATGGACGACGGAAGACGGCTGGCCGAACGGCGTGTGATAGTTGGCGAGCTTGAGGTAGACCCCCTGGCCCGTATAGAGCGTTGGGCCCCGATAGGCCATCATCTGCACGCCATTGACCCACGCATCGAAGAACCCGTCCGAGCCGGACGACCACTTCACGTGGTAGACGTAGTTGTACCAGACGTTTCTCACCACCGGGCCGATGGGGAAGGTTTGCGTCGTCGGGCTGCTCTGGTTGCCGTAGGCAATCTGGAGGCTGAGCCCGGTGGCGCGGTCCGGCGAAATCGCGGTGGCGGGCATCGCCATCAGCGACAAGTTGCCTTGTCCAGCGCCATTCGTGGTGTTGTGGAAGCCCCCGAGCGCGCCCCAGTTCCACGTCGAGCTCGTGCTTTCGGGCGGGTCGACGTAGTCGTTGGGAAACAGGATCGAATGCGCCCACCAGTGCTCCCGGCCCTCGTAGCCGTCGGTGGTCGCCTGACTGGTGGTGAGGTCGTTGCGCTCGTTGCTGCCGCTCCCGGCGACGTTGTCGTCGCCGGGCTCGGTGTGCAGGCGGACGGCATTCACCCCCGCGACCGACACCATGGTCGCGCGGCCCGGCACCTTGGCCTGCTCGAAGAATCCGCAGTCGGAATACGTGGTTTCGAAGGTGCACGCGAGTGCCACCCCGGACGGGACCGCGGAGGTCGTCGTCGTGCTGCCGGAAGACTGCGTGGCGCCAGCCTCACTCGCGCTGGCCTCCCCGCCCCCGCCCCCGCCGCCACACGCGGCAGTCAACGAGACTGCAGCCAGAAGGAGGGCAATCGCAGTTGGGCGAAGCGCTTTGGAGATGTCATGGGTCATAGATCTTACCTCACAAAATATTGCGTAAACAGCAGGTTAAGAGTCTTTTAGTAGCTAAACAACTACACTGCTGTAGTGAAGACGCTGCACCATAACACAATATTTCTTGACATCATAGTAGTTATGCAATTAAAGTTGTCGCAAATCAGCGACATATAGACATAATGCACACCGAAGCGGATAAGAATGCCCTTGCGGGCAACGGGTTCTCCGAGCACCGGGCTCTCGAGAACCCGCCGGGCAAGTCGGAGCGGGAACTGCGCGCACTGGCCGCGCACAGCCAGTCGGTGCGCGAAGCTGAGCGGGCCCGCATCTCGCGTGAGATCCACGACGAGCTGGGGCAGGCCTTGACCGGCTTGAAAATGGACCTGTCGTGGCTGGAGAAGCGGCTGCCGGGAGATCTCGCGGCGCCGGCCGCGAAGATCAGATCGATGTCGCGGCTCATCGACGATACGATTCGGTCCGTACGCCGGATCGCGTCGGCCCTGAGGCCCCAGGTGCTGGACGAGTT
>Ga0326597_10013409_pt1 | contig 10775 bp, 8 predicted proteins | sample RVTome_12_FD_203789 | JGI IMG/M metagenome (GOLD analysis project Ga0326597, IMG submission 203789) | Soil microbial communities from uranium-contaminated site in the Upper Colorado River Basin, Wyoming, United States - RVT100D185 | ecosystem: Environmental > Terrestrial > Soil > Contaminated >... | reverse complement strand
CAAGCCTTTTCGTCCTGCCTTGCTTTAGACGACGTTTTTACATTCAGTCTGATTCACCGCAGGATTCAACACGCCCCTGATCCTCCGACAGTGTCGGACGTCACAAGTATAACAAGGTGGCTGGAACATGGACTGGCTGTCGCTGTCGCAAGCACGCCTTGATTAATGTATCGGCAGACGGCGGGCCAGCAAGCCGCCCAAAAATGAAACTGTAGCAGAATAGTGGTAAGATGAACCGGTGAGCCAGCTTGCACAGAAGTTTGACCAACGCAAGGCACTCCACGTCTTGCTATATGTAGCATCGCGTCTTCCGCAACCCGCAAACATCTATAACGTCCTGAAGTGTATCTGGTTTGCCGATCGCGAACACCTGGAACAATACGGACGCCAGATATATGGAGAAACATATTTCGCACCGGAACACGGCCCTGTTCCAAGCGGAGCATATGATATTGTTAAATACGCGGCAGGCAGATCAAGCTGGGATTTAAGATTCCCAGAGGCTCTTGAGGCCATGAACGCAAACAACACCGAAGTGAGCGCTAGAATAGATCCAGACTTAGACCTGCTAAGCCGTTCTGAATTAATTTGCCTTACGAATGCGGCAAAGAAGTACGGCAAACTTTCTTTTGGCAAGTTGAAAACCCTTAGTCATCAGAGCAAGGCGTTTCGCAATGCCGGCCCAAACGGCGAAATCAATCTTGAAGCATTGATAAGAGAATTGCATGACGGAAAAGACATAGAAAGACATATTCTTGACCGTCATCCCGGTGTAGCCAGGGCGTAGTGGCATCGTGGCGGCTGATGGCGATTGGCTGCTTGTTCCTGGTCGCATCATCAGACTGTTCTGTGGCTTCACGAAGCCGCCAAAAGAAAAATATGTTGTTTTGCTCACCAAGAGCCCATTTCTCGTGGGTTTTCTGATCAATTCACATCCAACCGACTTCCAGCGGAATCGACAGCATCTTCTGGACGAATTGATAAAGCTCACCCCAAGGGAATATTCCTTTCTCAGCCATACCTGTTACCTGGATTGCACGACCATTGCGGATTTGGATGAGGAAGATGTTCTGGCCCAAATCACTGACGACCCGACTAGGGATTTGAAAATGATTTCTGAAAAAACCCGCGGCCAGATCATCAGCATCCTTACTAACAGCTTGACGATTGAAGCTGGATTGGCGAAGTTAATTTTGAAGAACTTGAAAATCCAATAACCCGCTCCGGCGGGTTCTTTATTCCTTCGTCGCTGTTTTCTTCTTAACTGTCTTATGCCGTGATGGCGCAGCGCAGTCGCTTTGGCTCGCAAACTCCTGAAGGGTGATTGTGCGCCAGAATAATAGCGCCGCAGTTGTGATGCAATGCGCGCTTGACCACTTCGCGCGGGTATACGCTCGTTTGCGTCAACGTGCCACGGAAAAGCTCCTCAAAAGCTATCACACGGTTTTGTGCATCGAGGAACGCACAGCAAAAAACTTCGTGCGGCAGATCGGGCAGCGAAAGCCGAAGGTAGCACCGAGTCTTTGTCCGGATGGTCAGCAGTGGGTGACCGAAGCGGGTATAGTCAGATCTCGGAAACGCATACAGGAATGGCGCCTCTGGAGCGTCTTGATCAACGACGATATGATCTATAGCGACCACGTCGATCCTTGGGCGGCGAGCGACCATGTCGCAGGCTGACAACGGCAAACTCCTCCGGCCCGGTTTCGTGCTGTCAGGCGCGCTATTCAGCGAGCCCATGAGGATCGTGACCGTTACGGCGTCCGGGGCGGGGAGGTGGACGCTGGGGTTGGTCGGAACGCATTCAGAGCGGTTTCGCAGCGTCACGCTTGGCGAAGACGATTTGAACTCGTTGACTCTCGTCGGCGGCGCCCATTCCTTTGACGGTGATCCGCAGCTCCTTCGTCTTGGGCTTCAGGCTTACGCGCTCGGGATTGCCTGGGAGTTCGACCCGTACTTTGGGTTGTCAATCTCGCGCGTGGACCCTCTCCCGCACCAGCTCTCCGCCGTCTATGACCACCTCCTCAAGCTCGCTCGTGTTCGATTTTTGCTCGCCGATGATGCGGGCGCGGGAAAGACCATTATGGCGGGCCTGCTGATCCGGGAACTTAAACTCCGCGGATTGGCGGAACGAATCCTGATCGTCGGACCGGCGAACCTGGCCTTTCAGTGGCAGCGCGAGCTCAAAGAGAAGTTCGACGAGGAGTTTCTCGTCCTGAAGGGCAATGACATCCGCGACCAGTTTGGCGTGAACCAATGGATCAAACAGAAGCAAGTCATCGCCTCGCTTGATCTGGCCAAACGTGAAGAGATCCTCCCGGGGCTCCGGCAGGTCCATTGGGATCTGGTCATCGTTGATGAAGCACATCGCATGGCTTGGACACCGCCGGCCCGCAAGACCGCGCGTTACGCGCTCGGCGAACTGCTTCGTGACACCTCGGATCATTATCTTCTGTTGACCGCTACGCCGCACAAGGGCAATCCCGAGAACTTCTCATTGTTTCTTCAGTTACTCGACCGCGATGCGTACGCCGACGTTCGCTCGATCCACGAGGCGATGAACCGGCGGGCTGCGCCGTTCTACCTCCGGCGCACGAAAGAGGCGATGGTCTATTTTCCCGAGCGCCAGGGGGACGGAAAGTGGATTGCCCGAAAAATCTTCACCAAACGAATCCCGCACACCATCGATTTCCAGATCGATGGCTCGGAATTTGAGCTTTACCGTGATGTTACGCGCTTCGTAAAGCGCCAGAGCACCCAAGCCGCTGCCGAAGGGGAAAATCCACGCGCACGGGCAGTCGGGTTCCTCATGGCCCTGTACCAACGCCGCCTCGCTTCGAGCACGCGCGCAATGAGACAGTCGCTCCAGAACCGCGCAAAGCGACTCGAAGAAGGGCTGAATCGCGCCAAGGAACTTGTTCAGACAGCCCCACCGGAATTGCCCGATCCAGAAGAACTCGAAGAAATGGAGGAAGGCGAACGCGAGCGCCTGGAGCGCGTTCTTGAAGCGATAACCCTTGCCGGCAATGCCGACCAGGTTCGCGACGAAATTCTAGAGCTGAAGGCACTTGCTGATCAGGCAAAGGCCGTGGAAGATGCTGGTGTCGAGGCGAAGCTCTCCCGGCTAAAGGGCGTTTTGCAAACAGAAGGATTCTTCGAACGTCCCGGGCAGCGCCTCCTCCTGTTCACCGAGTTCAAGGACACGCTCGACTACCTCGTTGAAAAGCTCAAGGCTTGGGGCTTCCGGATCGGCTTCATCCACGGCGGCATGAAGTCGGGCTCCCGAGACGAACCCGGCTCGCGCCTCAATGCCGAGCAACAGTTCCGGGACGGCACGATTCAAGTGCTGGTCGCCACCGAGGCGGCCGGTGAGGGGATCAACCTTCAGTGCTGTCACATATTGTTCAACTACGACATACCGTGGAACCCCAACCGTCTCGAACAACGGATGGGGCGTATCCACCGCTACGGCCAGGTTCACGACTGCCTGATCTTTAATTTTGTCGCCACCAACACGATTGAAGGCCGGGTGCTGCGCCGCTTGCTCGAAAAGCTCCAGGAGATCCGCGACGCATTGGACGACGACTCGGTTTTCAACGTCGTGGGCGAGGTTCTGCCGGCAGCGCATGTGGAGCGCGTGCTGCGTGACTACTATGCTGGCAAGCTCGGCGATGCTGATCTTGAGGATAGGCTTCTGGAAGATGTCGACGAGCAGCAGTTCCGTGCCATCTGCCGCAATGCGCTGGAGGGGCTCGCATCCAAGAAGCTCAATCTCGAAATGCTGATCGAGCGCCGCGCACGGGCGCAGGAACAGCGCGTTGTGCCGGAGACGATCGCGCGCTTCATCGCCGAGGCCGCAGGCTATGCCGGGCTCACACTCAAGGCGCTGCAATCACCTCCGCACGCCTTCGAGCCGGGCCGCACGCCGCCGGCACTTCGGATCTACGAACAGGATGCAGACTGGCGGCTTCCGCAGCTCGCAGCCCGTTACCCGCGCTGCTCCACCAACCGCGAGGCAGCCGAAACCAATGTCCTGGAGTGGGTAACGCCCGGCCATCCGCTGTTCGAGGCGCTGCGCCGACACACACTCGTTTGCGCGAGGGATCCGTTCGCAGCTGGCGCTACGTTCTGGTCGCTCAAGCACGAGTCGCCCGCGCGAATTGACTTCTACCGGGCGCGGGCGGTTGATGGCCTGGGCTTGGTCATACATGAGCGGCTGTTCGCGGTCGAGACCACACAGGAAGGCGAGCACCGCATCGTCGAGCCTTCGCTACTTGGTGATCTGGTGCCCGCAAAGAACGTAGCGGAACGGGCTTCCACTCCCGACGATGCCGACCAGGAGGGCTGGCTTCACGTCCATGCACTGGATCCGTTTCTGGCCGAGATCCGCAACGAACGAAAAGAGGAAGTCAGTCGCATTGCGGCGCACGTGGAGCTGTCATTGACCGAGCTGCTGCAGAAAGCCGACGAGGAGATTGGCCGCGCCGCGCAAGAGATCGAGCAAGGCGTGCAAGGGGCCGAGGGTCGTCTGGCGCAGGCGGAGACCCGTCACGCCGAGCTGCTCGCGCGTCGTGACCGGCGGCGGCAGGAGATGGATCGTGAGCGGGCCGTGTCGCTGCAAGGGGTGGAGCGGATCACCAGCGTAGTCGTACTGCCCCATCCGGAACGTGAAGCTCCGGAGGTGCGGCGTTTACGCCCCAATTTCGAGACCGAGGCAACCGCCATGCGGGTCGTAATGGAATTCGAGCATGCGCAGGCTCGCGTGGTGACTGACGTTCACGAGAAAAACCTCGGCTACGACATCACGAGTCTTGATCCCAATTCTGGCGAGCTGCGGCTCATTGAGATCAAAGGCCTCGGCGCGGCGACTGGGCGAATCCTGCTCACGCCCAATGAGCGCCGTGTGGCCGAAGACCGCCGGGATTGCTACTGGCTGTACGTTGTCACTCATTGCGACACGACACCGAAGCTCGAAACGCCGGTAAAGGACCCGGCGCGCATAAGCTGGCATTCGGTGATCAAGGTGCAGCACTACTGGCTGGAAGTGGATGCTGTCGCTCAGCCGATGGCTGTGCGCGAGCCGTCGGCGGAGTACGGAGACACGCCATGACCGTCGACGAATTGCGCGCGCTGATCGCCGTTGGCGAGATCCTCGATGTCGAGTTCAAGGGCGAGGAGAAACAGCCGATGGGCGATAATGAGCTGGTCGAGGCCGCGGTTTGTCTTGCCAATCGGGAAGGTTCGGCGCCCGGCTTCCTGCTGTTGGGCGTCGAGGACGACGGTCGTATCAGCGGACACCGCCCTCGCCATGGCGCGATCACGGAACCGCAGGCAGTGATGGCGCTGATCGCCAACCGGACGCGTCCTTCGTTGGGCTGCCGCGCGGAGGCAGTTGCCGTCGATGGCCGAACCGTCCTCGTGATTCAGATCGCGCCGTCTCGCCTTCCGGTCAGCACCACGGAGGGCAAGTTTGTGCGCAGGGCCCTCGGTGGCCGTGGCGAGCCGGTCTGCATTCCCATGCATTTCGCCGAGATGCAGGGGCTCATGTCGGCCAAGGGAATGCAGGACCATTCTGGCCTGGTTATCGAGGGCGCATCCTGGGAAGATCTCGACCCGCTGGAGTTGGAGCGATTCCGCCGCTTTGTGCGCGAGAGCCGCGGTGCGGGCGACGCGGCTCTATTGAATCTGGGCGATGCGGAGCTTGCGCGGGCACTGGGCGCGGTCGAGGACACGGGGGGTGCCGTCAGCGTGCGTGTCCTCGGGCTGCTCCTTTTCGGCAAGGAGGACTCAATCCGGCGCTTCCTGCCTACCCATGAGGTTGCATTCCAGGTCCTCTTGCGCGGCAAGGTCGAGGTCAACCAGTTCTATCGCTGGCCGCTCGTGCGCACGATGGAGGAACTGCTGACGCAGTTCCGGGCCCGGAACCGGGAGAAGGAGCAATTGATCGGTATGCTGCGCGTCGGCATCCCCGACTATCCCGAGCCTGCGTTTCGGGAGGCGGTGGCCAATGCGCTGATCCACCGTGATTACACGCGGCTCGGTGCGGTGCACGTGCAGTGGCACGAGGATCGTCTGGACATCTCCAATCCCGGCGGCTTTCCAGAGGGCGTAAGGGTGGACAACATTCTCGTGACCGCTCCGCGTCCGCGCAACCCGCTGCTGGCGGACGCTTTCAAGCGCGCGGGCATCGTCGAGCGCACCGGCCGCGGGGTGGACACGATTTTCTTCGAACAGTTGCGTAGCGGCCGGCCCGCGCCCTCATATGAGCGCAGCAGCCCGACCGATGTGGTGCTGGCGCTTCCCGGGGGCGAGGCCAACCTCGAATTTGTCCGGCTGGCAGTCGAGGAGGCGCAGGCGGGCCGCGACCTCACGCTCAACGACCTGCTGCTATTGAACGCTCTGCAACGGGAGCGGAGCCTGGATACGTCCCACGCCGCGGCCCTGCTGCAGCGGCCCGAGTCCGAGGCCCGTGCGTCGCTGCAGCGGCTGGTCGAGGCCGGGCTGGTCGAAGGGCGCGGCGAGCGCAAGGGCCGTGCGTATCATCTTTCGGCAGCGACTTATCGGCGGCTCGGGGATAAGGTTGGTTATATCCGGCAGCGCGGTTTCGAGCCGCTACAGCAGGTGCAAATGATCCTTCAGTATGTGGAAAAGCACGGCCGGATCACGCGGCGCGAGGCGGCCGACCTGTGCCGGCTGGCGCCATCCCAGGCGCGCAACCTGTTGATGCGGATGAAAAATGAAAACCGGCTTGTTCTGCAGGGCGCACGTCGTGGCGCTTTTTACGTCCTGCCGCCCAAATGAAATGGATGCATCCATATATTTATGGACGCGTCCATTTCCGCGTCCATATCCTGGTCGGGCCAAGCGGGCCACAAAAAGTGGCGCCCAAATATATGGGCGAATCCCAATCGGATATGGGCGCGCCCATAAATCCGCCCGGAAATGAACGAAAAAGCAAATAAATGCACGCGTGCATTTCCGAAATTCACACGCTTAACCAAAACGCACTCATGGCAAAGACCCGCTAAATGACCATTCCCAAGGAATGCAAGCGGTTGGCCGAGGTAGATTTCCCGATCGCCGTGGTGTCGAAGCACGCCGCACGGGAAAAGTCGATCCGGCACGGGCATTCTTCCACGCTGCATCTGTGGTGGGCGCGGCGGGCGCGGGCCGGACGCGGAATGGGAACGGACGGGGCGGTAAGTGTGTAAATATGCCACTTGGCGGGTTCGTGGCACTATTAATATGCCAGCGGTTGGAACCGGCATGGGTCCAATAAGAGCGAACGAATGCACATGAATTGGGCATTACCCAATCAATTGGGTAGTGAAATGGGTAAGTAGAGCGCCGCTCAGTGAATAAGGTGTTGTCTCTCTGTTTGTCTCACCGGCAATCTCTCATGCTAATTTGTGATGGAAGGCGAGCGATCTCTCGGATAGCGCCACCGGGTAGAGCAATGCTGGAGGGGGGCGCAATGCGGTACACCCGCGGGGCGAGAGCGTAATCGAGTGGTGCGTAGCGGAGGCTCAGAACGGATTATCGGTGAGCGTTGATGGAGGCGCTGTTCGATCGTATCGAATTTCTCGCTGGCGCTGGTGATATCGGTGAACCTGAGCGGCGTAGTGATGCTCGGTGGCGTCGAGGATTGCGCGGAGTAACTCGATGAACTGTGAGGCGGCCTTGTCGGTGAGACGCGGAAGCACGAAAGGCAGGATGACGGTGTGGTGTTTCATTGGACCTCCTCGAGGGCGGTCTGAACATGCTCGGCGGTGATTTGTCTGAGCTTGGCGAGGGCGGCGGCGGAGAGCGCGTAGTGGGCGACGCTATTGATCTTGCGCGGCAAGCCCTGGGTGGCGTGGAACAGCGCCTCGATCGCGGCGGGCTCGAAGAGTGGTAGTGAACAGCCGGCAAGTTGCAGGCGGTGCGTCAGATAGGCGGGCAATTCCTCGCGGCTGAGCCCGCCCAGGTGGTAGCGCACGACGATGCGCTGGGCGAGGGATTCGTGCACGGCCATGGTGAGGCGTCGGCGCAGTTCCGTGAGGCCGACCAGAATGAGGCACAGGCGCCGCTCGGCGTCCATGGCGTAGTTGGTCAGTAGCCGCAGGTCTTCGAGCACCTCGTTGCGCAGATGCTGCGCCTCATCGACGACGAGCACGGGGTGGATCTTGGTCTCGACGGTGAGGCGCGAGACCTCGGTGTGGATGGTGCGGTAGGCGCTGGCGCGATTACGCTCGACGGGCAGTCCCAGTTGCCAGGCGATGGCCTTGTACATGTCGAGCACGTTGCCGGTCGAGAGCGGCACGTAGAACAGGCGGTAGAGGCCCGGATGCAGGGAGGCGCACAGTTGCCGGCACACGGTGGTTTTGCCGGAGCCGACCTCGCCGGTGATAAGCCCAATGCCGCGCAGCTCGACCAGGTGATTCAAGCGCGCCTGGGCTTCGCGTGCAGCACTGGAGGCGAACAGCTCATCGGGCTGCAAGGCGCGCTCGAAGGGGTAGTGAGTGAAGCCGAAGTGGGCGAGATACATCAGCGATTCTCCTCATCGTGGGGTTTGCGGGCGCGTAGATCGTGAAGGGCGAGTCCGGTGTTGCGCGGGGCGGCCGGCGGCGTATCGGGGTCGATGTTCTGGGTGGGCCGGTTGCGGCGCACGAAGCAGTTGGCGTAGGCATCCAGCGGGGTAGCGCGCGAGATGAATTTGTCGTCGTGCCAGACTTCCACGCCGCGAGCGGGTGGTGCGCCCGGATCGTAGCGCAGCGTAACCGTGTGGCCGATGAGAGCGGCGTCGACTTCGAACAGCGTGCCGTTCAAGCTGACGGTGCGATCGCGCTGAACGTGGCGTTTGGTTTCGAACAGGAACAGAGAATCCAGATCGAGGCCCGGGCCGGGCAGGCGCACTCGCTCGGCGCTCATGGCCCAGCGATCTAGCGGGGTCTGATCCTCGAGGCCGCGATGCGGTGCTCGGTGATACTCGCCTTCGACCCAGGCCCACAGACGGCGGTTGAGAGTCTCCAGGCTGTCGGTGTCGGCTGCGGTGAGGCGGCTGATGAGCTGCGCGCGTACGGTGCGAAACCAGCGTTCCTGCTTACCTTTGCCTTGCGGCTGATACGGACGGGCATGGATCAAGGCGACGCCGAGCTTGGCGCACACCAGCGCGAGATGCTGCGAACGGTAGTTGGCGCCGTTGTCCACGTATAAGCGTTGTGGAATGCCACGCCGCATGAGCGCCTGCTTGAATATTGGCAGAAACGCTTGCGTGTTCTCGGCGAGGGCAAAGGCGCAGTAAGGCACCACGCGGGTGGCATCATCGAGAAAGGCGATGAGATAGCTCTTGCGCCGCCCGCGCCCGGGGATCGCGACGCTGGGTCCATGCATGACATCGCTCATCCAAAGCTGGCCGGCGTGGGCGAAGGCGAAGCGGCGCCGATCCTGGCTGCTGGTTTCGGCTTGCGTGCTCGCCTTGTGCATGAGGCCGGCGCGGCTCAGAAGCCGGTGCACGGTGGACAGCGGCAGCACCAGGGACTCGGGCGCCGCACCGCTTTGCTGCACGGCGCGGATCAACTGTGGGATCGATAGCCCCGGCTGCTCGTCCTTCAAACTCACCAATGCGTCGGCCACCGCCTGGGGCAGTGCACGCGAGCGGCCGCGATCGGCGCGTCCCTTGGGCAGGAGTGCGTCGAACCCACCACGGCGGTAGTCCTTGAGCCAGTGGCGCAGCGTTTCTGGAGCCACCCGGGTACGCGTGCTGCCCGGGATGGTGTAGTCGGCGCGGGCTTTCTCGCGTAGCCGCGCATACAGCCCGCGGCTGCCCGCGGGCAGTTGGATGAACTCGGCGATCAACCCGTAGCGAAACAGGGCAAGCGCCTGGCGATATTGTGCATCGGTCATGCGGCGTCTCCGGTGAAGTGGAAAAACGCAACGCTACGCCGGGTCCGGCGGCGGGTCTGGCCCCATGTGTTGTTGGATGTCGCTCTGATATTCACCGCCAACGTACGACGAGTGCCGGAATCCGAGTGGCTGCGCCAGCGCCTGCAAGTGAAGCTGGGCGAGTTCACGCAACAACACCAGCACCTGCTCGCACGCGAAGCGGCCACGCAAGGCAGCAATCGTCGGGGCACAACCGAGCAACCACTGCGGAAACAATCCCACCACGATGGTGAGCAGCGTTCGCACCGGAGCCACACGCCGGCGTACCCAGCGTACGGCGCTGGGAAGAGTGACCGGATCGCTGCGCAGTGCGTCAGCGGCCGCCTCCACGCTCTTCGCCTGCTCCACGGTAGCGACCACGCGCTCGACCTCGGACAACGTCCCTGGAAAGCGTGCCGCCAGGTGATCCGGTAGCAGGCTGAACGTGCAATGGCCCTGTGGGCAGTACCAGCGCGCGATGTGTGTACCCGGCGGGCTCTTGCGCTCATAGGTGCCGTGGCCGGCGAACCTACAGCCCCCGCGTGGATGCAGCGGGCAGCGCGACAGCCTTGCCTCGCGCCACGCTTCTCGGGTAACGTACTCGGCGCCGGTAAGCCCCGTCTCGAAACGAAGCTGCACCGGCATCAGGCCCGCGTCGGCGGTATCCTTCGCGGGCCTACCTCTTTGTGTGAAGGATAAGACCCAGAAGCTTACGTCGACCGCGCCCGGACCGGAAGTCCCCCCTTTGACTCAGCTCCCATTGCCTCACCGCATCACGCCGCTTCACGCTGAAACACTCCGGCATAAACATGCCGGTGAATCACGAAATAGTGCGAGAGACAACACCCGCGTTCTCGCGGATTTGCCCGGTA
>Ga0326597_10013408_pt1 | contig 10776 bp, 8 predicted proteins | sample RVTome_12_FD_203789 | JGI IMG/M metagenome (GOLD analysis project Ga0326597, IMG submission 203789) | Soil microbial communities from uranium-contaminated site in the Upper Colorado River Basin, Wyoming, United States - RVT100D185 | ecosystem: Environmental > Terrestrial > Soil > Contaminated >... | reverse complement strand
TAGGGAGCACCGGTCCAGATGCCATTGAGAGGCCTTGCCTTGTAAGCCAGCAGGGCTTTATCCGAAGTTTCCGTACCGTGTTCCATGATTTCGCCATCCAGATATTTGGGTGGATGGATCTCTTCCCCGTGACCCAGTTTTCTGGCATCCCGTTTTGCCAGCAACACTTGCAGAGGATTATTTTTTAATACCCCTACCATCACATTGTTTACAATAAATAATGCAGGTGCCTCATCTTCCAGAATGGCACCCTTTTGATAAAACCTCGGTTTGCCTGCAAAGATTCCACTCTTGCCTTTATGTTCCAGGGCATTTGTTGCCATCAGTGGATCAGTCTTGATTGCGGCCAGGCTGCTCATACGCACAATGATCCTGCGCTCCGGATCAGTGCGGTTGATAACTTCATGACAAGCTGCGCAATATTTGGCGTAAAGTGGTTTGCCCTGTTCTGCTTTTGCCTGATTTATTGGCGGCAGACTTTCCGTCCATAACGGCGAGTGCAGTCTGGACACCAGCATCTCGAGTCTGCGTAGATTGCGGGCCTTGATTGAGGATTTATAACCACCATCAAAAAAGAACAACCATTTTTTCGGGGTGGTGTTGACCTGACCGAATACCCCGATCACCTCACCCACGTTCCGGGCCAGTGCACCCACATGGGAATTGGCCTGCGACCCGTTCCATTCCACATAGTCGTGCTGTGGTGTATCCCACATGTAGGGATAACTGGTCGGCGCATTGGGCGGGTTGTAATTATTTTCTACACCCGTCAGGTTCAATCCCTTGTTAAGAATGGCACCGAATGCATCCAGGCGGGAAAAACCAAATTCAACTTCGGTATGATTAAGCTGGTTATAATCCCGAAGTGTTGCATATTCCTTTTCCAGTTTGCTTTTGAGTAAAGTACTCTTATTACCCGCTGCATTCTCGCCCAATACCCGTTGTTCAAAACGTATAAAGGCTTCAGGATCATTCAGGGTATGTGTCAATGCCTGTTCCAGATCTTCACGAAATCCGGGGAAATCAGCCATAGCTTGCCCGCCATCAATACGAATAAATTTACCGCCATATTTAATTTGCTGCGTATGACAAGCGGCACAGGTAAAACCCAGCTGCCCGTCATGAGTGGTAAACCCTATCGGCAGGCCATCCGGGTTTTTCTTTGACGCCGGAACGGGAATATAACCATAACGCAGCATGTTTTCCGGGCTGCGGAACAGGGATTTACCATCGCTTTGTTCAAGGTTGGCAAAAATTTCATAATTCATAAACCGCGAACCCTGATCCGTAAAATAAAAATATTGGCGGTCTTTCTCCGACCAGTTCTGGTCCAGATAAATTATTTTTTCAGGATTCAGTGCATCGGGATCAATTAAAACATTTTCAGTTGCTGATACAGGCAAACTAAATACAAGAAAGGAGATCAGGTAACAGGAATTTACGTGTTTGGTCATAACATTAACCGTTGTTTAGTCTCTTGATAATAACTCGTTCAACAAATTATCCTGAAAATTAGGATTGGATGTCAGATTATTGTGCTTCTCACACAGGAAAACTGAATGATCCAGTGGGAAAAAACTGTATTTATGCCGGCGCACGCTGGGATCCAGCACATCGCGGCCCAACAGTGAGGCCTTGGTCACTGAACCATCACCGGGTTCCAGCAAAAGGGCATCGTAATTTATTCCCTGCACCGGTTTGCTTATCTCCTTTGAATACATCCTGATCAGGGATTCCCCATCAACATCTTCAACCAGAATCCGGGCCGGGGTGAGATGGCAGGCGCCGCCAAACACAACCAGTCTGGGATGGACCTCTGGTAAAGGCACAGTCAAAGACCAGACAAACCGCCGTGCCCGTTCCAGCCTTTTTTCAAAATAGACTTCCAGCACAGAAAGATATTCCTCTGCCGCCTGCGGGTTTGTGAACCTGGTGCGAATCCGGTCTCTGACTTTGGGATCAAATATGGACCACTGGAAACGGCGCCAGATGTTCACATCAAACAGATCGCGATCCAGCATGTTGCCTTCACTGGTAATGATCCAGTTGTTCAAGGGATGCGGAAATAGCTGGAACAGGCTGGGCATGGTTGCCATGGTTTCCGTGTGGACTTTTTCTGCCCCGGCGAACCTGATGCCATCAATGAACAGATTCAGGATCTTGACCGAGCCAAGGTTGGGTGTGCCCAGCAGAATCACCCGGCGTACCCGTTCCCCGCCATACATATTGACCGGAAAATCATTGCTGTCCAGGACATCTTCACGGCCGTAACGTATATAGTAACGAGTGATGAGGCCGCCCATACTATGGGCCACGATATCCACTTTCAGGGCTGGATCATCATAATCCTTACGTATCTGGTCAATGAAGTCAGCCAGTTTCCGCGCAGTAATTACATTATCCTGGCGCCAGTCATAGTAAAAAACGTAATAATTTTTATGTGTCTTGTCTGCTTTTTTGCCAACAGTGGCAAGTTGGTATTCAGCTACATCATGCAACGTGCGGACAATCTTGCCATAAAAATCCTTGCCTACGGCGGCATCCGCAACCTCGAATGCCTCTATGTTATCCGGCATGGGCTCCAGTGTTTGCGGATCAACTTCGAGTGCAAGATCGGAATAATCACTGGTCAATACACGCCACAAGGAACCTATCCAGATTTCTTTACCTGTGGTCTTGTCCCTGAGCTTACTGCCCATGACACCATGGATAAATACTACCGGTGGCTGGTCCTCCACTGCCATACTCTGCATGTACAACCGGTGCAAATCCGGTGTATAGGCCTTTTTGGTGTATTGAATGCCGGCATAAAACGCAATAACGATAATCAGGGAAGCAAAGAATACCCGGTAGAACAGGAGACGCTTATAGAGTGTAAATTTCATTATTCAGGTCTTATTTGTCCGGCTATTCCTTAGATGATTATCTCCGGAAATGTTACATCCCCAGTATTTACCATAATCATGAATAAATATAGAGAATGTAACGATGACGCACAGACAGAATCGGAATGATGACTATGATATTAAGGCAGGAATGGTTTTCGTCAGTCAGTAGGCTCATTCACACACCCCACTCCCAAATTATAATGGGCCAGTAGACTGCCCCATTATAATTTGGCGGAGAGGGTGGGATTTGAACCCACGAGGGGCTCGCGCCCCTGCCGGTTTTCAAGACCGGTGCATTCAACCGCTCTGCCACCTCTCCGGATTTAATACTTCTTAAATATGTTAACTATTTACCTATATACGCACCGGTACCCGGTGCACTATGACGTACATCCTGTATGTCACCCCGATGGGGCCAATGCCGCTACGCGACATTGTTCCAGTTTGCTGACATATACCTTCCATGGTATATGCCCTTCGGGCACGCTTCGCGTGTCCAATTTCACTCCCGGTGAAATTGTCCTGACAAACTGGTCAACCGCTCTGCCACCTCTCCGGAATATCAGTTACAAGTTAAAAGTAACAAGAAGGGGCGCAAGCATAACCGATTGTCAGCCTTGAGCAAAGAACCGCTATGTCACAGAAATTTCACGGAATTTCACATGCTTGGCGACGAACTTAACTTGAAAAATTCCGTCAGACCCCTATATTAGAGTTTACTTTAATCAATTGGAGGTTATAAATCATGAGTCAGCATCAATATGCCGTTGCCCGGCCAGCTGAATCTTCACTCGCAACCAACAAGCTGATCCGGAATACTTATATGTTGCTATCCATGACCCTGCTGTTCAGTGCGGCTATGGCAGGTGTTGCTATCGCTACAAACATGCCCTACCTGGGTGTATTAGTCACTCTCGGAGGCTACTTTGGCCTGCTGTTTTTAACCTCATATCTCAGAAACAGTGCCTGGGGCCTGCTTTCTGTCTTTGCCCTGACCGGTTTTATGGGCCTGACACTGGGACCCATGATTAATGCGTATCTGAGTTTTTATTCCAATGGCGCCCAGTTAGTCATGACGGCTATGGGTGGTACCGGCGCCATTTTCCTCGGCCTTTCGGCCTATGCCCTGACGACCCGTAAAGACTTCAGTTTCATGGGCGGTTATCTGATGGTTGGTATTCTGACCGCCTTCCTGGCAGGTATAGCAGCATTGATCTTCAGCATCCCTGCCCTGTCGTTGGCTGTTTCCGCAGTATTCGTCATGCTGATGTCCGGCCTGATTCTGTACCAGACCAGTGAAATGGTCCATGGCGGTGAAACCAATTACATCATGGCGACAATTACGCTCTATGTTTCACTCTATAATCTTTTCACCAGCCTGCTCCATCTGTTAGGGGCATTCGCCGGTGAAGATTAATCCAGCAACAATCAAACTGTTAAATCAAAAAAGCCCGGTCCAGTTGGGCTTTTTTTAATGTGGTTTATACAAAATTATTGATTTAGATCAATTTGCAAAAGTAATTGGAATAGTACATTTTCGCCCAATTACAAAATAAATATTTATTGTCTGGCTGCTTGTTGACCGTGGCTCCTGCTGCTAGTATCAGCACTTCTTTGGGCCACCACATTGGCCGCATATACAGAATCAAATGAAGTGTCTAGTGGGGAGAATAATAATGAAAATAGGCATCCCGAAAGAGATTTATTCTGGTGAAAGACGCGTCGCAACGACTCCCGAAGTTACAGGCCAGTTACTGAAACTGGGATTTAGCGTTAGCGTTGAGACCGGTGCCGGTGCCGCAGCCAATTATACTGATGATGCCTACCAGGCTGCAGGCGCGGAAATTATAAGTGATACAAAATCACTCTGGTCAACTGCAGACATCATTCTGAAAGTCCGGGCTCCGGATAATAATGAAATCGAATTACTTCATGAAGGCCAGACCCTGATCAGTTTTATCTGGCCGGCACAAAACAAGGAATTGATGGATCGGCTGGCTGCCAGGAAAGTTACCGTTCTCGCCATGGACAGCGTTCCCCGTATTTCCCGCGCACAAAAACTTGATGCACTGAGTTCTATGGCAAATATTGCCGGTTATCGTGCAATCATTGAAGCCGCACAACATTTCGGCCGCTTCTTTACCGGGCAGATTACCGCCGCTGGTAAAATTCCACCAGCCAAGATCATGGTCATCGGTGCCGGTGTGGCAGGTCTTGCTGCAATTGGTACTGCAAAAAGCCTGGGTGCCATCGTGCGTGCCTTCGATACCCGCCCGGAAGTCAAGGAACAGGTGGAAAGTATGGATGCGGAATTCCTTATGCTGGATTTTGAAGAAGAAGGATCCGGTGTCGGCGGTTATGCCAAGGTCATGAGTCCGGAATTTATCAAGGCCGAAATGGAACTCTTCGCTGCACAGGCCAAGGAAGTCGATATCATTATTACTACAGCACTTATTCCCGGTAAACCTGCTCCCGAACTCATCACTGAAGACATGGTGAACTCCATGAAAGAAGGCAGCGTGATTGTCGATCTCGCCGCCGAACAGGGTGGCAACTGCAAACTGACAGAGGCCAACAAAGTCGTCAGCAAACATGGCGTCACGATTATCGGTTACACTGATTTACCCAGCCGCTTGCCGACCCAGTCCAGTCAGTTGTATGGCACCAACATCCGTCATTTATTAACGGACATGTGCAAGGAAAAGAACGGTGTCATCACGGTAGACATGGAAGATGAAGTGATTCGTGGTGCAACTGTCATTAATAATGGTCAGATCACCTGGCCACCACCACCGCCCAAACTTTCCGCAGCTCCGCCCAAACCGGCCGCCAAGGCAGTTGAACCGGTCAGGAAAGAAGAAAAGAAACGTACTGTCATGGGTTTATTAATGCCATTCATTATCGGTGGTATTGCGTTGTTTGGTCTGGGTCTGGTTACTCCGCCAGAATTCATGCAGCATTTTACTGTATTCGTGCTCGCCTGTTTTGTTGGTTACATGGTGATCTGGAATGTCACCCCTGCCCTGCATACACCACTGATGAGCGTAACCAATGCAATCAGCAGCATCATTATTATCGGTGCACTGATTCAGATTTCTTCATCTGAAAAATGGATCATGATACTGGCCGGAATCGCCATCCTGATAACAAGCATCAACATCGCCGGTGGCTTTGCTGTGACCCGCCGCATGTTGCAGATGTTCAGAAAATAAAGGGGAGCAAAATGCCAGCAGGAATTGTTACTGTTTCATATATCGGGTCCACCATCCTTTTCATTCTGGCCCTGGGCGGTTTAAGCCATCCGGAATCATCCCGGCGTGGAAATTATTACGGCATGGCGGGCATGGCTATCGCACTGCTCGCAACCATTTTCGGAATCGTTACCGATAATTACGACATACTGTTTGGCGGCATGATCATCGGCGGCGCGATCGGTTTTACCCTCGCACGAAAAGTCCAGATGACACAAATGCCGGAACTGGTTGCCATATTGCACAGTCTGGTCGGTCTGGCTGCTGTGCTGGTCGGGTTTGCCAACTTCATGGGACACGATCCGGGCATCACCGGTGTTGACAAAACCATTCATGATATTGAAACCTATCTCGGTGTATTGATCGGCGCTGTAACCTTTACCGGTTCCGTCATTGCTTTCGGCAAACTCAGCGGCAAGATTACCGGCAAACCGATGCTCATTCCCGGCCGTCACTGGTTTAATCTCATTTTATTGCTCGCCTCCATCTGGCTCTGTGTCGAATTTGTTGATCAATCAGCAGCAGGTTCAGGCATGGTACCGCTGGCAATCATGACAGCGATCGCATTGATCTTCGGTATCCACATGGTCATGGCCATCGGTGGTGCCGATATGCCTGTAGTTGTTTCCATGTTGAATAGTTATTCCGGATGGGCAGCAGCGGCAACCGGTTTCATGTTAAATAATGATCTACTCATCGTGGTAGGTGCATTGGTTGGCAGCAGTGGCGCTATCCTGAGTTACATCATGTGTCGAGCCATGAACCGCAAATTCATTGCCGTTATAGCCGGTGGTTTTGGTACCAGTGGCGGTACTGCAGTAGCCAGTAGTGCTGAAGCCGGGGAAGTGAATCCTATTGAAGCGGATGAAGTTGCCGGTATGCTGATGGATGCCAGGGAAGTCATGATCGTTCCCGGTTATGGTATGGCCGTCGCACAAGCCCAGCATACCGTGTTCGAGATCACCAAAATCTTGCGCGAAAAAGGTGTGAATGTCCGTTTCGGCATTCATCCCGTAGCAGGACGCATGCCGGGACACATGAACGTATTACTCGCAGAAGCCCATGTGCCATACGACATCGTGTTTGAAATGGAAGAAATCAACGAAGACTTCCCGGAAGTGGATGTTTCTATCGTCATCGGCGCGAATGATATTGTGAATCCGGCAGCGCTCGAAGAGCCCAACAGCCCGATTGCGGGCATGCCGGTGCTCGAAGTCTGGAAAGGCAAAACCACCATCGTCATGAAACGCAGCATGGCGACCGGTTATGCCGGCGTGGATAATCCCCTCTTTTACAAGGAAAACACCCGCATGTTCTTCGGTGATGCCAAAGCAAAACTCGAAGAAGTACTGAAAAGCATTTCTGCTTGATTCAATATAAATTCCTGGCGCAAGTTACTGCGCCAGGAAATCCAGTAATAATGTGTTAACTTCATAGGGTTTTTCCAGCATCATCCAGTGACCGGCACCTTCGATGCGTTCATAACGCCAGGGGCCTGTGACATTCCACTTCGATTTTTTCATCTGCGCTTCCAACAGATGATGATCATCTGTGCTCCATACTCCCATGACCGGAATATTGATCAGTGGGAATACCGGTTCTGTTATACGTCTGCCAAAACCTTTCGTATTGGCACGGTACCAGTTCAGTGCAGCAGTCAAGGCTCCCGGCCGCGCCATATCAGCAAAAAACCGGTCCGGATCGCCCTGGTTACGGATCAATTCCCGAAACAGTTTAAAGTTATCTGCACTCAGGGCTTCTTCCGCGATACCTTCCTTGTTGAAGAAATCGAAATACCAGGATTTTTCTCTCTGATCGACTGTTTGCCAGCCGGGATTGCCGGTTACTCCTACAGACATGGCCACCAGTTTGTTAAACCGGTCCGGATAATATGCTACCGTGAACCAGGCAAGGCCTGCGCCGAAATCGTGGCCGATAACACTGGCCTTTTGTATACCGAGTGCGTCCATGATCCCGATTACATCGGTGGCCAGTTTCTCAATGTCGTAATTTTCCACTCCTTCAGGGATAGATGATTCACCAAAACCGCGAAGATCCGGGGCAATCACCCGGTATCCCGCATCCAGTAATACCGGAATCTGGTAGCGCCATACATGGCGTGAATCCGGGAAACCGTGCAACAAAACTACCGGCGCACCTTCACCCACATCCGTCACCGTGAAGGTAAGTCCGTTCACCTCGACTGTTATTTTGACTGAATCCACATCAAATTCCGTCACCGTACCGAGTTTGATGGCGGCCATGGTGACAGACTGCATGGAAAAACATACTACGGCAAAAATGAACCACCGATAGAGGCGCTTCATAGACTTCTCCCGGGAAATTCAAACAATGTTAGTTTTCACTAGAACTTATCTCAAAATTAAAAATATTGATGATGCCAATGTAAATTCGTCATGCTGGCGAAAGCCAGCATCCAGTAATTGATTACCCCCATCCTACCTTCCCCCGGGGGAGGAAGGGGATACTGGCTTTCGCCAGAATGACGGATTTTTTAAATCATGAACATTCATGCGCATAAATCAATTATGAGATAAGTTCTTTTCACTTTTCACTTTTCACTTAATGACTATGCTCCCACCCATATACTTTTGCAATTCCTCCGGAACGCGTATGCTGCCATCGCTGTTCTGGTAGTTTTCCATAATGGCAATCAGGGTGCGCCCCACTGCAAGTCCTGAACCATTCAGTGTATGCAGCAGTTCCGGTTTGCCGGTTTCTGGATTGCGCCAGCGAGCTTTCATACGACGGGCCTGGAAATCTTCAAAGTTACTGCAGGATGATATTTCCCGGTATTTATTCTGCCCCGGCAGCCAGACTTCCAGATCGTAGGTTTTGGCTGCGGAAAAACCGAGATCAGCGCCGCAAAGAGCAACAACACGATAAGGCAATTCCAGTCTTTTCAGAATCACTTCTGCATGATCGGTGAGTTCTTCCAGTGCACGGTACGAATCACCCGCTTTGACCAGTTGCACCAGTTCCACTTTCTCAAACTGGTGCTGGCGGATCATACCGCGTGTATCTTTGCCATATGATCCTGCCTCACTGCGGAAACACGGGGTATGGCATACATATTTTAGCGGTATTTTGTCAGCCCCGATGATCTGATCACGTGCAAGATTGGTGACTGGCACTTCGGCTGTGGGAATCAAGTATAATTGCCAAAGTTCTGTATAAGTCGGATCTGCCATAGTTTCTAAAGATGGTTTCCCTCCCGGCGTCACACCAAACAAATCCGTTTCAAATTTTGGCAGTTGGCCGGTTCCGCGCATGCTGGCTGCATTAACTAAGTAAGGCACATTCACTTCCATATAACCATGTTCCTGCGTATGCACATCCAGCATAAATTGAATCAGTGCACGATGCAGCCGTGCAATGGCACCACTCATCACAACAAAACGTGAAGCAGTAATTTTGGTGGCAGATTCGAAATCAATCAGACCCAGTGCTTCACCCAGATCAACATGATCTTTCGGATCAAAATCGAAACGTGTGGGTTCACCCCAACGACGAATTTCCTTATTGTCTGCTTCCGATTCACCTTCCGGCACGGATTCGTGCGGGATGTTGGGCGTGCTCATCAGGATAAAATTCAATTCTTCCTGAATCTGTTCCAGTGCTGCTTCGCTCGCCTTGAGCCGGTCACCCAGGTCGCCGACCTGTTTCATCAATGATTCAACATCACCGCCCTTTGCCTTGACCTTGCCGATTTCCTTTGAGTGGGCATTGCGTTCCTGCTGCAATTCCTGTGTGGTGATTTGCAATAATTTGCGTTTTGCTTCGAGTTGAGTGACTAATTCGGAATCCAGTTTGTAACCGCGCTTGCTCAGCCCGTTAATAACAAACTCCAGATTGGTGCGAAACAGATGTGGATCCAGCATATATTCAAGATTCCTTACTGTTACAAATTGATTTTTGCAGGCCAGTACACAATATGGCCGGGTTTGATTTTTTTATTTAACTCTTCGATTATTGATTTGACCTTGTCTGGTTCATCATAAAACTCTACAACAACAGGCAGATCAAGCGACATGTCCATTAACGTGGAAGAATGGTATTTTCCGGAACTGCCGAAACCGGTAATACCTCGGAAAACCGTGACTCCATGCACCTTGCTTTCATCATGCAGGAACTTCAATAATTCAGCCTGATGTGCCTTGGCTTCATGAAGATAGATTCTGACGATAATGACTTCGGTTTCGTTCATATCTGCCTCGCAACTACCATCCCCAGCCAGCAAGCCGATAAACACAGTGCAACACTCAACAGAATATTCAGTATTGCCCTGAGTTGTTCACCTGCTTCCAGGAGATTCAGAGTTTCAATTGAAAACGTAGAAAATGTTGTAAATGCACCCAACAACCCTATCACCAACCCTGCCCTTAATTCGACGCTCAGATTCATACGTTCATACAGAAAAACATAAAGCACTCCCATGAATAATGAGCCGAGTACATTCACAGATAATGTACCATACGGAAAATCACGGCCCAGCATGGCATAGACGCCACTGGACATCCAGAAACGCATTAATGCGCCGATGGCACCACCAACTGCGATGAAGGCTATTTGGGTCATGAGAATATTCTTTACTTTTAATACATCTTACAGAAACA
>Ga0326597_10013407_pt1 | contig 10777 bp, 9 predicted proteins | sample RVTome_12_FD_203789 | JGI IMG/M metagenome (GOLD analysis project Ga0326597, IMG submission 203789) | Soil microbial communities from uranium-contaminated site in the Upper Colorado River Basin, Wyoming, United States - RVT100D185 | ecosystem: Environmental > Terrestrial > Soil > Contaminated >... | reverse complement strand
GGCGCGCAAGTGGGTGGTCTGGCGCCAGCCGATCGGGCCGTGCAACTACGCGGTCAAGGTGATCTACGATCAGGACTTCGACCGGGTGGGCGTGATCACGCCGGAGCGCGAGGACTTCGATTTCTCACTCTACATGATCTATAGCCGGCCCTACCTCGAGGGCCTGGTCCGTCATCTCGGCGGGCGCATCGACCGCTTCGAGCGCGATACCGACTTCGCGCCGTTCGACAACACCGCGCTCGCCGAGTTCGACGGCATTCCCGCCACCAAGGTGGTCGGCGACATGCAGATCAACGGCGCGCTCGTGCTCGACTGGCACTACCTGGCGATCGCGTGCCCCGGCAAGGAATAGCAGGCACAGGATGACGACGATTACCCGCGGCGAGGAGAGCTTCGTGATCGACCCCGAGGACGGCCGCCTGGAGGTGAAGTACGGGCTGCCGCCAAAGGTCGAGTTCTGCCGGACCTGCGTGATCTCGAACCAGCGGCCGTCGTCGACGATCGAGTTCGCGCATCGCCCCGATTCGAAGAAGACGACCATCCGGTTCGACGCGGACGGCGTTTGCGACGCCTGCCGTTACGCCGAGACGAAGCGCACCGCGATCGACTGGGACGAGCGCGCGCGCGCGTTGCGCGAGCTGTGCGACCGCTTCCGCTCGCAGAACGGCTCGTACGACTGCCTGGTGCCGGGATCGGGAGGCAAGGACTCGGTCTACGCCTCGCACGTACTCAAGACCAGCTACGGCATGCACCCGCTGACCGTGACCTGGGCGCCGCATCTCTACACCGACATCGGCTGGCGCAACTTCCAGGGCTGGATCCATCGCGGCGGCCTCGACAACTACCTGTTCACTCCCGACGGCCAAGTGCACAGGACGCTCACCCGGCTCGCGTTCCGCAACCTGCTGCACCCGTTCCAGCCGTTCATCCTGGGTCAGAAGAACTTCGCGCCCAAGATGGCGCTGCGCTTCGGCGTCCCGCTCATCTTCTACGGCGAGAACGAGGCCGAGTACGGCAACCCGATCGACGAGAACGCCTCGGCGTTGCGCGGCGCCGACTACTTCGCCCGCCGGCGCATGTGGAACCGGGACATTTACTTGGGCGGGGTGCCGATCGACGAGCTGCCGCGCCACGGCGTGGCGCCGGGACGGATCGAGCCCTATCTGCCGGCCGACCTGAATGCGCTCGACGCGGCGCAGATCGAGGTGCACTACCTCGGCTACTACCTGAGCTGGACGCCGCAGCAGAACTACTACTACGCGGTCGAGCACACCGGGTTTTGCACCAACGACGAGCGCACTGAGGGCACCTACTCCAAGTACAACAGCATCGACGACAAGACCGACCCGTTCCACTACTGGACGACTCTGGTCAAGTTCGGCATCGGCCGGGCGACCTACGATGCCGCCCAGGAGATCCGCAACCAGCACATCACGCGCGAGGAAGGGGTGGCGCTCGTGCACCGCTACGACCTCGAGTTCCCGCGCAAGTACTTCGCCGAGTTCCTCGACTACCTGGACATGGACGAGACGACGTTCTTCGCCGTCGCCGACCGCTTCCGCTCGCCGCACCTGTGGAAAAAGGTCGGCAGCGACTGGCGGCTGCGCCACATGGTGTCGTGAGCCGGTGGCGCGGCCCACGCTGCTGATCGTCGTGCCGGCGCGCGGCGGCTCGAAGCGCCTGCCGGGCAAGCACTTGCGGCCGCTGTGCGGGCGTAACCTGCTCGCCCATGCCGACACCGCGATCGGCGAGGCGGCGCTCGATGCCCCGGTCGTGTTGAGCACCGACGATGCGGCGATCGCGGCCGAGGGCCGGCGCCTCGGCTGGCTGGTGCCGTTCGTCAGGCCGAGACATCTATCGGGCGACGACTCGGCCTCGGTCGACATGCTGCTGCACGCGCTCGATGCATTCGGCCGCAGCGCCGGCTATGCGCCGGAGCTCGTGATGCTGCTCCAGGTCACCTCGCCGCTGAGGCCGGCGGCGGCGCTTGCCGAGGCGGTGGCGCTGCTCGAGGCGCGCGCGGACGCAGACGCCGTGGTCGGCGTGCGCGCTCTCGAACGCACCCCGCAAACCGTGTTCCGGCTCGGCGCGGATGGCTTTCTCGCGCCGGCGGGGGCCGACTCGGCGCCGCTCTACACGCCGAATGGGGCGCTCTACGTGATCCGGACCGAGATCGTCCGTCGTCGGCGATCCCTGTTTCCGGAGCGCACGCTGCCGGTCGTGATGGACGCGCGGGCGTCGTTGGACATCGACACCGAGCTCGACTGGCGCATGGCCGAGTACCTGCTCGCCCAGCCCGTCACCGCCGCTTCCTGAATGCTTGCACGCGCGCTGCACCTGATCACCGGCATCCTGCCCGCGGAGCTGCGCGAGGAGATACGCATCCTGCGCGGCTACCGATTGGTCGGGCTCACGGACGCGGGCGTCATTGCCACCACCGGCATCCTCGCGCTTGCCTTCGAGATGTTCAGCGTCGCCATGATCTATCCGTTGCTCGACTACATCGAGGGCGGGCGCGACCTCGCCGTGCTGGCGGAACGCTCGCGGCTGTGGGTGGTGATCGGCAAGGTGGCGGACGCCGTCCACATGCCGGTGACTCTGGGCTCGCTGGCGGCGGTGATCGTGGCCCTGGTGCTGTGCCGCCAGGTTGCCAACTACGCTCATGTCATGCAGGTCACGCGCATCAAGCAGCGGGTCGGCCGCGACCTGTCCGGGCTGTGCTTCTCGGCGGTGATGGGCAGCAATGCGCTGTTCATGAAGGAGATGAACGCCGGACGTTTCGTCAACATCCTCGACCACCAGTGCCAGCACGTGGCGTCGCTGGTCCGCAGCTACGCGGCGATCTGGCAGATGATGCTGTCGTTCATCGCTTACGGCGGGGTCATGGTTGCCACGGCGCCGGGGGCGAGTCTGCTCGCGCTGCTGGTCGCGGCGGCGGTGGTGATGAGCCTCGGCCGTTACATGCACCTGTCGCGCCGGGTCAGCCGCGAGGTGGTCAAGCTGCGCCAACGGTTCTGCGCCTTCATGGCCGAGCGCCACCAGGGCTGGCAGGTGATCAAGGTGTCGGATTCCCTCGATCGCGAGGCCCGGAGCTTCGGCGACTGGGCCCAGCAGTTCTTCCGCCTGTCGGTCGACCTCAATCGGCTGGCCGGGCGCATGCAGCTGGTGATCGCGCCGGCGATGACCGCGTTCGCTCTGTCGGCGCTGTATGTCGGCGTCGAATATCTCGACCTCAGCCTGTCGATCATCACCCTGTTCATCCTGATGATCCTGAGGATGGTTCCGATCGCGCAGGGCCTCACCAATCACCGCCAGGCGCTCATCACGCATCACGCCGGGCTCGAGGAGATCGTCGAGGTCGTTTCGCAGGCGCGCGCCCACAAGGAGCCCGACCGCGGCACGATCCCGTTCCGGGGCCTGGAACGGGCGATCGAGTTCCGCGGCGTGTGGTTCTCCTACCCCTCTGGGCGCCAGGCCGCGCTGCGCGATGTCAGCGTGCGCATCCCGGCGGGCGTGACCACCGCTTTGATGGGCCCGTCGGGGGCAGGCAAATCGACCCTGGCCGACATGATCCCCAGGCTGATCGTGCCCGGTCGCGGCGAGATCAGCATCGACGGCCTGCCGCTCAACTCGTTCTCGCTGTCGAGCCTGCGTCGCGGCATCTCGTTCGCGCCGCAGCAGAACTTCCTGTTCAACGCCTCGGTCGCGGACAATGTGCGCTACGCGCGCCCGAGCGCGTCGGACGCGGAGGTCGAGGAGGCCTGCCGCCTGGCTTACGCCCACGACTTCATCGTCGAGCTCCCCGAGCGCTACGACACCTTGGTCGGCGAGGCCGGCAGCCGGCTGTCCGGCGGGCAGCGCCAGCGCCTGGTGCTGGCGCGCGCGTTCCTGTCGCGGGCCAGCATCCTGATCCTCGACGAGCCGACCAGCGAACTCGACTACGAGTCCGAGCGCAAGATCCGCGCCGCGCTCGAGAACATGCACGCCAACGCGCACATGACCATCGTCGTCGTCGCCCACCGCATGAGCACGGTGCGCAACGCCGATCACGTGATCGTCCTGTCCGACGGCAGGGTGCTGGAGCAGGGCTCGCCGGCGGAATTGATCCGGGACACCCAGTGGTACGGCGCCATGCTCGACCTGTCGGCGCGCGACGCGATGGTAGACCCATGACCGGGTCCGGTCGACGCGGCGATGCAGGACAGCCGTTCCGGCCGTTGCTGATCAGCGGGCCGCCGCGGTCGGGCACGACCCTGGTCTACAGCCTGTTCGACGGCCACCCGGACATCTTTTCGCTGGTGACCGAAGGGTACCTGTTCGAGTACCTCCACGACCTTCCCGACGGCGGCGTCGCCGCCTTCATTGACGCGGGCCGCTTGCCGGCTGCGGAGTTCGTCGCCGGCCTGCGTGCCAAGGACGTGATGCCGCCGCTGCACCGGCCGGTGCGGCTCGGCACCACCAACCCCGCGATCGCCAAGGAGACGGCGACACTGGACTGGAGCGAGGACCGTTTCCTCGCCGCGCTCGATGTCGGGCGCGCAGCGAGCGTGGGCGAGCTTTGGTACGGGCTCGCCAGGGCTTACGCGGCGGCGCTGGGCCGGCCGCCGGCGCGCTACTGCTCCATGAAGGCGCCGGACTACGGCAAGTCGGCGATGGCCGCGACTAGCCACATCGCGGAAGCGAAGGCGATCGTCGTGGTGCGCGAGCCGATCCGCGCCCTCGACAGCCTCAAGCGGGTGAGAGAGATGCGGGGGCTCAGGGAGAAGCTGCTCACCTGGCCGGTGCTCGCCCAGTGCGTGGCCGAGATGAATGCGCTCGCAGAACGCCTGCACCGCGCCGATCCCGACCGTGTCACCTGGCTGCGATTCGAGGACCTCACCGCCCGGCCCGAGGCGACCATGCGCCGCATCGCCGCCTGGTGCGGCCTCGACTTCCAGCCGTCGCTGACGCGGCCGTCGGTGCTCGGCCGCGACATTCCCAGCAATTCGAGCTTCGAGGCGGTGCTCGATATCCAGGACTCGGTCGCAACCCGCGGCGTCCGCCGCCTGAGCGCCGGCGAAATCGACTTCGCCTGTCGCAACCTCGGGCGGTTCCTGAACTTCTTCGGCTACGCCCCGGCGCACGCGGACGTGCCATGACCACCGTCGTCGAGGCGCTCGGGTGGGCCGCGGGGACTGAGGTCGCCGCCGCCGCGCCGCGCTGCGTGTTCCTGTCGCCGCTGTCGCTCTACGACTGGCTCGACGAGGCGGTGATGACGATCATGCGCCGCCGCTACGGCACACGCTTTCTGGTGCTGGTCGGCGGCCCGCGCCAGCGCGACATGTGCGCGCAGTGGGCGACGGACAAAGATCGCATCTTCGATCTCGGCGAAATCGAGCGGCAGGCGCTCGCCGCCGCCGGGCCCGCGGACGCGGACTCGGTGTTCGCCGAGGCGCGGCGCCTGGAGGCGGCGCACGGCGTGGTCTACCTGCGCGACATCGTCCAGCAGGATCGCGCCATTTACGGTGCCTACCTGGCCTATGCCGCGGGTCCGCTGGCCAACTCGCGGCCGCCGGCGCTGGCCGACATCTATCGGCGCATAAACGGCTACTTCCGTCTCTTCCAGCAGCTCTACCAGGCGCACCGCGTCGACCTGGTGATCGGCCGGCCCGGCAACTTGCTCAACACCACCTCGATCGTGCTGGCGTTGGCGATCGGCCTGCCGGTCACCATGCCGCGGCATGCGCGCCAGCGGAGCGACGTGATGTGGTCGTTCGGGCCGTACAGCAACCCGCACCTGCTCGCGCGCACCTACCAGCGCCTCGCCGACCAACCGCTGGTGCCGCTCGATGAGGTCCGGCCGCCGACCAGCAGCCAGCGCACGTTCTCGTGGTTCCAATGGCGTTACACCGCGCGCGGCGTCGCCAAGGAGTTGCTGGTGCTGGCGCACACCTATGCGGTCAAGTACGCGCGCGGGCTCCGGCATGACGGCCGGCTGCCGGCGATGCAGCCGTTCCACCGGGCGGCCGGGGCGGTGCTGTCTTCGGCGCGGCTCGCTCGCTGGATGGCGCGCAGCGCTGACGGCGACCTCGACCGCCTCGCAGCGGTGCCGTTCCTGTTCTTTCCGCTGCCGAAGGAGCCCGAGTACACAGTCCAGTCGCTCGCCCGCCATTTCAGCAACGTCCAGGCGATGGCCGAGCAGCTCGCGCTGTCGCTGCCGGCCGGCTTCCGGCTGGTGATCAAGGAGCATTCGCGCCTCGGCGACCGCCGGCGCCAATTCTATCAGGACCTGCTCAAGCTCCCCAACGTGGCCATGGCCGACCCGAACATCCCCGGTGTCGAGCTCGCGGCGCGCGCGCGCGCCGTGGCCACGATCGCGGGGACGGCAGCGTTCGAGGCGCTGCTGCTCGGCAAGCGGGCGATCGTGTTCGCGACCGATGTCGAATACGGCTTTCTGCCGGCGGTCGCGCGCGTGACGAGCTTTGCCGACCTGCCGGCGGTGGTCTCGGAAGCGTTGCGCGAGGTCGACGACGCGGAGGCGCTCGCCATCCGCCAGTCGGCGGCGCGCCTGCGCCGTGCCTATGCCGAGCTCGCCTTCGATGCCAGCGGCACCCGGGCGTTTGGCGGCCAAACCCCGCTCGCGCCCGCTCAGGCGGAGCGCGCGGTGGACCTGCTGGTCGCGACCTGCTTGGCCGAGCGCGACTACCTGGCCCGCGGCGGCAAGCTGTAGGCCAATCATGGCTCGGCGAACGGCGGTGCGGTTGCGGGGGCAGGGAGGCCTCGCCTGGCGCGCGCTGCCGGCGTTGCGCCTGCTGTTCCGGGCGGCGGGGCGATCCTGGAACGACTTCTATGCCTGGATGCTGGACCGCCAGGAGCGCGCCAACTCCATCGATTCGATCATCGGCCGCGGGCGCAGCCACCCGGGTGCGGACAAGGGTCTGTATGACCTGAGCCGTGGCCGCTATCACGCCGAGTACCTAAAGCGCCACGGGCTGCGCCCCGAGCATCGCTTGCTCGACATCGGTTGCGGCTACGGGCGCACGGCGGTGGCGGTGCTGCCATACCTCGAGCCTGGCCACTACATCGGCACCGAGCTCTCGCGCCAGCGCCTGCGCCTTGCGCGCGAGCTCGTCGCGCGCCAGGGCCTGTGCGACCGCGACCCCCGGTTCGTGCTCAGCATCGACAACGCGATGCCAGAGCTTGACGCCGCCTGTGTCGATGTCATCTGGGCGCAATCGGTGTTTACGCACATGCCGAGGGCGGAAGCGCATATGCTTCTCGCCGCTTGCCGGCGCGTGCTGGTGCCGGGCGGGCGCATGCTGTTCAACTATGCGTCCTCGCCGGACGACGCCGTTCACGAGCGGAACGTGAAGGACTTCTGTTATCCGGATCGGGTGATGGCGGCGATGGTGCGATCCGCCGGCTTCGCCCTGGAGGTGATGGACGACTGGCAGGACGATCTCCAGCCGCAGCACCGGGCGCGGCACAACCGGATGCTGAAGCTCACCGCACGTGACTGACGGCACCGCACTGACCGACGGCGAGCGCTCGGCGCGCGCGGCCGGCGCACGCACGTTGTGCTTCTGCTTCGACGTGACCGAGGCCGCGGTTCGCGCGCATTTCGCCCGCGGCGGCGACTACGACACCTTGGTCGAGCGCACCGGCATCGGCACCAGATGCACCGCATGCCTGCTCGATCTGGACGTGGTGCTGGACCGCATACATCAGGCGCGCACGCCCGGCCCCGCAACGGTCTCCGGGCCGGCGGCGGCAACGCAGGCCGGCTTGCTGGTGCGGCCGACAGACTGGACGGACTCGGGCTTCCTGGTGTGCGACGCGGGGATCAAGACCGTCCTGCGCATCGTCAATCACCCGCTGCTGTTCGAGGCCGACTGGCCGGTGCCGGTCTACGACTACTCGCTGCGGCTGTTCGACGAGACGGGCCGGGCGCGCGCATGCAGAAGTGGATTCCTCGGCGCCGGCGCCGAGCTCTCCTACGAGCTTGCGACCATGCCAAGTTGCCCGCCGCGCGGCTGGTTCCTGATTCGGCTGCGCCCGCGCAGCCGAGGCGTGTTCGGCTCGATCCGCCCCTATGTCGTGCTCGAAGGGCCGACCTGGACCACGGCGTACCACACCCAGCCGCAGGCGATGGCGAGCACGCTCCATCACCGCACGCGGGTGGCGATCGCCGGCAACGGCAAGCGACTGGCGGCGGCGGTGTCGTTGATCAACGCCGCGCGCGCGCGGACCACGGTGTGCCTGAAGCTGAGCGACCCGGGCGGCGCCCACGCCGCCGAGGCCGAGCTGTCGCTGGACGGCCATGCCAGCACGATCATCGATCTCGACCAGCTGTTCACCGACATGCCGTGCGATCGTGCGCTGACCTTGGAGGTCACCAGCACGCAGCCCACCCGCAGGCACATCATCGGCTACCAGGCGAACGGCGCCTGGAACGTCGACCACTTCCCCAACTGACCATGACTGAGCGCCGCTTTCACTACGTCACGCCCCTGATCTGGCCGGTGCTGCCCGCGACCTATGGCGCGCTCGAGATCGGCCTGCCGATCCAGAAGATCCTCGATAGCCGGATGGATTGCCCGTACGACGGCCCGCTCAGGATCGACTTCACGCTTCATGTCGACGGCGAGCGCCGGAGCGAGGACCGGGTGACGTGTCAGGTGGCCGGCGGCCGCGCGGACCCGCGCGATGTCTGGCGCAGGATCAGCCACGACCGGCTCGGCTACCTGGAGGCGGCACTATCGTGCGACGCGCCGGTGTTCCGCAGGATCGACGTAAGCGTCGGCTACGCGACGCTGATCGGCGCGCACGGGAGCCTCAACCTGATCCCTGATTACAAATATGCCCGGCCGATCATCATCGAGCAGATCAGCGGCATCAACCGGTTCTGCCTGATGCACGCCGCGGCCCTGGTCGACCGGCGGCGCGACAGCGGCAACGCCTACCTGATGATCAATCCCTACAGCGCGGACATCGTGGTGCGAATGAGGACGGCCGCGGGGCGGACGATGCGCCGGCGCCTCGCGCCGCGTCATGCGACCATCGTTCCGCTCGACGAGCTGGTCGAGGACGGCGAGATCACCGCGGTTATGATGACCGCGAACAACCGGTTCCTTGCCTGGGACCTTCGCTACGCGCTCGACGATCCGACCGCGATCAACAGCATCGACCACCTTGAGGCGTTTCGCGGCCAGGCCACGCATCGGCGCGTGCGGCTCACCGATGCGCTCAAGGCCACGGGCCGGCGCGGCCTCGACGCCATGGGCCTGAGAGTGTCATGACTCGCAGCCGCAACGGGGCGCCGGTAGCGGCGTCGCTCAGCCAGACCCTGATCACCGGCACCTATCGATCCGGCACGGAGCTGTTGAGCCTGTTGCTGTCGAGCCATCCCGAGCTCAGCAGCACGATGTATCACGTCAATGTGCTGCGCTTCTGCGTCGGCCGCTACGACCCGATCGCTCAGGCCGGGCGCCTGCGGTGCGCGCTCGCCGACCTGGGCGTTCGGCTTGCCGACCGCTATCGCATCGAGCTCGACACCGATAGGGCTTTCGACGCCAGCCTGGCGCGCGCGCCGGTAACCTACGGCGTGCTCTACGATGTCGTAATGACTCAGCTGTGGCTCGCGGGGCGGCGCCGGCATTGGGCAGAGAAATGCCAGCTCTTGTGGCGCGAGATACCCGCGTTCCTATCGATGATGCCGAACGGGCGCGCGATCCTGGTGGTGCGGGATCCGCGCAGCGTACTGGCCTCGTTCAAGCGCTACACCACCGCGCCGGGCAAGCGCTATCTGGAAGCTGTGTTCAATGCCTGCGATGCAATGAAGGCCGCGCTCGACTACGCCGGCCGGCTGGCCGAGGACCGCTTTCGCATGATCCGCTACGAGGATTTGGCGGCGGCGCCCGAAGCGGCCGCCGCCGGCCTGCTGGAATTTCTCGGGCTCGACCCCGCGCGCGCCGACTTCTCGCGGGCACGCTGGCGGGACGCCTATGGCAGGTCGTGGCGCGCGAATTCGGCGTTCGGCGCCGACGGCGCCGATTTCGATGTCGCGGCCTCGATCGATCGCTGGCGCGGCAACCTCACCGATGCCGAGATAGCGCTGTGCGAATGGGTGACCGGCGAACAGATGGCGGCGTTCGGCTATCGGCGCTGCCGCCCGGAGGTCGAGCCGGCCGAGGTCGTGCGGCTGGCTCTGCAGGACCCGGCGATCGCGGAGCACCTGCGGACCTGGGCGCTGACGGGGCGCGGCATCGAGGCGTTCCCGAGCGATCCCTTGCTACCGGAAAACTGGGAGCGTCCGACTGCGGTCGCGGCGCGCTCCGCGTGATGACCGCGGACTCGATCATGTCCGGGTCGGCGGGCAACCGGGTGCGGGAGAGCGAGATCGGCGCGGTGCGGCTCGCGCCCTACTTTCCGGAACACGTTACGGCGACGAGCGTCGCCTGGCTCAACGACCCGGACGTCGTCCGTTTCACCGAGGCGCGTTTCGATTCGCACACCCTCGACTCGCAGCGCGCTTACGTCGCGGCGGCGGCGCGCAGCCCGGCCGCGCGGCTGTGGCGGATCATGGTCGAGGGCGAGGGACATGTCGGCACCATCCGGCTGTCGAGCATCGATCGCCGCCACCGCCACGCCCGCGTTGCGCTGATCATCGGCCGCAAGGACCTGTGGGGCCAGGGCATCGCGCAGCGCGCCATCGCCGCCGCATGCACGGTGGCGTTCGACGAGCTCGGCCTGCGCAAGCTGCTCGCCGGCATCTATGCCAGCAACGCCCCCAGCCTGC
>Ga0326597_10013406_pt1 | contig 10777 bp, 8 predicted proteins | sample RVTome_12_FD_203789 | JGI IMG/M metagenome (GOLD analysis project Ga0326597, IMG submission 203789) | Soil microbial communities from uranium-contaminated site in the Upper Colorado River Basin, Wyoming, United States - RVT100D185 | ecosystem: Environmental > Terrestrial > Soil > Contaminated >... | reverse complement strand
CGCCCGCAACCGCGAACACCCTCGCAAAGCTGAGCTGCGGCTTGGCGGACAACCTCGTCTCCGCGCTGCTGCTCGCGACGCGCGCGCCGGTTCTCGTGGCGCCCGCGATGAATGTGAACATGTGGGAGCACCCGGCCACGCGAGGGAACCTGGAGACGCTCCGGCAGCGCGGTGTTTTCACGATCGGCCCCGAAATCGGAGAACTCGCCTGTGGCTGGGAGGGCGCGGGCCGGATGTCGCAGCCCGAGGCGATCGCCGCAGAGGCCGAGTTGCTGCTCGGTTCTCGCGATCTGGCAGGTGAGGTCGTTCTGGTCAGTGCTGGCGGAACGCGCGAACCGATCGACACCGTTCGGTATCTGGGCAATCGGTCGTCGGGAAAGATGGGATTTGCGGTCGCCGCCGCGGCGGCGCTGCGTGGCGCCGACGTCGTCCTGGTCGCGGGTCCGACGTCACTCGCCACGCCACCGGGTGTTCGCCGGATCGACGTTCAGAGCGCGCTCGAGATGCGCGACGCGGTTCTAGCCGAATTCGAGGAGGCGACCATCACCGTGATGGCTGCGGCAGTTGCCGACTTCCGCGCCGCGCAGCCTTCCGGGTTGAAGATCAAGAAAGAGGATCTCGCCGATGATTCGGGCCTGACGCTCGAGTTGACCCGCAATCCGGACATCCTCGCGGAGTTGTGCGAGCGAAAAGGCGAGCGCCTCGTGATCGGGTTTGCGGCGGAGAGCCACGACCTGATGGCCTCCGCACGCCGAAAGATCGCCCGCAAGGGCTGCGATCTGCTGGTCGCAAACAACGTCAGCTCCGAGACGTCGGGCTTCGATGCCGACGACAATGCCGTGGTCTTCGTCTGGCCCGATGGCCAGGTCGAAGAACTTCCGACCCTGCCCAAGAAACAGGTGGCCGCGCAGCTGTTCGACCGGATTGCGAAGTCGAGAGGCGGACGCGAATGACCCTGCGCGGGACTTCTATCTCACTGCGAATTGCGGCGATCTCGCTCGTAGCGCTCGCGTCGTTTGCGGGCAGCGCCCAGGCGCGCCACATCAACGTCATCACGATCGACGGCTCGATCAATCCGGCGTCTTCCGATTATCTCCAGGGAGCGATTGCGCAGAGCGAATCTGACGGCGCGGAAGCGCTGCTGATCGAACTCGATACGCCGGGCGGTCTGCTCAGCTCCACCAAGGACATCATCCAGGCGATGCTCAACGCCAAGGTTCCCGTGATCGTCTTCGTCTCGCCCAAGGGAGCGTGGGCGGCATCGGCGGGAACCTTCATCACGCTGGCCGGCCACATCGCAGCCATGGCGCCCGGCACCAGCATCGGGGCGGCGTCTCCAATCGGCGTGGTGGGCGGGGGAGGGCCGCGCGAAGAGGACGATCAACGCTCGGACGTGTCGATGGAAAAGGCCGAGAAGTTGACCATGGCGTTCATGGAGTCGATCGCCACCGAGCGAAAGCGCAATGTCGAGTGGGCGCTCAGTGCGGTTCGAGAAGCCGAAGCAATTGCGCAGGACGAAGCACTGAAACTCGGAGTGATCGACCTGGTGGCGGCCGATCGCGCCGACCTCCTGAAGCAGATCCACGGCATGGAGATCGAGGTAGGAGACGAAAGGGTCGTCCTCGACACGGATGGCGTAGAGGTTCGCCCCATCCAGATGACAGGGATGACGAAGTTCTTCAACTTCCTCGCGAGCCCGGAGATCGCGTTCCTGCTGCTAATCCTTGGAGTCGGGGGCCTCTACGTCGAGTTTCAGCAGCCCGGCATGTTGGTGCCAGGAATATTTGGAGCGTTTTGCCTGATTCTCGCCGGCTTCGCGTTTCAGGTTCTTCCGTTTTCCTGGATCGGATTGCTCGTAATGCTCGTGGGGATGGCTTTGCTCGTGCTCGAAATCTTCGTTACGTCATTCGGCGTGCTATTCACATTGGGCGTCATTTGCCTTCTCGTTGGAGGGACGATGATCTTCGATGTACCCGAGATGATCGATCTCACCTTGCCGTTCTGGACGTTCTTGGTGCCCGTGGTTGCGGGGTTCGCGATCGTTGCGGGGGTCGTGGTGGTGATCGTGACGCGAAGCATTTTTGGAGCTCAGACCGCTGGGGTGGACGAACTGCTGGGCCTGATCGGAGAGACGCGAACGTCGCTCAGCCCGAGTGGAAAGGTATTCATTCGCGGCGAGTACTGGTCGGCCACGGCCGACCAGGAAATTCCGAGCGGCGAACGCGTGGAGGTGACCGCGGTCGAGGGAATGAGTCTTCGCGTGCGTCGTGCGGCTTCGCGTTCAGGATCCGATCCGGGCGCGAGCGGCTGATCGAGTGGCTGGGGAGCTAGACTGATCGAACCAATTGAAAAGTAGAGGGAGGAGATTGATGGGCCTGGTAGCGCTGGTCGTCATGGGAACATTCGCGGCGCTTTTCGTCTTTGGCATTCGGATCATCACGGAATACGAGCGCGGTGTGATCTTTCGACTCGGACGATTCGTTGGCGTAAAGACAGCGGGTTTCAAGTGGATCATCCCGGGCGTCGATCGCATGGTTCGCATCAGCTTGCGCGAGATCGTGATGGACGTTCCCTCCCAGGAGGTCATCACGCGCGACAACGTTTCCGTGAAGGTCAACGCGGTGCTCTACTTCCGCGTGCTGCATCCGGAGAAATCCGTGATCCAGGTCGAGAACTACCTGTATGGAACCTCGCAGCTCGCACAAACAACACTGCGAAGCGTCTGCGGCCAGGCCGAGCTCGACGAGCTTCTCGCGGAACGCGATGACGTCAATCAGAAACTCCAGGAGATCATCGATCTGCAGACCGAGCCCTGGGGGGTGAAGGTGCGCGCGGTAGAGGTCAAGCAGATCGATCTTCCGCCGGACATGCAACGCGCGATGGCAAAGCAGGCGGAAGCCGAGCGTGAGAAGCGAGCCAAGGTGATTCATGCCGAGGGTGAGTTTCAGGCCGCTCAGCAACTCGCGAACGCATCGCGGGTGCTCGCCACGGAGCCGGCAGCGCTGCAACTGCGCTATCTCCAGACGCTGGCCGAGATCGCGACCGAGAACAACTCGACGACGATCTTCCCGATTCCAATCGACATCCTGCGCCCATTCTACGAAAAACTGATCGCAGCTGCGCCGAGCGCTCCGAAACACGGCGGTGGAGCTTGATTGATGGCGCGTGATGAGGAAGACCCGTCGGTCGATGCGAAAGTCAATCGGTCGGTGCGGAGATTCCTGACCAGTTTGATCGTGGTGCTGGCGCTGCTCGCGGCAAGCGGGGGCTGGGCGTATACCGGTTTCCCGGGCGCCGAGTTTCTCGGCTTCTATCAACTCAAGCCCGGTCAGTCGGCGATCGTCCTGCGCCTCGGCGCATACGACCGAACCGAGCCGCAGGCGGGGCTGCGCTGGCATTTTCCAGCACCCTTCGAGACCCACGACATCGTCAATGTTTCGGAGATCATGCGCCTGGAGTTCGGCATCCGGAGCGATGATGCGGTGGTGTCCGAAGGTGCCGTCCGTGAATCCAGCATGCAGACCGGCGACAACAGCATCGTCGATCTCGGCTTCGTGATGCAGTACCGGATCAGTGACGCTTTTGAATCGCGTTATGGTGTCGCAGATGTCGTGCCGACGCTGCGCGATGCCGCGCAGGCAGCTGTCAGAGAAGTCGTCGGAAGGATGACTGTGGACGGCGTCATCACCCAGCGGCGAGGCGAGGTCGAGATCGAGAGTGAACGGCTATTGCAGGACATCGTCGACTCCTATGCGATGGGAGTCGAAGTCATGCAGGTCGAGCTGCAGCAGGTTCAGCCGCCGGAAGAAGTGCGGGCGGCGTTCGATGACGTGGTCGCCGCAGCGCAGGACGCGAATCTGGCGATCAATCAGGCTAAGGGCTACGAAAACGAGGTGCTACCGCGCGCCCGCGCAGAAGCGATCGAGTTGACAGAATCCGCACTGGCCTATCGCGATGCGAAGATCGCCGAATCCCGGGGCGAGGCCGAGCGCTTCAACTCGCTGCTGGCCGCCTACCAGTCGGCTCCTGAAGTGACTCGAAAACGGCTCTATCTCGAAACCATGGAAGCCGTGCTCCCCAACGTCGAAAAGATCATCATCGAGCCGGGCGCGGCGAGCGTTTTGCCGCATCTACCGGTGGGCGGCGCTTTGCGGGGCACGCCGTGAAGCGGATCTTGATCGCCGTCTTCTGTTTGTTGCTGCTTGCGACGGCTCTCATAGCTGCCGGAAACCGCGGGATCGGTCCGGTGGTGATCACCAGGGAGGGAACCCAGCAGATCATCCTCCGATTTGGCGACGTCATCAACGAGACGAAACCCGGATTGTCGTGGCGCGTTCCCCTGCTCGACGACGTGAAGACCTATGAGCGCCGACTGCTCTATCTCAACACGGAACAGGATGTGATCCAGACGAAGGATCAAGAACGCATCGTGGTCGACAACTACGCGATGTGGAAGATCGACGACCTCACCGCGTTCATATCGGCGTTTCCCAAGGGAATGCAACAGGCCGAGAGGCAGATGGACCGGGTCGTCCGAGCGGGTGTGCGGGAGATCGTGGCGCGACACACCCTCTCCGAGGTGCTCACGGATCGCCGGAGCGAGATCATGGAGGCCATTCGGAAGCGGGTGGCGGATTCGTTTTCAGACACCGGAATCGCCGTCCACGATGTGCGTATCAATCGCACGGAGCTGCCGACTGCGATCGAGGAAAACGTCCACGCGCGCATGAAGACGGATCGCGACCGGCTGGCGCGCAAATACCGCGCCGAAGGCGAAGAGCAGGCTCGCAAGATTCGAGCCGGTGCCGATCGCGACGCTCAGGTCATCGTCGCCACCGCAAGAGGCGAAGCGCAGATTCATCGCGGCGAGGGCGATGCGGAGTCGACCCGGATCTACGCTGCCGCCTACGGCAAGGCTCCCGAGTTCTACGCATTCACTCGCAGCCTCGAGGCCTACCGCAAGACGATCGGAGAGGGGACGACCGTGATCCTTTCTCCCGATTCGGAATTCTTCCAGTTCTTCGTCGGGAGTGATGTCGCGACCAAGGCGCGCTGAATCGTCAGCGCGGAACCCGGCGGAGCTGCCACACCCCGTAGCAGCTGAATGCTGCGAGGACCACCCAGGGACCGGCAACCGCCCAGCCGATACCCCGGTTGGCGAGGGTCTCGGCTGCCGTGCGAGCGGTGTAGAAGGTGGCCAGGGTGATGATCCCGGTGAGAGCGGACGCCGCGAGGCTCCGCGAGGGTCCGACGCCAAATCCCAGTGTGACGGCGAGAAATGCGAAGACGAGCACCGTAAGCGGCCCCGAAAGCCGCGTGTGGTAGAGCGCGAGATAGCGGGTGGCGTTTCGGCCGGTGCGCGCCTGGTCGTCGATGTAGGCTTCGAGTCTTGGAAGCGATAGCGTTCGAGCGCTGGCTTCGAGCATCACGAGATCGCCTTCCGCAGAGACCTCGCGATTCCACTCGGAGAAGTGCTCGATTCGCGGCGGCTCCGCCGGGCGCCGGGGATCGAATGTTCGGGAGGTCGTGCCGAGAAAGTGCCAGCGACGATCGTCTTCGACCTCGACCCGTTCTGCGCGTAGGATCTGCAGGAGCCGGCCTCGCGGGTCGAGTTCATAGACGCTGACCCCGTGGAGAATCCGAGCCTCTCGGTCGGCCTGCTGGACGCTATAGATGGCATCCCCTCGCTGATACCAGAAGGAACCCTGGCGAAAGGCGATCTCCCCTCCAGGGTTTTGCTCGTTCGACCAGGCCCTCGATGCCTGAAGCACCACGGATTCGTTGAGGAGCAGCGTGAGACCGGAAAGGGCGGCGGCCGCGACGAGCAGCGGAATTGCGGTTCTCGCCGGTGAGATGCCTCCGCTCTTGATCGCGGTAATCTCGTGGGCGCGCGCGGGAATTCCGATGCTGCAGAAGGCCGCGGCGAAGCATGCGGCCGGTATGAGGTCGCGGAAGTAGTAAGCTGGAATGCGAAGGAGAAGATACGTCGCAAATCCCATCCGACCGTTGCGGTATTCGAGGACGGATTCGAAATGGAGCATGATCTCGATCACCGCGATGGCGACGATGGATGAGAAGAGGATTGCGGCGAACAGTTTCAGATAGCTTGTCAGGAAGTAGCGCGAAAGAATGCGCACGGTCGGAGTCTAGCATTGGAGTACTTTGCGGGTAGCGGTTCACTGGACCGCCCCTTGCGAAAACCCATCGTCACGGTTGGCAATTTCGACGGCTTGCACGTCGGCCACCGCGCGATCACGGATACCGTGGTGGCGCGAGCCCGTGCCAGCGCGGGTACAGCCGTCGTCTACACCTTCAATCCCCACCCGATCCGGGTATTGAGGCCCGATGAGGCGCCTCGCCTGCTCACGACCCACGAACAGAAGGTCGAGTTACTCGAGCAAGCCGGCATCGACGCACTGATCGTGGAAGATTTCGATGCGGAGTTTGCGGCGATCAGCGCGGAACGATTCATTCGAGAATTCCTCTTCGAGCGAATTCGACCCATCGCGGTCTACGTGGGCTACGACTTCCACTTCGGCCGAGACCGCGAGGGGTCGATGAGGCTCCTGACGGAACTCGGACCGAGACTGGGTTTTTCGGTGACGATCATCCCCGAAGTCACGATGGAAGGGAGCGACGTGAATTCGACGCGAATTCGCAAATTGTTGGTGGAGTCGCACGTCGAGAAGGCCGGTCGGATGTTGGGACGCGCCTACAGCGTCCGCGGCCGGATCGTCCAGGGCGATCAGAGAGGTCGCACGCTGGGATTCCCGACCGCCAACCTCGATCCGGAAAACGAAATCCTGCCGGCCGCCGGTGTCTATGCGGGGCGCTTTCTTTTCATCGATGACGGAATTCCCGAGCGGGGTGTCGAGTTGCCGGCGGTGATGAACGTAGGTACCCGACCCACGTTCGAGGGAGACGGACGTACGCACGCTGAGGCTCATCTGCTCGATTTCAAGGGAGATCTGTACGGCCGCCGCGTCGAGATGTCGTTCGTGGCCCGCTTGCGCGACGAGCGGCGATTTTCCGGCGTCGATTCCCTGCGAGAGCAAATTGCTGCGGATGTCGGCGCGGCCCGCGAGATCCTGGATCTCTCCTGAGTAACGAAGCACAAGCGCCGCTCCAAAAGGCTCCAGGCCGCCGGAGTCGCGTGCGGGATTACCGCGTCTGGCTGGGAATTGGAATTACCGTCGTATTCGGCTGGTTCGTCATCCGGGATGTGGATTTCGCACTGGTCGTTGCGACGATTCGCAAAGCGAACTGGCTGCTGCTGGTGGGACTTTCGGTGCCGTCCTATTTGGCCGTCGTTCAGCTGCGCGCCATGCGCTGGCGTCATCTGACGGATCCCATCCAGCCCATCGGGATCAGACCACTTTTTCGGGCCACGGCGATCGGATTCATGACGAACAACATCTTTCCGCTGAGGGTGGGAGAGGTGGTTCGGCCGTGGTATCTGAGCCGGGAGGTGGGTGCGCCCTCCGCGGCGCTTTTCGGCACCGTCATCCTCGAGCGCGTGATCGACACCATTACGTTGATCGGGCTCGCCGCGATCGCGATCACGCTGAGGGGGGCCGGCGAAGGCGGGATCCTCGCGCAAGTCGCGATCGCAATGATTCCGGTCGCGATCGCGCCGCTGATCGGGCTCGTCGTGCTGCGACTGGCGCCCAATCGCATCATCGGGCTCGCGAGCTGGTTTCTCAGGCCGTTCCCGGTGCGCTTCGGCAATTACGCGATCGACATCCTCGGCCGATTCGGCGATGGCCTTGGGGCGTTGAAGGGCGGCTCCCATCTCTTCTGGATCGGCTTTCATTCAATCGTGGTCTGGTTCGTGGCTTCGACGGTCCCGATGCTGGCCGGCTTCTGGGCCCTCGGGATCGATTTCGGGTCGCCCTACGAAACGCTCGTGGCGGCCTGGATCACGCTGGCTGCGGTGGGAATGGCCGTCGCCATTCCGTCTGCACCGGGATTTTTTGGCACCTATCACGCGGCCTGCAAGCTCGCCCTGGAACCATTCGGCGTGGCTCCCGAAACCGCGGTAGCGCTCGGAACGCTGCTCCACGGGGTCTTCTGGCTCACCCTCACCCTGCTCGGGATCGCGGTTCTGCGCTCGCGCCACACCTCCTGGGGGGAACTCGAACAGGCCGCCGAGGCGCCCGAAAGCCCCTCCTCAGAAGTCAAGGTCCGGTAAAGCTCCTGTTGCGTGCCGCCGATAACCCGGCGGGTTCCCAATGATTTCCCACGGTTCCGCGCTGCGGATCGAGAATCGTTTCGGCGCCCCGGTTGGAGCGGTCCGCGAATCGGCCGCGAACGCGGTTGGGCGGGTTTCACGGGTTGGGCACGGTTTCACGGGTTGGGCGCAGTTTCAGGGTGAGGAGGGAGGCCGTCGGTGAACGATCAGATCGGGGAACTCCTCGTCAAGGAGAACCTGCTCACCGCTGACCAACTGCGGCAGGCGCGCGATGACGCTCGCACGAAACACTCCCGCCTGGGCGCGGAGATCACCAAGCTCGGGTATCTCGACGAGAACGATCTCACGGAGTTCGTCGCGAAGCAATACGGCGTTCCCTCCATCAACCTGGAAGAATTCGAGATCGACGCCGCCGTCATCCGTTTGATCCCGGAGGACGTCGCGACCAAACACACCGTGATTCCGGTCAATCGGGCTGGATCAACGCTGATTCTCGCGACTTCGGATCCGTCCAACATCTTCGCGCTCGACGACATCAAGTTCCTGACGGGTTACAACATACAAGCGGTTGTGGCGGCCGAGGATGCAATCCGGCGCGCCATCGACAAATACTACGATCAATCGACGTCGCTCGAAGACGTGATGGGCGACTTCGACGACTCCGACATCAATCTGATCCAGGACGAAGACGATGTCGACATCGGCGAACTCGCAAAAGCCTCCGAAGATGCCCCGGTCGTCAAGCTCGTCAATCTGATTCTGACCGATGCCGTGAAGAAGACGGCGTCGGATATTCATGTCGAGCCCTACGAGAAGAGCTTTCGCGTCCGCTACCGGATCGACGGCGTTCTCTACGAGGTGATGAAACCTCCGATCAAGCTCAAGAACGCCATCCTTTCGCGCATCAAGATCATGTCCGAACTCGACATTGCCGAGCGGCGCCTTCCGCAGGACGGCCGCATCAAGCTCAAGATGGGGCGCGGGCGGGAGATGGACTTTCGCGTCTCCGTCCTGCCAACGCTATTCGGTGAAAAAATCGTTCTCCGGCTACTCGACAAATCCAACCTACAACTCGACATGACGAAACTCGGATTCAAGCAACAACAACTCGACGTGTTCCAGAACGCGATCCATCAGCCCTATGGGATGGTTCTGGTGACGGGCCCCACCGGATCCGGAAAGACCACGACGTTGTACTCAGCACTCTCGGAGCTCAACAAGATTTCGGAAAATCTCTCCACCGCCGAGGATCCCGTCGAGTTCAATCTTCCAGGGATCAATCAGGTCCAGATGCACGACGAGATCGGGTTGAATTTTGCAGCCGGCTTGAGAGCGTTCCTGCGGCAAGACCCCGACATCATCATGGTCGGAGAGATTCGAGACTTCGAAACTGCAGAAATCGCAGTGAAGGCCGCGCTCACCGGGCACATGGTTCTTTCCACGCTCCACACCAACGATGCCCCCTCGACGATCAATCGGCTGCTCAACATGGGCATCGAGCCCTTTCTGGTCGCTTCGTCCGTCAACTGCATCGTCGCGCAACGGCTGGCTCGCCAGATCTGCGAGGAATGCAAGGAGAAGGACCCCGAGGTCGATGCCACCGCTCTGATCGAAGCGGGAATGGATGAGGAAGCCGCCCGCAGCGCAGTTCCCGTGATCGGGAGGGGCTGCCGTAACTGCTCCGATACCGGGTTCAGGGGGCGGATCGCGGTCTACGAAGTCATGCCGATGCATGAAGAATTGAAGGAATTCGTCCTCAATGGCGCATCTGCACTCGACCTCAAGCGGGAAGCCATTCGCCTCGGAATGAAATCTCTGCGACAGAGCGCATTCGAAAAACTCAGTGCGGGAATCACGACACTGAGCGAAGTCTTGCGCGTTTCCACGGCTGATAACTAGGAGTCTTCGCATGGCGAACATGCATCAATTGTTGAAGGCGATGATCGAGAAGGGAGCAAGTGACCTTCACATCACGACAGGTACATCGCCTCAATTGCGCATCGATGGAAAGCTGCACCCGCTGCGAATGCCACCGCTATCGCCGCCCGAAACGAAGCAGCTCTGCTACTCGGTCCTGACCGATGCCCAGAAGCATCGGTTCGAGGAAAGAAACGAACTCGACCTTTCGTTCAGCGTTCAGAAGCTCTCTCGCTTCCGCGGCAACATCTTCATCCAGCGCGGTAATGTCTCAGGAGCGTTTCGGGCGATTCCGTACACGATCCCCACGGTCGAGGAACTCGGACTGCCAAAAATCATCTCCGAGCTCGGCGAAAAGCCTCGTGGCCTCATCCTCGTGACGGGGCCGACGGGTTCCGGAAAATCAACGACATTGGCTGCGATTCTCAACAAGATCAACCAGGAGCGCAACGAGCACATCGTAACCGTCGAAGATCCGATCGAGTATCTGCATCCCCACAAGGGATGCATCGTCAACCAGCGAGAAGTCGGCGCCGACACCGAAAGTTTCAAGATGGCGCTCAAGTACATCCTGCGGCAGGACCCGGATGTGGTGCTGATCGGCGAGATGCGAGACCTCGAGACGATCGAGGCGGCGTTGACGGTCGCAGAGACCGGCCACCTTGCGTT
>Ga0326597_10013405_pt1 | contig 10778 bp, 10 predicted proteins | sample RVTome_12_FD_203789 | JGI IMG/M metagenome (GOLD analysis project Ga0326597, IMG submission 203789) | Soil microbial communities from uranium-contaminated site in the Upper Colorado River Basin, Wyoming, United States - RVT100D185 | ecosystem: Environmental > Terrestrial > Soil > Contaminated >... | reverse complement strand
TCCTGCGCCCGGTCCTGCGCAGCTGCCCGGCGATGGTGCGGTCCTGCGGCGTGAGGCCCTGCCGGCCATCAACCAGCAGCACGACGGCATCGGCTTCGTCGACCGCGAGCCGGGTCTGCTGCGCCATGGCGTGCAAAATTCCCTCATGCGCGACCGGCTCGAGACCCCCGGTGTCGACCACAAGATACGTCTTGTCGCCGACGCGGCCGCGCCCGTAGTGGCGGTCGCGGGTCAGACCGGGCACGTCGGCGACGAGCGCATCCCGGCTGCGCGTGAACCGGTTGAACAGCGTCGACTTGCCCACATTCGGCCGGCCGACGATGACGATGGTAGGGATCACTGAATGGTGATCGCAAAGACGCCGCCGTCGCGGGTCTGCACCAGGACGCCGTCCCCGAGCGCGATCGGCTGGGCAATAATTGCGCTGCCGTCGGTCGCGATGCGCGCGGCAAACGAACCGTCGTCGCGCGACAGGATGTGCACGTAACCCTGGAAGTCCCCGACGACGACGTGCCTGCCGACCGCGGCCGGCCCGCTGATGCGGCGTCCAAACAGCTTGTCCTGCTTCCATTGGCTCGCGCCGGTGCTTTTCTCGAATGCAACCACCGCGCCCTTGTCATCTGACACGTAGACGTTGCGATCGTCGATCGCCATGCCGGCAATGCTCGAAATATCGCGCGCCCAGTTGGAAGTGCCTTTTGTCAGGTCGAAACACGCGACTCGCCCCTGAAATGCGACCGCGCAGCTTTGCCTGCCATCGATGACCGGCAGGCTTGAAATGTCGGCAACGCGTTCGAGTTCGGTGGTCCCTTTCGGCAAGGCTACTGCGGCCTCCCAGCCGACGTTGCCGCTGCTGAGCTTGAGCGCAACCAGCCTGCCGCCGGCGAATCCGGCAAACGCTGCATCGCGATAGAGCACGAGGCCGGCATGGGTGCGTACTGTCAACGCCGGCAGCGTGCGCTGGTACACCCATTTGCGGGTGCCGGTGGCAGCGTCAAGCCCGAAGATGCGCCCGTCCCCGCTGCGCACGACCACGATGCCGAGATCCGTTTGCGGCGCGCTCAGCACTTCGCCCGAGAGCTGGGATTTCCACAACTGCCTGCCACTTTCATCGAACGCCAGCACTTCGCCGCGGGCCGTGCCGGCCAGAATGAGACGCCCGTCGCTGCCGACTCCGCCGGACAGGCGGTGCTTGGTTTCGATGCGCGCCAGCACCTTGCCGCTCCCGGCATCGAAGCGCACGATCTGACCCGCTGCGCCCGCGGCATAGACCGAATTGGCGGCAATCGCCGGTGTGAACGCGTATTTTTCGGCGCTGCCGGCATTGCCCTGCCACAGCACTCGCGCGGTCGCGGTGGGCTGGATTGCAACCAGTGCGGCGGGCTTGAGCGCCGGCCCGCTGCCGAACCAGCGGTCGAAGTAGTCGCCGACCGGAACTGACGGCGCCGAGCAGCCGGCCATCAACAACGCCAGCAGTACGAACCGCCATGGCCTTGAATCCGTCATTTCGGTTCGCCCAGCGCGTCGAGTTTCACCTGGATCAGCGCACGATAGGCACTCCGGGCGTCACTCTTGTCGAGTGCGAGCTGGTACGCACCGCGCGCTTCTTCAGACTTGCCCTGCGCCACCAGCACATCCGCCTTGAGATCGGCGTAAAGCGCGCTCAGGGTATCGGCATGCTGCGCCGCAAGTAATTTCAACGCGGCATCGTAGTCTTTCTCGTCGAGCAGCACGGCCGCGAGCCGAAGCCGCGCGATGTCGCGCATTTCAGCATCCTTGCCGTTGTCGACCACCCACTGCAAACGCGTCTTGGCGGTCGCCGCATCGCCGCTCTCGAATGCGGCCTTGGCGCCGATCAGCGCGGCGAGCCCCGCGTAGCCGGTGCGCGGATATCTGTCGACCAGCATCGCGGCGATGTCCTGCGCCTTCTTCGGGTCACCACCGTCCACCGCGCCCTGCATCTGAGTGTAGAGTTCACCCGCTTCGAACGCCTGTTTGTTATGGTAATAACGCCAGCCCTGGATCGCGCTGACTGTTACGGCCGCCGCGACCACCACCAGCAGCACGAGGTTGCGGTATTGCTTCCACCATGCCTTGATCTCATCCAGCTGTTCCTGTTCTTCCAGATCGTAAACTGCCATCATCAGCCTCGTTTGGTTTTAGAGCCCTTAATCAGTTCTGCCGCGCGTTCCAGCGCGCAGCGCGTTTGTTCTCCCGCCTCCCGCAACGGCTTGACGCTGACCTCGCGCATCTGCGCCTCGTCATCGCCAACGATGACGGCATGACGCGCGCCGCTCGCATCGGCTTTCTTCATCTGCGATTTGAAGCTGCCGCCGCTGCAATCGTAAATCACCGACAACCCGCAATCGCGCAATCGCTCGGCCGCGAGGAATGCAAAGCCTGCCGCCTGCGCACCCTGATGGACCAGATACACATCAGGTGCGGCCGGTTGGCCGATGTGGCGCGCTTCGAGCAGCAACAGCGTGCGTTCCACCCCGACGCCAAAGCCGCAGCCCGGAGTCGGCTTGCCGCCCAATTGCTCGCACAGCCCGTCGTAGCGCCCGCCGGAGCATACCGCGCTTTGCGCGCCCAGCCTGTCGCTCACCCACTCGAAAACGGTGAGGTTGTAATAGTCGAGCCCGCGCACCAGACGCGGATTGATGCTGAACGGAATTCCGGCCGCGTGGAGGCCGGCCTGCACCGCTTCGAAATTGGCGCGCGAGTCGCGGCCGACGGCATCGATCAGTTTCGGCGCGGCCTCGATCATGGCCTGCATCGCGGGATTCTTGCTGTCGAGGATACGCAGCGGGTTGGCATGCAGGCGCCGCTTCGCATCGTCATCGAGCAATTCCTGATGGCGCTCGAAGTACGCGATCAACTTGCCGCGAAACGCGCGCCGCTCCCCGGCGCTGCCGATGGTATTGATCTGCAGCTGCACCCCGTCGAGGTTCAGCCGCTGCCACAGGCGACGCGCCATCACCAGCAATTCGACATCGATGCCGGGTCCGGGAAACCCCAGCGCCTCGGCGCCAAACGTGTGATATTGACGGTAGCGGCCTTTTTGCGGCCGCTCGTGACGGAACAGCGGGCCGCTGTACCACAAGCGCTGCGGGCCGTTGTAGAGCAGATTATGCTCGAGCACCGCGCGTACCGTCGGTGCGGTGCCTTCCGGCCGCAGTGACAGGTTATCGCCATTCATCGCGTCGACAAATGAATACATCTCCTTCTCGACGATATCCGTGACCTGGCCGACGCCGCGCACGAACAGTTCGGTGCGCTCGACGATCGGCGTGCGGATGTTGCTGTAGCCGTATTGGCGGAAGACTTCGCGCACCGCGTCCTCAAGCAATTCCCACAGTGGAGATTGTGCCGGCATGACGTCGTTCATCCCGCGCACGGCGTGTATTTTGTCGGGCATGATTGTCGGGGGGGCGCCGTTCTCAGCTTACCGTGGTCGTCGGGATTTGCCCGGCCGCCGGACTTCCCGCGGCGTAATTTTTCTGCACGTACCGCTCCACCAGCGCCTGAAATTCGGCCGCGATGTGGTCGCCTTTGAGTGTCACCGCTTTGGCGCCATCGATATAGACCGGCGCCACCGGGTTTTCGCCCGACCCGGGAAGGCTGATCCCGATATTCGCGTGCTTGCTCTCGCCCGGGCCGTTGACCACGCACCCCATCACCGCAACATGCATGTTCTCGACGCCGGGATAGCGGCCGCGCCATAACGGCATCTGCGCGCGCAGATAAGACTGGATGTCGGCGGCGAGTTCCTGGAAAAACGTGCTCGTGGTGCGGCCGCAACCGGGACACGCGATCACCATGGGCGTGAACGAGCGCAGCCCCATGGTCTGCAACAGTTCCTGCGCCACCACCACTTCGCGCGTGCGATCGCCACCCGGTTCGGGCGTCAGCGAGATGCGGATCGTGTCGCCGATGCCTTCCTGCAGCAGCACCGCCAGCGCCGCGCTCGACGCGACGATGCCCTTGGATCCCATGCCGGCTTCGGTAAGGCCGAGATGCAGTGGATAGTCGCAGCGCGCCGCGAGGTCGCGATAGACGGCAATCAGGTCCTGCACGCCGCTTACTTTGCACGACAGAACTATTTTGTCGCCCGCCAGGCCGAATTGTTCGGCCTGCTGCGCGCTCTCGAGCGCCGAGGCTACCAGCGCGTCGCGCGTCACCACTCCCGCATCTGCGGGAAGCGCGCTGCGCGCGTTATCATCCATCATGCGCGCCAGCAACTCGGGATCGAGACTGCCCCAGTTGACGCCAATGCGCACCGGCTTGCCGTAGCGGCAGGCAAACTCGATCAGGGCCGCGAACTGCTCATCGCGCTTGCTGCCGTGACCGACATTGCCGGGATTGATGCGCAGCTTGGCGAGCGCTTCGGCGCATGCCGGATGCTGCCTGAGCAACCGGTGGCCATTGAAATGGAAATCCCCGACGAGCGGCACGGGGACACCCATCGCCGCGAGCCGCTCGCGGATATGCGGCACGGCCGCCGCCGCCTCCGCCGTATTCACCGTGACCCGCACCAGTTCGGAGCCGGCGCGCGCGAGCGCGGCCACCTGCGCGACGGTCGCTGCAACGTCCTCGGTGTCCGTATTGGTCATGGACTGCACGACGACCGGCGCCCCGCCGCCGATCGCGACGTCCCCGACCATCACCTGGCGCGCCGCGCGGCGCATGTGGACTCCGACCATGGGCGGCTACTCGAGGGTCAGGCGCGCCACGGAGACATTCGTGTGAGGCGCAAGATCAACCGGCTGGCCGTTGCGGGTCAGGCGCACGCCGCGCGCATTGCCGACCACCAGCGTCAGTGGCGGCTCGCCGCTCACCCACTGCTCCGTGCCGGCGGCATTGAGCCGCGAGAAAATTCTGCGCCCCTTGCGGTCATGAATCTCGACCCACGACTGCGTGTCGAACGTGAGCTGGAGGAGGTGCTCGCCCGGTTTGCGTTCCACCGCCGCCGCATAGGCGGGAAGCGCCGGTTTTTCTGTTGCGGCTTTTCCGGAGAACGCCGTCGCATCCAGGGTAAGCGCGGGCTTCACCTCGGCATCACTGACTGCTGCGACGTTCGGTACAGGGGTCGCTGCCGCCTGCTCGCGCGCTGCAACCGGCGGCTGCGGCAGAGTGACCGGGCCCGACTTCACATTCACTGCGGTCGCATCCTCGCGATAGGCCTCGTAGATCCCCGCCAGCACCACCAGTACCAGCAGCACCGGCACCGCGACGGCGTAATTCCGCCAATTCAATTCGCGCCCGGTCGGAAACGGAATGTTGACCGAATGCGGAAACTCCGGCTCCCTCTGGGCGGCGGGGTGCAATCGCTGCTCCGCGCTGGCCAGCAGCACCTCCGGATCGAGCTTCACCAGCCGCGCGTAATTGCGCAGGAAACCGCGCACGAACACCGGGCCGGGCAGGCGCTGGTAATCGCCGGCTTCCATCGCCTCCACCTGCATTGGCGAAAGCTTGAGCTGGCGCGCAACCTCGGCGACGCTGAGCCCGCAGCTCTCGCGCGCAGCCGCGAGTTCCCGCCCGAACTGCAGCGGCGCCGCTTCGACATCGACCGTGGAAACCGCTTCGCTCATTCGTACTGACCCGCTATCAAAGCACGCGCTTCGCGTGAATCGGGGAAATTCCTGCGCAATTGGAAGCCGAGGCTGGCTTCGGCGTTACGGTCGCCGAGACCGCGTTCCACGCGCAGCGCAAGCCACAGTATTTCAGCGCCCGGCGTGGCATCGCGCTGCAAACGCATCAGGTAGGACTTGGCCTCGGGGTAATTCTTGCGCCTGAAAGCGAGATCTGCCATCTGGAAAAGCGCCTGTGGCTGGGCCGGGCGGACCTTGAGCGCCTTCTGGAAATAATCCTCGGCATTCACGAGGTCACCCGCCTGGCGCGCGCAGATGCCCGCATTGACCCACGACTTGTCAGGCGTCGTATACAGCGGGTTGCGCAGCGCCGCAAGAAAGTACTTGATCGATTCCTGCTCGCGCTTGCGCTGGCACATGAACCAGCCGTAGTTGTTATTCGTATCGGAATCGAGGGGGCTCACCCGCAAGGCGCGCTGAAAGCTCGCTTCAGCCGCCTTGTCGTCGCGCAACTCCATATAGACCAGACCCAGCACGTTCAGCGCCGGCGCGAAATTGGGATCGGACTTGAGCGCCTCGGCGGCCTCCTGCAGAGCCACCCCGTAATTGCCGAGCTCGAGATATGCCGCCGCGAGCTGGGTGTGGACGTGGGTGCGCGTCTGCGCGTCGGTATCGGCCCCGCTTTGCGGCGCGTAGTCCGCCTGGTGCTGGCCAGTGCCCGCGCAGCCGGCAACGATCAATATCAAACCCGCGGCTGTCAACAATCTCATCGCGCACCTCACGAAATTGCCGCCGCCGCGCGCTGCTCGCGCCGGCGGGTCTTGTCCTGCACCCGTCCCGCCAGCTGCCCGCACGCCGCGTCGATGTCGTCGCCGCGCGTTTTGCGTACCGTCACGGTCAGTTCGGCCTGCGCCAATACGTCGCGAAACCGCGCGATCGCGTCCGCACTTGAACGCCGGTAACCCGACTCCGGAAACGGATTGAATGGAATCAGGTTGATCTTGCAGGGCACGGCTCGCACCAGTTTTGCCAGTTGCCGCGCGTGCGCGACGGTGTCGTTGACGCCGTCCAGCATCACGTACTCGAAAGTCACGAAGTCACGCGGCGCCCGCTCGATGTAGCGTACGCACGCCGCGAGCAACTCCTTGAGCGGGTATTTCCTGTTGATCGGCACCAGTTCGTCGCGCAGCGCATCGGTCGGCGCGTGCAGGGAAACCGCAAGCGCCACCGGACACGTATCGCGCAAGCGGTCAAGCGCGGGCACCAGTCCCGAGGTCGACATCGTCACACGGCGGCGCGACAAGCCGTAGGCATCGTCGTCCAGCATCAACTGCATGGCAGCCACGACATTGTCGAAATTGGCGAGCGGCTCGCCCATGCCCATCATCACCACGTTACTGATCGGCCGCGCGGCGGTGATGCCGCGGCCAAGACACCGGTTGGCCCACCACAGTTGGCCGATGATTTCAGCCACCGTCAGGTTGCGATTGAAGCCCTGCCGGCCGGTCGAGCAGAACGTGCAGGCAAGCGCGCACCCCGCCTGCGACGAGATGCAGAGCGTGCCTCGCGGCCTCGGAGCGCGGGACGAGGGGCCCCCGGAGGGGGATCGGCCAGCGAAGGGGACGTTAGCGACCACTGCCGAGGCGCTCGCATCCCGCTCCGGGGTCGCATCCCCGCAAGCGGGGCCCCTGCTCAGCCCTACGCGGTCGCCGTTCGGTATAAACACGGCATCGACGGCGTTGCCGGCGCCGACCTCGAGCAGCCATTTGCGCGTGCCGTCGGCCGCGGTGGTATCGCGAACTACGCGCGGCGCGCGGATTTCGGCGCTCGCCTTCAGCCGCTCGCGCAACGGTTTCGAAATATCGGTCATGACGTCGAAATCGTCGACGTCGGACTGATGAATCCAATGCATCAGTTGCTGCGCGCGGAACGGCTTTTCGCCCATTTCCGCGCAAAACTGCACGAACTCGTGTTTTTCAAACTCGAGCAGATTGACGGTCATGGCGAAAGTAATTACCGCGAATAGACGTTCAACGTCGGAAAGAAGCAGGCAATCTCCACCGTGGCGGTGTCAGGCCCGTCCGAGCCATGCACCGCATTGGCGTCTATGCTTTGAGCGAAGTCGGCGCGTATCGTTCCTTGGGCAGCCTTCTTGGGATCGGTGGCCCCCATCAGGTCGCGATTTTTCTGAATCGCATTCTCGCCTTCCAACACCTGCACCATCACCGGCCCGCCGGTCATGAATTCGACCAGATCCTTGAAAAAGGGGCGCTCGCGGTGCACCGCGTAAAATCCCTCCGCGTCCCGGCGCGACAACTGCACCATGCGTGCGGCGACGATTTTCAAGCCGGCCTTCTCAAAGCGGGCCAGAATCTGGCCGATCACGTTGTTGGCCACCGCGTCCGGCTTGATGATGGAAAGCGTGCGTTCGACTGCCATGCGTAGTCCTTCGAATTTGGGCTGATGGGGTTGAGATTAACCACGAAGAATAACACGATAAGGCTTTGAAATAAAGCGAATTCGCGCCATGAGGCGCATTCGAGTATCCCGCTGAAAACAGCGCCCTCAAGCCCGCCCGCGGACCCTGGTGCTGGCACCGCCAAACGAAAATTGGTAACCCGGCTGCAAGCCTACCGCTGCGCGTGCACGGACGGCAGCCACAGCGGCTGCACGGATGCTTCGCCCTGCTCCGCCTGGAACCGGCAGCCAACACCGATTCCAGCGGCCCACACCAATTCGTCGCCGCAAAACAGCAGCGGCAGCCGTGCGCGCTCCCACGGGGGAATACGCGATTCCTGCAACAGGTTCTTCAGACTGCGGCGCGGCCGCTGCGGATGCAGCTGCAGGCGCTCGCCGCCCTGCCGCAGGCGCACTGTGACTGGCGCGCCGGCGATGCGGGAGAGGCTGATGCCTGAACCGCGGCATTTCTTCATCACCAAGGTGCCACCCAGTTCGGGCAAGCGCAGCCTGCTCTCTCCATGCCATTCATGGCGGTAGCTGCCTGGCAACGAAAGGGTCTTGGCGACGATGCGCAGCTCGTCCGCGTGCCGGCGCAATAGATGCTCGCCGAGGTCTATGGTGGTGCGCATCGCGCGTTGTGACTGCAGCTGACGCACGCTTTCATCCAGCCGCGCCGCATTGGGCATCGTCACGCCGTGCAGGCCGAGAAAATGCCTGATTACATTTTTCGCCCGCGGGACCGACAGCCGGCGCAGACCGCTGATCTCCAGCCCGTCCGCCGTCAACTGCGCATCGGCTGCCGCCAGTTCGTCGAGCAACTGCGCGGCCTCGGCCAGGTTGCGGCTCGCACGCGCCAGGGTCCTGCGGTATGCGGGATAGCGCTCCGCGAGCACCGGCAACACGCGATGGCGCAGGAAATTGCGGTCGTAATAGACGTCTGCATTGCTTTCGTCTTCGATCCACTCGAGCTTGCGGCGTCGCGCGTAAGCTTCGATCTCGCTGCGTGGAATCTCGAGCAGAGGACGGAGGATCGAATTCCGTATTACGGGCATGGCGCTCATTCCTTTGACGCCGGCGCCTCGCAGCATTTGCAACAGCACCGTTTCCGCCTGATCGTCGAGATTGTGGGCGAGCGCGACATGATCGGCGGGTAGTGCCGCGAAAACCCGGTAGCGGGCATCGCGCGCCGCCGCCTCGAGGCTCTCGCCGCGTGGAACCTTCACCCGTACGGTAGTGAATGCAATGCCACGCTGCCTGCAAAAAGCGCGGCAAAACGCCGCCCAGCGGCCGGCGGCAGGATTGATCTGGTGATTGACGTGCAGTGCGGCCAGCTCGAATCGGAGTTTTTTCGACGCCCGCAGCAGCAGGTCGAGCAACACCACCGAATCGACGCCGCCGCTGAAGCCCGCGGCCAGACGCTCGCCGCGCTTCACGTGCTGCCTGAGGATTGCGGTAACGCGGGCGATCAGCGTGTTACTTCTCGGCGACTTCCTTGAACTTGCCATAACCCATCAGCCTCACGAACCGCTTTTCAAGCAGTTTATCTATCGACTGTGCCTCCAGCGGGCGCCACGTGTCCTGCAGCGCCTTTCTCAGGTTCTGCATCATCGCATCCGGGTCGCGATGCGCGCCGCCCGGCGGCTCGGTGACGATCTTGTCGATTACGCCGAGGGTCTTGAGGCGGTTTGAGGTAATGCCGAGCGTCTCTGCGGCCTCGGCGGCGTAGTCGGCGCTCTTCCACAGAATCGACGCGCAACCTTCAGGCGAGATCACCGAGTAGGTCGCGTATTGCAGCATGAGCAGTGCGTCCCCCACCGCAATGGCCAGCGCGCCGCCGGAACCTCCCTCGCCGATCACGGTGCATACGATCGGCACGCGCAGCTCGGCCATGACATACAGGCTGCGGCCGATTGCCTCTGATTGGCCGCGCTCTTCGGCGCCAACGCCGGGGTATGCGCCGGGAGTGTCGATGAAGGTGAATACCGGCACGCCGAATTTCTCCGCGAGCTTCATCAGCCGCAGCGCCTTGCGATAGCCCTCCGGCTTGGGCATGCCGAAGTTGCGGTAGATCTTGTCCTTGGTATCGCGCCCTTTCTGGTGCCCGATCACCATCACCGACTGGCCATTGAAGCGCGCCAGCCCGCCGACAATCGCCGGGTCGTCGGCGAATGCCCGGTCGCCATGCAGTTCCTCGAAGCCGGTGAAAAGATTCTGGATGTAGTCGAGCGAATAGGGACGCTGTGGGTGACGCGCGACCTGCGCGATCTGCCAGGCGTTGAGCTTGCCGTAGATTTCCCGGGTCAGCGCCTGACTTTTTTTCTGCAGGCGCGCGATTTCTTCCGAAATGTCGAGCGCCGAGTCGTCCTGCGCGTAGCGCAGTTCATCGATCTTGGCTTCGAGCTCCGCGATCGGCTGCTCGAATTCAAGAAAGGTCGTTTTCATCTTTCAACTCGCGCACCAGAGCAGAGAATCATATTTTGGTCGATTCTAACACCTCGGGATTCACGACATTGGTCAGCTTGCCGGCCAGGTAGGCCAGTATCTGATCGAAAATATCACTGAACTGAGATTCGTAACCGTCGCGTTCCACGTAGCCGATGTGCGGCGTGCAGACCACATTGTCCAGAGCGAGCAGCGGATGACCCGTATCGCGCAACGGCTCCTCCACGTAGACGTCGACCGCCGCCATGCCGGGGCGGCCGGAGCGCAACGCTTCGACCAGCGCGG
>Ga0326597_10013404_pt1 | contig 10779 bp, 11 predicted proteins | sample RVTome_12_FD_203789 | JGI IMG/M metagenome (GOLD analysis project Ga0326597, IMG submission 203789) | Soil microbial communities from uranium-contaminated site in the Upper Colorado River Basin, Wyoming, United States - RVT100D185 | ecosystem: Environmental > Terrestrial > Soil > Contaminated >... | reverse complement strand
GCAGCCACGACCGGATCGCAAGGAGATTCATTCCACCCATACCCACTGGCAGGAGACGCATCATGCTCGGACGCGCGGCAGCGCTTGGTTACGGAATCGTGGCCTATCTCGCCTTCTTCGGCACCATTCTCTATGCGATCGGCTTTGTCGGCAACTGGGTCGTGCCCAAGTCGATCGACAGCGGCGAGGCCGGCTCGACCGCCGCCGCGCTGCTCATCAACGCGCTCCTGCTGAGCGTCTTCGTCGTTCAACACACGATCATGGCGCGGCCGGCCTTCAAGAAATGGGTCACTCAGTTCATCCCCGCCGCCATCGAGCGCAGCACCTTCGTTCTGCTCGCCAGCGCCTCGCTCATTCTCGTCTTCGCCTTCTGGCGGCCGCTGCCGACGGTTCTCTATGACGTGAGCGCGACGTGGGCGAACTGGCCGCTCATCGTGCTTTCACTCCTGGGGTGGGCGATGGTCTTCGGCTCCTCATTCATCATCAATCACTTCGATCTCTTCGGCCTGCGGCAGGTGTGGCTGCACTGGCGGGGCGTGCCTTACTCCCACGTGCCATTCCGCATCGTGAACGTCTACAAGTATGTCCGTCACCCGCTGATGGTGGGTTCCTCATCGCCTTCTGGGTCACGCCGGTGATGACGGTGGGGCATCTCTTCTTTGCGGTGATGACGACGGGCTACATCCTCATGGGCGTGTGGTTCGAGGAGCGCGACCTCATCGCCCACTTCGGCGAGAAGTACCTCGGCTATCGACGCCAGGTGCGGGCCTTCGTGCCCATTCCGCGCAAGGATGCCGGGCAGCAGTAGGGGCGGCGCAGGGAAAGCACCGCAATGGCTGAAAGAAGGCGGCGGTGGATTGGAATAAGACCAGTGCGAGCGTATCCATTCCTCTGACGGCGGGATGGCGATGCGGGCGGTGTAGACTTGCCCGCGCTCTCGCCGGAGTCGTATGCACGAAACCAATCTGATCTTCGCCTGGGTCTGGATCGCCGTCGGCCTGCTCGCCGGCGCGGTGCAGGGAATGGGCTTTCACCGGGAAGATTGGATGGGTGGTTACGCCTCGTGGCGGCGCCGTCTGACGCGCCTCGGACACATCGCCTTCCTCGGCACGGCGGCGATCAACCTCGCGTTCGCCTTCACCGTGCAACTCTTCGACGTGTCGCACTCGCTGCTGGCGTGGATTAGTCCACTGCTTATCATCGGCGCCGTCGCCATGCCGGTTGTGTGCTACCTCTCGGCGTGGCGACAGTCCTTCCGCCACCTGTTCTTCATTCCCGTTCTCGCGCTCATCGGGGGCGTTGGTCTCTTCGCGTGTGTGCTGCTCGCGGGGATTGCGGCGGGGGCGTCGCCGTGAAGATCGGCCTCATCGCCATGAGCGGCGTGCGCGCCTGCGACGAGGAACTTCTCGCGCTTGGCCTCACGCTGCCCGGCTTCGTCGAGCGCAGCCGGACGATCGCTTCGCTTCCGAGTCTCGGCCTGCTCACGCTGGCGGGCATCACGCCGCGCGGGCACGAGATCGCCTACCGCGAGGTTGATGATGTCCGTTCGCTCGGCCCGGATCTCGAGGCATTCGACCTCGTGGCCATCTCAACGTTTACGGCCCAGATCGGGGAGGCCTACGCGCTCGCCGATCGCTACCGCGCGATGGGCGTACCGGTCGTGATGGGTGGTCTGCACGTGACGACTCTGCCCGATGAGGCCGCCGCGCACTGCGACGCGGTGATCGTCGGCGAAGGAGAGGTGTGCTGGCCGCAGGTCGTCGCCGATGCCGCGGCCGGCCGGTTGCAGCCTCGCTACACAAGCCGCCCGCGCGAGTTCGACTTCGCCCACGCCCCGATGCCCGCCGTTGAACTGCTCGACATCGACAAGTACAACCGCCTGACGGTGCAGACCTCGCGCGGCTGCCCGCTGCGCTGCTCCTTCTGCGCCAGCAGCATTCTCCTCACGCCTCGCTACAAGCAGAAGCCGGTCGAGAAGGTGCTGGCGGAGATCGACTTTATCTGCGACATCTGGCCGCGGCCCTTCATCGAGTTCGCCGATGACAACAGTTTCATCAACCGGGCCTACTGGCTGGAACTGCTGCCGCAACTCGCCCGCCGCCGCGTGCGCTGGTTCACCGAGACGGACATCCGCATCGGCGAGGACGATGAACTGCTCAGGCTCATGCGCCGCGCGGGCTGCGCCGAGGTGCTCATCGGCCTGGAAAGCCCCTCGGAACAGGGGCTGGCGGGCCTCGAATTGCGCCGCGACTGGAAACTCCGGCGCCTGCCGCGCTATCGCGACGCCGTCGCCAACATCCAGAGCCACGGCATCCGCGTCAACGGCTGCTTCATCGTCGGCCTGGATGGGCACACGCCGGCGATCTTCGACTCGGTCTACGACTTCGCCGAGGAACTCGATCTCTTCGACGTGCAGGTGACGCTGCCGACGCCCTTCCCCGGCACGGCGCTCTACGAGCAATTGCGCCGCCAGAAGCGCCTCTTCGAGGAGAAGCCCTGGCGCCGATGCACCCTTTTTGATCTGACCTTCACTCCAACGCCGATGAGCGCCGAGGAACTCCGGGCCGGCTTCCACGACCTCGCGAGGCGGCTCTATAGTGATGCGTTCACGCGGCAACGGCGCGACGGGTTCCGGCGACACTACCGCGCCGCGGCGCGGGCAAGGAGAGCATCGTGAAGAACATGATGTACGTTCGCGGCCTGCTCGGGTTGATGGGGCTGTACGACGGCGTGCTCGGCGTGGCGTTTCTCGTGGCCGCTCCGCAACTCTTCGACTGGGTGCAGGTGACGCCGCCGAACCACTTCGGCTACGTTCACTTCAGCGCGGCACTGCTGATCGTCTTTGCGCTGATGTTCTTCGCTGTGGCGATGAAGCCGCGCGCCAACCGCAACCTGCTCCCGTACTGCTTCCTTCTGAAGGTCTCCTACTGCGGCGTGGTCTTCTACCACTGGCTCCTCGGCGATGGCCTGCCGGGCCTGTGGAAACCCTTCGCCATCGCCGACCTCGTCATGGCGGCGCTCCTGGCGTGGATGTACGTCAGCGTCCGCACGCCGGCGGGCAACGCGCGCAGGGAAGCGTGAGGCATCTCGATCTTCGTAGTCGGTGGATTGGCGCGGGACGGCAGTTATCCTATCGCTCATCGACCGCCACTTGGAGCTTGATGCGCATGAGCAAGGTGAAGCCGTCTGGAAAGCGCGCCCGGTCCGTGCGGCGACAGGAACCTGAAACAGATCGGGGACGGAATGGCCGAAATGGCTCTCAACGCCCACTGCTACGGGTTCAGTCAGGCCCGAAGGGCATCTACAGCCATATTCGCCAGAAGTGGCTTGTCGAGACTCCGGAAGAACGGGTTAGGCAGACCTTTGTCGCGACGCTGCACAATGAGTATGGCTTCTCGCTTGACCAAATGGATGAGGAACTCAGCGTTACCGGTCGAGGTTCCGCGGGCGCACGGGCAGATGTTGTGATCTGGCGAACGGCGCAGGACAAATCGGACCGCAAGAGTCCACTCGTCGTCGTGGAGTGCAAGTCGGACAACGTGACGATCAAACCGGCAGACTACGCCCAGGGCGAAGCCTACGCGCTCTACTGCAACGCCCCATTCTTCGTCACGCACAACAACCGCGAAACCCGATTCTGGCGCACGCGCAAGGATCGGATGCCCGGCAATGTGGAAGAGATCGAGAACATCCCGCACGCCAGCGCCAGCGATCGCGAGATACAGCAACTCATCTCCAAACTCAAGACTTTCAAGGAAGATGAGTTTGCCGATCTACTTCACCAATGCCACAACGTCATTCGCAATCGCGAGCACCTCGATCCAGCAGCCGCCTTCGACGAGATTGCCAAGGTGCTGTTCATCAAGGTTTGGGTGGAGCGTGAACTGCGCCGCAAGCGCCAGCGGCAGAACCTCTTCACCGTGGACTGGCTCGACTCACAGATCGGCGAGAACCCGTTGCAGGAACTGTTTCGGCAGACAAAGGACGCGTATCGCGAGGATCGCATCTTCGACCGGCAGGATCGTCTCAACCTGAAACTTGCGACGGGCCGCGAAATCGTCCGACTTCTGGAGCGCTACAACCTCTCCGACACGAGCGAGGATGTCAAGGGCATCGCCTTTGAGCGGTTTCTCGGCAAGACCTTCCGCGGTGAGATCGGCCAGTTCTTTACGCCGCGATCCATCGTGGAGTTCATGGTCCGCATGGTGGACCCAAAGGAGGGTGACATCGTCTGCGATCCGGCGAGCGGCTCCGGCGGCTTCCTCATCCGCTTCTTTGACATCGTCCGACAGCAGATTCTCATCGATGCCCATCGGCAGTATCAGGCCTACGTCAAGGAAGTGGGCGGCAAGCGCCTGTCGGAGGCCAAGAAGGCTGAATTGCTGCGAAAACGATACGACGAGATTCAGTCCACCATCGACCAGCGTCGAACCGGCTCTCGCATCTGGAATCTGTCAAACCTCTGCGTCTATGGAACGGACGCCAACGACCGGATGGCCCGCACCAGCAAGATGAACATGATCCTGCACGGCGACGGTCACGGCGGCGTCCACCACCACAACGGCTTCATCAACGTCAACGGGATCTTCGAGGAGCGGTTCGACGTGATCCTCACGAATCCACCCTTCGGCGCCAATGTCGAGCCGACCGACCTCCTCACAGACGATCAGGCTTCGGTCACTGATGAAGCGCACCGGCGATACCGGCAGGAGTATGGCGACCTCTACAAGCAGGCGCAGGCTCGCGTTGAGGCCTCGATGGGCAAGCCCATTGCTTCGTTTTTCGATCTGCCCACACGCGGGCACGACGGAAGGAAACTCGGGAAGGTGAAGACCGAGATTCTCTTCATCGAGCGATGTCTTTCCCTCCTCAAGCCCGGCGGTCGCATGGGCATCGTGCTGCCCGAAGGCATCTTCAATAATCCGTCGCTCGCCTACGTCCGGGAGTTCTGCGAGGACCGCGCTCGCATCATGGCCGTGGTGAGCCTACCGCAAGATGCGTTCATGTCCTCCGGCGCATCGGTGAAGGCATCGCTCTTGTTCCTGCACAAGTTCACCGACAAGGAAGCCGCCGACTACATCAGGAAACGCGACAAGGCAATTGCCGAAATCGAAGCGAAGTACGCGCCGGAGATCGAGACCGAAACCGACCGCCTCGAAGCGGAGATCGAGGCGGCCAAGGAAGCGAAGGATTCGGACAAGCGCAAGGCTTCGCAGCGGGAACTGGCCGCCTACCTTTCGAAGATGGCCGAGACCAAGACGCGCGAAGCGCGCGCGTTGCTCAAAGAGCGATTCGACTATCCCATTTTCCTCTACGAAGCGGAGAAAGTTGGCATCTCCGCCACCGGCGAGCCGGATGCCAATGAACTCCATCCCAACGACAACATGCCCGCTGGCATGACGGCGGATCAGACTTGCCTTAAGTTGTACCGCGGGTTTGAGAAGAACCCGAAGGCGTACACCTTGATTGGTGGTGAGGCGTGACCGCGCTAGGGCGCGCCGTGATCGTTTGGTGGCATGACCTGGACCGCTGGGTTGTGCCCAGCGCCGCAATCCTGTCGCGCAACCTACCTGCTGGATGGCGTCGTGTCCGTGTTGGCGACGTGGTCACGCTTGCATCCAACGGCGTCAAGGTGGAATCCACCCGTGAATATCGCATGGCTGGCGTGAAGTGGTACGGCGAAGGGGTGTTCTATCGTGAAACGGTGCGCGGGGATGGAATTAGCGCAAAATGGCTTTCGCCGGTTATCCCCGGCGCTCTGATGTACAACCGATTGTTCGCCTGGAAGGCTTCGTTCGCCGTCGTCCCAATCGACTTGGCGGATTGCTTCGTCTCAAACGAGTTCCCGCAATTCATTCCCGATCCTGCGAAAGTGTTGCCTGAGTATCTGTATCTGTGGTGCGTCAGCAATCAAACGATCAAGGCCGTGAATGCTGCTTCGACTGGATCGGCAGCAGTGAGCCGCAATCGCTTCCGCGAAGAGTTCTTCCTTGATTTCCAGATTCCTCTGCCGCCGTTGAGGACGCAGCGCAAGATCGTGGCGGCGTGGGAAGCGGCGCGGAAGGCGGCGGCGGCGACCGCAGCCAAAATCGAACACCTCGAACGCGACATCGAAGCCCGCTTCCTCGCCGACCTCGGCCTCAAGGCCCCGACCCAGGCCAAACTCCCCAAGGCGTTCGCGGTGTGGTGGAAAGACCTGGTGCGATGGAGCGTAGGTCACATTCGCAACTCCGTAACCAATGTGGACTTGAGGCAGGGCAAGTACCCCGTCGCTCCGTTGGCTCAGGCATTGATCGGAACGATGAATGGATACTGCATCAGGCCGGTGGCGGGGCCAACGCCACACAAGATGCTGAAGCTGAATGCCCTTCAACCATTCGGGCTCGACCTGGCACAAACCAAGTACATCAAGGTTACGGATCGGATTGCCGAGCGATTCCACCTGCAACACGGCGATCTACTCATCTGCCGCAGTGTTGGCAGCTTCGACCATATCGCCAAGTGCGCGCTCGTCGAGACGGATCAGCCGTCGATTCTGTTTCCAGATATTATCATTCGTGCGAGATTCAACGGAGTGATCCTTCCGGAGTTCGTGCGCGAGTATATTCAGTCTCGCCCCGGCCGCACGTGGTTCCAGCAGAACGCGAGAACTGCCGTCGGAATGTGGAAGATCGGGGGCGCGGACATTGCCAATTTGCCGATTCCCCTGCCGCCCCTGTCCGTCCAACGTCAGATCGTGGCCCGCATCGCCAGGCGGCGCGCGGAAATCGCCAAACTGAAAGCCGAGGCCAAGGCCCTCGCCGATGCGGCCAAGGCGGACGTTGAGGCAATGATCCTCGGATCGAAGCCGGTTCCGGCTTGAAGTGGGCGGATGGGTATAATCGAACACGTTGCGAACAAGCCTTGGCACCCTTTGTATGGTCAAGGAGGAGCAGTAATGATCGCGATTTCACTGACCGACTTTGTTGACTTCATCGCTTCCTCGGGGACGACGAGACTGGTGTGCGTGAAGGACATCGCCACTCGCGGCGATTACCACCCGGCGAAGGACTTCTACAAGCAGGTCCGCGATGTGATCCTTGAGAACTGTCGTGCGGCCGCAAGCGCCGACGCCCTGACCGCGGCGATCAGCACAATCCACAATCCCGCCAAGGCGAAGCGGCATTCCGCGGCGCTCAGAGGAATGGCGGGGTTCATGCGCCGCAGGCGCACCCGCGATTGGTTCGAGCCACCATCCGGTGAGTGGTTGCATGGCAACTTGCGGGTAAGGGTCAACCCTGAAGCAGGCTTCGTCGTCGATGGAAAGCCGCACACCCTCAAACTCTACTTCAAGGACAAGCCGATCGCGCCGCGAGAAGCGGCGGTGGTGAATTACCTGATGCGTTCGGCGCTGGACTGCGACAAGGGTATGCGATTCGGCGTGGTGGATGTTCCGCGGGGCAAGATGCTCACGCACAGTGCAAGGTCGCCGCTCGATGCACTCTTGGCGGGCGAAGCGGATTCATTCGTGACGATCTACGAACAGTGTCAGATAGCCTAGTGAGCCGGCACGGCAAGCGTCACGAAATACTCATCGTCGGCTGCGCGACCACGTTGCGCATCGTCGCCATCGACACCTGGGCCGCGAGGTTCTGCACAATTCGGTTGAGCGAGTCAACAAGCGGGCCTGGCGTCTCGAAGTTCGCCGTCGGGTTGCCGCTGTCGGAGTTGACGCGCAGGTTGGGTGTAATTGGAATGCCGCCGAGGAAGGGGAGGTTCATCTCCTGGGCCATCACTTCCGCGCCGCCGCGGCCGAAGATGTCATACTCGCTGCCATGCTCGCAGATGAAATAACTCATGTTCTCGACGACGCCCAGAAGGGGCACACCGAGTTGCTGGAACATCCGCACGGCGCGGCGGGCATCGTCCTGCGCCACACGCTGCGGCGTGCAGACGATCACCGCGCCCGTCACCGCGAGCATCTGCGCCAGCGTGAGAGGCACATCGCCCGTGCCCGGCGGCAGGTCGATGATGAGGTAATCGAGTTCGCCCCACTCCGTCTGCGTGGCGAGTTGCTTGAAGGCGCCGTGCGCCATCGGGCCGCGCCAGATGAGCGGCTTCTCAGGCTCGACGAGCACTCCGATGGTCATGGCGACGATGCCGTGGGCCTGAAAAGGTTGAATGAGATTATTGCGGGCCTTCACTTCGCTCGCGTTGAGGCCGAGCATGGTCGGCATCGAGGGGCCGTAGATGTCGCCGTCGAGCAGACCGACGCGGGCGCCGAAGCGCGCCAGCCCGACGGCGAGGTTGACGGCCACGGTGGACTTGCCCACGCCGCCCTTGCCCGCGCCGACGGCGATGATGTTGCGCACGCCCGGCAACGGATTCTCCTTGCCGGCGGTGCGCTCCTGAGCGCTGCGCACATCGGCGGTGAAATCGACGTCGATGCGGCTCACGCGCTCGCCGAGGCTCGCGGCTTTGGCGTGGATGGCCTTCTCGATGTCGGCGCGGATCTTGTCCTTCAGCGGGCACGCGGGCGTCGTCAGTTCGATGGTCAGATCGACGGCGCTGCCGTCCACGGCCACGTTCTTGACCATGTTGAGCGTGACGAGATCCTTGTGAAGGTCCGGATCGTTCACGGTCCGCAGGGCTTCGATGATGTGCTCTCGTGTCAGAGGCATGAAGCAGGCTCCAAGAAGGCGCGTCAGGCGCAGGAATGGATCGTAGGGGAGAGACGCGGAGATTGCCGCGAAAAGGCGCAAGAGTCGCAAAAGGCGGGAAAGTACTGGACTTGGTTAGCCGCGACGCGGAGGCTTTGCGCAGCGGAGCGCGGCGGCGGGCACGGACGACATGCGCTTCAACACGCACGAAACCATCGGCAGCCGCCGAGGGCGAATCGTTCCGTGCCTTCGCAACCGCGAGTCCGCCGCTCCTACCCTTCCGCATGACCGACCACCTCACACTCAACATCAACAACTGCTTCGCCGACCGCATCGGCTCCGCCCACGGTCTCACTCCGCGCGACCTCGAATCCGCCTCGCCCCGCATGGCCGACCTCACCGACCGACTCGCGGCGATGGACCGCGCCGGCGAAACTCGCTGGCGCTCCCTCTGCCATGATCCGCTGCGCCGCGAACACCTCGCCGCCGTCAAACAAACCGTCGCCGACACCAACGCCCACTTCGAATCCACCTCCAAAGGCAAGCGCTGCAAGCACCTCATCGTCCTGGGCATCGGCGGCTCGGCGCTGGGCAACATCGCCTTGCAAGCCGCGCTCAAGGAGCACGTCCACAACCTCACCCCCTGCACGCACCGCATCGGGCCGCGCCTCTACATCCTCGACAACGTCGATCCCCACTTCGTCGGCGACCTCATGCGCCACCTCGAAATCAAAGACCCCGGCCTCACGCACACCGCCGTCAACGTCATCTCCAAGTCCGGCGAGACGGCCGAGACCGCGGCCCAGTTCATGATCTTCCGCGACTGGCTCAAGGCACACCTCGGCGACGCCTACCGCAAACACATCATCGCCATCACCGACCCCAGTCGCGGCACGATGCGATCGATCGTCGATGATGAGGGCTATGCGACGCTCCCGGTGCCGGATGGAGTGGGGGGGCGCTTCAGCGTGCTTTCCCCCGTGGGCCTCTTCAGCGCCGCCATGTGCGGCATCGACATCGACGCCCTCCTCGCCGGCGCTGCCGCGATGGACCAGCGCTGCCAGTCGCGCACTCTCGAAGACAACCCCGCCGCAACGCTCGCCTGGCTGCTCATGGAGTTCACGAAGCGCGGCAAGGGCAATCACGTGATGATGCCCTATTGCAACGCCCTCTACAGCCTCGCCGACTGGTACCGCCAACTCTGGGCCGAGAGCCTCGGCAAGCGCCTCGATCTCAGCGGCCGCGAAGTCTTCGCCGGCGCCACGCCCATCAAGGCCCTCGGCACCACCGATCAGCACTCGCAGGTCCAACTCTACCGCGAAGGCCCCAACGACAAGGTCTTCGGCTTCGTCGATCTCGCGCGCTGGGAGCGCGATGTGCCGATCCCGTCAACGCTCAACGTCGAGGCGATCTCCTACCTCCACGGCCACACCCTCGCCCAACTCATCGCAGCCGAGAAGCGGGCGACGGAATACGCGCTCGTCGAGAGCGAGCGGCCCAACTTCACGATCACACTGCCGCGACTGACCGCCGAGCACGTCGGCGCGTTCATCCAGTTGTGGGAAGTGGTGACGGCCTACGCGGGTCTGATCCTCAACATCAACGCCTACGACCAGCCCGCCGTCGAGACCGGCAAGGTCGCCACCTTCGGCCTCATGGGTCGCGCGGGATACGAGCAGTGGAAGACCAAGGTGGAGGAGCGGTTGGGGTCGAAGCGACCATGAGGTCGGGTGCTGATGGCCCACGCCTCGCTCGAAGTCTATACTTGGGTATAGACCAAGGAGAAGCGAGCATGGTTGCCAAGGCCAAGGTGTTCCGGAACGGGTCCAGTCAAGCGGTGCGCCTGCCCAAGGAGTTTCGTTTCGATACGGATGAGGTGTGCATCAAGCGCATCGGCTCAGCGGTGATTCTGTTTCCGAAAGAGGAAGCATGGAAACTCTTTCGTGATGCGCTGGGCAAGGCGGATGAGGACTTCATGCCGACGCGCGAGCAGCCGACTCGCGTTGAGAGGCGCAAGCGGGCGTGATGCGCCTGATGCTCGACACGAACGTCTGCATCGATCTGCTCCGTTCCGGGGGGCGTCGCATGGCTCGTTCGTTGCCCCGATTCGAGATTGATGAGGTCGGAATATCGAGCATCT
>Ga0326597_10013403_pt1 | contig 10779 bp, 9 predicted proteins | sample RVTome_12_FD_203789 | JGI IMG/M metagenome (GOLD analysis project Ga0326597, IMG submission 203789) | Soil microbial communities from uranium-contaminated site in the Upper Colorado River Basin, Wyoming, United States - RVT100D185 | ecosystem: Environmental > Terrestrial > Soil > Contaminated >... | reverse complement strand
CGCGCTATGCTCTGAAGGGCCAGTTGCCGCCCCTGGAGGGGATCTTCTTTTATCCCTTCGTGATGTGGATGCAGAACAACGGCTCGATCCACGGCGGCTGCATGCCGTCGAGCCACACGGCTGTGGCCTGGGTCGTGAGCTTTTACATCGCGAAGGTGCACCGGGGCATCGGCCGGATCTTCAAGATCCTGACGGTGCTTTTGACCGTCGGCTGTGTCTGGGGCCGGTTTCACTACACCGCGGACGTGGTGGTCGGCCTCATTATATTCGCACTGACGGTCTGGATAACTGAGCGGTGCAGCGTGGACCGGGCGGCACCCGTGATGCAGGCCCGGGCGCCGCGCCCCGCCGAACTGACGAGGTAGCCTTGCATCCAGTCATCTTCGAATGGGGGCCCTTCGCCCTGCGCAGCTTCGGCCTGCTTCTCTCTCTGGGCTTCGCCGCCGCCATCTGGGCGATTCTGCGCCGCTCCAAGCGCTGGGGGTTTCCGCCCGACCCGGTGTTGACGCTCTGCTTCATGCTGATTTTCGCCGGCGTGGTGGGCGCCAGGCTCACCTACGTTGTTCTGCACGTCGACGAGTTTTCCGGCCGCTGGATGGCCTCGTTCAATCCCTTCGCCGGCGCCCATTTCGGGCTGGCCGGGCTGAACCTCTACGGCGGCGTGGTGCTGGGCATCGTAGTCGCCCTCTGGTATGCCCGACGCCGCAACCTGCCCATCCTCGGCACTCTCGACCTGCTCTCGCCCGGCCTGGCCATCGGCATATTCGTCTCCCGCTGGGGCTGCTACCTCAACGGCTGCTGTTTCGGCGTGCCCACCGAGCTCCCCTGGGGCATCACGTTTCCGGAGAACACCCTGCCGTATTACGTCTTCGGCCCCCAGAACCTGCACCCCACGCAGATCTACTCGTCGCTCTACGGCCTGCTGCTGTTTTTCCTGGTGATCTTCGTCGACAATCGCAAGAAGTACTTCGGCACCACCGCAGCCGTCTTTCTGATGGTCGAATCGGCCTTCCGCACCGCCATCGAGCCGCTTCGCTACTACGAAAGCGAGATGCACTTCGCCGCCCTGGGCTACAACTTCACTTATAATGAGCTGATTTCGGCCTTCCTCTTCCTGGCCGGCCTGTGGCTTTTGGTGTGGTATTTGCCCCGCCATGGCCGGAAGGCGGAGTTCCAGAGGCTCTCGTTCGGCAAGAAGTAGCCGCAGGAAGCACGCCAAATCCTCCTCCGTGCGCCTGATGTAGGGCGTCGGCCACTTCGTGCACCTGGACGACCCCCAGACGCTGGCCGAGATCTCTCCGCCCTAATCACATCTTTTCCGCCATTGCGCCGAATTCGACGTTGACGAACCCCGGCATCATTCATTAGATTCCACCAGTTTGGGCCTGCGCCCGATTCGCTTCCCGCGGCCCACTGGGATCACATGGATTCGGCCGGATTTTGGTCTTACATCGCTGCACACTATGCGGATCCCATCGACTTGTTGTTGAACGGCGATAGGTGGTTTGCGGAGGAGGCCATATGAGTCGCAGTGGCTATCACACTTTTTCCGGCATCGTGTTCGGTTTGATTGCGCTGGGTCATGCAATCCGAGCGGTGATGCAGGTGCCGGCGCAGCTGGGTGCAATCGCGATCCCCATCTGGATCTCGTGGGCTGGCGTTGTTGTGGCGGGTGCACTTTGCGCCTGGGCGTTTGCATCCTCGGCTGAGCGATAGTATGCCGCCTGACAAGCGCATGCAGGCAGCTCACCCCGCCGCGCGACGTGCGTGGCTGACCCATGTATGTTAGGCAGAGCCGAGACAGAGTCAGAGCGATGGCCGTCCGGAAGAGTGCGCAATCTCCACCGACCGCTGATCAGGTGCGGCGACGCCTAATCACGTGGTTCTATGACCTCAACAAGAAGGGGGGCGCTCCGCGCGGGATGCGCGATCTTTGCAAAGAGCATAAGGACGTGAAGACGACGATGATTTACACGCACGTCCTCACACGGGGAGGCCTGGGCGTGAGAAGTGCCGTAGATGACCCGAAAGGAGCCGACTGAGTGCGTTACCAGGAAACCATATATCACCCCGCGCCGCCGGCCACCCGCCTCCGAAGGCGTTGGGGGACGGCCGCATGCAGTCACGCGCACGATGGCGTGCTATCCCGCTGCCCATCGCGTCCGGCTGCTATACAGAAACCATATAATCATTGTTAGGCCGACCTCAAGCCGCTTCGTGACTGGAGCACAGCTTGCGCTCGCCACGTTCGCCGCTTGGCAGTGATGTCACCCTGGACAGGAGGCTAGATGACAAGCCGTACCGCTGAAGCGTCGCCGCAGACGTACGCCAGGATCGGCGGGCTGCTCTATCTGTTCATTATTGTGGCCGCCGGCTTCGGCGAGCTCTTCGTCCGGAACAGACTCATCGTGTGGGGCGACGCCGCTGCTACGGCCAACAACATCCTGGGCTCCGAGACGCTCTTCCGCGTCGGCCTTGCGGGCGAGATGCTCACGTGTGTGTGCGATGTCGCACTGGCGATGATCCTTTACGTGCTGCTGAGGCCGGTGAGCCGGAATCTCGCCTTGCTCGCGGCCTTCTTCAGGCTGACGTTCGTTGGAATCTATAGCGTTAGCAAGCTCTTCGAGATCGCAGCCCTAGCCGCGCTCGGGGGCGCCGACGTTCTGAAGGCCCTCGGGCCATCGCAATTGCACGACCTGGGGTACTTGTCGCTCAGAGTGCACAACCTTGGCTACGGTGCAAGCCTGCTATTCTTCGGTTTGTGCTGCGTCCTGTTCGGTCATCTGATCCACAGATCAGGGTACCTGCCCAGAATCATCGGTATCCTGCTCGCGATCGCGGGCTACGGCTACGTCGCCTTTAGCGTTGCACAAATGGTCTCACCCGCGTTCGCTGCGCGGGTGTTGTTCCCTTGGGTTTTCCCGTTCGCCTTTGTCGCAGAATCGGCACTCTGCCTTTGGCTGCTGGTGAAGGGTGTCAACATCCTGAAGTGGAACGAGAGGACGCAAGGGTCATCGGGAACGTTCCCAAGTCAGCAGCAGGGACCTGCCGCACTGTAGGGATAGATGCGGATAGAAACGCTGTGCGGCCTAACAACCGGTTGCAGCGGACGGCGCTCGCGCGCCGCCGCTGAACCGGAGCGTTAGGCGGTCCAGCGACTGTGAATGCTCCAAGTTGGTTTCGCCCGCGACTGTTTCTCGCGATGCTTTGCGGTAGTGTGGCCATGGCGGTTGTCAATCTGGAGTGGTCATACGAATTCCTAGCTCTTGTATTCATTGCTCTGGTGGTGGTCCTTAGCCTACTGATCAGCGTCGCGTTGCTGATCTGGGGTATCCTCAGTCGGCGGGGAACAAGGCGTTTCGTTGGGCTGTGCTTGCTCATATCGATCGCCACCTATTTCCTGATCGTGGACCGTGTAGGCACCAAACGCATGGACGAGACGTTCCGCCGTGGCGACGAAATCGTTGTCGCACTGTCTGCATTTCGCACCCGGCACGAGCGTTATCCGGATTCCCTCCCGCAATTGGTACCTCAGTACCTCTCAAAGATTCCTTGTTCTGCCATACGAGCTCTTGTCGACCACCCGTTCTACTATCAAATTAGTGACGTTGGAGGATTTGAATTGGGCTTTAAAGCCGCTATCGGGGGAAAGTGCCGTCGCTCTGAATCAAAAGCTTGGGAGTGTGGTGATTAAGAGGCCGCCTAACAACCGCATGCAGCAGACGGTCCGTCCTGTCACGGCCGTTGCGTGGCAACGGCCACGCCAGGCCGCCCCGCAGCTGACGCTTGAATGTTAGGCCCACAAAGAGATGAGAAGACCGGTGTACACGACCAAGCAGAGAGCCGAGGCATGCGTGTGATCAGTCGCGGTTCGGAATGGCACCGATGGGAGCCGCAGATTCATGCGCCCGGCACCATCCTCAACAATCAGTTTGGTGCCGCCGATCCTTGGAGCGCCTATCTCACGACGCTCGAAGGGCTGACGCCCAAGATCGAGGCGATCGCCGTCACCGACTATTACGTCACCGACACCTACGAGGAATTTCTCAAGCACAAGGCCGCCGGCCGGTTGCCCGAAGTGGTGCTGCTCTTCCCAAACATCGAACTGCGCCTCGACGTGGCGGCGAGGTCGGGCTTCGTGAACATCCATCTGCTGGTCAGCCCAGAAGATCCCGAACACCTCTCGGAGCTGAAACGCATCCTAAAGCGCCTGCAATTCGCCGCCTTCAACGACCGCTTCGACTGCACGCGCGAGGAGTTGATCAAACTCGGAAAGCGTGCCGACTCTTCCATAGCCGACGACGGCACAGCGCTCCGCCACGGTGCGACGCAGTTCAAGGTCAACTTCGATCAACTGCGCAAGGTCATCGATGAAAGCGAATGGGCCAAGACGAACATTCTGATCGCCGTCGCCGGCGGCGCCGATGACGGCACGTCAGGCATCCGACAGGCCGCCGATGCCACCGTCCGCCAAGAGATCGAGAAGTTTGCCCATATCATCTTCTCGAGCAGTCCGGCGCAACGCGAATTCTGGATCGGCCAGCGCGGCGTGACGATTGAGGAACTGCGCGCGCGATATGACGGGTGCAAGCCCTGTCTCCACGGCAGCGACTCCCATGACCAAAACTCCGTGGGCCAACCGGCCGACAACCGCTTCTCGTGGATCAAGGGCGCACTGGAGTTCGACGCCCTCCGCCAGGCCTGCATCGTTCCGGAGGGCCGCGCCTACGTGGGCGAGCAGCCGCCGCGCTCGGCCATGCCGTCCCATGTCATCTCGCATGTCAGGATCGACAATGCGGATTGGGCCACCACGCCCGACATCCCGCTGAACCCCGGCCTTGTCGCCATTATCGGCGCGCGAGGATCGGGAAAGACCGCCCTGGCTGACGTCATCGCGGCGGGCTGTGATGCAATCACACGCTCGGGCTGGGACGCTGATGAAAACATCAGCCCGTCCTTCCTGGCGAGGGCGCGCCGCTTGATCGGGGACGCGACGACGACACTGACCTGGGACGGCGGCGCGACGGTCACCCGCTCGCTCGCTGGCAGCGACGCCAATGGCCATATGTCGTTTCCTCGCGCCCGCTATCTCTCTCAACAGTTCGTCGAGGACCTTTGCTCGGCGAAAGGCGTCTCGGACGGCCTAGTGGACGAGATTGAGCGCGTGATCTTCGAGTCGCATTCTCAGGACGATCGCGAATGGGCCCTCGATTTCGCCGAGTTGCGAGACCAGCAGACCTCACGGTTTCAGCAGGCGCGCAAGCGCGAAGCCGAAGCAATCTCCGACATCTCGGATCGCATCGCCACCGAGTTCGAGAAAGAGAGCCTGGTCGCGACGCTGATCTCCCAGGTCGAACAGAAGAAAAAGCTGATCGCGGACTACACAGCCGACCGCGCGAAGCTCGTCGTCAAAGGCACCGAGGCGCAGGTCGCGCGACATACTCAGCTCAGTGGGGCGGCCCAGAAGCTTCGCAATAAGATCCAGTCATTTGGGAATCAGCGCCGCACCTTCGTCGCCTTGCAGGACGAGGTTCGAAGCATGCGGGCGACGGGCGCGCCCGAGATGCTCCGCCAAGCCCAGACGCGACACGCCAACAGCGGCATGAACGCCAAGCAGTGGGACGAATTCCTGCTGATCTACAAGGGCGACGTCGACAAGAGCCTTTCGGCTTACATCGCGGGGGCAGATGGCGAGATCCAGAAGCTCAACGGGGTGCCGCCTCCGCCCGGCGACCCAAACGTCGCACTGATCGCGGACACTGCCGATGTCTCGGCGCTACCCCTCGCGCCAATCGCCGCCGAGATGACGCGCCTCGAGGCGCTGTTCAGCGCCGATAAGCTCGTGAGAGATCAATATGCGGCGCTGACCGGACGCATCGCCCAGGAAGATTCCGCCCTTCAAAGCCTCGAAACCCGGCTTACCGATGCGCAGGGCGCCGCAGCGCGTCGGAAGGATCTCCAGTCAGAACGAGATGACACCTACGGCCGGGTCTTTGAGGCGATCATCGACGAACAGAACGCCTTGGCCGGCCTCTACGCGCCGCTGATGGCGCGGCTTGACGCATCGTCGGGCACGCTGAACAAGCTCAGCTTCTCGGTTCGGAGAAATGCCGACGTCGAGGCATGGGGCTCCATCGCGGAGGAAGAACTTCTCGACCGGCGCAAGACCGGGCCGTTCTATGGTCGCGGTTCACTGATCCTGGCCGCGAATGAGGCACTCAAGCCCGCGTGGGAGACCGGATCGGCGGCCGAGGTCCAGGCCGCCATGACGGTTTTCATGGCGAACTATCTGCGGGACCTGCTGGCGCATGCACCTTACGCACGGACGGAGCAGGCCGAATTCCGAGCCTGGTCGAAGCAGTTCGCACACTGGATTTTCGGCACCGACCACATCGCCGTCCGATACGAGATTTCTTATGACGGCGTCGACATCCGCAATCTCTCGCCCGGCACGCGAGGCATCGTGCTGCTGCTGCTCTATCTCGCGCTCGACGATTCCGACGATCGGCCTCTGATTATCGACCAACCTGAAGAGAACCTCGATCCGAAGTCCGTCTTCGACGAGCTGGTGGCGCTGTTCATTGCGGCGAAGGCGAAGCGCCAGGTGATCATTGTGACGCACAACGCGAACCTCGTGATCAACACCGACGCGGACCAGGTCATCGTCGCCGAAGCCGGCCCACATCCGTCGGGCGGTCTTCCGCCGATCAGCTACCTCGCTGGTGGCCTGGAGAACGCGGCCATCCGCAAGGCCGTCTGCGATATCCTCGAAGGGGGTGAAGCTGCGTTCCGCGAGCGAGCGCGGCGGCTTCGTGTCCGGCTCGATCGATAGGCTGAGCACGATGGTCACGCCGGGCATAGCTATTACCGCTCCGCAGGGCGGCATTCGCCCCCACGCGGTCGAAGATGCGCATCCTCGTTGCTTGCTGGTCATGGGGCCTAACAACAGCATGCAGCGGACGGCGCTGCGCGCCGCCGCTGATGCTGGGCGTTAGGCGCATAGGGCCATCACGGGAGAGTATGGAGTGAGGAACAGTGAGCGACTCTTTCAGGAGGCTCTAAGTCGCACGTCCGAAACAGACTCCATCGAGTTTAAGCGACAGTTTAATCCTAAGTCGACCAGAGATTGGTGTGACTTGCTCAAAGATATGTTTGCGCTGGCGAACTCCGGCGGCGGCATTCTCGTGTTTGGTCTTGACGAGACCGGCAAGCCGAGTGGTGAGGTAGAGGATTTGATTGATCTAGATCCTTCTGTAGTCGCTGACCGCATTTATGCATACACCAATCAGCACTTTGGCCAGCTCGAGATACTTGTTGGTGAGAAGACCGGTCATTCAATCGTGGCAGTCTGGTTAGGTCGCCCGGAAGCGCCATTAGTCGCTGTCCGCCCCGGGATGTACCCGACGACTCCTGGGAAGCAAGAGCGAGCGTTTTCGGTGGGAGTGGCCTATTTCCGCCATAGCGCGAAGAGCGAACCCGGCACAACCGACGACTTACGATTATTCATCGACAGCTCCGTTGCAGCTGCACGCGATACGTTGCTCAGCGGCGTAACAAAGGTATTTCAAGCTCCAGTAGGCAGCCAGTTCGTGATTGCCTCCTCTGATGAGGACTCCGCAGCCGTCCCCGGTCGCTTGCGACTCACTGATGCCTCCGGTGCACAGGACATTCCAGTCCTGGACCCGAGCAAGACGCATCCTTACCGGATGAACGATCTGGTCAAGGAAGTAAACCGTCGTCTTCCAAGGGGAGTCGCAAGAATTACGACTTATGACGTCCGGGTCGCCCTCGCTGTGTTTAATCTGAACGACGAGGTGTCACTGACATACCGACCAGACTATGGCCCGCAGAAATACTCCCCTGCCTTCGCCGATTGGCTACTTCGAAAGCTAGACGAGAACCCTTACACCTTGCTGGTCGCGCGCTCTCAATACCGTCGGATGTCTCGGTCGAGGAAGAAGAAGTGATTTCCCGCGCTGGCACGATTGTTGGACACGCGCCTAACACTTATGATGCCTCCTGTCGGCAAGAGGAAAAGTGAGCCTTGAGCCGCCGTTGGGGGCAGCCCTGGGGCAGATGGTGGGGTTCCAACGCCTTAGCGTGATGCGGGTATCGGTTTGAGGTGCAGGGCACGGGGCCCGCACCAAACACTTATCGAGGGTCACGCTCCGTAGACGTTGAACTGTGGTCTGTGCGGTGCGGCGGAGTCCGCGCCCTAGAAACTCGTTGGTAACCTGATGCTGGCCGATTCAAAGGTCGGCCTATGATCGTGCATGCCCAATACCGTGGCGATTACAGAGCTCGTTCCTTTCCCGCCCTGGCCGGAAGGCGGAGTTCCAGAGGCTCTCGTTCGGCAAAAAGTAACCTCAAGTCGTCCTGCGTGTTTCGGTTGGCGGAGGACGCAGGCTACAGGGCAAAAGGTTTCAATTAGCCGAGCAAAAACCTTGCAATCAGCCGACCCTTGACCTTACGTTTGGCCGTCATGACAGACACCGGGACACTGTACCCCCGATTCATTGAGCAGCGCGTCGCGGAAGCGCTGGCGGAGAGTCCCGTGGTTCTGATTCACGGACCACGACAGTGCGGCAAGACCACGCTGGCGCGGATGGCGGGGGACCCGCGGGGTTAGGCTTACTTCAGCTTCGACGATTCTGTGTCGCAGGCTGCGACCAACTCAGATCCAGTGGGTTTCATCGCCGACCTCCCCGAGCGGACCATCCTCGACGAGGTCCAGCATGTTCCCCGGTTGTTCACAGCGATCAAAGCGGTGGTCGACAGCCACCGTACGCCGGGTCGATTTCTACTCACCGGTTCCGCCAATGTGCTGCTGTTGCCCAAGCTGGCCGACTCGCTTGCCGGGCGCATGGAGATTCTGCGTCTACATCCGTTGTCCCAGAGCGAGCTCGCCGCACGCGAGCCGCACTTTCTGGACACTCTCTTCGGTGTAAGGTTCAAAGCTCGCAAGTATGAGAGACTCGGGAAGGAACTGGCACGACTCATCGCAACCGGCGGCTTTCCGGCCGCGCTTGCCCGCGCGACAGCCCGGCGCCGTGCGGTCTGGTACCGTGACTACATCGAGACTCTGGTACAGCGTGACGTGCGCGACCTGGCGCGAATCAGCTCGCTCGACATCCTGCCCCGGCTCTTGACGCTCGCCGCCGGGCAGACCGCACGCCTTCTCAACATCAGTGAGCTGGCAAGCCCATTTCCGTTGAGCCGACCAACCATCCGCGACTACGTGATGCTCCTGGAGAAAGTTTTTCTGGTGGAGCAGCTTCCACCGTGGCACAGCAATCGCCTGAGCCGCCTCATCAAAACTCCCAAACTGCATCTGGGTGATACCGGAGTGGCTTGTTCGCTGCTGGGAATCGATGCGGCGGCGTTGTCCTCCGACCGTGCCGCGCTGGGACAGTTGCTGGAGACGTTCGTGTTTGAGGAATTGCGCCGGCAGGCGAGCTGGCATGCCGACGACCTTCGGTTCCATCACTTTCGCGACAAGGACGGCGCCGAAGTGGACATCGTGCTGGAACGCGGCGCTCGTGAGCTGGTGGGGCTGGAGGTCAAAGCCGCCGCTACCGTCACCGCGTCGGATTTCCGGGGCCTGCGCAAACTCAAGGACGCCGCCGGAAGACGTTTTGCCGCGGGTGTCGTGCTATATGACGGCGAGTCTAGCGCAAGCTTCGGCGATGGGCTCTTTGCCGTGCCGATCCGCTCGCTGTGGGAGGTTGTGTAGGCCTGAATTGGAGCGATGAGGATCGAACCGGCGGCGATGGAGCCCGGCACGCGATGTGGATTACGATATGTCATTGACCGGGTGGGCGATTTCGCCCATAATGAAGGCACTCTGGCTTCGAGCCGGACGGCTCGCCGAACTGCACACGGATTGGATTGGCGCATGGAATCTGCGTCGGAGGCTTTCACCGGGTTCGTAGGCGCTTCGAGACTCGGCCCGACCCAACCGGCCTCGCCCGGGCCCAGGCTCCTCGAGCGCGTCAGACTGGCATTGCGCGCCCGTCACTACAGCCCCAGAACCGAATCGACCTATCTGATGTGGATCAGGCGGTATATACTCCACCATAATCGCCGTCATCCGGTCGAAATGGCCGAACCGGAGATCAACGCCTTCCTGACGCACCTGGCGGTCAGAGAGAAGGTGAGCGCATCCACTCAGAATCAAGCCCTTTCCGCGCTTCTCTTCCTCTATCGCAGCGTAGTCGGACGCAACGTCGGCGATCTCGGGGAAGTGGTCCGCGCCCGCAGACCCAGGCGCCTTCCTGTCGTCATGACGCGTGAAGAGGTCAAGGCGGTGCTTGCGAGTCTCTCAGGCGACAAGTGGCTGGCGGCATCGCTCCTGTATGGGGCCGGCCTTCGTCTTATGGAGTGCTTGCAGCTGCGGGTGCAGGACATCGACTTCTCGCGCAACGAGATCCTCGTCCGCGACGGCAAAGGCTCAAAGGACCGGGTCACGATGTTGCCGGTGTCGCTCAAGACGCCGCTTCAGGATCATGTCAAAAGGGTTAAGGCCACCCATGAGAGGGACCTGGCCTCAGGCTGGGGGCGCGTACAGCTGCCGGGCGCACTGGACCGAAAGTACCCGAACGCCCCCAAAGAGTGGCGCTGGCAGTGGGTCTTTCCCCAGGAGAACCGCTGGATCAATCCCAAGACCGGCGAACAGGGGCGGCACCATGTTCACGAATCGATCGTTCAGAAGGCGGTCGCCGCGGCCGTGCGCAAGGCCGGTCTGGCCAAGCGCGCGACCTGTCACACGTTTCGGCATTC
>Ga0326597_10013402_pt1 | contig 10779 bp, 12 predicted proteins | sample RVTome_12_FD_203789 | JGI IMG/M metagenome (GOLD analysis project Ga0326597, IMG submission 203789) | Soil microbial communities from uranium-contaminated site in the Upper Colorado River Basin, Wyoming, United States - RVT100D185 | ecosystem: Environmental > Terrestrial > Soil > Contaminated >... | reverse complement strand
AGAACGCCGACGTGGCTGTGGCCGCCGCCGACAAGGACGATGTCCCTCAATACCGGTTGGTCAGGCGTCTGCATGCGGGGTGCGGGGGAGGCGGGAGCGCCCCATCGGTTAGGCGCGCCGGTTCGCCGATTCATTACACCTGGCGCGCAGGATACCCCGGTAACCGCCTCACGCCGGTATTCAGGACAGTCGGGTCGTGCCGCCGCCTGCTCGCAGCAGCGCGAAATCCCACAAGCTGCCGCCGACCATGGTGGCGAGTCCCGCGTAAACGACAGCCGGAGCGATGAACAGTCCGCCGGCGGCCGCGAGTGCGCCGGCCCCCGAAAGGTAGAGCGGCCGCAGCTCGCCACGGGGTCGCAGCGAGCGCCATAACAGCCACAGGCTCAGCGCGATGAACGCCAGGTAAATCGGGATCAGGATCGCGTCGTTGATCAGAAATCCGGCGCCGATCGCCGCCAGCGCCGCGAGCGCCCAGCTCACGCCCAGGCAGCACAAGGCGGCAAACGAGACCCCCAGCATGCTGCCGAGCTGCCTGAAAATTCCGCTCACGAGTCGTTCAGCAGCGCTTCACCGTAGCGCATCTGATTCGTGCGCCGGCCGAGCTCGAACGCGTCCTCCAACGACAGCAGCACTGTGCCGGGATGTTTTGTGATCCAGGCGCGGCCCGAGACTTCCGACGCAAAGAAGTGGATGTAGTGGCACAGCCGCGTCACCACGTCCGCCAGCATGTCTTCGCGTGGTTCGAGCATGGAAACGACAGTGCCGCGCGGCGAGACGGCCGTCACCCGGTCGGGCGCCACCGTGAGACGAATCGGCGCACCGGTTTGTGCATCTTCCGATTCAATATAGGCGGTGTTGCCGAGAATCATGGGTATGAACAGTGCGTCCCACGCGCACCAGGTGTAGAGCGTGCGTTCCCCCGTGTGAAAGCGATGCTTGGACAGCTTGCGCAGAGTCAGGCCCCAGAAACCGGTCACCTTTCCGTCCTCCCGGTATACGCCGGGCACCGCATCGAGCAGCGTATTCACTTGATGCAAGCTTACGCCGGCTCGCTGGGCGACCTGCTGGGCCGACACGGGTTCACCGAGCGAGAGCACGCGGTACAGCGCGACGAAGACCCTGCGCCCTTCCGCGTTCAGCTTGGGAAAGCAGGCGACGAAACGGTCGGCCAGCGCGGCCAGATCGATGGGCGCTTCGGAATCGAGATGTTGCGGAGCGCTCATTGTTCCTCCTCGGTGATGCTCCGAATGTCAGCCCGCGCAGCAGGAAAGCTGCTTCACGTCCCGGGTGAAGGTCTGCGCGCAGAGCTTGATTCCTTCCACCATGGTGAGATAGGGGAAGAGCTGCCCGCCGAGCTCGGATACGGTCATCTCTGCACGCATCGCGAGCGCCGCGGTCTGGATGATCTCGCCCGCTTCGGCGGCCAGGATCTGCGCGCCGAGCAGCCGTCCCGAGCGCTTCTCGGCGACGAGCTTGATGAAACCACGGGTGTCGAAATTCGCCAGTGCGCGTGGCACGTTGTCGAGGGTCAGCGTGCGGCTGTCGGTCTCTATGCCGCGTTCATGCGCCTGCGCCTCGCTCAAGCCCACGGTTGCGACCTGCGGATCGGTGAATACCACGGCGGGCAGCACGGAAAGATCGAGCCGCGCGTCGCCGCCGGTCATGTTGATTGCCGCGCGCGTGCCGCCGGCGGCCGCCACGTACACGTATTCGGGCGAGGTCGTGCAATCGCCCGCGGCGTAGACGTTTTCGGCCGAGGTCCGCATGCGATCGTCCACAAGAATTGCGCCCGCCTCGTCGATGCGAACGCCAGCTCTTGCCAGGTCCAGCGTCCCGGTATTGGCATGGCGCCCGGTCGCGACCAGCAGCCGGTCGGCCTCCAGTTGCTCGGTACCGGTGTCTGCGAGAAAGCGGCCGCCCTCGAGGCGCACGCTGCGCAGCGTCGCGTGGGTCAGCACGCGCATGCCTTCGGCCTCGAGCACGCGCAGAAGCTCCGCGCCGATCGCGGGATCTTCCTTCGACAGCAGCGTGGAGCGCGCTACCAAAATCACCTTGGTACCCAACCGCTGGAACGCCTGCGCGAGCTCGAGGGCGACGACCGAGCCACCGTAAACGATCAGGTATTCGGGCAATTCCTCGGCGACCAGAGCCTCGGTCGAGGTCCAGTAGGGCGCAGCTTTCAAGCCAGGGACGTCGGGAATCGCGGGCGAGGCGCCAGTGGCGACCAGGATGCGATCGGCGCGCAACGTTTCCCTGCCGCCCCCCGGCAGCGCTACGCTGAGCGTGCGCGCATCCTCGAAGCGCGCGACGCCGCGCAACAGCCGAATGCTCTCGGCGCGGCTTTCGAGGATGGCTTCGTATTTGGCCTGGCGCAATTCTTCGACCCGCGCCTGCTGCTGGCCTACGAGCGCGCGGCGGTCCACCCGTGGCGCCTGTCGCCCGATGCCGGGGAAAGGGTGATGCGCGAGAACGTGCGCGAAGTGCGCACCCCGGATCATGATCTTCGAAGGCACGCAGCCGACGTTGACGCAGGTGCCGCCGAGGGTACCCGCCTCGATCGTCGTCACCGACGCGCCCTCGTCCGCGGCGCGCAGCGCTCCCGCGAATGCCGCCCCGCCGCTGCCGATGACGGCGATATGCAACTTTTCGGCATTGCCTTTGCGAGTAACGAGAATGTCCTTCGCCGCGCCGAGCTCCATGGCGCTGTACCCGGCTCCGGCGAGCGCGGAAATCAATGTCGCGCTCGTGGTGTTCTCGTCGGCCGAGACTGTCGCGGTTCCGTCCGCGTAGGAAACCTCCGCCGCCTGTACGCCGGGGACGGCTTTGAGTGCCTGCTCGACATGGCGCGCACAGCTCTCGCAGGTCATGTCGCCGACTTCGAGAGATACGACGCTCATGTCATCGTTCCGATTTGACGCTCGACGGATAGCCCGCCCCCTTGGTGGCTTCCGTCAGCTTGTCGACGCTGGTCATCGCGTCGTCGAACGTAACCACCGCCTCGGGCGGCTCGAGCGTCGCCTTCACGGTTTGCACACCGGAAACCTTCTCCAGCGCCTTTCCGACTGTGATGGGGCAGGCGGCGCAGTTCATGCTCGGGACCGAGAGAACGACGGTTCTCTGCGCGGCCACGGCGGGCAGGGAGATGCTAGCGGCGGCAAGCGCGAGAATGGCCAGAATCGATTTCATCTTCACGGCCTCCTAGTAGAAGAGCGGCGCGAAATAGGGAAACGCGAACGCGAGCAGGACGAGCGCAGATACCACCCAGAACATGACGCGGTAGAGGCGGTTGGTTTGCGGCAGGGCGCACGCCGCATCCGGCTCGCATTCCGCCGCGGCCGGGGCGCGGTAGATGCGCCGCCAGGCGAGCGCCATGAACACGAAGGCAATGCCGACGAAGATCCAGCGGTAGGGCTCGAGCGGGATGAGGTTCGAGATCCAGGCGCCGCTGACGCCCGCGAGCACCAGCACGAGCGGTCCGACGCAGCAAGCCGACGCGAGGACCCCTGCCACGAAGCCGCCCGTAAGGGCCGTCCCGGTGAGGCGGTCTCCTTTCGCCTGAGCGTCCATATCACCCTCCGCAACCAATTGCGCGGGGGCCACTCTAAACTCCGGAGTCGAGTACGGAGTCAAGCCCGCCATTCCAGGAGTTTTCAAGCCATGAGCCCGATTCTCACCATCGGCGGCGTCGCCAAGGCGGCCGGCGTCAATGTGGAGACCCTACGGTACTACCAGCGGTTGAAACTGCTCGAGGAGCCGGCCAGGCCCCTGGGTGGCGTGCGCCGCTATTCCGACGCCGCGGTGTCGCGCGTGCGCTTCATCAAGCGCGCGCAGGAGCTCGGTTTCTCGCTCGCCGAAATCCGCCGCCTGATGCGCCTCGGCGATCCCCAGACCTGCGGCGAGGCGCGCGCGCTCGCTGCCGAGAAGCTCGCGCTCGTCGAGTCCCGCGTCGCCGATCTCGAGCGGCTGCGCGGCGTGCTCAAGGAGCTCATCGGACGCTGCGACCGGCGCCGCGGCAAGGTCGCCTGCCCGATCATCGAGAGCCTGGCGCGGCAGGACTGAATCGATCAGCGCAGCGGCTGCAGCAGCCCGTTCGCCGTCGCCGTCTCGCGCAGCCGGGCGCACTGCGCCTCCGTGAGGCGCGTGTTCTGCGGCGTAGTTTCCTCCCGCATCAGATTGCCTGATTCCTCCGAGTGCTCGCCGCTGTCCATCAGCACGTGCGCGAGCTCGTGCGCGAGCACGATGTCGGGATCGCGCGCCCCGCGCGTCACCCACACCGTGTCCCTGAGCTCCGGCCGCGTGCCGCTGTTGGCGCGGCCGATGGCTTCGGCCTCGAACGCCGGCTGCTGGCGCGTATCCGCGACAAAGTAGATCGTCGGCCTGGAAAGGGCCAGCGTGCCCGCCAGTTCTCGCGACTGCGGCGTGTCAAACACCCGGAAGCGCGCCGGGGCCTCGATCCGCACCAGCTCCGCCTTGGCGATCTCGACGCCGCACTGCGCGAGCACCTGCGCGCTCCGGCGGAGCGCGGCGCGAATCGCCTCCGGGCGCCAATCGCCCTCGAAGTAGGCAAGCACCAGATCGAGGCGGTGCGAAGGCGTCGCCGCGCTGCGCTCGATCGCGAGCTCGCGCCGGTCGAGAACGGCGATCGAGTCTCCGGCCCATGCCGCGGTGCACACCACCAGTACCAGGAGGGTTCGCAGCAGAAAGATCACGACCCGGCCCGGCTAGTGCGTGTGGCGATGGTGCAGATCGGGGTAATGCGGGTGCGAGTGCACCATCGCCTCGTGCCGGTGCGGATGGCTGTGCGGCTCGCGGCCGTCCCAGGGGAAATCATGCGCGTGCCGGTGGTGCGCGTCGTGCACGTGCTCGTGCGCATGCTCCAGTACGTCGTGCGCGTGCTCGTGTACATGACGCTCCGACAGGTGCAGCCAGACGCCGAGCGCCATCAGGCTCGCCGCGAGCCAGAAGGCGATGCCCGGGTGCTCGCCCAGCATGGCGATGGCGAGCGCCGCGCCAAAGAACGGCGCCACGGAGAAGTAGGCGCCGGTGCGGGCCGTGCCGAGGTTTCTCAGCGCCACGATGAACAACACGAGACTCACGCCGTAGCCGAGGAAGCCGAGCACGCCGGCACCGATCCAGCCGCTCGCCGCGGGCAACGGCGCGCCCAGAGCCCAGGCGAGCGCGAGATTCACCGCACCGGCGGCGAGGCCCTTCAGACAGGCGAGCGTCGCGGCGTCGCCGCCCGAGACGCGGCGCGTGAGATTGTTGTCGATCGCCCAGGCGAGGCAGGCCGCGGCGACGAGGAGCGCGCCGGTGAAGCCGCCGCCCCGCGGCGCGGCATCCGTGGACAACAGCACGCCGCCGACGACGATCGCGACCATGCCCGAGAAGACGCGCCGGTCCACGTTTTCGCGGAACACCGTCCACGCGATGGCCGCGGTCAGCACCGCCTCGAGGTTGAGCAGCAGCGCAGCGCTCGAGGCATCGGTGCGCGCCAGCCCCTGCATCAGCAGCACCGGTCCGGCGACACCGCCCGCCGCGATCGCCGCCGCGATCCAGGGCCGATCCGCTCGTGGAATCGGCGCTGCGGGTTCGCGACCGGGCAGGCGCGAGCGCAGCGCGATCCAGGCCGCGAGGCCGATGCCGCTGCCCAGGTACAGGACCGCCGCGAGCACCCAGGGAGAGACCTCGCCGAGCAGGAGCTTGGCGAACGGGGTGCTCGCGCCGAAAAGCGCCGCCGCGCCCAGCGCGTAGAGCACGCCTCGATTCATTTTGTGGAGCGCACGCGCAAGCGCGACGCCTCAGCGCTCGACCGGTAGCCCCGCCGCGCGCCACTCCGGATAGCCGTTTTCCAGGCGCTTCGCCTTGAAGCCGCGCTTTCTCAGCTTCTCGACCGCCTCGAAGGACATCAGGCAGTAGGGCCCGCGGCAGTAAGCAAGCACTTCCTTTCGCTTCGGCAGCTTCGAAAGGAACTTCTCCAGGCGATCCACGGGGACGTTGATGGCGCCGGGAAGGTGTCCTGCGGCGTACTCCTCGGCCGGGCGCACGTCGAGCACCGTGATCAGGCCGTTCTTCAACCGCGCGAGCACTTCGCGCGCGGGCACCGGGTCGAGCCCGTCACGGTGGGCGAGCCAGGCCCGGAGGAGCTTGTCCACGTCGGCGGCGCGATGCTCCGCCACCCCGCGCAGCGAAGACAGGAGCAGGCTCACGTCGTCGCCGGCAATGCTGTAGTAGACCCTTAAACCTTCCTTGCGCGCGTTGACCAGCCCGGCCTGGCGCAGCGCCTGCAGGTGCTTGGAGGTGTTGGCGACCGAAAGCCCGGTCATCTGCGCGAGCGCGTCCACGCTGCGTTCGCCCTGGGCGACGAATTCGAGGATCTGCAGCCTGCCGGCGCTGCCCAGGGCCGCGGCGACGCGGCCGATGGCCTGGTAGAGGCGCTCCTTGGCGGGGTCGCTTGACATGGGGCGGGCCGTAATTCTACTATTCAACTGTTCAGTTGAGTAGTGGGGCAGACATGGGTTTCACGATCCCGGCGGAGGCCGAGCTGGCGCTGCGCCTGGGGGTGTTTCTGGCGGTGTTCGCCGCGCTCGCCCTGTGGGAATGGGCGGCGCCGGTGCGCGCCCCGCGCTTGACGAGGCTCCTGCGCTGGCGCGCCAACCTCGGCCTCGCGGTCGTGAATACCGTGGTGCTGCGGATCGCGCTGCCAGGCTCGGCGCTCGCCTTCGCGGCGCTCGCCGCCGACGAGGGCTGGGGACTGCTCAACCGCGCCGGGTTGCCCGCGTGGCTCACCGTGCTCGCCGGGGCCGTGCTCCTCGACCTCGTCATCTACTTTCAGCACGTGCTGTTCCACTCGGTGCCGGCGCTCGCGCGGCTGCACGCCGTGCACCACGCCGATCCCGATTTCGACCTCACCACGGGCATCCGCTTCCATCCGCTCGAGATTTTTCTGTCGGCGCTGGTCAAGTTCGCCGCCATCGCGGCGCTCGGCGCGCCGGTGCTGGCGGTGCTGATATTCGAGGTGCTGCTTAACGCGAGCGCCATGTTCAATCATGCCAACGCGTCCCTTCCGGCCTGGCTCGAGCCCTGGGTGCGCCGGGTGCTGGTGACGCCCGACATGCACCGCACGCACCATTCGGTGATCGAAGCGGAGCGTAACAGCAACTACGGCTTCTGCCTCTCGGTGTGGGACCGGCTCCTCGGCACCTACACGCGCGCGCCGCGCGGCGAGCTCGACATCGGCCTGCCGGCCTGGCGCGACCCGGGCTCGATCGCGACGCTGAGTGGCGTGCTGCGCATGCCGTTCGCGAGGCAGCGCGCGTAGAAAACCGGTCGCTTGCGATGGGCGACGCGGTTCCGCCGGCGTCAATGCAGGCTCGCTAACGTGCGTTTCGCGCCAGGCGCTCGGCGCGGCGCGCGCAGCGCTCGAGGAACGCGTCGCGGTGCAGCTCGCTCGCCGCCGGCGCGTCGAAAACCGCATGCACCTCGGCGCGCAGGAACGCCTCGTCGGCCGCGTCGTGCGCGAACCAGCGCAGTTCCGCCGGGAAGGCGCGGATCGTGATCAGGTCGTCTTCGAGACGTCCTGCGAAGAACTCCCGCGTCGCGCCGGCGTCGCGCGCGAGCGCGGCATTGCGGATGAAGTCGCCGCCCTCGCGGCATTCGCTCGCGCTGTGCGGCTGGGCGGCGGCCGTGATCGTCCACGCGCAAGCCATGGCAAGCGGGAGGCGGCGCATGCGCTCACCCTATGCCCGATCCGCACGCGCGTGTCCATTCGCAGCGCAGCACAGCGCGATTAGCGCCGCGGGATTACACTTCTCCTCTTCGCCAGAAGAGGCGTCGCTCCCATGCTTGCCGCCGTCCTCCACCGCTTCCCCGCCCTGAGCGAGCTGCGCGTGCAGTTCGCCGCGCTCGCCTGCGTGACCGCGCTGCCGTTCGTCGCCGGCGCCGCCTACGACATCTGGTTTGCGATGCAGGCCTCGTCCGGGCTGATCGCGTCCGATGCGCGCTCCGACGTCATCGAGGTACGCATCGGCGGGCTGGCGATCGCGCTCATGGTCTCGGGGCTGCTCGCCGCGCTGATCCTGCACCGCATGATGCCCGCGCGCCGCGAGGCTGCGGGCAGCGCGGCGCCGCGCGACTTGAGCGCGCTCAACGCGCTGCTGGAACGCCGGGTGGAGGCGCGCACGCGGGAGCTCGAGCGCTCGATCCGCGAGCTCGAGTCCTATTCCTACGTCATGTCGCACCAGTTGCGTGGGCCGCTGTGCGCCATCGACGCCTGCGCGACGCTGATCGGACGGCACCACCGCGCGCGGCTGGATGCGGAAGCGGCGGCGCTGTTCGGGCGCCTGACGCAGAACGCGCAGCGCATGGGAGCGATGCTCGACGCGCTGATCGACTACGCCCGGCTGGGGCGCCGGCGCCTGCTGGTGCAAGCCGTGGACATGTCCGAGGTGGTCAGGGCCGCCGTCGAAGACATGCGGCTTGCCGAGGAGGACCGGGAGCGGATCTCGATCGCGCGCCTGCCCGCGGTGCCCGCCGACACCGCGCTCCTGGCGCTCGCCTGGCGCGCGCTCGTCGACAACGCGCTCAAGTTCTCGTCCGGCTCGGACAATCGGGGCGTGCGCATCGAGGGCGACGCGCGCCACGGCTACGCGGAGTTTCGCGTCAGCGACGCCGGCGCGGGGTTCGATCCCGCGCACGCGGGGAAGATGTTCAAGCTGTTCGAGCGGCTGCACGGCGAGGACGAGTATGCGGGCCTCGGCACCGGGCTCGCGCTGGTGAAGCGCATCGTCGAGCGCCACGGTGGCTTCGTCTGGGCCGACGGCGCGCCCGGGAAGGGCGCGACCGTCGGCTTCGCCCTGCCGCTCGCCGCGCGAAGTTGACCTTGACGTAAACGTCAACTAGGCTGACGCCCCGATGACCGACCTGTCCGAGTCGAAGAGCCTCGTCTACAAGGCGAAGCACAAGATCCGCTTCGTCACCGCGGCGAGCCTGTTCGACGGCCACGACGCCTCGATCAACATCATGCGCCGCATCCTGCAGGCCTCGGGCGCGGAGGTGATCCACCTCGGCCACAACCGCTCGGTGGAGGACGTGGTGACGGCCGCGCTGCAGGAGGACGTGCAGGGCATCGCCGTGTCCTCCTACCAGGGCGGGCATATCGAATACTTCAAGTACATGGTGGAGCTGCTGCGCGGCCGCGGCGGCGGCCACGTCCAGGTGTTCGGCGGCGGCGGCGGCGTGATCGTCGCCGAAGAGATCCGCGAGCTGCAGGCGGCGGGCGTGGCCCGCGTCTACTCGCCCGAAGACGGGCAGAGGATGGGCCTGCAGGGCATGATCAACGACATGCTGGCGCGCTGCGACTTCGACTTGGTGCAGCATGCGCCGAAGGCGCTGGAGCAGAACAATCCGCGCGCGCTGGCGCAGGTGATCACGGCGCTCGAGCTCGGCGCGTTCGAGCACGAAGCCGCGGTGCACGAGGCCGCCCAGGCCAACCCGGCGCCGGTGCTCGGCATCACCGGCACCGGCGGCGCGGGCAAGAGCTCGCTCACCGACGAGCTGGTGCGGCGCTTCCGCCTCGACCAGGCGGACCGCCTCGGAATCGCCATCCTCTCGATCGACCCGACGCGCAGGAAAACGGGCGGCGCGCTGCTCGGCGACCGCATCCGCATGAACTCGATCGGCGGCAGCAAGATCTTCATGCGCTCGCTCGCCACGCGCGACTCGGGGGCGGAAATCGCGAAATGCCTTCCCGACGCCATCGCCGCCTGCCGCGCCGCGGGCTACGACCTGGTGATCGCGGAAACCTCCGGCATCGGCCAGGGCAACGCCGCCATCGCGCCGCTCGCCGACGCCACGCTCTACGTCATGACGCCGGAGTTCGGCGCCGCGAGCCAGCTCGAGAAGATCGACATGCTGGATTTCGCCGACTTCGTCGCCATCAACAAGTTCGACCGCCGCGGGGCCGAGGACGCCCTGCGCGACGTGAGAAAGCAGGTGCAGCGAAACCGCGAGGCTTTCAGGGCCGCGCCCGAGGAGATGCCCGTCTTCGGCACCATCGCCGCGCGCTTCAACGACGACGGCGTCACGGCGCTGTATCACGCGGTGGCGGCGAAGCTGAAGGCGAAGGGCCTGAAGCTCGGCGCAGGGAAGCTGCCGCGCCCGGAAAGCCGGGTGTCGTCGAACGTGCACGCGATCGTGCCGCCGAAGCGCGCGCGCTACCTCGCCGAGATCGCAGAGGGCGTGCGCGGCTACCACGCGCATGGGACGGCGCAGGCGCGCCTCGCGCGCGAGCGCCAGAGCCTGCGGGAGGCGAAGCGCATCAGCAGGCTCGACGGGCTCGAGCGCTTCATCGCCGAGAAGGATGCGGCGCTCGATGCGCGCTCGAAGAAGCTGCTCGAGTCCTGGCCGCAGACCCTGAAGGCGTACTCGGGCGACGAGTACGTGGTGAAGATCCGCGACAAGGAAGTGCGCACGCGGCTCACCACGGCATCCCTCTCGGGCACCAAGGTGCCGAAGGTGGCCCTGCCGCGGTACGAGGACGCGGGCGAGATCCTGCGCTGGCAGTTGCGCGAGAACGTACCGGGCGCCTTCCCCTACACCGCGGGCGTGTTCGCCTTCAAGCGCGAGAACGAGGACCCGACGCGCATGTTCGCGGGCGAGGGCGACCCGCTCCGCACCAACCGGCGCTTTCATCTCCTGTCGCGCGACATGCCGGCGAAGCGCCTCTCGACCGCCTTCGACTCGGTGACGCTGTACGGCTTCGATCCGGACGAGCGGCCCGAC
>Ga0326597_10013401_pt1 | contig 10780 bp, 14 predicted proteins | sample RVTome_12_FD_203789 | JGI IMG/M metagenome (GOLD analysis project Ga0326597, IMG submission 203789) | Soil microbial communities from uranium-contaminated site in the Upper Colorado River Basin, Wyoming, United States - RVT100D185 | ecosystem: Environmental > Terrestrial > Soil > Contaminated >... | reverse complement strand
GCAGCGGCGTCCCCCCGCGTTATGAATGGCTGGTTACAGGATGAGCCGGCAGGAAACTTCTGAACCTGTCAGTAATACCTCAAAAGCATTCCCACACCGGACGGCAATTTTTGGGAAGTGACCGGACGCTGCCTACTTCCGCCCAGGGTTGATCGGGCTGGTGAAAATCAGAACCGCAGGAGGCGAACAGTTGCTTCTGCACACAGATTTGCGCAAGTTCTTCCGTTTCCCGGGCGTGCTGTTTGCCGGAAATGACTTCCAGCCCCAGGCCACCGGCCTCCATGAAGTCATCCAGCAAGGCGGCAAATTTTGTGCGTGAGAACTTGTATTTGAGGGGATGGGCAAGCACGGCGACACCGCCTGCATCACGGATCCAGCGTATCACCTGCGGTAACGTCGCCCAGTATCTGGTGCTGTCGCAGACGCCGGCCTTGAGGAATTTGGTGAATGCCTGGTTGATGGACCGGGCCGCGCCGATGTTCACCAGGTGTTCGGCAAAATGCGGGCGGCCGATGTTGTTACCGTGGCCCGCGATCTGTTGCGCCCCGGCCAGGGTATCGGGGATACCCAGCTTTGCCAGCCTGCCGGCGATAAATTCCGCCCGTTGCCGGCGCGCATCCTGTTGCCGGTGGACGCCCTCGCCCAGAGCGGCGCTTTTCAGGTTGACGTTCAGCCCGATCACATGCACGCCGGTGTTGTCCCACGCGGTCGAGAATTCTATGCCGGGTATGAGGGTAAGCCCGGCGGGGGTACGACGTATCTCCTGATAGGCGGCAACGGTGTCATGATCGGTGATGGCGAGCATCTCCACGCCTCTGGTGACGGCACGCTGTATGAGTTCCGAGGCTGTCAGCTTGCCGTCGGAGGCAAGCGTATGGGTGTGCAGATCGATATGCATGAGTAAATGATCAATGGTCCTGCGATTATTGTATTCAATTCCTGCCTCATCTGCAGGTTTGTCGTGGGACACAACACGGGCAAGGAGCCTGTCCCGGAACAGAAAATCAATTCCAACCGTGTTGCTACTGAACAACGGCGTTCTGCATAATGCCTGAAACCATCCACAAGGACTGCATGTGCGGGATTTTGATGTCATCGTCATCGGCGCGGGGGCGGCAGGCCTGTTCTGCGCCTTCACCGCCGGCCGCCGCGGCCGGCGGGTGCTGGTACTGGAACGCGCCAACCGCCCCGGCAAAAAGATCCTGATGTCCGGGGGCGGCCGCTGCAATTTCACCAATCTGCATGTGGAACCTGGCTGTTTCCTCTCCTCCAATCCGTCCTTCTGCATCTCGGCGCTCAGCCGTTACACGCCGGCGCATTTCATCGAACTGGTCGATAAACACGGCATCCCCTATCACGAAAAGAAACCAGGACAGTTGTTCTGTGATGGTTCGTCCCGGGAGATTCTTTCCATGTTGCTCTGTGAATGTGATAAAGCCGGCGTGCAACTGGTTACGCATTGCGAGACATACCGGGTGGAACCCGGAGCCGGGTTCCGGCTTGCCACCAGCGCCGGTGAATTCCGCGCTGCAAGCCTGGTCATTGCCTCCGGCGGCTTGTCGATTCCGAGGATGGGTGGCTCCGGTTTCGGCTATGACGTCGCCCGGCAGTTCGGCATGGATATCATTCCCACGCGGGCCGCGCTCGTGCCATTCGTGTTCAGCGACGCAACGGGAGAATTCTTGGCGCAACTTGCCGGTGTCTCCGTGCCCGTCCGGATGTCCACCGACGGGCGGGTATTTGTGGAGGACATGCTTTTTACGCATCACGGGCTGAGTGGTCCGGCGTCCTTGCAATTGTCAAGTTACTGGCACGAAGGGATGGACATCATCATCGATCTGCTGCCCCGACTCACTGTGACGGAGCATTTACTGGACGTTAAACGGCAACAACCACGGCTGCTGTTGCGCACCGTCTTGACGGAACACCTGCCGCGCGCACTCGTGCAGTCCCTGGAGTCCCTCTGGTGGCCGGCACAGGCGCAGAGACCGCTGGCGGAATGGCCGGACCGATCATTGCTGGATATCGCAGGACGACTTTCGCACTGGACATTGTCCCCTTCCGGGACGGAAGGTTACCGCACGGCGGAGGTCACGCTGGGCGGGGTCGATACGCGCGGACTGTCGTCACAGAACATGGAGAGCAGGAACTGCGCGGGGCTTTATTTCATCGGTGAAGTGGTGGATGTTACCGGCTGGCTCGGCGGATTTAATTTCCAGTGGGCCTGGTCGTCCGCCCATGCCGCCGGACAGATGGCCTGAATAGTAGTCTCGAATACCTGTTAAAATACCAGGATACTTATCGTGAATGCTAAGATTATGATATTGTCCTGGCGATAACAATCAAGCACAGATAACCCGCGCAGGGAGGCAGATATGTTGACAGGGATTTTCCTGATTCTACGCATCCTCTTCATATATTCGATGTACCTGTGGTTAACACGATACCCATGTCCAACCCTTGGCTGGCGCAAACAAAGTCTGGATGCAGATACAACTGCATTTCCCCGTCACCCGCCCAAACCGGAATGGGTAAAGAAGGAAATCATCCGGCTCAAAGCCCTGATGCCTCACGAAGGCTGCAGCACGATTGCCCTGACCTTCAATCGTTTGTATGCCGTCCAACGGCACATGACCGTAGGTAAAACATATGTCTCCTACACGATGCGCAAACATCAATATGAAATCCAGGTACTGAGAAGAAAACTGAAGCATCAACGCCCACGGCCGGCGCCGAAGCATCTCATCTGGGGAATGGATATAACGTATCTGACCGACGCCTCCGCCCAACCATATCCTATTCTCGGTATCGTCGACCACGGCAGCCGGGCCTGCCTGAAACTCGAGACATTGTTGACCAAGGCCAGTATCCGCCTGTTGCGTTGCCTGCTGGACACCATTGAAACCCTGGGCCACCTCAAGCCCAAATACCTGCGTACCGATAATGAGGCGGTATTCACCTCCCTGCTGTTCCGGTCAGGTCTGTGGTTATTAGGGATCAAGCACCAGCGCACGGACGTCTGTTGTCCCTGGCAAAACGGTAAAGTCGAGCGCTTCTACGGCACATTGAAAGAGAAGGCAAAAGACCTGGTCTTTACGAGGGGAGATATTCTGCAAAAGGAACTCAATACTTTTCGTTTCTGGTATAACCACCTCCGCCCGCATCAGTATCTGGAGGGATTGACCCCTGCGGAGGTTTATCTTGCCCGGAACAAGCCTACCCGCTATACCACAGAACCTGATTGGTTCGAGGCCTAGGACGGACGGTTGACAGGTTTCTGGTGGGAACCCGGATGACTGTTGGTCAAGGCAATCCAATACAAGCGAGCGGGAAGTACCGTCCACAGGAAACGCTTGTCTTCAACTCGGAATAGCAGTGAGCGTTGACTCAATGAGAGGTTGAAAACAGTTTTTTTATCTTCAACCAAGGGAAAAATAAAAATAAATAATACTATTCAGGCGGAAATTTCAAAAAAATCGAAGCGATTATTAACAGGAATCGGCTAGCGGACAGTTGGACGGGACACCGGGGCCAGGGTAGACGGGATAGGAATTATTCTGGCGGGTTCCATTTTTTTATCCTTGGCAAGGATGCCATCCATGCCTTATTAGTTTATTATAAGACCATTAATTTTAACTGGCTATCTCATAAAATGAGATGAAGTTTCTATGACCACCCTGGAACTGAAATTAACTCTTCCCAACGACCTGGCCCAAGAGGCACAGGCAGCGGGTTTGCTGTCTCCAGAAGCGGTGGAGGCGATGGTGCGTGAGGCGATGAAAAAACGCCGTATTGATCGGCTTTTTGAAACGATGAAAAAACTCTCAGACCTTACACCCCCCATCACTGAGGCTGAAATCGCTGCTGAAATCCAGGCCGCTCGTATTGAACGCCGCAAACTGAATGCGGGTCGTCGCTGATACCAACACCGTGGTATCGGCGTTTCTCTGGGGAGGGATGCTACGCGCACTGTTCGCCGCGGCGAGGGATCAGAAAATAACGCTCTTGACCAGTCACGTTCTGATTGCGGAACTGGAAGAGATCATCACGAGAGCTAAGTTTGCCAAACGCCTGACGCTGGTCAGGACTTCCTTTGAAGAAATCATGGGTGATTACATTACTCTGGCGCAACTCGTACATCCCAAGACAGTCCCACAAGTCATCATGTCAGATCCTGATGATGACCACGTCCTCGCCTGTGCCCTCGCTGCGCAGGCTGATCTGATCGTCTCCGGTGACACCGATCTGCTGACACTTCAGGACTATCAGGGGATCCGCATCGTAGATGCCACCACCGCAGTGGCCTTGATCGAACAACAACGCTAAATTACACACACTCCGGAAGCGTAATTGAGCGTAATTGGGGTCAGAGTAACAATTCACGGATCGCCTCCTGAATTGTTACTCTGACCCCAATTATTGACCCCAATTATTGGGTGGTCATCGTCACGCGGTTCAAGGCATCGAAGGCCTGGGTGGTGGCCTGGTTGAGTCCGGCCGGGTCGAGCGTGGTCGTGGTCGGGTTGCCGTTCGCATCATAGGCAAAGGTCGTCGTCTGCCCGGCGCCCGCTACGGTCTGGGTGGGTTGGCTTAAGCTGTTGTAGGTGCGAGTGAGCGTGCGCTTCAACACCCCGCCCGGATCTTTGACCTGCTCCGCCGTGCGGTTCCCGGCGGCATCGAGCGTGAACTGAATCTTGTTCCCGGTATTGTCGGTGATGGCGGTCAAGCGGTGCGCGGCATCGTAGGTGTTCTCCAGGAAACTGCCATCGGGCAGCGTGGTCTTCGTCAATTGGCCCGCCGGGTCATAGGTGAAGCTCGTGGTCGCGCCGGCGACCGTACGGGTGAAGGAGACGACCTAAGGTATCGTAGGTGAGCGTGGCATGCCACATTGGCCAGCGCGCAGGAGACGAGCCGCCGGTGAGTGTGTTTCGCCGGCACCCGCTAGCGTCCCTTCACGAACCCCAACAGGAATTCCTTCCCTTCATTTTCGAAGGACAGAAACACGAGCTTTTGTCATAATCATGAAATGTGAAAAAACAAAGGTGCTCCTTATGACTAATGACAATATGGACATGCTGCAGCGGATCTTCACGATGCAGACGGAACTTAATGACCATGTCTTCGGCAAGAACCGCCTCGTCGACGATCAAGGCGGACAACTGACCATGGCGGCCATTTTCAATGAGGTCGCTGCGGGAGCGCTCAAGGTCAATGACCTGCCGAACCGCTGGCTCGCCAATTATGCACGGGCCATGCGGGAAGAACTCCACGAACTGGATGCGGACCTGTTGTGGAAATGGTGGAGCAAGGACGAGATCAACCTGCAGAACATTCGCGTGGAGCTCATCGACATTCTGCATTTCCTGGTATCGGCGATGATCTGCGCCGGACTGACGCCGGACAAGGTCTATGATATCTACCGCCAGAAACACGCCGTGAACCTGAACCGGCAGAACAGCGGTTACAGCAGGAACTCCAAGACCGAAGATGACAATCGTGATATCCGTTAAGACTCTATTTTTGCAACCGGGCGCCGGCGCAGGCATGAAATTTAATTACAGGATGATGCTGCGTCTTGCGCTTTTATGGTTCCTTGCGGCCCCGTGTATGACCGCGGCCGCGGACGAACTGGATGATCTCATCGACCGGGCCATGACGGGCGACCACCGCAATCCGGAATTCGTGGCGCGTGACCCGTATCGCCACCCGCAGGAGACCCTGAAGTTCTTCGGACTGCAACCGGAAATGACCGTGGTCGAAATCTGGCCGGCGCGCGGCTGGTATACGGAAATCCTGGCGCCCGTGTTGCGGGAACGGGGAGTATATTATGCAGCGGGATTTGCCATGACCGCAAAACAGACTCCCGACTGGCAGAAAGAGATCCAGATCGAATTTGCCGAGAAGCTCCGGCAACGTCCGGATGTTTATGATCACGTTGTGGTCACTGAACTGGCCGTGCCCGAACGCACCACCATTGCACCGCCCGGCGCCGTGGACATGATCCTGACCTTCCGCAACGTACACAACTGGATGAAGGGTGATTATACGCAAGGCATGCTGGAAACATTTTTTCGCACCCTGAAACCGGGGGGGGTGCTGGGCATAGTCGAGCACCGTGCCGCGCCCGGCACGTCCGTGGAACAGATGGTAAAGTCAGGTTACGTGACCACCGAGTTTGTGATCGCGCTGGCCGAGGCCATAGGCTTCCGGTTCGAAGAAGCTGCGGAGATCAACGCCAATCCGATGGACTCCAGGAACCATCCTGAAGGCGTCTGGACCCTGCCGCCGACCCTGCGAGCCTGTAACAACATGAAAACAGGTTCGGAGCGCGATACCTGCATGAAGAAATATATCGCAATCGGGGAATCTGACAGGATGACCTTGCGTTTCCGGAAACCTTGATCATGTCCGTAAGTTTGGTTGCATCCGGCCTTACCAATTACCGATCTGCATGGGCATTGGCTACACTGCAGTCACTGACAGTTATGACCACGGGACGGGTATGACGAACAAGTCGGATAACGAGGTCACGGTACTGAAAAAACGCGCTGCCAAGGGTGTTATCTCGGCGCAACTAACCCTTGCCGGACTTTACGAGGACGGCGTCCAGATCGATCGTGATTACGGACTGGCCGCCCGCTGGTTTCTGGAAGCGGCGAAACAGGGTTCCGCCAAGGCCCAGGCGGCGATGGGGGAAAAATACCTTTATGGCTACGGCGTCGACCAGGATTATGACAAGGCCGTCTACTGGTTCAACAAGGCCGCAAACAAGGACAATCCTGACGCGATCGCCTCTCTCGGCTGGTGCCTCCAGAATGGTCTCGGTCTCAAGAGGGATATCAGCACCGCTTATGAATATTATTTGCGCGCGGCAAATCTCGGCCATGCCGGGGCAAGCTACAACCTGGGTTGCATGCATGCCAAAGGCCAGGGCGCGGAACAGGATGATAAGGAAGCCCTGCGCTGGTTACGCAAGGCGGCACAGAAGGGACACAAGAAGGCGCAATTACTGCTCGGGGTAAGGTACGAACAGGGCATCGGGGTGCAGGCCGATGATATGCGCGCGGTGGAATGGTACCGCAAGGCGGCAATGCAGGATTACAGCAAGGCCCAGTACAACCTCGCCTGTATGTATGCGCGGGGACGCGGTGTGCCCAGGGATTATGCCGAGGCCGTGGAATGGTACCGCAAGGCGGCGGGGCAGAGATATGCCAAGGCCCAGTATTTTCTCGGCCTGTATAATTTACGCGGGACGGGGGTCAAGCGAAATTACAAGGAGGCGCTGACCTGGTTGCACAAGTCCGCGGATCAGGGTTATCACCGGGCGCAATACGAATTGGGCAAGATGTATCTTGAGGGTATCGGTGTGGAGGGGGATTACAAGGAGGCCTATATGTGGTTCCTGCACGCCGCGGCCGGAGAAGATAAAAGAGCCCAATACCGGCTGGGTATTTTGTATGACGAGGGGAAAGGAGTGGACAGGGATGACAAGAAGGCCCACGAACTGTTCAGGCAATCCGCCGCACAGGGTTATGCACCGGCCCAATACCGGCTGGCCTTGCAATATTTCCAGGGCAGGGGGGTAAAACGCGATTATATAGAAGCCTATGGCTGGTGTTATGCAGCGGCGAAGTCGAAGGAACCGCCGGTCCTGGAAGCATTGCAAAAGATAGCCAGCAAGCTGGGCCAGACCGACATTGACAAAGGCAAGCGCAAAGGCAGGGAACTGGTTGCAAAATTCAGACAACTGCTAAAAGAAGACGACCTGTTGGATGCTTCTGCAAACACGACCGAATGAATCCTGTCCCTCGGCGGTACGAAAAAAATACACCTGCAGTACTCCCTGATTGATTTTCCAGGGAGGGTGAATTCAGACTTTGGTAATAACGCGCGTAGCTTGCGGGCCTTTGGGGTTTTTCTGCATTTCATACTGGACGGTCTGGCCCTCGTTCAGGGTCTTGAATCCATCGCTCTCGATAACGGAAAAATGCACGAAAACATCCTGGCTGCCGTCTGCCGGTGTGATAAAACCGTAACCCTTGGTTGAATTAAACCATTTGACTGTACCTGTGAACATGTACGTACCCCGTATTTGAATTGACCATTATTGTTAGAACCTATCTCAAAATTGCTACGCTTGTTGATACGGCGTTGAAAATGGTCTCAAAATGCTCATGTACTGCCGTGTACACTCCGCTTTCTCGACCATTTTCGCCTTGTCTCATCTGCGCTCGCTTAATTTTGAGATAGGTTCTATTTGTTATTTTGTTTTGCAGATCAGAGGCTGCGGATGACAGAAGATGCCTGGATTGGGACCACTGTTTATACCTCACCACCAACTTGCAACCGTAATTATGTTAGCCGAGGAAACGGAAAAATATGAGTATTTTTCCAGGTTGCAGGCTGGTGCTGCTCATCTACAGACGGGCTTATGGTATTCTCTGTCCGCTAAATCATCACCGTTTTTTCTCGCGCATGCTACATACCTTTGATGAGTGGGCCCGGGCGCTTGTAAGCGCCGGTCACATATTGTATGCACAGGGCATGGTGCCTGCCACCAGCGGCAATTTTTCCGCGCGCGTGGGGCCGGATTGCTTTGCCATCACGGTATCCGGCAGGCACAAGGGACAGTTGACGGCGGACGATATCATGGAGATTGACATAGAGGGGCGCTCGCGCGACGGGCGGCGGCCGTCGGCGGAGACCGGGTTGCACCTGCATTTATACCGGCGTTTTCCCGGCATATACGTTGTATTGCATCATCATTCCCTGTATGCGACGCTCCTGTCGCAAATGGCTTCCGATCGGCTGGTATTTGCAGACTACGAACTGCTGAAGGCCTTTCCGGGCATTGATACCCATGCAACGCACCTGGAAGTCCCGGTCTTTGCCAATGATCAGGACATTCCGCGGCTTGCAAAAAAGGTGGAGGCATATATGGAAGAGCATCCTCCGGTGCATGGGTACCTGATCGCCGGACACGGGCTTTACACCTGGGGTGATTCGGTGGAGACTGCGCTCAAACATGTCGAGGCTTTTGAATTTCTGTTCCGATGTGAGTTAATGAAAAGAGGAGTGAGATCACCATGACGGCACTGACCATCTATCCGGACAACGGCAAGGGCCAGGAACAGGTCCTGCATGATTTTTCCGTCATCGCCAGTACCTTGAACGGCATCGGGGTGGAGATGGAACATTGGGAGGCCAACCAGCCGCTCGGCAAGAACGCCACGCAGGATGAGGTACTGTCCGCCTACAGGTCTGCCATTGATAAATTAAACAGTAGATACGGATTCAAGTCCATCGACGTGGTCAGCCTGAACCCGGACCATCCGGACAAGGCGGCCATGCGCCAGAAGTTCCTGGCCGAGCATACCCACGCGGATTTCGAGGTGCGCTTTTTCGTGGAAGGACGCGGCCTGTTTTACCTGCACGTCGGGGACAAGGTCTATACCGTCCTGTGTGAAAAAGGCGATCTCATCAGCGTCCCGGCCAACACCACGCACTGGTTCGACATGGGTACAAACCCGTACTTCAAATGCATCCGGTTTTTCACCACACCGGACGGGTGGGCGGGGAATTTCACCGGCAGCGAAATTGCTAAAAAATTCCCTGACTACGATCACTACGTCACCGCAGTAGCTTGATTCGCGCCATACTGACCGACATCGAAGGTACGACTACTTCACTGGCCTTCGTCAAGGACGTGCTGTTCCCCTACGCGCGGAAACACCTGCCCGAGTATGTACGCCGGCACGCCATGGAACCGGAAGTCTGCAATCTCCTCCATGATGTTCGCACGGAAGCCGGAGCGGAGCTGGATAACGCAGGCATCATTCACCAGCTTGAGATCTGGATGGACGAGGACCGGAAGGTGACGCCGCTCAAGACCCTGCAGGGCATGATCTGGGAGGCGGGGTACCGCAACGGTGATCTTAGCGGGCATGTCTATGTTGATGTCGCTGCGAAATTAAGGGAATGGCGTGGCCGCAAAATCCGTTTGTTTGTGTATTCCTCCGGTTCGATCGCGGCCCAGAAACTGCTGTTTGGACACAGTGATTACGGCGACCTGACGCCGTTGTTTTCCGGATATTTCGATACCCACATGGGTTCCAAGCGCGAGGCGGCCTCTTATCGGGCTATTCTGGGCGTCATCGGCATACCGGGCAGTGAAGTCCTGTTTCTGTCTGACGTCGCCGCCGAACTGGATGCGGCGCGTGAGGCCGGATTGCATACCTTGCAGTTACTGCGTCCGGGGACAGACCCCGTCCCTGGTCATGCACAGGCCCGCAGGTTCGATGAAATAGTCCTGCCGGAGGATTAAAGGCCCGGCCCTGCGCCACAGGGCGCGACTTCCCCCGCGCATTTTACGCATGCATTATGCCGGCACGTCCGTGGTTCAGGCGTGCATCCCGAATAGATGATTCAAGCCGTTTACGGGATGCCATTCAGTGATCAGCATCCTCTTCTTCTTTGGATGAATCAGCCACCAGATCATAGCGCAGGCCGAGAAAGGCGTTAAAACGACTGACCCGGAAAATAAACTGGCGTTGTGAATGACGCCTGGTCGGAAACATGGAGGATGTACCCCGCCAGCACCTGTGCGATGAAGGAAACCATGTTGGTCAACGAGGTCCGGTGCGCGAAGTAGCGGCTGCGACGGCGCACCGGAACGAGGTCGCCCATGAGACTGGTCCAGGCCGGCAGGGTCAGGTGTCCGGCGCCGTAATAGAGCGTAAAGAGCAGTATCAGCGAGATGGCGACGGAGGAGTGCGGAGGA
>Ga0326597_10013400_pt1 | contig 10781 bp, 11 predicted proteins | sample RVTome_12_FD_203789 | JGI IMG/M metagenome (GOLD analysis project Ga0326597, IMG submission 203789) | Soil microbial communities from uranium-contaminated site in the Upper Colorado River Basin, Wyoming, United States - RVT100D185 | ecosystem: Environmental > Terrestrial > Soil > Contaminated >... | reverse complement strand
CCACGCCCGACACGCGGGTGGAAATCATGGTCACGGCCACGAAGTAGCTCGTGGATCGTGGGTCGTGGATGGTGGGTCGAGACCTGACACAAGGTTGACCTGGGTTCGCGGGTCGATCCACGACCCACGAATCACGACCCACGCTATTTGAAGCGCTAGGCGCCGCCAGCGCGGCCGCGGGCCTGGACCTCGATATTGGCCATCTTCGCCAGGTCGCGATGCAGGCGGGAAACCCGCTCGATCTGGCCCTTGGCGGGGAAACGCTCGTAGAAGCCTTCCATGCGGAACTCGCGCATGCGCTCGGTCCAGGGCGCGAGGCGCTTTTCCCAGCGGGCCTGGCGCCCGTCGGCGGGCTCCGCGTCCGTGCGCGCGAGGTCCGCGCACACGCGGATCATCGCTTTCAGGGTGACGGGCTTGGTCACCATGTAATTCGGGTGGCCCCATGACGTGGTCCACACCTTCTGGCAGGCCTTGAGAAAGTCCCTCACGATCGCGTAGTAGCGGTCGGTCTCGCGCGCGACGTGCCCGGCGCGCTGGATCTTGCGCCATTCGCCGCCCACCCAGCGATGCAGCTCGTTGAAGAGCTCCGCCTGGAGTATCCACTTCTCCTGCTGGCTGCGCCCTCCCAGGCGGTTGATGCGGTACTTGAGGGGGCTGTCGCCCTCCCGGTAGAGCTTGTCCACGAGCTTCGCCGCGAATCGCCGGTCGGGCTCCGCCCACGAGATGCGCTCGTAGAGATCCACCAGGTGGCTCTTGTTGATGCGGGTCGGCGTGGAATTGATGATGACGAACATCTCGGCCGCGAAGTCCTCGTTCCGTCCGTCGAAGATCACGCACGGCACGTGGATGTTGTTGCCCTCGCCGGGACGCTCGCGAAGGTAGAAGTGAAGCGCCGCCAGCCGGTGCTGGCCATCGATGATCAGGTATTTCGACGACGGCTCCTGGAGCGTGCCGATGGTGCCGTCGCCGCCCTGCGCCTGGAAGCCGAGCTTCTCGCTGGTGAACAGCAGCACGGTGCCGGGAATCGGGGGCTGCCCCACCGCCATCTCGTAGAAATTCTTGAGCGCCCTCACCTTGGCGCGCGACAGCAGCCGTTGGAACGCCGCATCGTGGTGCTCGACGCGGGCGATGAACTGCGCGATCTCGTCGCTCTGGGAGATCACCTGCGGCGCGATCTGGTCCCCCTCCCCGTAGTAGCGGCTGATGAACCGCACCTTGGTCAGGATGTCCTTCGCCGGAACGGCCGCGAAATAGAAGATGCCGTCTTTCTGTCGAATGCGCGTGGCAAGCATGGCTTCTTGTCCCGTTATTGGTCCTCCACCAGCAAGCAAACCGGCCCCCGCGCGGGGCCGGGCGACTGTGAGGAACTATTTTAGCGGGTTAAATGCTTCAGCGCGAGAAAGCCGGCCCGGGGCAGGGCCCGGCCCCGCGCGTCGCCATGTCGGCGGCATGACCGTGCGCGCGAGGGCGCGACGACATCGAGAGCGGCAATCCGGCAACGGCGCGCCGCCGCGGCGCCCGCTCCCGAGCGGCCGAACCCGCATTAGCGTCGGTATATCTCGCGGTTGGCCCGGTCGAGATCGCGGTGCAGATCGCGGCGTTCCTCGTCGGTCAGGCGCCTGCGATGCTGCCCATCGCGGGGCCGCCATCTCTCGCGCTGGTCCCGCGCATCCTGGGCAGGCCGCTTCTTCCGGAACTTCTCTTCGACCTGCGCCGGCGCGCCAAAGCCGGGCCGCATGTCGCGGGCTTCCGCGGCATGCGCCACCCAGAGCGCGCCTGCCATCACCACCAGCAGCAATCCCTTCACCCGAGGCTCTCCGTTGTCCCGCCAGCGTCCCGATAGCGCATTACATGACAGATTATATCGACGCGCCGCCCCGCGGAGAGCCGGATCCATAGTGGCCATGGCCAGACTTTCCATGCCCGTGTCCGCCATGGGCAAATGCGGGCGCGGACAGGAGCAGGGCGGCCGCTGCGAGGCTTACAATCCGTTGGCTACGCATTGCGGTCTCCTTCTTCGTTTCCCCTGTTCCGTAACGTTATTCCGATTGACGCCGCTGATCGTCCGGCGCTGGTGCAGCGTACCCGATTCGACGCCCCATTCCGGACGAGGGTCCGCCGTTATTGCAACAAAATGTTTCATGGACCGCGCCGGAAACAGTCTCTTACAATGCGCTGGAACGCACCGCGCCAAATGGATACGATGCGCGCATGGCCGAGACCAAGACCCGGCTCCTGGTCGTCGACGACGACAGCCGCCTGCGGGAACTGCTGAACCGCTACCTGACCGAGCAGGGCTACGCGGTGCGCTCGGTGCACAACGCGACCGAGATGAACCGGTACCTCGCGCGCGAGCGCTACGACATGATGATCCTCGATCTGATGCTGCCCGGGGAGGATGGCCTGTCCATCTGCCGGCGGCTGCGCGGCGGCGGCGAAACGCTGCCGATCATCATGCTGACCGCGAAAGGCGACGACGTGGACCGCATCGTCGGCCTGGAGGTGGGAGCCGACGACTATCTGCCCAAGCCATTCAATCCCCGCGAGCTGCTCGCGCGCATCCAGGCGGTGCTGCGGCGACGCCCCCCCGCCGCGCCGCCCGGCGCCCCCGCCACGGAACCGCAGACGATCGAATTCGGCGCCTTCCGCTTCAACCTCGCGGCGCGCAGCCTCACTCGAAACGGCGAGGACGTGCCGCTGACGACCGGGGAATTTGCCCTGCTGAAGGTGCTGGTCCAGCACCCGAGCGCGCCGCTCTCCCGCGACAAGCTGATGGAACTTGCCCGCGGACGGGAGTTCGGCGCCTTCGACCGCTCGATCGACGTGCAGGTCTCGCGCCTGCGCAAGCTGATCGAGCCCGACCCCGCCAAGCCCGTGTACATCCAGACGGTGTGGGGATTCGGATATGTCTTCATTCCAGACGGCAAGAGCAGTGAACAGTGAACAGTGAACAGTGAACAGTGAACAGTGAACAGTGAACAGTGATTTGACCCGTCGCGCATTTCCCGGTTTTCCCGTTCACCGTTCACCGTTCACGGTTCACGCCGCATGACCCTGTTCCCGCGCACGCTCCTCTGGCGCAGCGTGCTCCTCATCGCGCTGCTGCTGGGGATCGCGCACTTTGCCTGGCTCGAGATCCTGAGGGAGTCGGAGCGCGCGCCCCGCGCCCGGCAGGTCGCCCAGCAGATCGCGAGCGTCGTGAACCTCACGCGCGCGGCGCTGATCAACTCGCAGCCGTCAAAACGGCTCGGGCTGTTGCAGGAGCTGTCCCAGCGCGAAGGCATACAGGTCTATCTCGGCAACCCCGGCGAGCGGATCGCCCCTCTGCCCGACCGGCCGTTTCTCCGGATCGCGGCCGCCGAGCTCAGGCGCCACCTCGGGCCCGACACGCGCATCGCGACCAGCCGCGGCGGCGTTCGCGGCGCGTGGGTCAGCTTCCGGATCGATCAGGATGAATACTGGGTGTTCATGCCCCGCTCGCGGCTGGACCGGCCCGATCCCCTGCGCTGGCTCGGCTGGGCGCTGTTGGTGCTGGCCCTGGCGATGCTCGGCGCCTACCTCATCGTTTCGCGCATCAATCGCCCGTTGCGCGAGCTGACGCGCGCGGCGGCCGAGACCGGGCGCGGGAAGATGCCGCCTCCGGTGGAGGAGTCGGGTCCGGCCGAGATCCGCACCCTCTCCCGCGCCTTCAACCAGATGACGTCCGACCTCAAGCGTCTCGATGACGAGCGGGCATTGCTGCTCGCCGGGGTGTCCCACGACCTGCGCACGCCGCTCAGCCGCATCCGGCTGGGGCTGGAAATGATGGGCGGCGAAGGGGATGCGACGCTCAAGTCCGGACTCATTCAGGACATCGAGGACATCGACGCGGCGATCAACCAGTTCCTGGATTTCGCACGCGTCGGCAACGGCGAAACGCCAGCGCCCGGCGAGGATCTCAACGCGCTGGTGCGCAGCGCCTGCGATCGCTACCAGCGCGCCGGGGACGCAGTGGCCTTTCGGCACGACGCCGTTCCGCCGCTGGCGCTGAGACCCCTCGCGATCCAGCGCCTCGTGCGCAACCTCGTGGACAATGCGCTGCGCCATGGCGGGCCGCCGGTCGAGGTCACGACCGGCGCCGCGGACGGAAACGCGGTGATCGAGGTGCTCGATCGCGGCCCCGGAATCCCCCCGGGAGAAGCCAGGCGCATGCTGCAGCCCTTCACCCGCCTCGACAGCGCGCGCTCGGGCGCCGGGACGGGACTTGGTCTTGCCATCGTCGAGCGCATCGCCCGCCTTCACGGGGGAAGCGTGCGGCTTTTGCCTCGCGACGGCCGCGGACTGCGCGTCCGCGTCGAACTGCCGGTCGAGCCGGCGGGCGAGCCAAAGGCCGCACCCGCTGGCGACGCCGGCCGACAGCCGCCGTCCGAAAGTGCGCTTCCCGAGCGGCTGCTGGAAAGCAGCTTCATCGCGGTCAGGCGAGCAAAGCGCGGCGTCTTCATCTACAACCGCAACGATCTCTTCGTGGGGCGATCGATCGACCTGTACGGGGAATGGTGCGACGCCGAGCTGGATCTGCTGCTCGGCTACCTGAAGCCCGGCGACACCGTCCTCGACGTCGGCGCGAATATCGGGACCCACGCCGTGCCTTTCGCCGCCGCGGTCGGCGGCGCGGGCACCGTCTTCGCGTTCGAGCCGCAACGGCTGTTCTTCCAGATCCTGTGCGGCAACGTGGCCCTGAACGGCCTGACCAACGTGCGCTGCCTGCCGCAGGCCGTCGGCGCGGCACGCGGCAGCGTCCGGATTCCGCAGCTGGCGCCGACGGTCCCCAACAACTTCGCCGCGCTTCCGGCGAGCGGGCACGCCAGCGGTGAGAACATCGACGTCGTGACCGTCGATTCTCTGGGCCTGACGGACTGCCGCCTGATCAAGATCGACGCCGAGGGCATGGAGCCCGACGTGCTGCGCGGGGCGCGCGACACGATCTCGGCCTGCCGCCCGGTCCTGTTCGTCGAGAACAACACGGTCGAGAAGTCCGCGTCGACGCTGGCCGCGATCCGCGAGACGGGTTACCGGATGTGGTGGCACATCGCGCCCTACTACAACGAGCGAAACTACCTCGGCAACCGCGAGAACGTGTTCACCAAGTACTTTCCCGAAGCCAACCTGCTGTGCCTGCCGCCGGACGCGGAGCCTCGCGTGCCGGGGCTGGTCGAGTGCACCGTCGCGGACGACAACTGGCAGGCCGCCTGCCGGCGCATGCGCGACGCCGGCACGCTGCCACGCGAGCTGTCGTTTGTGTTCACGGATACATCGCCCAGCCCGCCCGGTCCGTCTCGGCCTTGAAGAAGTGCCCCTGGGTCGTGGTCACGTAGAGCGTGGCGAGGTCCGGCCCGCCGAAGCAGCAGTTGGTCGGGCGGTTCGCCGGCACCGGGTGAGTCTCCAGCACGCGCCCCGTCGGCGAGAACACGGTAATCATCGGCCCGGGCCCGCTGACCTCCCAGCCGTTGGTCGCGACGATGTTGCCGTCGCGGTCGAGGCACATGCCGTCGATGCCGCGGTGCACGCCTTTCGCGTCCTCGCCCCAGGTGAAGAGCGTCGAGTAGGCGCCGAGGCTGCCATCGTCGCGAATCGGGTAGGCCCGCAGCTCGCGCGCGATGCCGCGCGTATAGCTGCTTTCCGCGACGTAGAGCGTGCTCTGGTCCTGCGACACGAGAACGCCGTTGGGCTGGGTGGTATCGACGGTGACGCGCGTTACGGTATAGCTGCCGTCGGGTTGCGGGTCGGCGCGCAGCACGGACTGGTTGTCCAGCTCCTTCACCTCGGTCTTGTCCCAATTGCCCTCGTTGACCGGGTTGGTGAACCAGATGCGGCCCCTGCGGTCGATGGCGAGGTCGTTCGGCGTGTTGAGACGCTTGCCCTCCACGCGGTCGGCGATGACCACGTTGCGGCCGTCGGGATCGAAACGCAGCATCGAGCGCCCCCCGGAACAGCAGCCGAACAGCCGGCCCTGCGCGTCGAAGGCCAGTCCGTTCACGCGGTTGATCCCGCTGCGCCAGTCCGAAATCGCGCCGCTCTTCGGGTCGTAGCGCAGGATGCGGCTTGTCCAGATGTGGGTGAACAGGACGTGTTCGCCGTCCCACACCGGCCCTTCGGTGATGGTGGACGGCTTCAACAGCAATTCGAATTTCCACTGCATGGGTTTTCATCCTCCTCAAAAACCAAGTATTCGCCGCGAAGACACCGGGACACCAGGAAAATCAGACCCCTCATCAATAAAGGTCCGAGATAACCGTCGCGGGCATGAATACGCCGTTCCGGCGCACGCCGGAATTCAGGAACTCGCGGATCTAACGCCGCACGCGGGCGGTCGTGTTCCGCAGGCGCGACGACAGCACCCGCGCCAAGGCGAACAGCAGGTCGCGCGCCAGCCCGACCTCTTCGTGGCTGAAACGCACGAATTCGTCGTATTCCAGCCGCAGCAGCTCGCCGTTGGTAACCCCCCACACGTTGGTCGAGCGCGGCTGCCCGTCGAAGAACGATTGCTCGCCGACGACGCTGCCGCGCGTGATCCGGGCCAGCGGCGCGATGCTGACCCCGTCCACATGGGTCACGCCCACCTCGAGCGAGCCCGCCGTGACGAAATAGAGCGCGCGGTCGCTCGCTCCACGCTGAATCACGAACTCGCTCTCCCGATACGGTCGCGGGCGGGTGCGGTCGAGGAGCTTGTGCCAGTCGGCGTCGCTCCACTCCGCCAGCAGCAGCCGGTCACCGCCCGCGAGGGCATCGCTGGCCGCGCGGAGCGCGGCAATGTGATCGTCGCGGTTGTTGGGCTGCATGCCCTGCCCCCTGTTATCGGGCCATTCTACGCGTTGAGCGGCCACTCCCGCAGCACCTGGTACGCGCGGCCCGGCCCGCGCGCCGCGGACTCCACCAGCGCAAACGCGTCGACCCGCCAGGAAACCGCCGGCCGCGAGGCCGGACCGGGCGCCCGGCCGGCGTTGCGCACCAGGGTAATGTGCGGCGCGAAGGGGCGATCGTCGAGGCGGTATCCCTCCGCCGCCAGCGCCTGCCCGAGTTGCGCGGCCAGTTCCCGCAACGCGCCCGGACAATCCTCGGGGCCTGCCCAGACGATGCGGTTGTGGCGCCAGTACTCGACGCGACTCACCGCCAGCTCGAAGCGCGCGGCCGAGATGCCTGCGGCGACGGACTCCAGCCGCGGCACGCTGTCGCGCGCGATATTGCCGAGAAAGGCCAGCGTCAGGTGGATATTGCCGGACGGCAAAGCGCGCCCACCGCACTCGTGCTGCAGCTCACGGGCGACGCGGCCCAGTTCGCGCTGCGCCGCGGGCGGCGGCCAGACCGCGAAAAACAGCCGGGCCGTGCCCGCTCGCGTGACTCGTGACTCGTGACTCGTGACTCGACCCTCTTGCGCGTCGGCTATTTATCGTCGTCGAGGAGCACCACCGCCTCCGCGGCAATGCCCTCGCCACGACCGATGAACCCGAGGCGCTCGGCCGTCTTGGCCTTGATGTTGACGGCATCCGGCGCGATGCCAAGGTCGGAGGCCAGGTTCGCGCGCATTGCCGGGATGTGCGGAGCCATTTTCGGCGCCTGCGCGATGATGGTGGCGTCGACATTGACCACGTGCCAGCCGCGATTGCGAAGCAACTGGCGCACCTCGTAGAGCAGTTTGCGGCTGTCGATATCCTTGTAGCGGGCATCGCTGTCCGGAAAATGCGCGCCGATGTCCCCGAGCCCTGCCGCACCGAGCAGCGCATCGCAAATGGCATGAATCAGCACGTCGGCGTCGGAATGCCCCGCAAGGCCCTTCTCGTACGGAATGTCCACGCCACCAACGATCAGCCGGCGCCCCGCCACCAGCGCGTGCACGTCGAATCCCTGTCCGATTCGCATCATCCTAGCGGTCAGCTGCCAGCCGTCAGATGTCAGCCTGATGCATTTCTGCGCCGGCGCGCCGGTTTTCGCCTGTTCCGACGGCTGGCGGCTGGCGCCTGACGGCTTTCGAGGATGAGTTCCGCCAGGGCGAGGTCCTCCGGCAGCGTCACCTTGATGTTCCGCGTGTCCCCCATGACCAGTCGCGGCCTCAGGCCCAGGCCTTCGACCGCGCGGGCTTCGTCGGTCACGACCGCCGGATCGGCGGCGCGCAGCGCCTCGATCAGCACGCGATAGCGAAACATCTGGGGCGTCTGCGCGAGCCAGAGATTGTTCCGGGGCTCGGTCGCGGCCACGCGGGCATCGCGGTTAGCGCGCTTGAGCGTGTCCGCCACCGGCACCGCCAGCAGGCCGCCCGTGTCGTCCGTTTCGAGCTCTCCCATCAACCGGTCGAGCACCTCGCGATCGAGGCACGGCCGGGCCGCATCGTGCACGAGCATCCAGTCGGACGCCGCGACGACGTCGCGCGCAGCCAGCAGCCCGTTGAATACGCTCGCCGCGCGCGTCTCGCCGCCGCAAAACAGCGGCTCGACCTTGTCCCGAACGTCGCCCCAGTCGACGCCGGCGAACCGCTCGTCGCCCTGCGCCAGCACGATGAATACCTGCTCGATGCCCGGATGGCGCGCGAGCGCCTGCGTCGCATGAAACAGCATCGGGTGTCCTGCGACCACCAGGTACTGCTTGGGCACGGCTGCGGCGACGCGCGAGCCGGCGCCAGCGGCTGGAATCAGGGCGTAAGCCTTGGGCATGACGAAAGAGTGCTGTAATTTCAGGGATTTTACCAGCAAGCTGGGTTGCGCCAGGCACACTTGAAAAAGCGATTGCCGGGCGCATAATCATCTGAAGATGCTGCATACCGCTCAATCCGTGCGCGCGCCCGCAGTCGCGGGGTCGTTTTATCCCGGCGACAGCCGCGAGCTGTCGCAGTCGGTGGCGCAGATGCTGGGCGCCGCCGCGCACGACGCGCCCGAGCGCGCGGTGCCCAAGGCGATCATCGCGCCGCACGCCGGCTACGTTTATTCCGGACCGGTCGCGGCGAGCGTGTACGCCCTGCTCGCCCCCGCGCGATCGCGCATCCGTCGCGTCGTGCTGCTCGGCCCCACGCACCGCGTCGCCGTGCGCGGGCTCGCGCTGCCGGGCTGCGCTGCATTTGCGACGCCGCTCGGCAACGTCGAAATCGACGGCGGGTCGGTCGACACGCTGCGCCGGCTGCCCCAGGTCGTCGTGAGCGCGCAGGCGCACGCGCTCGAGCACTCGCTGGAAGTGCACGTGCCGTTCCTGCAGGCCGTGCTGGAGCGCTTCACGCTGGTGCCGCTTGCGGTCGGCCATGCCAGCGCGCAGGAAGTCGCGGAGGTGCTGGACGCATTGTGGGGCGGGCCGGAAACGCTGATCGTCGTGAGCTCCGATCTCTCGCACTACCTCGCCTACGCCGACGCCCAGGCAGTGGACCGCGCGACCGCCAAGGCCATTCTGGGCCTCGCGATAGACATTTCGCACGAGCAGGCCTGCGGCGCAACGCCCGTGACGGGCCTCAACCAGGCGGCGCGACGCCGCGGGCTGAAGCCCGAATTGATCGATCTGCGCAATTCCGGCGACACCGCGGGCGACCATAGCCGCGTGGTTGGATACGGCGCGTTCGCATTCTACGAAGCAGACACGGATGCCCGCGCATAGCGACCCGATCGTGATGAACGCCGCATCGGGGCAGGTCGTGCTGCGCGGTGGCGATGCCCCGTCCTACCCGTCCGATGCGGGCGCCGTGCTGCTGCCGCTCGCGCGCTCGGCCATCGCATCCGCTCTGGGCGAGGCGCGCGACGCGCCCGCCGACCGGCCGTGGCTGAAGCAGCACGGCGCGTGCTTCATCACCCTTACCCTCGAACGCCGGTTGCGCGGCTGCATCGGCACGCTGCGCGCGCACCGCCCGCTCGCGGAGGACGTCACGGCAAACGCGGTGGGAGCGGCGTTCCGGGATCCGCGCTTCTCGCCGCTGACCGCCGCGGAATTTCCCGCCGTCGCGGTGGAGATCTCGCTGCTGAGCGCGCTCGAGCCAATGCAATTCAGCGGCGAGACCGACGCCTTGCGGCAATTGCGCGCCGGCGTGGACGGCGTGGTATTCGAGTATGGTCATCACACCAGCACCTTCCTGCCCCAGGTCTGGGAAGACCTCCGGGAGCCGGCGGATTTCCTCGCCCATCTCAAGTACAAGGCGGGGCTGCCGCCCGATTTCTGGGATCCCGAGGTGCGGCTGTCGCGCTACACGGTTTTCAAGTGGCGCGAAACTGATTCGAAGGCGTGAGTAGTGAATAGTGAATGGTGATTGGACTCGTCAATCCTTCCGCGCGTCGAACGGCGGGTATACGTCCGTTCGAACGCGCGGAGTTAAACCGGCGCTCCGCGTCCGGATTTAACTTTACTTGGCGGTCTTGGCGTCTTGGCGGTTGATCTGAGAATTTGACGTGAGCGAAGGCGAATATCCGGGCCGGTGGTGGCACATGCTCGACGACGGGCGCATGCAGTGCGACCTGTGCCCGCGCGACTGCCGCCTGCACGAGGGCCAGCGCGGCGCCTGTTTCGTGCGCATGCGCAGCGGCGACCGGATGGTCCTCACCACATACGGCCGCTCGTCCGGCTTCTGCATCGACCCCGTCGAAAAGAAACCGCTCAACCACTTCTATCCCGGTTCGAGCATCCTGTCGTTCGGCACCGCAGGCTGCAACCTGGCCTGCAAGTTCTGCCAGAACTGGGATATTTCCAAGTCCCGCGACATGGACCGGCTCGCGGACGAGGCCTCGCCGCGCGCGATCGCGGAAGCCGCCGCCGCGAGCGGCTGCAGGAGCGTCGCCTTC
>Ga0326597_10013399_pt1 | contig 10782 bp, 9 predicted proteins | sample RVTome_12_FD_203789 | JGI IMG/M metagenome (GOLD analysis project Ga0326597, IMG submission 203789) | Soil microbial communities from uranium-contaminated site in the Upper Colorado River Basin, Wyoming, United States - RVT100D185 | ecosystem: Environmental > Terrestrial > Soil > Contaminated >... | reverse complement strand
CTCCATCAGCATCACGCCGAATTCCGAGCCCTTCGGCACCAGGAACGTGTGCGAGGCGGGCGACCAGCTATGCGTCTCGAACGGATTCTTTCGCCACATGAATTTCGGCTTGGTCGGATCGGTGAGGTCCATCATGCCGTAGCCGCCCCGCCGCCAGGCGCAGGTGACGTAGTTGCCGTAGGGCTGCGCCTCATGCAGGTCCATCTGGCGCTTGGTGACGATGTCGAGATTCCAGGTCGGCTCTTCTCCCGCCGCCTCGTTCTGACCCGGCACCCAGCCCTCGCCGATCAGGACCGGATTCATCGGGTCCTTCATGTCGTGGACAAGCAGGATGCGGCCGTTGCAGCCATCCTTGTAGCCGCCGCTATAGAGAAGCTTGCGGTCGGGGTCGTAGACGCAGCGGTGGATGCCGTTGCCGTCCGTCTGGACATATTTCACGAATTTCGGATCGCGCGGATTCGAGTTGTCGTAGATCTTGAGCCCGCCCTTGACGTCGGAATCGTCGATCTTCGGCTTCTTGTCGACGTTGCAGATCAGCACGTCGTCGACGAGCAGGACCTTGTGCGTCCGCGCCGAAGTCGGGTCCTTGATCTGCTTGATGATCGTCGGTTTCTTCGGATCGGAGACGTCGAGAACCGTCAGGCCGTAGGAGGTATAGAGCCCGGCGCCCATGACGTAGCAGATGCCGTTCTTGACGCGGATCTGGAAAGCGTCGCCCCAGCCGTTCAGGTCGGAATGACCGACCAGCCGCATGTTCTTCGCTTCTTCCTTGCGCGGCTCGGTGAGATAGCTGTCGTATTCCGCCTCAGGCTTGGTCTGCTCGAAATATGGCTTCGTCATTGCTCTCGACTCCCAGTCTTTTGAATTCTGCGCAGCGGACGGGTCTTTGCCTCAGTTCGTGTCTGGTGGAAGGATCAGGCAGGCATCGGGACTGAAGCGCAGCAGGATCTGCTGCCCCTCGACGATCTCCCGCTTCGCCGGAATCTTCGCCGTGACGATCTGCTGGCCGACCGAGACCAGGCACTCGATCGCCTCGCCGAGAAACGTCGCCTTCTCCACCTTCCCGTCGAGGACATTCAGCTCTCCGGCTTCCGCCGAGGAGAGAAGCGTGAAGCCCTCCGGCCTGACGGCGAGCCTTCCTCTGGCGCCCTTGGTGAAGCTGCCGGGAATGGCACATCGCCATGTGCCGTGGGCGGTCTCGAATGCGCCCAGGCCGTCCGGACATGGATCGACGACCGCCCCCTCGAAGAAATTGATCTGCCCGACGAACTGCGCGACGAAGCTCGTCTTCGGCTTGAGGTAGAGATCGCGGGGTGCCGCCTCCTGGACGATCCTGCCGCCGAACATCACCGCGATGCGGTCGGACATCGCCAGCGCTTCGAGCTGGTCATGCGTCACGTAGATCGCCGTGATGCCGAGCTTCCGCGTCAGGTCCTTGATCTCGGCCCTGAGATCTTCACGAAGCTTTGCATCGAGGTTGCTGAGCGGCTCGTCGAGAAGCAGCACCTCGGAGCTCGAGACGAGCGCGCGCGCGAGCGCCACGCGCTGCTGCTGGCCGCCGCTGAGAAAGGGTGCCGGCCGATGCGCCAGATGCTCCATCTGCATCAGCGAGAGAATTTCCATCACGCGGTGCGTGCGCTCGGCCCGCGAGGGGCGAACGCGGCCGTGCTTGAGAGGAAATGCGACATTGTTGAAGACCGTCATATGCGGCCAGATCGCATAGGACTGGAACACCATGCCGATCGGGCGCTCATTCGGCTCCATGGAAAAGTTCCGCGACGCGACCAGCTGGTCGCCGAGCCAGATCTCGCCGTCGTCCGGGTCTTCGAGCCCGGCAATGCAGCGAAGCGTCGTGCTCTTGCCGCAGCCGCTGGGGCCGAGCAGCGTATAGAACTGGCCCCGTTCGATCTCGAAGCTGACGTCGTTGAGCGCGGCGACATTGCCGTCCATCGACGAGAAGTTCTTGGTGAGGTTCTTGACCGAGATCTTCATCGGCCCGCTCCTATCCCTGCTGCCGGCTGAGTTGGGAGATGAACCGCCGAAGAACCAGCGTCAGCGGGATCAAGGCGATGATGAGGAGGACGCCCATGGCGCATGCCACAGGCATCGACTTCTCCCAATATTCCCAGAGCATTACGGCAAATACCTGGTTATGCCGGCCGGACAGCATCAGTGGAATCGCAAACGCCCGCAGCGAATGCACGGCGACCCAGATCCAGCCGGCGACGAAAGCCGGAAAAAGCAGCGGTAGCGTGATGAAGATCAGGGTTCGGAACAGCGTCACGCCGCTGACTTGCGCGGCTTGCTCGAGGTCCTTGTGAATCTGAATGATCGCCGCGTTCATCAACCGCGTGCAGAACGGCAGATACGATACGGCCAGACCGATGACCAGGATCCAGATGGTGCCGTAGATGCCGAGATAGTTGAGCGGTGGGCTGAGATAGGCGATGAGCAACGCCATCGCGATGACGATGCCGGGAACCGCAAGCGGTATGAACACCAGAAGATCGAGCAGTGCCTTGCCGGATCCATGACCGCGCACGATCATCCACGAGACGAAAAAGGCGAGGATCATCGTCGCGGTCGCGGTGATCAGCATAAGCTCGAGCGTATTCCAGATGACCTTCAAGATGGCCTCGTCCGCAAACACGGTCATGAAGTTCTTGAAGGTCAGCAGGTGCAGGACGTCGAGGGACGGCGGCCGATAGCTCGGCATCAGGCTGACCCACAGCAGGATCGCGAACGGCAGGACGACGGCGATCACGAAATAGGCCAGGAAAAGGCAGAAGGCCGGATAGCGCCATTTGCCGATCGAGATGATGCGCGGGCGGAAGCCCTTGCCGGTGATGGTCGAGTAGCGCTCGGAATGTCGCACGGCCCGCCGGTAGCCGATGAGAAGCAGAATCATGATGACCATGAAGATCACGCCGAAGACGGCGCCGAGCCCGTAGTCGGGCGGAGGCTGGACCCGCGTTGTGAAATAGATGAGCGTGCTGAGCACGAACACGCCTCCGGGCAGACCGACCGCGAGCGCCGCTTCAAAGGACTCCATGCTCAGAATGAAGGAGAACATGCCGGCCGCGAGGATGGCCGGCGAGAGCGCCGGCAGCGTCACCTTGAAGAAGGTCGCAACCCGGCCGGCCTTGGACACTCGGGCGGCCTCCTCGAGGGTCGGGTCCATCATTCGGAAGCTGCCGACGACCATGAGGAAGATGGTCGTCACGCCGCGAATGCCGTCGAGGAATATGAGGCCCCCGACCGAGTAAAGGTTGATCGGCCCCTGCTCCATCGACAGACCGACTCCGGCCAGCATGTCGCGCAGGAACACGTTGACCGCACCGGATTTCGGCGCCAGCAACAGATTCCAGCCCATGGCGAAGAGAATGCCGGGGACTGCCATGGGGATCAGGACAATCACCCAGGCGAGATTGCGGAACGGCATGTCGGTCCGCTCGACGAGCCAGGCGAGCATGACTGCCAGTGTGAGCGAGATCGCCGTGCCGACGGCAGCGATCCAGAATGTACGCGCCAGCGTGACGTAGAAATTCTCTGCGGCGAATGCCGACTCGTAGTTCGACAAGGTCCAGCCATCCGGGAAAGCGGGGTGGCCGAGCTGGAAGCTCGAAATCAGCAGGCGGCTGATTGGAACGAAGACAAGGAATATGACGAGCCCGATGACGATGATCGACATCGCGTTGGCCTTGAGCCACCGCCCCGGCTGGAACGATCGGACCGGCGTCGTCGCATAGGTCACGGCCATTGTCTTCCTCCCCCGTTCTTCGGGACCGACAGGGCGCAGTTTGTTTTCAGAAATGACGGCACCACGCCCGGGTCGGCGGCTCGCCGATCACGCCGGAAATCCGCTGCCCGCCCGCCGTAGCGCGGACGGGCGGGCAGCGTTGACCGGCAAAGGGACCGGTCGATGCTTACTTGCCTTTCGGGAAGCCCCAGGCTTCGACGATCGCCTTCGAAGCTTCAGCCTGAACGTCGCCGCTGGTTTCCCATCCCGACCAGTAAGGCGTGGCGCCCGCCGCGTGCGAGTAGTTCCAGGCATCGGTGCCTTCGGTCTGCGGATCGCTTCTGCCGTAGAGGTCGTAGCCGGGCGCGCCCTCCGTCGCGAGGAAGCCCGCCAGAAGGATCGCCGCATTCGGAGAATCGGCGTCGGCCATCACGGCGACCTTCTCACCCGCCTGAATGGGGAACAGCTTGGGGACGACCACCTTCACCGGCGCGCTCGGATCGTCGCGAAGGACATTCTTGACCGCGTGGTAGTGGATTCCGCAGAGCAGCGGAAACTCGCCCGCGGCGAGCAGAGCGACCGACGAGTTCGTGCTCGATGTCCAGACCGGATCCTGCGCCTTCAGGGCCTTGTGGTATTCGATTGCCTTCTCCTTGCCCCAACTGAAGTACGTCTGGATGAACGGCAGCGGCCTCGTATAGACGCCGATTTTTCCTTTCCACTTGGGGTCGAGGCAGTCTTGCCAGTCCTTCGGAGCATCCGCCTCCGAGACCATCGTCGGGTTATAGGCGATAACGAACTGGTTCCAGCCCGTCGCCAGGTAGTGGCCGCCCGGCCTGATGTTGGCCTTGTTGATCTTCGGGAAAAGCCCGGCATAGTCGATCGGAACGACGAGATTGGCCTCGATGAACTTGTCTTGCAGTTCGGTCGACATGTTGACGAGATCGACCTCGTTCACGCCGGCCAGGGCCTCATTGAAAACTAGTTCGCGGGATTCGACGCCCGTGACAAAGAAGAAGTCGAAGTCGAGGCCGTATTTCTCCTTGAAGCCCTTCTTTTCATAGTCGATGATTTCGCCTTCCCACGTCGTGGCGAAAGTCACCGTCGGCTCCTTCTTCGCGAGCTCGATGATCTCTTCGAGCGTCGTGCCGATCTTGGTCTCAGCTTGCGCTGCGGACGGAACGGCGAGCGCCGCCGCCAGAGCAAAGCCAGCCAAGGCAGATTCGTTCAGCCAAGTTCTTTTCACAGTTATTTCCTCCCATGGATGAGACACTGGCAGGCGGCCATGCGCGATGGCACGCCCGTCACCCCGTCACGGATTTTTTCGGCTTTACTACCGCCCGGCCGCATCCCTCCCACGGCGGGCGTTCGTGATGTTTCCTCACCATCCGTTTACACGATCGTATAAACGATGTAAGAGCTTGTCAAGCAAGCGCCCTCGAACCGGTGCAGACGCCGCGCCAGGTCACCGGCACACGGTATGAATGGCAACACGCCTCTCGCATGGTAAGAATTGAAAAGCAGGCCAACACTCAATCCAGGCTTTCGGCAACCCTCATGCCCGCAACGCGCAAGAAACCGCCGAATGAATCGACAGCCTCCGGCAAGGCCAAGCGCCCGGCGAATGCCCTTCCCAAGCCCGGTACGCGAGACAGGATCCTCGACGTAGCCGAGCTCGAATTCTCGACGCGCGGCTATGACGCGACGTCGCTCCGGATGATCTCCGAGGCCAACAACATCAATCTCGGCCTGATCCACTACTATTTCGGCGGCAAGGAAGGGTTGTTCTCAGCGGTCTTCCTGCGCCGCTCGAAGACCCTCGTGAACCGCCGGCTGGTGCTGCTTGGCGAAGCCAGGCGCCGATACGGCAAGGAACCGATCCCGGTTGACGAGATCATCCGTTGCTTCATCACCCCGACGGTCGAGATGATCAAGGAGGGCGAAGGCCCGAGGGCCTATATCCGCCTGCAGGGGTTGCTGCGCTCCGACCCGTTTGCCTTCGGTCGCAAGTTGCGCGGCGAGGCCTTCAACGAGACCAACAGGAAATTCATCCGCGAGCTTCGCAAAAGCTGCCCGCATCTGACGGCGGCATCGGTTGTCTGGCGTTTTGCTTCGATGGTCGGCGCCTACTACTCGCTGATCTCGCAGGCCGCGCGCGTCGATGAGCTCTCCAACGGCCTTTGCGACTCGAGCGACATCGACGCGGCGATCGGCGAGGTCATCCCTTTCGTCGTCGGTGGCTTCGTCGCGCCCGCCGCCCTCCCCGGCGCCAATACGAAAAGCGGCAACGGCAAGCTCAAGAAACGCCACACAAGCCGCACCGTCTCGCGGATCGACCCGCCGAGGCTCGAGACCAAGAGCTGAGATCAGTCAGATGACCCTCGCTCCTTGTCGAGCGAGAACCGCCAGAGTTCGCGATTGAAGATCGCGGTCAGTCCCGCGGCCAGTCCCACAACCCCCGCCGCCACCAACACCGAGATGCTTGGACCCAGCAGGGTTGCCGTCAGGCCGCTCTGTGTCTCGGCAAGCGGGCCGAACCCTCTTGAAACGGTTGCCATGTTTGCCATCACCCGCCCGCGCATGTGCTCGGGAGCGGCAAGCTGCATGACGGTGTTGCGGGTGACGGTCAACAGAACCTCGAGCATGCCGATGCATGCGAGGGCGATGAACGAGAGAATGTAGTTCGGCGAGAATACGAGCAGCACCAGCACGCAGGCGTAGGCGAGAGTAGAGGACAAGCTGAGCCTCCCCTGCCGGCTCATCCGCTGCGCATAGAGGAGCCAGCTGATCGCGACGAAGGAACCGAGAGCCGGCGCCGCGAGAAGCAGGCCCATGGCTCGTGGTCCGACGTCCAGAATCTCGCGACCGATGATGGCGATCATCGCCGGGTTCATTTCGAAGAGGCTGAACACGATCTCGAGCTTGAGGATACCGCTCAGCACGGGAGCCGACATGATGTAACGGAGTCCCTCCGCCATTTCGCTGCGGAACGACATCGAGGTCCCGGACGTCGAGTATGGAGTGGGCCGCATCCATGCGAGGGCGCCCATCAATCCCAGGAATGAAGCCGCATTCACGAAGAACGGGGCAGACAGCCCGAGGTCGGCGATCAAGAGGCCGCCGACGACGGGTCCGATGAACTTCGACACGCGCGCCGCCGTGATGCTCAGCGTGACCGCCTGCGGCAGGACCGATTGCGGTATCAGGCGGGGAAAGAGCGTCTGCCGCGCCACCGCATCGAATGCCGTGATCGACGCCTGGACCATGACCTGCGCGTAGATGTGCCAAAGCTCCACCGCCCCGGTTGCGACAAGGATCGCGAGGCAAAGAGAGGAGATCAGCGCCAACGCCTGGGTTACGAACAGAAGGAGGCGCTGGTTTACGCGGTCTGCGATGACTCCTGCGATGGGCGACAGGATGAGGGCCGGCAGCGCCCGCGCGGTGCCGAGCAGACCGACGAGGAGCGGCGAGTCGGTCAGCTCGTAGACGAGCCAGACAAGGCCCGTGAGTTCAACCCAGCGCCCGGTATTGGTTGTTATGAGTCCGATCCAGTAGAGCGCGAAGTCCCGATATCCGAGCGGTGCCAGGCCCCGCGGGAGTTGCGCGAAAGGTTCTGGCGCGCCCAATTTCTAACCTCATTGCCGGGATTGACGCTCGGGACGGCTCAGAAGGCCGGACGGCGGCGGCCGAGACCCGCACGCGGCAGTCGCTATGCCATCCATTCCCTCGCCTCTTCGCGGACCTTCTTCTCCTGAGGCGTCCCCCTGATGCAGAGATTCTTGCTCGGCTTCGATCCGAGCACGGCGTTGCGCCACAGATGATAGCGGATCTGCTGCGGATATTCGGCGAGCGCCGCGGCATCCAGGTATTTGTCAGGACGGACCGTCGGATCGACCGGCTCGACGCGGTCCTTCTCGTAGATCGCGAAGCGCCTCCAGATCTTCCATTCGCCGTTTTCCTTCGCCATCAGATGGAGGCGCCGGCTGAACGTCGCGAAGTCGAGCTCCACCCCCTTCATGGTGCGACGCATGAAAAGGATGAGATCGCATTCCGCCGTCGCGCGGTCGCCCTTGATCTCGATCCAGTGATTGCTGGTGATGTGCTTCTGCTCGCCGCCTTCCTCGCGGGCGGCTGCCAGCTTCTTGCTCGCGACCTTGACGAAATCGCTGGGCTTGCCCTCCCACCACGACGACGTGAACTCGGCCTGCGAGTGGTAGCATTCCGCAAGCTGCTCCCACAGGCCGGAGTCGCGTGTAATGATCGACTTCGAAACGACATTTATGATTTCGCTTCTGTCGATGCTTTCCTGGATTTTCTTTTCGTCGATCATGGCACCTGAACCTTGTTTGACGTCTTGAGTTTTCGGTTGGAAATCAGTGGCGGTTGACCACGCCTTTTGGCTCTTCCCCCTGAAAGAAGCGCAGGATGTTGGCGAGGCCCGCAGCGCGGTCGCGGCTGCGGGAGCCGGCTGAACCTCCAGCGGTATGCGGGGTCAGCACGACGTTCGGCAAGCCAAGCAAAGGGCTCGAGGCCGGCAGCGGCTCCACGCGAAAGACGTCGAGCCCGGCCATGGCAATGCGGCCTTTTTCCAGGGCTTCGGCAAGGGCGTCTTCGTCGACCACGGCGCCGCGCGCCACGTTGATCAGTGTGGCGGAAGGCTTCATGCGAGCCAGCTCCCTGGCGCCGATCAAGCCTTCGGTCTCCGGCGTGTGAGGGAGGACGAGGACGAGATAGTCCACCCGCGCGAGCAGCTCCTCAAACGGCAGGTAGCGAGCCTCGAACATCGCCTCGATGCTCGGCGGATGAGGCTGCCTTTGATAGTAGAAGACCTCCATATCGAACGCACGGCAGCGTCGGGCGACTTCCATCCCAATGTCGCCGAGACCGATGATCCCGACCGAAGCCTCCTTGAGCTCGACAAGATTGGCGATCTTCGGCCAGTTCCCCTTGTGCTCGCGCTGGGCGGTCCGGATCGGCTCGATGCCCATCTCGCGATAGACCGCCCCAACCACCGCCTGATGAGAAGGAACGATCTTGCGGGAGCAGGCCAGCATCAGCGCCATCGCCTGTTCCGCTACGGTCGCATTGCGGACGAGCGGAATGGTGGCAACCGGAATGCCGCGCTCGGTTGCGGCAGCCAGATCGATATTCTTGCAGTTCAGTCCGTGCTTCTGGATGAACCGCAGGGACGGGGCGGATCGTATCAACTCCGCCGGCAGGAAGTGCTGGTAGATATAGATGGCCTCCGCCTGAGGGATCAGGCCTTTCAGAGCCTCCTCCCCCTTGCCTTCATAGGACATGATCTCAAATCTGGCGGCGTCCGGCAGCGCCCTCACCTCGTCGACGAAACGCGGCGAGCCCGAGTCGAGGAGGAGCCGGACGGGTTGTTTCGTCATGGAGGGAATGGCTCAGATCGTGGTTGGTGAAAGAAGCGGTTCGGCCGGCATCGATCTATCCGCCCTGTATCCACTTGCGTGCTTCTTCGCGCGCCGCAGCGTCCTGCTCGGTTCCCCTGATGCAGATGTGTTTCTCGGGCGCCGAGCCCATCAATTCGTTCCGCCAGAGGTGGTAGCGAATCTTGGAGGGATATTTCGAGAGCGCGTCGGCATCATAGTAGGCGTCCACCGGAACCGTCGGGTCCACCGGGTCCATGCGGTCACGCTCGTAGATGACCCAGCGCCTGTAGATCTTCCACTCGCCATTCTCTCTTTCGATCAATTGAAGGCGACGGCTCCAGGTCGCGAAATCGAGCTCTACCCCGTTGATGGCGCGGCGCATGAACAGGATCAGGTCAGCCTCGGCAATCGCCCGGTCGCCGTTGATCTCGATCCAGTGATTGCTGGTGACGTGCTTCTGTTCGCCGCCTTCCTGACGGGCGCGTTCGAGCTTCACCGCAGCGACCTTGAAGAAATCGGCGGGGTTGCCTTTGTACCAGGAACTCGTGAACTCGGCTTTGGAGTGGTAGCACTCGGCAAGTTGATCCCAGAGCCCTGAATCGCGGGTCAGGATCGACTTCCCGATCAGATTGATGATCTCGGTTCTGTCGATGCTCTCCTGAAGTCTTTTCTGGTCGATCATTGGAGGCCGCTCCTTGAGTGACAGGCTTTGCGCTACACGAACTCGATGACCTCGGCGAACAACCCCTTCACCTTGCCGCCTGAGAGGTGACCGACATTGACCTCCTGGGCGCGGTAGGGGCCGCCGCTGACGGCAAGGTGGATGTGGACGTAAGGCTCCGGCTCCTTCCACGTCACGTCGCCCATCACCGCGGGCGGTCGCTCCGGCCAGGAGATGTTGCCGACGCCAACGAACTCGCGCGGATCGTTGAAGCACAGCTTGGCCGAGTCGCCGATGATGGCCATGAAGCCGCTCCGCATGTCGGTCTCCTTCAGCGCCCCGAAGATGGTGATCGAGGCGTTGCGGATGTTCTTCTCCTTCACGAAGGCGTTGAACTTCTCGAACAGGTTCTCGTCCTCATGAAACTCGATCTGAAAGATCCGACCGAGCTTGCGCTCCTTGACGTTCATCGTTTCCTCTTTCTTGTTCTTCCTTCGATCGGGACCTAGCCGCCGGCGTCGGCGCGCGCCTCCTCATAGAGTTTCTCGAGCCCCTTTCGAAAGGTCACCCGCCGTCCCTCGATCCACGAGGGGCCGCGCGAGGTGTCCGACCAGAAATATTTCTCGAACTTCGCATCCGCGGCGGCCTCGGTCTTCTGTCGGCCGGTGCGGACGAGGTCGCGCATGATGCCGCGGATTTCGATGAACTGCTCCTTGAGCGCCCGGGCCTCGCGGACGGTGCAGACTTCGCCGTGGCCGGGGACGATGTGGTCGACCGGCAGGCCCTCCATCCATTCGAGCGCTTCGATCCATTCGTTGATGCTGGCGTCGCGCATGCCGGGGCCGGCCTCGTTGATCATGACGTCCCCTGAGAAGAGGACTCGCTCCTCGGGCACCAGAACGCACGTGCAGGCGGGCGTGTGGCCCCCCTTGCGGAAGATCTCGAAAGTCAGCGGCGCCAGATGCAGGGTGAGGTGGTCGTCGAAG
>Ga0326597_10013398_pt1 | contig 10782 bp, 8 predicted proteins | sample RVTome_12_FD_203789 | JGI IMG/M metagenome (GOLD analysis project Ga0326597, IMG submission 203789) | Soil microbial communities from uranium-contaminated site in the Upper Colorado River Basin, Wyoming, United States - RVT100D185 | ecosystem: Environmental > Terrestrial > Soil > Contaminated >... | reverse complement strand
CCGCCGCCGTCGAGTTTGCCATCGTTGCTCCCATTTTCGTCACGATCATGCTGGGTGTCTCGGCGGCAAGTCAATTGTTCGAGGCCCAGAATCAACTGGTCGTTGCGGTTCGAGAAGGGGCTCGGTTGGCGTCGATGGACCGTACTGGAATGCTGCAAGATGGTCAGACGACAAACTCGAAGGTCGCCAGCGACATTAAGAACTACTTAACGGCCAGTGGACTTTCAGGAGATCAGGCCAGCGTGTTCATCGTCGATCCTTACAATCACATGTCGACGTTCGATCTGGATGATCCGGCAAACGATTTGGAGTTGTTCGAAGTTCGTATCGAATTGCCTTATACCACACTGACAAGCACAGGCGAGCCGAGTAATAGAGATTGGAATCTATCCGCGAAGATCGTATTCCGAAACGCCCGGGCTGCGAATGTTGAGTAGTCGCCATCCGGCGATGATTTGGTTCTCTAGTAGTACGCATCAGGAGCAGTCAAATGAAACAGGTCATTAAGTACATTACGCTGCGGGGGAAACGGCGCGTTTGGACTTCTAGGCGGGGTGTCGTCTCCGTACTCGCCGCGTTTCTTCTTGTCGGTGTCTTTGCGTTTGTGGCCTTCGCAGTCGACACGGGACTCATTGCACTGACGCAGTCGGAGATGCAGAATGCCGTAGACGCTGCTGCACTAGCCGCTTCCCAGGAGATCACCGGAGCGATCGATGTTGCCGGCCAAGGTAGTGGTGATGCTACGATTGATTTTAATTCAATCGCGGTCACCAACGCGCGGGAGATGGCCGCAGAAGTGGCCGAGCTGAATGGCGTCTATGTCGATCCCGATCAAGATGTTGTCTTCGGAAAACGCTCGTTTGACGCAGCCACCGGTACGTGGCCGATCGAATGGGGGATGGCGCCTTATAACGTCGTCAAGGTCTCCGCCCGACGCGACAACGCAGACACCAGTCAGCCAGGTGGACGCTTGCCGCTGTCGTTTGGTTGGGCTGTTGGAATGTCGTCGGTCAAGATGACAACCTCCGCCACGGCGTTTGTTCAGGCTCGCGATATCGAGCTTGTACTCGACTTCTCGGCGTCTATGAATGATGACAGCTCGATTAGGTCTTTTGGGACGCTCGGACAGTCCATCGTCGAGGCGTCTCTCGACGGCATGTGGGACGCTCTAATTACCGCCGACCCGAAGTGGCCCGGCACGACAACATCGAAGTTTCCCGCCAGCGGCTTTGGCCAGATTAACAGCTACCGTGGCACCTACGTTTCCAGCAGTAGCACCAACGCGATCTACGACGCTCTCGGCTTAAATGAAACGATTGGTGAAGAAGCCAAGTACCCTTTCCCTCAGGCAGGCCGGTACAACAGTGGACTTCCACAGCCGCAGCCCAGCTACAATGCGAGCAGAAACCTGTGGATTGGCTATATTAACTACGTCAAGAATCTCAGCGGCACATACCGGGGGCAATATGGCTATCGGACGCTGTTGGACTATCTGCAAGATCAACGGTTCTACAGCGACAAATCGGAAGATCTCTGGCGCACGAAGCATTATCCATTTCACGGCGTGAAAGCGGGCGCCTCGTTGTTTCTGAACTTCCTGAGCGACCTTGACTTCGGCGATGAAATCGGCTTGGTCAGCTATTGCGGCTATTCACAAGTGGAAACCGTCCTTAATGACGGCGACGCGTATGTGGACATAAGCTCTGATCCGATCACAGGAGTCTATTCGGATCTCGATACGATCCTGCAGCACAAGCAAGCCGGCCACTACAATGGTTGGACGGGAATGGGGTACGGGATCAAGGATGCGAAGGAAATGCTCATCGGCGATCCGAGTGATTCCAACGACAACGGCTACGCGCGTTACGGTGCTCGACCGACGATGATCATCATGACCGATGGACAGACGAACCAAGGTCCGAGCAATTGGAGCTTGCCTAGCGGCTGGGACTGGGCAGATTGGACGGACTACGACAGCGACGGCGATGCGGATTACTCAACGACCGACACAAAGAAGAAGTATGCATTTTGGGAAGCTACCGAAGCGATTCGGAACGGCGTGACTGTCCACACGATGAGCGTGGGGGCCGACGCTGATCGGGACCTAATGAAAGCCATCGCCTTTGCCGGGAGCGGGGTTTGGATGGACGTACCCGGCGGCACCACGGTCGCCGAAATGGAAGAGCAATTGATTGATGCTTTCAGGCAGATCGCGGCAAAAGTTCCGCCGCCCAAACTCATTTACAGCGAGTCGGACTAGACGAAGCACCCCACCGCCTGGGCGACCGCGGACGACCCCATGATGCCTTGCAACTGCGCAGGCAGTCCAGCGTCCGCCCGCTACAGATCCTCGAAGTTTCCGCAACCTTCGAGGATCTTTCTTTTTCTTGAGCTGGGTTTGTTAGTGCAGAGTTTCTTTGTTTCGCGTTAAACAAATGTGCCAATGCTATCCGCAAGCAGTTTAGATCGGGCGCGACCAACCATCCTTCGGAGACTGGACTCGCCGCTGAACTCTCAGAATCCCTTCGAGATGGCTACCGTATAACCGGATGCCGGTTTCAATAGCATTTTCTTTGTTCGGCGCAGTGACGCGGCCGAGAAAATGATTCTCGGCAAATACATCCCATTCTCTGTTGCTATCAGTGTCACTGTTCATGCGTGCGGAACCTCCGTTGCTTGAGTAACCGGAGCGGGGCACGCTAAATGTGTGGGGTGTGGCAAATGCCGACGCCCACTGCCCCCACAAGTATTGCCTGCCTCAACACTCGGGGTTCATTGAATTCATATTACATATTAACTGTGATGAGGATAGTCACCCGTTGACGCGATGGCAATTCCAGGTCTCGACTGGGGGGTGGATAAATCCGCAAATCGCGCGAGACTACGCGCGTTGGAACACCCGGTTCGCGTTCACCACGCGGCTCGGTTACTATGTTTCTCAACTAGTCTCCAAGCTTGAATCGAACACTTGAGCGAGCGGCTGACAAAACTGCAGGCATCGGCGGCGCAGTCGATAACTTGGCACTACAGCTGCCCGGCTCTGCTGATACCGCCTTGCATCACCGTGATGAATCGTGATCGGTCTTGCAGGATCGAGATGTCCGCGACTACATCGCCATCCACGGCCAAAACATCCGCCAGTTTGCCGGTTTCAAGCGTCCCGATCTCGTGGCTCCGGCCTAGGATCTCCGCGCCCGTTTGCGTTGCACATTTGAGGACCTCCAGCGGCTTCAGACCGACATCGTTCACAAAGAACGACAGCTCCTTGGCGTAATCGCCGTGTGGGTTCCACGCGAAGCCGTAATCGCCTCCCATGCCGAGCCGCCCCCCCGCGGCCAGTATTCGCCGAGCCGACTCGGCTCCGCCGTCGAGTGTTTCCTGATGCCCGTCGATCACTTTTTGCGACATCCCAAATTCAGGCCCCCGTTCGATGCTCATCAACTCGAAGTACAGTGCGGGAACGACGGGAACATCTCGCTCAAGCAACAAGTCAAGCGTCTCGTCGTCGATAAACGTGCCATGTTCAAGCGTGTCGTAGCCTGCCAGCAAGGCGTTCTTGATCCCTGCGGTCGCGCGGCAATGCCCCGTCACCTTCATGCCGTGATTGTGCGCCGTTTGAACTACCGCGTTCATCTCCTCGAACGTCATGCAAAGCGTATGATGATCGTTAACGTCCGGTGCCGCCGCATCACCGGTCGGATACGTCTTGACCCATTCGACGCCATCTTTGACGAGCTTTCTCACGGCACGACGAGCTTCATCGGGTCCGTCGATCAACAGCATCAGCCCTTCCATGCCGATCTTGCGAAACTCCGGATTCCAATCCATCAAGCCGCCTGCCCCACAGATTTCACGGCCACTCGTGGCGAGACGCGGACCGAGAACGAGATCTTCCTCGATTGCTTTCTTCAGCCACACGTCAATATTGAACAGACTGCCGCCGCTGCGCGCGGACGTATAGCCACATTCGAGAGCCAGCTTGGCGTTACACGCGGCAAGAATCGTTACGTACTCGACCGGGTATTTAATGTCGAGGTCTTCCAAAGCCGCAACATTAAAATACGTCGGATGAAAGTGCGCTTCGATCAAGCCCGGCATGATCGTTCCGCCACGCGCGTCGATCACACGCGCATCATTCGGTGCATCGCGGAGCCCGGAAGCGGCGCCAACGTACGAGATTAGGCCGTCTTCGATCAGCAGTGCACCATCCGGCGTCGGTGCGGCACCCGTTCCATCAACAAGTTGGCCGTTCTTGATGAGGACAGTTCCCGTCGCATTCTTCATCTCGCATGCTCCGACATGGGTAAGCCCATCAATTGATCCTCGAGCCTTTGTGCGCTGAATTCGAACCGCCGCCGTCGAACCAGATAGGTACGAGCCGATTGTAGCGGCGCGTGTGGAGCTGTCAAACAACTCGCATTGTGACGCTGGTCGCGGGCGGTACGCGTGCTTTCGTTGGCAACTCGCGGAGGCTATCCTAGTGATCCCGCATTAACTCGAATTCTCATTCTGAGGTTAAGATGGATACACGCAACTCGCGAATCGGCCTTGTGCTGTTCGCGGTTTACTTGCTGCTCTACGGCGGTTTCGTCTACCTGAATGCCTTCGCGGCCGATGTCATGGAGACGACTCCGATTGCCGGCGTGAACCTTGCGATCCTCTACGGCTTTGGGCTGATCGTCGCGGCGCTGGTGTTGGCGCTGATCTACGGCTTGCTCTGTAAGCCGACCGTCGGCGAGATCGCGGCGCGGGGAGGCAAGAAGTGATCTACGAAACTTCCTACAAGGCGATCGCGATCTTCTTCGCGTTCGTCGCGGTCACGCTCGGCCTCAGCTTTTATCTCGGCGGCAAAGCCAAATCGTCGCAGGGCTACTTCGCCGCGCACGGCCAGATCCCCTGGTTCGTCAATGGCATCGCGTTTGCCGGCGACTACCTCTCGGCCGCATCGTTCCTCGGCATCTGCGGAATGATCGCGTTCTATGGCTACGACGGGTTCTTGTACTCGATTGGCTATTTGGCCGGTTGGATCGTCGCGCTGTTCGTGGTCGCCGAGCCGATGAAGCGACTCGGCAAGTTCACTTTCGCCGATGCGCTCGATGCCAAGTTCAACTCGCCCGGAATCAAACTGGCCGTCGGCATCAGCACGCTTGCCGTCAGCATCTTCTACTTGATCCCGCAGATGGTTGGCGCGGGCGTCCTCGTCCAGCCACTCTTGGGTTTTTCACATTGGGTGGGAGTCGTGATCGTCGGCGCAACAGTGATCGTGATTGTTGTGACGGCCGGAATGGTTTCCACGACGTGGGTTCAGTTCCTCAAAGGCTCACTGCTCGTCCTATTTAGTGCCATCCTGACCTTTATGATTTGGGCGCGCGGATTCGAGACGAAGCAGGGCGGCGTCGACGGGCACGTGTTTCAAACGATCGGCCCGATCAGCGAATCAGCCAGCGATTCAGCGCTCGCCGAAACACTGGCTCAACAACCCGGATTGGAAGAGAGCGAAGTCGTTCAACCGGACGGCGAATGGGCGGACGTTCCCTACGTCCGTACTCGAAACGGTGCGGGGACCGTGACCGTCTGGCGCAAGGAAGACGCGGGCGACGGGATGGTCCGCTTCTCCGAGGCGCAGACGGTTGAAACGCGAGAGGGGCACGTCTGGGTCAATGGGCAACCAAAAGGTGAGAAGAAAGGCGAACCCGAGTTGCATCCGGTCGGATACGTCAGCAAGCTGCCCGGCGGCGAGACGAAGACCGGACCACTTGGACCGTTTTCGTTCTTTAGCACACTGCAAAACAGCGAAGTCGTCTTGTGGCCGAAACAAGTCGTCACCGGCGCGGACGGTGTGAAGACGACGGTCTACTACCAGAAGCCAACGCCGGGCAACCAAATCCTCCGCCCCGGCGAGTCGCCTACCTTCAAAGGCATCCGCAGCGACAAGTTGCTCGACAAGCTGAACTTTCTCTCGCTGATGCTGGCTCTGTTCTGCGGCACCGCGTCGTTGCCGCACATTTTAATCCGCTACTACACGGTCAAGGACGAGTCGAGTGCCCGCAAGAGCACGATCGTCGGCATCGCGAGCATCGGTTTCTTCTACGTGTTGACGCTCTACATGGGGCTCGGCGCGATGACCAGCGGCTCGCTGGACGTCACGGACAGCAACATGCCGGCTCCGCTGCTGGCGCGGAGTCTGAACGAGTGGCTGTTCGCCGCCATTTCGGCAATTGCCTTCACGACGGTCTTGGGAACGGTCAGCGGTTTGATTCTGGCTTCCGCCGGAGCGGTGACGCACGACCTGATGTCCAGCTACTTGAAAATCGAGATGAGCGATCACGAGAAGGTGCGAGTCGCGAAGCTCGCATCCGTGGTCGTGGGAGTGATCGCGGTCGTGCTTGGCATTCAGTTCAAGAGCCTGAACGTCAGCTATCTCGTCGGTTGGGCGTTCAGCGTCGCTGCTTCGGCGAATTTGCCGTCGCTCGTGATGATCTTGTTTTGGAAAGGTGTCACGCGGCAGGGCGTGATCACGGCGGTCTTGGTCGGCATGATCAGTTCGCTGGGTTGGATTCTGTTAAGCGCTGACACGTTCACCGGCGTGTACGGCCTGTCCGCCGATCAGGCCATCGTACCGTTCAGCCAACCAGGCATCGTCACCATTCCACTCGGCTTCCTGACGCTGGTCGTCGTATCACTAATGACTGGTGGCAAGAAGTAGGCTGTGCGTCGCACACCGTAGCGCGAGTCGTCATGATGTTTGATCCCGATCAGTACCAGTTGCTCGACTTTGGTGCCGGGCGAAAGCTGGAACGATTCGGAACGTACGTCCTCGACCGCTACTCGCCCCCTGCCGAGGCTGCTCGCAGGGCGGATGCCGCCGGCTGGAAGAAGGCTCACGCGCGCTTCGAGCGGACGCAGGGAGACGAAGGAACGTGGCAGCCTGCCGACGCGCTGCCTTCGACGTGGACGATCACGCATGGCGACCTCGTGTTCGAGCTACAGCCGACGCCGTTCGGCCACGTGGGCGTGTTTCCTGAACAAGCGGCGAATTGGGATTGGATCACCAAGCAAGTGGCTCGCGCGTCGCGGCCACTTCGCGTATTGAATCTGTTCGCCTATACCGGCGGGAGCACGTTGGCGGCGGCGGCAGCGGGCGCGGAAGTCGTCCACGTCGATGCCGCCAAGAACACGGTGGCTTGGGCTCGCCGCAACGCTGAGTTATCGGGATTGCACGAGAAGCCGATACGCTGGATCGCCGAGGACGCGAAGAAATTCGCCGAGCGAGAACTGCGGCGCGGCAACCGTTACGATGCGGTGATTCTCGATCCACCCAGTTACGGACATGGCGCGAAGGGCGAAACGTGGAAGATCACGCGCGACTTGCATCCGCTGCTGACGATCTGTGCCGCGCTGACGGAAGGCCGCCGGGCGTTTATGCTGTTGACGTGCCACTCGCCCGGTTTCGAGCCACCCGAAGTCGAAGCGATCCTCGCCGACGCCGTGTTTGGAACTTGTCAGGCCGGTGCAACCGCGCGACCGTTGACGCTCACATGTACCGACGGCCGACAATTGCCCAGCGGAGTCGTCGCCCGCTGGCCCCGCTAACATAGCGACAGTCATGACCGAACCGATCACGAGCCGCCACAATCCGCGAATCAAATTGGCCGCAAAGCTGCGCGACCGGCGCGGCCGGCGCGAGCAGCAACGCATCGTCATCGACGGCCTTCGCGAGATTGGACGAGCGCTCGACGCGGGCGTCGAGTTTATCGAAGTGTTCGTCTGCGAAGCGAGCGTTTCCGCCGAGGGCCGAGCGTTGCAACAACGGCTAGAGGGAACTGAATGCGACGTTGTGCTTGTGAATCCATCGGTACTTGAGAAGATCGCGTATGGCGATCGATCCGATGGCATCGTCGCCGTTGCCAAGACTCCCAGCGCCGATCTGACCGGCCTCGCGATCCACGATCAAATGTTGGTCGCCGTGCTGGAGAACGTCGAAAAGCCCGGCAACGTCGGAGCCATCCTCCGCAGTGCCGACGCGGCGGGCGTCTCGGCGGTTATCGTCGCGGATGCGGGAACCGACCCCTACAATCCGAATTCAATACGCGCGAGCGCCGGGACAATCTTCTCGATGCCGCTGGCCACGTGCTCCGGTGCCGAAGCGCTCGCGTGGCTGAGGCAGCATGCCTTTCAAATCTTCGCGACGCGCATCGATGGTGCCGTCGATTACACCAGCGTCCGCTACGCCGGTCGTTCCGCGGTCGTGCTGGGAAGCGAAGCCGATGGAATTTCGAGCATCTGGCAAAGCGATGACATCACGTCGGTCCAACTACCAATGCGCGGCATCGGCGACAGCCTGAATGTTTCGGTGACGGCGGCTGTCTTGTTCTATGAAGCGCTACGACAACGCGAGATGTGAAGAATGAACCACCGAAAACGTACGCTTACGGTGTTTTTGGCATCTGCTCTTGTCCTAGTCGGAGGATACGGAGCAATTTGGTGGGTGTGGAGTGACGCGACGACGTCAGAATCCGCCGACGAACTCTTTGAGGAATACTTGGCCGCGCACGCACGCGGAGAACTCGCCCTGGCGGCGAGCCACCTCACGAGATTATTGAAGACCGATAGTTCATCAGTGATTTATGCAATACGAGCAAAAGTTTATCAAGACATGGGAGAATTGGACGAGGCTGTGTCGGATGTGACGGCGGCAATCGACCGTCATCCTGAATCGGGCACTGAGCAGCAATCAAAGATATTAGCCAACTACTATTACTCCCGCGCCATCTTATACGTTCGGCTCTCTAAAGCCGATTTGGCGATGGCAGACCTGACCCGCACCATAGCCGCAAATCCCGAACACTGGATCGCGCTCGGCGAACGTGCAAGGCTAAAAGTGAATGCCGGCGACGATGCGGGTGCGATCGTAGACACTACTCTCAGTTTAGAAATCCAAGAAGACGCGCTCCAGTATCAACTCCGGGGACTGGCAAACAATAGATTGGCGAGATACAAGGCAGCCCTCGCTGACTATGAAAAGGCACTAAGTACGTGGAACTCGGGGGCTGTAACTTACGATCCTGAACAGAGCGGTTTCTTCTATGCCTCGCTCGCCTCTTTCCTGGCCATGTGCCCGGACAGTGAATTCCGAGACGGTAACCGAGCGTTGCAGCTTGCGAAGACCGCTTGTGAACAGAGCGATTGGCAAGATGCTGCCTATTTGTCGACACTAGCGGCGGCGTACGCCGAGAATGGCGATTTTGAGACGGCAATCAAGTGGCAGGAATCCGCGATCGAAAAATCGGAGAAAGGTCCGGTGTTAGACTGGCACCGAAGACGACTGAGTTTGCTTCGCGATGGAAAACCCCTACGCGAACACGGGGAAGCGATTGATTATGCTCGCCTCCACTCGCGTTGACTGAAGCCAAATTCGCCGATTGTGATTATTGGAACTGGGCGAAGACAGAATTCATCGAGATCCGTAGCGAGTATCGCCCTTAAGCCATCAGTTCCCGAATCGGCGTGCCGTGCGGTAGGACCGAGATGGGGCGGCCGGCGGACGTGATGTATTGCTTTTCGGTATCGATGCCCAAGTGCTCGTAGATCGTCGCCAGAACGTCTTGCGGGGTCTTGGGATTGTCTTTGGGGAAGGCTCCGTTGGCGTCCGATGAGCCGACGACGCGACCGCCTTGGACTTTGCCGCCAGCGATGGCGGCGCTAAAGACGTTGGGATAGTGATCGCGGCCGGCGTCTTTGTTCACGCGCGGCGTGCGACCGAACTCGCCCCAAGCGACGACCAGCGTCGACTCCATCAAGCCGCGCTGCTCCAGGTCTTCGACGAGCGCCGAGTATGCCTTGTCAAAGCGCGGAAGAAAGCCGCGACGCAACGAATCGAAGCCTTGCACGTGCGTGTCCCACCAACGCAGATCGACCGTCACCAGACGAACGCCCGCTTCGACCAATCGCCGGGCGAGCAGCATCCGTTGGCTCCAGGCAGGAGCGCCGCAGCGGTTCGACGCACCAGGGTCAAAGGCCGGTGCGAAACCGTATCGCTCGCGGATAGCTGGCGACTCGCTGTCGAGATCGAACGCATGCTTGGCCGCGGGCGAACAAAGGATGTCCCACGCCTTCTGGCCAAAACGATCGAGCGCCTTCATCTGGCCGCTTTGGTCGGCGGCGGCTTGCAAACGATCGAACCCGGTGAGCAATTCGCGGCGGCTGCCGAGTCGATCGACTGACAGTCCAGCAGCAATTTCGAAGTTTGGCAGTTTGAAAGGGCCGACATTTGCGGGATCGGCTCCGGTCTCAAACGGTTTGTAGGCGACGCCCAGATAAGCCGAATCGGTTCCCGGGACTTGGCGCGGGATCATGACGTAGGCCGGCAATTCGGGATTCAGATGTCCGAGTTGCTCGGCCGTGATTGACCCGCAACTGGGCATGATGTTCGTATCGGGCGACGGTCCGGGCGGATAGCCGGTGAAGCAAATCTGGTCCCCCGCCGAATGTCCCGCGTTGTCATGGTACAGACTGCGAATGATCGACCACTTGTCCATCACTCGGCCGCACATCGGCAGCATGTCCGTCAATTGGATGCCGGGTACGTTCGTATCGCTGGTTCCAAATTCGCCGCGAATGTCGATCGACGCATCGGGCTTCGGATCCCACATATCGATGTGGCTGGGCCCGCCGCGCATCCACAAGATGATGACCGAGTTGACGGCTTTGCTTGGCGCTGTCGCGGCATGCGTCTCGTTGCGAAGGAGATCGGCAAGCGACAGTCCCGCCGCGCCGAGAACG
>Ga0326597_10013397_pt1 | contig 10782 bp, 5 predicted proteins | sample RVTome_12_FD_203789 | JGI IMG/M metagenome (GOLD analysis project Ga0326597, IMG submission 203789) | Soil microbial communities from uranium-contaminated site in the Upper Colorado River Basin, Wyoming, United States - RVT100D185 | ecosystem: Environmental > Terrestrial > Soil > Contaminated >... | reverse complement strand
CGCGGGCCCTGATGGATAGCGTCGTAAAAGCCAGGCCGGCGGCAGCCAAGGGCAAGTTCCTCAAGAGCGTCACCTTGTCGTCGACGATGGGCCCAGGCGTGCCGCTCGATACGGTGCACATTGAGGCCGTGGTGAAACACTAATGGCAGTCAGCAGAGCAGAAAAGCTCGCCGAGCTCCGGGAGCTCGAGGCGACTTTTCAGGGATCGGAAACCGCCATTCTGGTGGATTTTACTGGGCTGAATGTGCCCCAGGTTACCGAACTGCGGCGGCAGCTGCGGAAAGCCGAGGCGGGCTATCGCGTCGTCAAGAACACCTTGGCCAAACGGGCGCTCAAGGGCACGTCGTTTGAGGCGCTCGAGCAGCACTTCAAGGGCACGACCGCGGTCGCGTACACGGCGGTCGACCCCGTGTTGCTGGCGAAGACGTTGACGACGTTTGCGAAGACCGCACCGACGCTCACGGTCAAGGCCGCCGTCGTGCAGGGACGAGCCGTCGAGTCGGCGCGGGTTGCCGAGCTGGCGGCGTTGCCTGGCCGGCCCGAGTTGCTGTCCAAGATGCTGTTCGTGCTCCAGGCACCAATGGTTCAGATGGTCAGCGTCCTGAGCGCCGTGCCGCGCGATCTCATGAGCGTACTTGTGCAAGCAGAACGAAAAATGAAGGAAGAAAGCTAGGCGGAGCGTCACGTATATCTATCGCCGCGCGGTGTGAGCCGCGTGGGCGCGCGGGGTGGGGCCTGCGCGACACACTGAAGAAGAGAGAGACACATGGCCGAAATCACGCAGCAGCAGGTGGTCGAATACATCAAGGGAATCAGCGTGCTCGAGTTGTCCGAGCTTGTGAAGACGCTCGAATCTGAGCTCGGCGTGTCGGCTGCCGCCGCGATGCCCATGGCAATGCCGATGGGGGCCGGAGGCGCAGGCGCCGCCGCGCCGGCCGAAGAGCAGACCGAATTCACCGTCACCTTGCTCGAATTCGGCACGAACAAAATCAACGTCATCAAGGTGGTCCGGGAAGTCACCAGTCTTGGCCTGAAGGAAGCGAAGGACCTCGTCGAGAGTGCCCCGAAGGCTATCAAGGAAGCGATCCCGAAGGACGAGGCCGAAGCCTTGAAGAAGAAGTTCGAAGACGCCGGCGCAAAGGTCGAAATCAAATAGCTGCGAGGAGTTCCGGATGTGAGGATGCCTCGGCCGAGATGGCGTCCTCGCCTCCCCGTTTTCCCTCCGGTTGTGTTTGTCCGTAAGCGCTCTCTTCGAGGTTTTTAGAGCATGTACAGCCTTCCCAAGAACGTCTACCGCGAGCGCATCGATTTTTCGAAGATCAAGACGACGATACCGATCCCCAATCTGATCGAGATTCAGAAGAAGTCTTACGAGCGCTTCTTGCAGATGAACCGTCTGCCAAGCGAGCGCGAGGACGCTGGACTGCAGTCGGTCTTCAAATCGGTGTTCCCGATCAGCGATTTCCGAGAAAATTCGTCACTCGAGTTCATCGAGTACTCAATCGGTAATTGGGAGTGTAAGTGCGGCAAGCTGACCGGACTCCACCACCTTCGCAAGCCGTGCACCGAATGCGGGGCCACCATCATTGCGGACCCGTACGGCGACCATGAAGTGCTGTGTGGGCGATGTGGCCGTGCGAATGAAGCGCGCGGCGATGTGTGCGACATCTGCGGCAACACGGTTGGCCTCAAACTGAAATACGACGTCGACGAGTGCCAAGAGCGCGGGATGACGTATGCCGTCCCGCTGAAGGTGACGATCCGGCTTGTGGTCTGGAACAAGGACCCGGAAACCGGCGTCAAGACGATCCGCGATATCAAAGAGCAAGAAGTGTATTTCGGGGACATTCCGTTGATGACCGAAAACGGGACGTTCATCATCAACGGCACCGAGCGAGTGATCGTCAGTCAGCTGCATCGATCTCCCGGAGCCTTCTTCCACTCTGAGGACAAGTCGCTCTTCGTTGCCCAGATCATTCCGTACCGCGGATCGTGGGTGGAGTTCGAGTACGACGCCAAGAACCTGCTCTACGTCCGCATCGACCGGAAACGGAAGTTCCTGGGCTCGGTGTTTCTCCGTGCCCTCGGCCTGCGGGGAGCCGACGAGCTCATCCGAACCTTCCATACCGTCGAACGGCTGTTCGTGAAGAACGGGTCTCTCGCGTGGGCGGTGTCCGATTCGCTCGTTGGGTTGCGCGCGGCCAGGGATCTTGTTGTCCCGGGTGAGAAATTCACCGTCCAATCCGGGAAGAAGATCACGAAGAATGCGGTTGAGGCCCTGAAGCGGGCCAACGTCGAATCTGTCGAGATCTCGGACGCCGAACTCGAGGGTGCATTCGCCGCGGCGGATGTGATCGATCAGTCGACCGGCGAAGTGCTGCTCGAAGCGAACGAGGAGCTGACCCCCCGCGTGATTTCCATGGCGCAGGCGATCAACCTCGAGTCCATCGAGATCTTCTTCCCGGAGAAAGACGAGGTGGGGTCGGTCATTAGCCAGACGCTCAAGAAGGACCCGATCCACACCCACGAAGAAGCGCTCATCGAGATCTATCGCCGACTGAGGCCGGGTGACCCTCCGACGCTCGACAGCTCACGGTCGCTCTTCGAGAACATGTTCTTCAACCCACAGAAGTACGACTTCTCGCGTGTGGGTCGGCTCAAGCTGAACACGAAGCTCGGGCTGAACACGCCCCTCGACGAGAAGATTCTACATCCGCAGGATTTTTACGAGGTCATCGGCTACCTCCTCAAACTGCGCCGGAACCCCGCCAACGTGGACGATATCGATCACCTGGGCAATCGTCGCGTCCGCTCCGTCGGTGAGCTCCTCGAAAATCAGTTTCGTATCGGGCTCGTCAGAATGGAGCGCGCCATCAAGGAGAAGATGTCGGTCTACCAGGAGATGGCGACGGCGATGCCGCACGACCTGATCAACGCGAAGCCGGTGATGGCCGCGATTCGCGAGTTCTTCGGGTCATCACAGCTATCGCAGTTCATGGATCAGACCAACCCCCTGTCTGAGATCACCCACAAGCGGCGTCTATCGGCGCTTGGGCCTGGCGGTTTGTCCCGTGAGCGAGCCGGATTCGAAGTAAGGGACGTGCATCCGACGCACTATGGGCGAATCTGCCCAATCGAGACGCCTGAGGGTCCGAATATCGGGCTGATTTCCTCGTTGTCGTGCTACGCCCAAATCAACGAGTTTGGATTCATCGAGTCGCCGTACCGCAAGGTGAAAGACGGCAGGGTCATCGACTACGTCATCGTCACCAACGCCGGTGGTTCCAAGTACAAGAGCGGCGACATCGTCGAGGCGAACGAACTGGTGACCGATGACGGTCGTTTGAGAAAGAAGGGCGTCGAATGTGAGCCGCACTCGTTCTACCTCTCGGCGTGGGAGGAAGATCAGTACGTCATCGCCCAGGCCAATGCCACGGTCGACGACCAGGGACGCCTCGTCAGCGACCGCATCAACTCAAGGCAGGCTGGTAACTTCATCTTGGCTCCGCGGGAAAGCGTCGAGTTCATCGACGTCTCGCCCAAACAGCTGGTGTCCGTCGCCGCGTCTCTGATTCCATTCCTGGAAAACGACGACGCGAACCGGGCCTTGATGGGTTCGAACATGCAGCGGCAGGCAGTGCCCCTGTTGCGCGCGAGAGCGCCGTTCGTGGGCACGGGGATGGAATACATCACCGCTCGCGACTCTGGCGCCGTGATCATCACACGGCGATCGGGAACCATCGATTATGTCGACTCGCAGCGCATCGTCGTGCGCGTGGAAAGCGAGGCGGAAGACGGCAAGGAGATGGGCGCCGACATCTACCCGATGACGAAATTCAAGCGCTCGAACCAGAACACGTGCATAACCCAGAAGCCGATTGTCCGGGTTGGTCAGAAGGTGCACAAGGGGCAGGTCATGGCGGACGGACCCTGCACCGAGCTCGGGGAGCTGGCGCTCGGACGAAACGTCCTCGTGGCATTCATGCCGTGGCGCGGATACAACTTCGAGGATGCGATTCTCGTCTCCGAGCGCATGGTCAAGGACGACTACTACACGTCGATCCATATCGAGGAATTCGAGATCGAAGCCCGCGACACGAAGCTCGGTCCGGAAGAGATTACCCGTGACATTCCGAACGTCTCTGAAGGGTTTCTGAAGGACCTCGATGACAGCGGCATCGTCCGAATCGGGGCTTCGGTCAAGCCCGGCGACATTCTGGTCGGAAAAGTGACGCCCAAGGGCGAGACGCAGCTGACACCAGAAGAAAAGCTCCTGCGCGCGATCTTCGGTGAAAAGGCCGGGGACGTACGCGATGCGTCGCTCATTTGTCCGCCCGGTATCGAAGGCATCATCGTTGGCGTCAAGATCTTCTCCAGAAAAGGCATCGAGAAGGACGACCGTGCCAAGGCCATCGAGCAGGAAGAGCTCGACATGATGGAGAAGAACCTGCAAGACGAGATCCGCATTCTTCACGACGAGGTGAAGAAGCGCGCGATCATGATGTTGAGCGGGCAGGAGCTGCGAACGGATCTCTTCGACGAGTACGGACGCGAGCGCCTGCTCACGAAGGGGACGAGGCTGACGCCAGACATCCTTCGGGAGCTCTCTTATGACACCATGGTCCGGCTTCGGATCGTGACTGACGATACGCGCCTCGAGGACGAGCTCCGGGATCTTGAGGAACGCACGGAGCGTCAGGTCGAGGTCATCCAGAATCTGTTCGAAGAGAAGAAGGAGAAGATCCGTCGGGGCGACGAGCTGCCGCCAGGCGTCATCAAGCTCGTCAAGGTCTACGTCGCGATGAAGCGGAAGCTGTCGGTCGGGGACAAGATGGCCGGCCGCCACGGCAACAAGGGGGTCATTGCGCGGATTCTTCCGGAAGAGGACATGCCGTACCTGCCCGACGGCACTCCGGTCGAGATCGTCTTGAATCCCCTCGGCGTGCCGTCACGTATGAATGTCGGGCAGATTCTGGAGACCCATCTCGGATGGGCGGCCCATGCGCTCGGGCTGTACTTCGCCACGCCCGTCTTCGATGGCGCCGCAGAGAGTGAAATCAAGCATTGGCTCGACAGGGCCGGCCTTCCCCCGGGGGGGAAAACGAAGCTGTTTGACGGCATGAGCGGTGATCCGTTTGAGCAGAACGTCACCGTTGGCTTCATCTACATGCTGAAGCTCTCCCACCTGGTCGACGACAAGATTCACGCCCGGTCGATCGGACCGTACTCGCTGATCACTCAGCAGCCGCTCGGCGGCAAGGCTCAGTTTGGCGGGCAGCGGTTCGGTGAAATGGAGGTCTGGGCGCTCGAGGCGTATGGCGCGGCGCACATCCTTCAGGAGCTGTTGACCGCGAAGTCCGACGACGTCATTGGCCGCGCAAAGATCTACGAGGCGATCGTCAAGGGGGATGCCTCGTTTACGGCCGGGCTGCCCGAGTCCTTCAACGTGTTGATCCGAGAACTCCAGTCGCTTTGTCTGGACGTGGAGCTCATGAAAACCAAGCCAAAACCACAGGAAGCTGCTCCTCAACCTGTTCTGGAGGAGGTGTAGACATATGCGACCGTCTTTCCACGAACGTTCTGCGTTGACGAGCGATTTCGACGCCATCCGGATCAGTCTGGCTTCGCCTGAAAAGATCCTGTCGTGGTCCCATGGAGAGGTGACGAAGCCGGAGACGATCAACTACCGGACTTTCAAGCCCGAGCGCGATGGGCTCTTCTGCGCGAAGATCTTCGGGCCCATCACGGACTGGGAGTGCCTGTGCGGCAAGTACAAGCGCATGAAGCACCGGGGCGTCATCTGCGACAAGTGCGGCGTCGAAGTGACCCAGGCGAAGGTCCGGCGCGAGCGGCTTGGTCACATCGCCCTCGCCACGCCCGTGAGCCACGTATGGTTTTTCAAGGGGCTGCCCAGTCGCATTGGACACCTGCTGGACATCTCGCTGCGCGACCTCGAACGGGTGCTGTACTTCGAGGCATACGTCTGTGTCGACCCGGGCGAGACCGATCTGAAGCAGAACCAGCTCTTGAACGAGGACCAGTTCAGGAAGGCTCAGGAAGAGTGGGGCCCGAAGTTCCGAGCGCAGATGGGTGCCGAAGCCATCAAGGAGCTTCTCAAGCGTGTCAGCATTGAGAGCCTGTCGATCGAGCTGCGCACCCGGATGCGGACGGAGCAGTCGGCTCAGAAGAAGTTAAAGTTTGCGAAGCGCCTCAAGGTCGTCGACTCCTTCAGGAAGTCCAGCAATCGTCCCGAGTGGATGATCCTCGATGTCATCCCTGTCATTCCGCCAGAACTGCGTCCGCTGGTGCCGCTCGACGGCGGGCGCTTTGCGACGTCAGATCTGAACGACCTCTACCGCCGCGTCATCAACCGAAACAACCGTCTCAAGAAGTTGATGGAGTTAAAGGCTCCGGACGTCATCATTCGCAACGAGAAGCGGATGTTGCAGGAGGCGGTCGATGCGCTGTTCGACAACGGCCGGCGCGGGCGTGTCTTGCGTGGGGCGAACAACCGGCCCTTGAAGTCGCTGTCGGACACCCTGAAAGGCAAACAAGGACGCTTCAGGCAGAACCTGCTCGGCAAACGCGTCGACTACTCCGGCCGGTCCGTGATCGTCGTGGGGCCGGAGCTGAAGCTGCATCAGTGCGGCCTGCCGAAGAAGATGGCGCTCGAGCTGTTCAAGCCGTTCATCTACAACAAGCTCGAGGAGCGGGGTCTGGTATCGACCATCAAGCAGGCGAAAGAAATGGTCGAGCTGCAGCGGCCCGAAGTATGGGACATTCTCGAAGAGGTCATCCGCGAGCATCCCGTGCTGCTGAATCGGGCTCCGACACTTCACCGTCTCGGTATTCAGGCGTTTGAGCCCGTGCTGGTCGAAGGCAAGGCGATTCGGATTCACCCGCTCGTGTGCACGGCATTCAACGCCGACTTCGACGGCGATCAAATGGCGGTCCACATCCCGCTGTCTCCCGAGGCCCAGATCGAGGCCTCGGTGCTCATGATGGCGTCGAACAACGTGTTGTCGCCGGCACATGGAGCGCCAATCACGATTCCATCCCAGGACATCGTGCTCGGGTGCTATTACCTGACGAAGTCCAAGACGGGCGCCAAGGGTGAAGGTCGCGCGTTCGGGAACCCAGACGACGTAATGCTGGCGCTCGAAGCGGGAGAGCTCGAGACGTTGTCGCCGATTCGACTGCGGTACACAGGCGAGCTGCAGGACCTGACGACGGTACGTGACGATCAGGATGTGCTGCGGACCGAGGTTCAGCACATCACCAATCGCATCATCAACACCACAGTCGGGCGCGTAATCCTGAATCAGGCGCTGACGCCCGGCATGCCGTTTATCAACGGCTTGCTCAAGAAGAAGGGGCTCCAGCAGCTCGTCCAATCGTGCTACCTGCGTTTCGGGCTCGAGAAGACGGTCGAGATGCTCGACTCGCTGAAGACGTTGGGGTTCATTTCGGCGACGAAGTCAGGGCTGTCGATTGGGATCGACGACCTGGTGATCCCGAAGGAAAAGGTTCAGCTCGTTGACCATGCGCGCAACGAGGTCATCAAGGTCGAGTCGCAGTACCTCGAGGGAGCCATCACGAATGGTGAGCGGTACAACAAGGTGATTGCGATCTGGTCGGAAGCGACCGAAGACATCGCGAACGCCATGTTCACCGAGATGGAGGAAATCGACCGCGACGGCCGCCAGTTCAATCCGGTCTACATCATGGCGGACTCAGGTGCACGCGGTTCGAAGCAGCAAATCAGACAGTTGGCGGGCATGCGGGGCCTGATGGCCAAGCCGTCTGGTGAGATTATCGAGACTCCCATCACGTCGAATTTCCGTGAAGGCCTCACGGTGCTCCAGTACTTCATCTCAACACACGGCGCACGAAAGGGGCTGGCCGACACAGCGCTCAAGACCGCGGATTCGGGCTACCTCACGCGTCGGCTCGTCGACGTGGCGCAGGATGTGATCATTCACGAGCTGGACTGCGGCACGCTCGATGGTATCGAGTCTCGGGCGATCGTGGAATCTGGTGAAATCATCGAGCCATTGCGCGACCGCATTATCGGTCGTGTCACTCTCGAGAAGATCACGGACCCGTTTACGGGCGAGGTGATCATCGACGTCAACCAGGAGATCGACGAGGAGCGAGCTTCAGCGATCCCGGACGCGGGAATCGAGAAGGTCAAGATCCGCTCGGTCCTGACGTGCGCCGCACGCCGCGGTGTTTGCGCTCAGTGCTATGGCCGAGATCTCGCGACGGGTCGGATGGTCGAATTGGGCCAAGCGGTCGGTGTCATCGCCGCGCAGTCGATAGGCGAACCTGGCACCCAGCTGACAATGCGGACGTTTCACATCGGTGGCACGGCCTCGCGAGTGTCGGCGCAGTCTACGCTCGAGGCCCGCAATGCCGGTACGGTTCGATTCCAGGCGCTTCAGGTTGTGGAGGCCAAGGACGGGAACCTCGTGGTCATGAACCGAAACGGCTCACTGATCGTCCAGGACTCGAGAGGACGTGACCGAGAACGGTACCCGATCGTGTACGGCGCCCGCCTGAAGGTGAAGGACGGGGAGGCCATCGAACCGGGGCGTGTGCTGGTCGAATGGGACCCCTACACGTTCTCGATCCTGACCGAAGAGCCGGGTCAGATACGGTTCAAGGACATTGTCGAAGGCATCACGGTCCATGAGGAAGTTGACGAGGTGACCGGTCTGTCGCGCCTGATCATCGTGGACTCGCCAGATGAGAAGAAGCAACCGACCGTCGAGATTCGCAGCAGTAAAGGTACGACCGGGCGTCGCTATCACATGCCTGTCCACGCGCATCTGATGGTGCACGATGGGGAGACTGTGTCGGCTGGCGACGTGCTCGCCAAGATCCCTCGCGAAACCACGAAGACAAAGGACATCACCGGTGGTCTACCGCGAGTTGTCGAGCTCTTCGAGGCGCGCAAGCCGCGTGAGACGGCGGTGATCTCCGAGATCGACGGCATCGTCAAGCACGGGGGCGTCGTCAAGGGTCAGCGGAAGATCGTCATCGTTCCGGACGAGCCTGGCGCCGAGCCGCGCGAATACGGGCTGCCGCGCGGTGTCCATGTCAATGTTCAAGAAGGCGAACGGGTTCGTGCAGGTGAGCCGCTCATGGATGGTCCGAGCAACCCCCACGACATTCTGAACGTGCTAGGGGAGAAAGCACTCCAGGCGTACCTGGTGAACGAGATACAGGAAGTCTACCGGCTGCAGGGCGTGAACATCAACGACAAGCACATCGAGACGATTGCCCGTCAGATGATGCGCTGGGTGAAGATCGAGGACGTGGGTGATACCGAGTTCCTGGTGGACGAACAGGTGGACAAGTACCGGTTTCTCCGCGAGAACGAGCGTGTCATAGCCGATGGTGGTCGTCCGGCCCAAGGTCGGCCGCTCCTTCTTGGGATCACCAAGGCCTCGCTGTCGACCGACTCGTTCATTTCCGCGGCCTCCTTCCAGGAGACAACCCGCGTGCTGACCGAGGCATCGATCTCGGGCAAAGTCGACCATCTGCGCGGTTTGAAGGAAAACGTCACGATGGGTCGCCTGATCCCGGCCGGGACCGGGTTCGATTACTACAGACGCGTGACGATTCCACCGGACGAGCCGCCGCCGCCGCCGCCGCCGGAACAGCCGAGCGATGAAGAGCTCGATCTCGAGCGGGACATGGAGTACTTCATCGAGCCCGAGGAGGCGCTTGGGCCGCGTGCGGGAGATGCCGGAGACTAGAATCGATCTCATAAAGCCCGCCGGCATTCGGCCGCCGATGCATCCCGCCCCGTGGCGTTGCTCGTCAGTCGAATACGCGCGGTATGCTCCCTCCTCGCTCCTGGCAGGACGGGCGCCTCGACGCCCTCGGTGCTCGACGGGAATAATGAGATAGGTTCCCGTCTACCGAATTCCGGGTTGCAGTTCGAAATTCGGCGCCTGAAGGCGAGATCTGAGGGTGGCGGTCGATGAGATCGCCGCCTTTTTTGTCGCGAAAGCCGGCAGTCGAATGGTGTGGTCGACGGGGACGCTTCAGGTCAGGTAGAGGCGCGTATATTCTCGACAGAGAACCGCTTCGCTGGCTATCTGGCCGGTGATATCGCCGTGGATTCTGAAGAGCAGTCGTGGGCTCGGTGATAAGACTTGCTCGCGCCTCAGATGCCGCCGCGTTGGCGGGTATCTATCGGCCCTTCGTAGAATCCACACCGATCTCCTTCGAAACAGATCCACCCGACGAGCAGGAGATGCTCCGGCGAGTCGATGAGACATTGCCGTCGTACCCGTGGCTCGTGTGCGAGACTCGCGCTCGAGTCGTGGGTTACGCCTACGCCACCGAACACCGAACAAGGGCCGCGTACCAATGGTCGGCTGACGTGTCCATGTACGTTCAATCGGACTACCACCGGCGGGGTGTGGCGCGCGGGCTGTATACGTCCTTTGCTGGGCATCTTGGATGCTCAGGGCTATTTCACCGTGTATGCAGGTGTCACGCTCCCCAATCCTCCCAGCGTCGCCCTGCACGAGTCGTTGGGGTTCAAGGCGGTCGGCGTGTAACCAAGACGTGGGATACAAGCTCGGCGTGTGGCATGATGTGGGGTGGTGGCACATGGCGCTTCGGCGCCATGACCCTTCTGCCTGGACTGCCGCTGGACCTCCCGGACGTACAAGCTAGCTCGGATTGGGCGCGCCTGATCGCGCGCGGTGAGTCCTGTCTTGCTTCCGAGGCGTGAGCGTCGCAGCGGCCAGGCCAGACGCGCAA
>Ga0326597_10013396_pt1 | contig 10782 bp, 13 predicted proteins | sample RVTome_12_FD_203789 | JGI IMG/M metagenome (GOLD analysis project Ga0326597, IMG submission 203789) | Soil microbial communities from uranium-contaminated site in the Upper Colorado River Basin, Wyoming, United States - RVT100D185 | ecosystem: Environmental > Terrestrial > Soil > Contaminated >... | reverse complement strand
GGCGGACCTGGGACTGGGCGCTGCTCACGCTCGCGCTCCTCCACGGCGTGAATGGGATGCGCGTGGTGATCCAGGATTACGTCCGGCCGATCGGCTGGCGGTTCGCCGTGAACATGTTCTTCTACGTGGTCGGCTTCATGCTGTTCGTGCTCGGGACGGTCGTGGTCTTCACGTTCGACCCGAGTCGGTGGCCGGGGGCGTCATGAGCATCACGCACACGTACGACGCGGTGATCGTGGGCGCCGGGGGCGCAGGACTCCGCGCGGCGATCGAGGCCTCGGATCGCGTCAAGACCGCGGTGATCTCGAAGCTGTACCCCACCCGGTCGCACACCGGGACGGCGCAGGGCGGCGTGTGCGCGGCCCTGGCGAACGTCGAGGAGGATTCCCCGGAGTGGCACGCCTTCGACACCGTGAAGGGCGGCGACTACCTCGTCGACCAGCCCGCGGCGCTGCTGATGTGCGAGGAGGCCGTCGACGCGATCTACGAGCTCGAGCACTGGGGTCTGCCGTTCAACCGTACGCCCGACGGCAAGATCGACCAGCGGCGGTTCGGCGGTCACACCCGGAACCACGGTGAGGCGCCGGTCAAACGCGCGTGCTACGCGGCGGACCGGACCGGCCACATGATCCTGCAGACCCTCTACCAGCAGTGCGTCAAGCGCGACGTCAGGTTCTTCAACGAGTTCTACGTCTTCGACCTGCTCCGCGCCGACGACGGCTCGACGGCCGGTGTGGTCGCGTACGAGCTGGCGACCGGCGAGCTCCACGTGTTCCGTTCGAAGTCGGTGCTGTTCGCGACGGGCGGCTCGGGACGCACCTACAAGGTCTCGTCGAACGCGCACACGCTCACCGGTGACGGACAGGCGGTCGTCTGGCGGCGCGGGATCCCGCTCGAGGACATGGAGTTCTTCCAGTTCCACCCGACCGGCGTGTACAAGATGGGGATCCTGCTGTCCGAGGCGGTCCGCGGCGAGGGTGGGATCCTGCTGAACGGCGAGAACGAGCGGTTCATGGAGCGCTACGCGCCGACCGTGAAGGACCTCGCGCCGCGCGACATGGTCAGCCGCGCGATCTACCAGGAGATCAAGGAGGGACGGGGGGCGGGTCCGCACAAGGACGCGGTGTGGCTCGACGTCCGGCACCTGCCCCGCGACGTGATCGAGGAGAAGCTACCCGACGTCACCGAGTTCGCGCGCGTCTACCTGAACGTCGAGCCGACGCGCGAGCTCGTGCCGATCCAGCCGACGGCGCACTACGCCATGGGTGGCATCCCGACCGACGTCGACGGTCGGGTCGTGATCGGGCCGGAGGAGACGCACGTGCCCGGCCTCTACGCAGCCGGCGAGTGCGCGTGCGTCTCGGTCCACGGCGCGAACCGTCTGGGGACGAACTCGCTGCTCGACATCGTGGTGTTCGGCCGGCGCGGCGGGAAGGACATGGCGGAGTTCGCGATGCAGGCCGACCTGCCGGCGCCGCCCGAGCGGCCGACCGCGTTCGTGCAGGAGATGGTCGGTGGGCTGCTGGACCGTCCCGAAGGTGCGAACGCGGCCGACATCCGCACCGAGCTCCAGGATTCGATGTTCGACCTGGCGTTCGTCGTGCGCACGCAGACGGGTCTCGAGAAGATGCAGGAGATCCTGGCCGGGCTCCGCGAGCGGTACGAGCGCGTGTACGTGCAGGACCAGGGCAAGATGTACAACACGGAGCTCACCGAGGCCGTCGAGCTGGGGTTCCTGCTCGACAACGCCGAGGCGCTGGTCGCGGCGGCCCTGGCGCGCGACGAGAGCCGCGGCGGGCACTACCGCGAGGACCACCCGCTGCGAGACGACGCCAACTGGCTGAAGCACTCCCTCGTGTACAAGCATCCCGATGGCTCGCTGTCGCTCGAGTTCAAGCCGGTGAAGATGGGTCCCTACGTTCCGATGGAGCGCAAGTACTGATGGCTAGGGAGACGGTCGGCGAGGTGCTGGAGACGTCGGACGGACGCCGCGCGGGGGCGAGCGAGAGGGTGTCGCTCACGCTGAAGATCCGTCGCTACAACCCCGAGTTGCGGGGCGACGAGTCGTGGTGGGACGAGTTCACGATCGAGGCCGAGCCGAACGACCGGCTGCTCGACGCTCTCCACACGGTGAAGTGGTACCACGACGGCACGCTGGCGCTCCGTCGTTCGTGCGCGCACGGGATCTGCGGATCGGACGCGTTGATGGTGAACGGCGCGAACCGGCTGGCGTGCAAGGTGCTGGTCCGCGACCTGGTGCCGCGCGTCACCGTCGAGCCGATCCGCGGGCTCCCGGTCCTGAAGGACCTGATCGTCGACATGGAGCCGTTCTTCGAGGGCTACCGCTCGGTGCTCCCCTACCTGATCGACGACGGATCCGAGCCCGACCGCGAGCGGTACCAGTCGCCCGAGGACCGGCACCGCTTCGACGACACGACGAAGTGCATCCTCTGCGCCTGCTGCACGACCTCGTGCCCGATCTTCTGGGGCGACGGCGAGTACGTCGGTCCGGCCGCGATCGTGAACGCGCACCGGTTCATCTACGACTCACGCGACCAGGGCGGTCGAGAGCGGCTCAAGATCCTGTCCGAGAAGACCGGCGTGTTCCGGTGCCGAACGACGTTCAACTGCACCGAGGCGTGCCCTCGGGGGATCGAGGTCACGAAGGCGATCCAGGACGTGAAGCGCTCGATCCTGTTCGACAGGTTCTAGCAGCCCGCTGGCGCCGGCTACGACGCGTGCGCCGCCAGGCGAACGCGAACGAACTGGGTCGCCTTGGCAAGAGGGGCGATCGAGAAGGCGAGCAGTGCGATCGCGATGTCGACGGTCCCGTCGCGAACCGCAACCGAGCCGATGTCGCCTTGTGCAGCGCTCCATGCGAACGACCCGGGGATGTCCGCTCCCAGCGCGACGGCGACGACGAGGAAGATGAGCGCCCGGGGAGGCGACGAAGACTGCGAGCATACGCCGAAGGCCAGGAGGGTGAGAGCCGTCGCGATCGACGCATCGGGACCGTCGATCCCGATGCCGACGGCGAGGAGGAACGAGATCGCGATGACGATGAAGGCCGAGACGATGCGAGCATCGCCGATCCTCGCTGCCGGTCGATCGGAGCGGAGCGCCAGGACCGCGCCAGGCGCCAGGATCGTCGCCAGGTCGACGACGGACCTGCCCGGCGCACCCAGGTGCGTCGCGACCCAGCTCGTCGTGCCGATCCAGCTCTCGAACGGAGCGTCGGGCAGAACGAACAACGCCGCCGGAACCCACCACCAGCGCTTGATGCCGTCCCGCAAGAGTATCGGCCCGATCGTCGCAGCGGCGGCGTAGGTGACGACGACCGGCAACAGGATCCACGCGCCCTCGAGGCGAAGCGTTTCCGAGAGCGAAGCCCAGCGCACGGCGATGAACACCCCGAGGCCACCCGCGGACACCGCGGCGACGAGCGCTGTACCGATCCGCCGGCTCATGCTCCCGATATCGGAGCGCAGCCGCCGACTTCTTGACCGGCTGTGCCGATCTGATGTGCTACATTGATACACATGGAGCGGGTCGGGGTTCGCGAGCTGCGGCAACGGGCAAGCGAGATCCTTCGGCGCGTCGAGGCGGGCGAGTCGTTCGAGATCACGGACCGCGGCCGGCCCGTGGCGATGCTCGTGAAGATCCGGAAGACCGGCCTCGCGAAGCTCGAGGCGGAAGGACGACTCCGGCGCGGTACCGGCACCCTCCCCGACTTCGAACGAGTGCCCCTCGCACGGGGTGAGCGCCTGCCTTCGGAGCTCGTCTCCGAGGGACGCGACGAGTGACCTCGTACCTCGACGCGTCTGCGTTCGTGAAGCTCGTCGTCGATGAGCCCGGGTCTGACGCGGTCCAGGCCTTCCTCGGAAGCAGGGGGTCGATCGCTTCGTCGGCGCTGACGCGTGCCGAGGTCGTCCGCGTCGTCCGTCACAAGGGCCCGGACGCCCTGCTCCGGGTGCGAGAGACGCTGTTGGCGATCGACCTCGTCCCCGTCGACGAGGAGATCTTGGACGCAGCCTGTCTGCTCGACCCGGGGATCCCTCGGATGCTCGACGCCATCCATCTCGCGACCGCGATCGCGATGGGAGACGATCTCGACGTCGTCGTGACGTACGACGCTCGCATGCTCGAAGCCGCGGCGCTGCTGGGGTTGCCCACGGCGTCGCCCGCCTGATGCACGAGATCACGCTCATCCCGGGCGACGGGATCGGGCCCGAGATCGCGGAGGCAACCCGAGAAGTGCTCGAGGCGACCGGGGTCCGGATCGAGTGGGAGGTCGAGGAGGCGGGGGTGACCACGCTCGAACGTGAGGGGACCGTCTTGCCCGACCGCGTGCTCGAGTCGGTCCGACGGACCCGCGTGGCGCTGAAGGGGCCGATCGCCACCCCGATCGGCACGGGGTTCCGCAGCGTCAACGTCGCGCTCCGGCACGAGCTCGATCTGTTCGCGGCCGTCCGGCCCTCGCGGACCCTGCCGGGCGTCCCGACCCGGTACGAGGGCGTCGACCTGGTCGTGATCAGGGAGAACACCGAGGACCTCTACGCCGGGATCGAGTTCGAGGCCGGGACGCCCGAGACGGCCGAGCTGCGCGAGCACCTCCGGGCGCTGACCGGAGAACGCGTGCGCGACGACGCCGGCATCACGGTGAAGCCGATCTCGGTCACCGGCGCACGACGGATCGTGCGGTTCGCGTTCGAGTACGCGCGGGCGAACGAGCGGCGGAAGGTGACCCTCGGCCACAAGGCGAACATCATGTGGTTCTCCGATGGGCTGTTCCTCGAGATCGCCCTCGACGAGGCGCCGAGCTACTCCGACGTCGCGTTCGAGGAGATGCAGATCGACCAGCTCTCGATGCGGCTCACGCACGACCCGGAGACCTTCGACGTCCTGCTGCTGCCGAACCTGTACGGCGACATCCTGTCCGACCTGTGCGCGGGGCTCGTGGGCGGGCTGGGCCTGGCCGCAGGCGCCAACCTCGGATGGGAGTACGCGGTCTTCGAGCCGGTGCACGGCAGCGCGCCGGACATCGCGGGACGCGGAGTCGCGAACCCCCTCGCGATGATCCAGTCGGCCGGCATGATGCTGTCGCACCTGCACGAGATCGATGCGGCCGCCGCCCTGGCCGGCGCCGTCGATCGGGTCCTGCGCGAGGGCCGGGTCCGAACCCCGGACCTCGGCGGGACGGCTTCGACGAGGGAGATGGCGGCGGCGGTCTCGAAGGCCGTCCGGCGGCGGGACCTGCGGGACTAGCCGTCGGGCCGCCGTCGCGCTAGAACTGAGGTAGCGGAATCTCAGGAGGGAAGGGCATGACGGCGAACGTCGGCGACCGCATCGTTGTCGAATCCGAGAGCGTCGGCCAGCCGACCCGGGAAGGCGAGATCCTCGAGGTGATCTCGGGCGAGATCGGCGTTCGGTACCGGGTCAGGTGGCTGGATGGGCACGACTCGATCTTCACCCCGAGCGGCGGGAGCGCCCGGATCGTCTCGACGGGGGCAAGAGCGCGCAAGCGCAGCCGTTAGGCTTCCGGCCCCCGGAACCCACCCGGAGCCCGACCGGGCTCCCGTGGGAGCTGTCAGCAGCCGGGTTCGCCGTGGTGCCCGCAACAGCCTTTGGTCAGCGCGCGGGCGCGATTGCGGATCGTCAAGCGCACCTTCGTCGCGAACGGCGCATCGTACTCGCGCCAGTTGGTGAAGAACGCTCGGACGTACCGGCCCGGCCCGTCGTGGTCGCTCATCGGATCGATACTACGTGCGCCGGTCCCACCCGCGGGGCGCGCCCCATGCGAGACTCGCGCCGATGGGATCCGAGCTCATGTCGACCGCGCGCCCGACGACGCTGCGGGTGTGGAGCTTCCTCGGGCTCACGACCGGGGGCACGCTGCTCGCGATCGGAGCACTCATGCCATGGGCGGCGATCCGCCCCTTCCTCGATGCGCAGATCCGCGGCGTCGACGTCATCGAAGGGACGCTCGCGCTCATCGCCGGCGTCTGTGTGCTGCTGGCCATGCTCGCGATGCGGGTGGTCGGGACGCTGCGCGGGCGCGTGTGGCTCGCGTCGGTGGTCCTGGTCCTCTCGGTCGGCGCCGTGATCGCCGCGCTGAGCTACGTGGCGCGTGCGGATGACCGCGACCTCCGCGCGGGCGTGTGGGTGGTCGTCGTCGGCGGGATCGTCGCGGCGGGCGGAGCCATCGCCAGCATCGCGTGGGCCCGCGCGTCGGCTACAGCGACGCCAGATCCTGGCACTTCGAACGGATCCCCTCCGCGGCAGCCCTGAGCGCCGAGAGCTCCTCGTCGGACAGCTCGAGCTCGACGATCTCGCGGACCCCGTCTGCCGACAGCCGCGCCGGGACGCCGACGTACACCCCGTCGATACCGTACTGGCCCGTGCACCACGCACACACCGGCAGCGGCTCATCCCCGCGACCGGCGATCGCCTCGACCATCTCCGTGACCGATGCGGATGGCGCGTAGTACGCGCTCCCCTTCTTGAGCAACCCGACGATCTCGGCGCCGGCGTCGCGCGTGCGCGCGTACAGCCGTTCGAGCGTCTGCCCGTCGACCAGCTCGGCGAGCGGCTTGCCGCCGACCGTCGCGTGACGCGGGAGCGGCACCATCGACTCGCCGTGCGAGCCGAGGGTCATCGCCTCCACGTCCCGGGGCGAAACGCCGAGCTCCTCCGAGACGAAGTACCGCAGGCGGGCCGAGTCAAGGACCCCGGCCATCCCCATGACGCGCTGCTTCGGGAACCCGGAGACCTCGGATGCGAGGAACGTCATCTCGTCGAGCGGGTTCGTCACGACGATGATGATCGCGTTCGGGGACCCTGGGACGACGTTCTGGACGACGTCGCGCACGACCGCCGCGTTCTTGCCGAGCAGGTCCATCCGGCTCATCCCCGGCTGCCTCGGGAACCCGGCGGTGATCACGACGACGTCCGAACCCACCGTGTCCGCGTAGTCGTTCGTGCCGACGATCGCCGGCTCGTAGCCGACCACCGACGCCGCCTGCCTCATGTCCAGAGCCAGTCCCTCCGGCAGCCCCTCGATGATGTCGATCAGGACGACGTCGGCCAGGCCCTTCTCGAGGATCCGCATCGCGGTCGTCTGTCCGACGAAGCCACTTCCGACCACGGTCACGCGCATCGCTGGTGCTCCTTCCCGTCCGTCTCGGTTCAGCGCTCGAGCTGTTCGATCACACCGTCGGCGACCCCGGACGTGCCGACGGCCGTCGGGTCGTCGCGGGTCGGCTTCATGTCGTACGTGACGTGCGTCCCCTCGCGGATCACGCCGGCGATCGCCGCCTCGAGCCGGTCGGCTGCCTGGGTCTCGCCCAGGTGCCGCAGCATCAGCACGCCCGAGAGCATCATCGCCATCGGGTTGACCTTGTTCATGCCCTTGTACTTCGGCGCGCTGCCGTGCGTGGCCTCGAACACGGCGGCCTCGTCGCCGATGTTCGCCCCGGGAGCCACGCCCAGCCCCCCGATCAGGCCGGCACACAGATCGGACACGATGTCGCCGTACAGGTTCGGCAGGACGAGCACGTCGTACTCCTCGGGCCGCTGGACCAGCTGCATCGACAGGTTGTCGACGATCCGGTCGTCGAACTCCACGTCCGGGTACTCGTTCGCGACCTCGCGCGCCGTCGCGAGGAACAGGCCGTCGCTGAACTTCATGATGTTCGCCTTGTGGACGGCCGTGACCTTCTTGCGACCGTTCGAACGGGCGTACTCGAACGCGAAGCGCACGATCCGCCTGGTGCCCGTGACCGAGATGGGCTTGACCGAGATCCCGGCATCGTCGCGGATCCGCTTGCCGGCCTTGTCGGCGATGAACTCGATCAGCTCCCTGGCCTCGGGCGTTCCCTGCTCGAACTCGATCCCCGCGTACAGGTCCTCGGTGTTCTCTCGGACGATCACGATGTCCACGTTCTCGTAGCGGGACCGCACACCCGGGTACCACCTGCATGGCCGCAGGCACGCGTACAGGTCCAGCTCCTTGCGGAGCGCGACGTTCACGCTGCGGAAGCCGCTGCCGACCGGCGTCGTGATGGGACCCTTGATCGCGACCTTGGTTCGTCGGATCGAGTCCAGGACGTGGTCGGGCAGCGGCGTGCCGTACGTGTCGACGACATCGGCGCCGGCGTCCTGGACGTCCCAGTCGAACCCCACCCCGGTCGCCTCCAGGACCCGCCGCGTCGCCTCGGACAGCTCCGGACCGACCCCGTCGCCGGGGATGAACGTCACTCGGTATGCCATCGCACTTCCTCCTCTGATCCTTGGCCGCCGCCCGTCCCGTGTCGGGCGGGCGCGGTAGGCTGATTGTCTCGGAAACCGGCTGGCGGCGACCCGCTCGCGCCGGAGCGCCCGCCCCCGACCACACAGGAGCTGAGGGCCGTGCCGGACAAGGGCCTCGAGGAAGTCATCGCCGCATCGACCAGGCTCTCGGACGTCGACGGCCGCGCCGGGCGGCTGTGGTACGTGGGCTACCCGATCCAGGACCTCGCCGAGCGCTCGACGTTCGAGGAGGTCGTGTACCTGCTGCACCAGCTCCGGCTGCCGACCGAGGCGGAGCTGGACGAATTGAACGAGCGTCTGGTCTTAGAGCGCGAGATCTCGCCGTTCCTCGCCGACATCATGCCGACGCTCGCTCAGCAGACCTCGCCGATGTCGATGCTGCGCACGAGCGTCTCGGCGGCCTCGGCCTACGACCCCGACGGGTGGGAGAACAGCGCCGAGGCCAACGAGCGCAAGGCGATGCGGTTGATCGCCAAGACCGCCACGCTGCTCGCGGTGTACCACCGCCTGCGCACGGGGCAGGACGTCGTCCCGCCTCATCCCAAGCTCCCGCACGCGGCGAACTTCCTGTACATGCTCTCCGGCCAGGAGCCGGACCAGGAGGACGCGGCCGTCCTCGACACCACGCTGATCCTCTATGCCGATCACACGATGAACGCCTCGACGTTCACCGCCCGCGTGATCGCCTCGACCCTGGCGGACATGTTCTCCGCGATCACCGGCGCGATCGCAGCCCTCAAGGGACCGCTGCACGGCGGCGCCAACGAGGAGGCGATGAAGATGCTCGAGGAGATCGACGATCCGTCGAGGGCCGAGGCGTACGTGAAGGATCGCCTGGCCCGCAAGGAGCGGATCATGGGGTTCGGTCACCGCGTATACAAGACGGAGGACCCACGCGCCACCGTGCTCCGCCGCCTGTCGCAGGAGACCGGCGAACGCAAGGACGACCCCCGCTGGTACGAGATCTCGGCCGAGGTCGAGCGCGTGGTCAACGCCGAGAAGGGCCTCCACGCCAACGTCGACTTCTACGCGGCCAGCGTGTACCACTACCTCGGGATCCCCACCGACCTCATGACGCCGGTGTTCGCGCTCGCGCGGATGAGCGGCTGGACGGCGCACGTCCGCGAGCAGTACTCCGACAACCGCCTGATCCGGCCCGAGTCCGAGTACGTGGGGCCGCGTGACCAGACGTACGTCGCGATCGAGGATCGCGGCTGACGCTCAGACAGCAGGAGGCGCGGGCGGGGGCGGGGGCGTCGCGGCCGAGGGCAGCCCCGCGGCGCGGTCCCAGATGCGGTTCAGGTGCTCCTGCACGTACAGCCCGAGCGCGACCCCGACCACGAGAAGCAGGATGATCGTGAGCGCCGGCGAGAGCTCCTGTTGGATCTCGATGCTCCGCTCCATCTCCACGACGTGGTTCGCCGTGTTCCAGACGGCGATGAACGGCGGGACGATCAGGATCCACCCGAACAGCACCGCCATCAGCGAGCGGACGGGGCTGATCGTCATGTCGCCCGTGTAGCGCTGGATCTCCTCGTTCGCCTTGTAGTACCAGTACAGGGCGTAGATCCCGAAGGTGATGACGGAGAACAGCAGCACGAGCAGGGGGTCCCGCTTAAGGTACGACTGCCCGCGGATCGTCACGGTCTCGGCCATGGCCTCGCTCCCTCCGTAGGGTCGCCCTCCGTAGAGGTCGAACCCGAGTCTATGGCGCTGGCGGGCGAGGCAGGAGGCCCGCGCGCTCCACGACGTGCCGGACGCTCGCCTCTCGGCCCAGCCCCATCACGTGGACGCCGGCGATGCCCTCGGTCCCGGCCAGCGCGCGGACGATCCCGACCGCGATCCGGACGCCGGCGGCCGGTGCGTCGGGGCCGGCCGACTCGAGCTCCTCGACGATCGCCCGCGGGACGACGACGCCGGGCAGATGGTCGTTCACGTAGTGCGCCTGCTTCCCGTTCCGAAGGGGCGCGACGCCCGCGATCAGTGCGGCCCGTTCGTGGACGCCGTGCGCCCGCACGACCTCGGCCCACGCGGCGAACGCCTCGACGTCGTAGACGATCTGCGTCTGCACGAACGACGCCCCCGCGTCCAGCTTGGCCTCGAGGCGGCCCGGGTCGTAGGTCTTCACCAGCGGTGAGTCGGCGACGCCGACCAGGTACCGGGGCGCCGGGTCGATCTCCGCGCCCGACTGCAGCCGGCCCTCGTTCCGAAGGCCCGCGGCCAGCCTAACGAGGTCCAGGACCGCGAGGTCGCGGACCTCTGCGGCATCGGGGTGGTCGCCCCGCGCGAGCGGGTCGCCCGAGAGGCAGAGCAGGTTCCTCGCGCCGAGGGCCCACGCGCCCAGCAGGTCGGACGTGAGCGCGAGCCGGTTGCGGTCGCGCACGGTGAGCTGGAGCGTCGGCTCGAGACCCGCACGGGCCGCGGCGGCGACGCCGGCGAGCGGGGACATGTGGGCGCTCGCCGCGGGGTTGTCGG
>Ga0326597_10013395_pt1 | contig 10783 bp, 6 predicted proteins | sample RVTome_12_FD_203789 | JGI IMG/M metagenome (GOLD analysis project Ga0326597, IMG submission 203789) | Soil microbial communities from uranium-contaminated site in the Upper Colorado River Basin, Wyoming, United States - RVT100D185 | ecosystem: Environmental > Terrestrial > Soil > Contaminated >... | reverse complement strand
ACAGTTGCAGTACCGACAGCGACGCCGCCGCCAGGATCTGCGCACGCGTCAGATTCGAGGTTTCGACGGCAAAGTCCGCGTCTCGGATGGCGCTCTCGGCCGCGGTCACGTTCTCCCGCGCAATTTGCAGGGCGCTGATCGTGCTGGCCAGCGTGTCCTTCTGGAACGCCCCGAGTCGTCCGCGTAGCGTGGCGATCTCGTTGATCGCAGACCGGACGATCCGCTGGGCCGAGGCGAAGTTCTTGCTGGACAGATCATTGGTCAAGCCCGATCGCAGGCTCGACAGGAATCCGACGTTGAAGTTGCCCAGCTTGGAGGCGGAGACTTCGGCGATCCCGATCGACTCCTGCCCCGACAGACCTACGTCCGGCGAAATCGAGAATACGGCCCCGCCGCCGGTGATGTCGAATGTCGTCGAATTCCCCGCGGTCTGGTTGAACTCGGTTGTCAACGTGACGTCGAGCGACAGCGAGCCGGTCCGGGCGGAAGCGTCCAGGCCCTTGACGATCGCGTTGGCCCCGTTGATGGTAACGGTTCCGTCCGTGCCGTAGTCGTCGACTTCCGCGGCTTGTGAAATCCATGCCGTCGCCGCGTTTTCCAGAACGGATACGGACACGAACGCATCGGAGCCGTAGCTGGTGCTCTGGAACACGATGGCGTTGCCGGAAACCGTGGCCGAAACGCCGGTCAGCTCCTTGGACGAGTTGATCGCCGCCGCGATGCTGGTGGCGCTCGTGCCCGAGGCAAAGCTCAAGGTCTCCGAGCCGAAGTTCCCGCGGACCTGGAGAGTGGTCGCGCCGTCGATGGTGCCGCCCGCGCCGGCCGGCGTGGCGCTGATCATGGCCACTTCCGAGGGAGCTACCACTTCGATGTTCACGCTTCGCGACGACCCCGGCGGCACCTTCGCCCCGTTGATCTGGACATTCGCCAGGTCGTTCAGCGACGACCCCGTCGATGTATTCACGTTGACGCCCGACGTAGTGAAGTCGAACGTTCCGTTGAGCAGTTTGCGATTGCCGAACGCCGTGGCCTCCGCCAGGCGATCGATCGACTCGAGGATCGAATCGATCTGCAACTGATTGGCTTGCACTTCCTCCGGCGTCAGACCCGCTTCGTTGGCCGTCTGATCGATCAGGTTCTCCAGATTCAAGAGCAGCGAACTGATCTCCTGAAGGCCGCCTTCCGCCACGGCCACGATCGTGTCCGCACGATTGGCGTTGTCGATGGCGGTGCTGATGGCGCGAATGCTCGAGCGCAGCGTCTCCGAGGCGATCAAACCGGCCGGATCATCCTTGCCGCTGTTGATTCGCAGCCCGGTGCTGAGCCGTTCCAAGGCTGTATTCAGGGAGAGATTGTTGACGCGAACGGCGCGGCGGGCGATCAACGACTGAACGTTCGTATTGATCCGGGTCATTCTGGTTCGTGCCTCCAAAAGAACCGCGACCGGGCGATCGTCCGTCGCCCGCCGTCACGGAACGGTGCAGCCCGCCATGGCGGGACCGGCTTGTTATCGTGTCGGTCCGACTGATGACCGCCGGGGCGCTCGTTCTCGGGCTTGGCCCCGCAAACCCACCGGCCGTTTCCCCTCACCGTGTTTCCCAGAACAGAAAAGCGGGAGCGGGTCCAAGAAACGGCCGCACGACAACACAAACAATCGACTTGCCGATAACCCGCCTTTAGCACATTCGGACGGTGGCTACGCACAACTACGATGAATGGGTAAGCCGCACAAATGAGTGCGAGTTTCGATAACAAACACGTGCAAATTACCGGACGGAGCATTACCGGACGCGCCAGAATCACGGTGGGCGCCCGATCCAGGTGCGGCAGGATCACCGTGTCCGCAACCGCCATCAGCGGCGATCCATTACGATGGCCCCCGATTTGACCACCAGCGAGGGCTGGCGCAGGGCGGTGATGTCGAGCAGCGGATCGCCTTTTACGAGGATCAGGTCGGCGGCGTAGCCCTCTTTGATTTGACCCAGCTTGTCGGCCTGGCCGATGACGCCGGCTGCCACCATCGTTGCTGCGCGGACGGCGTCGGGCGGCGACATTCCGTATTCGACCATCAGTTCGAGCTCGCGTACGTTCTCGCCGTGAGCGAAGACGCCTGCGTCGCTGCCGCAAGCGATGCCCACGCCGGACTGGAGCGCTCGCTTGAACATGGCCTTGGCATCCGCGATTCGCGGGTGATCGGGCTGATCCGAGGTCCAGCCGGCATACCTGGCCATGGCCTCGGACGCGGCCAAGGTGGGACAAAGCACGACGCCGCGATCACGCATCATGGCCAACACGTCGTCCGAGGCCTGGTACCCGTGTTCGATGGTGGCGACGCCCGCGAGCACGCTGCGGCGAATCGCCTCGTCCACGGTCGCGTGAGCGGCGACCTTCAGCCCGGCACTGCGGGCCTCCTCGACGATGGCGTTGAGCTCTTCCTGGGAGAACGTCGGCGTGGCCGGGTCGCCGCTTCGTCGGGAATAATCCGCGTAGACCTTGATCCAATCGGCGCCGGCCGCGATCTGCTCGCGAACCGCGATCCGCACGCCGCCGACACCGTCCGCAACTTGAGCGCCCTTCGGCAGCTCCCACCTCGGGTCAAAACCCGAAGGTCCGTAGCAGCCGGTTGCGACGATCGCCCGGGTGACGGCGATGATTCGCGGACCGGGAATCAACCCCAACTCGACCGCCTGGCGAAGCCCGACGTCGGCAAACCCGGCGCCCTCGGTGCCCAGATCGCGGATGGTGGTGAAACCAGCCTCCACCGTCTGCCTCGCAGCCACTGCGGCGCGGATGGTGCGCAGCTCAACAGGCTCTTTCAGGACTTGGTCGTCCCATGCGGCCTCGCTGTAGGGGTGCAAGAGCAGGTGGGTATGAAGGTCGATGAGCCCGGGCAGAATCAGTAGGCCCTCGGCCTCGATGCGGCGGGCGCCGGTGGGGGCCTCCAATTGACCGGCCGGGGCGATGCGCTCGATCCGGCCGCCGGCGAGCAGGAGATCGCGGCCATCCAGGTATCGGCCGACGGCGACGTCCAGAAACCTGCCGCCCGTAATCAAGAGCTTCGCGTCCGGCTGCGCGGCGGTCAGCGGGCCGCCTAGCGCGCTTACGCAGAGCATTGCAAAGGCCGCTGGATGCAGATGGCGAGTGGGCATCAGGCCCGTCCTTTCCAGAGCAGTGCGCGATGAGTCATGTCGCAACTGCTCCCTCCCGGTCGCGGGTCGGATCAACAGGCCAGGCGCGGAAATCAGTCGCACAACACGCCGATGTCGAGCCGACTCAAACCGCGAGCGGCGCCGGCGTCCGTCGCATCGTTCGAGTATCCGCCGACCCGCAAGATATAACATGCGCCTTCGACTACGGGCGTGCCGGCGACGGAACTCGTGGCGAACCCGCCGCAGGAGTCGTCGTCACAACTGAGCAACGTGGCATTGTCCGCCGGACACTGGCATTCGCCGAGAACACCGGAACCGTAGACGCTGAGGATCGAATCGTAGAACGTGCCATTGCACATCTGGATGGTCATCGTCCCGGTACACGGTGCGACGTACTCATACCAGATATCGGCGTGAAACCGACCGGCGTCGTCGAACCCGCAGTCGGCGCCGGGATCGGGGCCATCGGCGTCGGCCAGCCGATTATCGCCGTTGACGATGCAGCGGAAGGCCTCCCCGGCATACGGCAGACAAGGGTCGCCGAACGCGCAGTCCTGCGAGACCGCGCTGCACACGCGGTCCGCCAGGTTCGGGGGAGCGTCCTCCGACGGAGCGCAGCGGCCCAGCGACGCGTCTGCCTCCGCTTGCTGACACACCCGGATCCGGGTCGTGCAGGAATCATTGGCCGGGGCGGGGCAGGCCCCGAATGTCTCGCCGACGTCTTTGCAGTTCAGGTCGGCGACGAACAACGATTGAAACGCGCACTGCGCGGAGCTGTCCACTTCTTCGCAGACGGCGGGTTCGCCGAAGGTGCAGCACGCGCCCGGGGTGGGCGCGGTCGGCACGAACTCGCAGTTGTAATAGGTGTCGCCGGCCGAATCCACGATGGCCCAGTAAAGGTTGGCGAAGTAGAGGCACTCGCGCAGTCCCGTTGCATCCAGGGCGAACTGCTCATTGCAAACCGCGAACATGTCCTCGCGAAACTGCCGATCGCACTCGCCGCGCTCGGCCTCGCAACCGCCGTAGCAGGCGTCGTGAGCGGCGCACGCCGAGGTGAAGCAGACCGATTCAAACGGACAGTCGGGAACCAGGGCCGCGAAGTCGCTGCCCTCGGCGCAAGTTTTTCCGTCTGGAGATGACGCAAGTTGGGCGCGAAACGCCGCCAGAAAGCGTCCGGTGAAAGCGGGGTCGCACCCGAGCGTCCCGATCCAACCGCTCAACCCGAACCAGACGGCAAGGTGTCTCCTCCGATGCATCGCAACTCCGACGGCTGTCCGCGCCGAGACAGACGCGATGGTGTACCGAAGCGGCCGCGGCGTGGCAAGTGCGGGCTCAACCAGCGACATGGCCAAGGCCTCATAACCAGCGGCATGGTCGGCGAACAAGCAAATTCCTCTCACTCTGGCGACCGGTATCGGACGTTTGGCGCGGCGCAGGTTCTTGCTCCCGCCCGTTCGACGGCAAGTCGCAGCCGCGGCCAATCGAGGCCGATAGTTCTTGAAGCTTGGAACGCAGGTCGCTATCGCCGCCCCGGTGCGCCCGCGCGGTCGGACGGCTGCGCGGCAGGAATTGGAATTATGCGGGTCCTGGTTGTAGATGACGAGGAGGTCGCGCTCGCGGCCATCCGCACGGTCCTCGAGGAATCAGGCTACGACGTCGTCGTCGCTCGGGACGGCGCCCAGGCCCTCGAGGCGCTGCGCAAGCACGACGTGCGACTGGTCATTTCCGACTGGGTGATGCCGCGCGTGGACGGCCTGGAACTGTGCCGGCGAATCCGCAAGGAAGAGTTTCCCACCTATATCTACGTGATCCTCCTTACGTCTCAGGACGGCGTGGCGCGCACCGTCGAGGGGTTAAGCGCTGGCGCGGACGACTTCATCGCCAAGCCCTTTCATCCCGCCGAACTGCGCGTGCGCGTCCGCGCCGCCGAACGGGTGCTGGCGCTCGAAACCCGTGAGCTGGCGATTTTCGCCATGGCCAAGCTGGTGGAATCCCGCGACGCGCCGACCGGCGCCCACCTGGAGCGGGTGCGGTCCTACTCGCGGATCCTGGCCCAGCACCTGGCGGAACACAGCGATCCCGCGCATCCGATCGACGCGGATTTCGTGCGACTGATCTACCTGACCAGCCCCCTGCACGACATCGGTAAAGTCGGCGTGCCGGACTGCGTTCTGCTCAAGCCCGGACGGCTGAACGACCGAGAGTTCGAGATCATCAAGACCCATACGACGATCGGCGCCCAAATGCTCGATGCCGCCTTGCAACAGTATCCGGGCGCCAAGTTCCTGCGCATGGCCCGCGACATCGCGCTGACTCATCACGAGCGGTTTGACGGAACCGGTTATCCCAATGGGCTGGCCGGCGAGGCCATCCCTCTTTGCGGTCGGATCGTGGCCCTCGCGGATGTCTACGACGCCCTGACCTCGCAGCGAACGTACAAGAGCGCCTTTTCGCACGACATCGCCCGCAACATCGTCCTCGATGAGGCGGCGGCGCACTTTGATCCGGCGGTGGTGAACGCCTTCCTGGACCGCGAGGGCGAGTTCATCGAAGTTCGCGATCGATGCGAAGTCGGCGCGGAGCTGGCGTTGGCCTGATCGCCGCGCTTGCGTCGAGGAGCTACAACGAGAGATGAGCACCATCCTGATCGTCGATGACGCGGCGGTCTGTCGAGAGCCGATCGCGGCCGCTCTGCGCGAACACGGCTTCCGCACCCTCGAGGCCGCGGGGGGCGACGAGGCCTTGGCCGTGCTGCGCGAGGAGCAGCCGGACCTGATGCTGCTGGACCTGGCCATGCCGCAGCCCGACGGTCTGGCTGTCTTGCGCGCGATTCGCCGCAACCCGACCTTCAAGTCCATGCCGGTGATCCTGCTGACGGACTGCTCCGACCGCGAACAGGTGATGACCGCCGCCGAGCGCGGCATCCAGGGTTACCTGCTGAAATCGCAGTTCTCGCTCGAAGAGCTATTTCGTCGCGTGGATCAGTGCTTGAAGCCGGCGGACACGCAGCCGATTGCACGAGCGCGCCGGCCGGGACCCGACAACGGCGGCGCCGCCTCCGCGGAGCGTGCGCCACAGGCAGGCGATGATCATTCCGCCACCTTGCGCCGACTGGGAGCGAGGTCGCTGGAGACCCTGGAACCCGTCATCAGCCGGCAAGACCTGATCCGTCTGGTGAATCAAGGCCTCGAGCTGCGACCGTTGGGGCCGGTGGTCGGGCAGGTGCTCGCGGTCACCGGCAACGCCCAATGTTCGGCCGACGAGGTGGCCAAGGTGGTCATGCAGGACCAGGCTCTATCGATCCGCCTGCTGAAGCTGGCCAACAGCTCGGCGTATTCGCGCGGGCACTCGGTGGACAGCATCAAGGACGCGGTCCAGCGAATCGGGACCAATGAAGTCCGCTCCCTGGTGATGACGCTCGGGGTCGTCGAGCAGTACCCCGGGGCCATCGCCGAGCACGTGGATCCGCGGCTTTTCTGGGAGCATTCCATCGCATGCGGGCTGATCGCGTCGGCCATCGCCGAATCGCGCCGCGCCTCCAACACCGATGACTATTTCCTGTGGGGGGTGCTCCACGACGTGGGGCGGATCATCATGCTCGATCACGCGCCCGACGCCTATATCTCGGCCCTTGAAGCCGCCCGAGCGCTGGACTTGCCGTTGGAGCGCGTAGAGCCGCGGCTCATGCTGCTGGACCACTGTGACATCATCGAGCGGGCGATGGAGTTCTGGCAGTTTCCCAAGGAGTTCATCATCCCGGTCGTGAACCACCATCAGCCGCTGGCCCGCATCAAGCGGCTGGGGCCCGAGCACCAGCATGCCGCCGCCACGGTCGCCCTGGCCGACCGCCTGGCCCATGCCATGTTGCTGGGCGGAAGCGGCAATGAAGTCATTCATCCGATCGATGAATTCCTGGATTACCTCGCTTTGAAGGCCCCCGTCTTACGGCGGATCGAAGAAACGGTGGCGGACGAAGTCGCCAATCTGAAACTGGTGATGCTGGCACGGGCGGCGGACGGCGAATGGCCGAACGGACGCCAGAAAGCCATCAACGGACTGGAAAAGCCCCTGGCGCCGCTGTTCGCCAGCGGCAACGCGGAGGTCGATTCGTTTCGCATGGTCCTCGACCGGCTCCGTGCGAATGCCGAGCTCGGGCAGAGCAACCTCGGCGTCCTGCACTTCACCCGGATCAACGAACAGCAAGCCGTGTGCCAGCAGTACCAGGAGCAGGAGAAACAAGCCGGATGCGAGAACTTGCCGCTGCTCATCATCAGCGGCAAAGGCGGCGTCGATGAGGAAAAAGCGTTTCTGAAGTCACGCCGCCACGTCACCCTCCCCGCGCCGATTCGAGTCCCGACGATGATCGCGGCCATCAACGGACTGAGCCGCCGCCCCGCTTAGGCCGCCGGCGAATGGCGCTCGAGCAAACGCTTCATTTCCCGCACGGCTTCGCGCATTCCAACGAAGACGGACCGCGACACGATCGAGTGGCCGATGTTGAACTCGCAAAAACCGGGCACGGCCGCGATGCCGGAGATGTTTCGATAGGTTAGTCCGTGGCCGCCGTGTACTTCGAGCCCGAGGCTTGCGCCGGCAGCAATCCCTTCGCGCAACGCGGACAAGGCGTCCCGCCGCGAGGCCGTCGTGGTCGCATGGGCATAGGCCCCCGTCCAAAGCTCGACGGCCGCGAACCTATGTACCGCCGCCGCGCGAATCTGCTCGGCGATCGGCTCAATGAAGGCGCTCACCGTGATGCCCGCCGAGCGCAACCGGTCCACGACCGGCGCCACGCGTTTCTCGTGCCGCAAGACGTCCAAGCCGCCCTCGGTGGTCAGCTCCTCGCGTCGCTCGGGCACCAGCGTGCACTGATCGGGGCGCAGCTCCAGGGCGATGTCCACGATCGAGTCGGCGACGGACATTTCCATGTTGAGCTTGACCCCGACCGTTTGTCGCAACAGGCGGGCATCGCGATCCTGAATGTGCCGCCGGTCTTCACGCAGATGAAACGTGATCCCGTCGGCGCCGCCGAGTTCGGCCTCGACCGCCGCCCAGATGGGGTCAGGCTCGTCCGTGCGACGCGCCTGCCGCAGCGTGGCGACGTGGTCGATGTTGACGCCTAGACGTGCCATGTGCGAATCAAATATTTTCGCCGGAAAAGAACGCGGCCCCCATGCGGTCGGCCATCGGCTGGTTGGAGAAGATCAGAGGCAGCAAAAAGCGGATGTCGGTGTGCGGGGACCGTAGGTGGTCGGCCATCTCCATCCGCCACAGCGAATCGAAGGTCATCAGTTCGTCCTGCGAAAACGTGCTCTTCAATGCGGAGTGCACGGCCTTGGCCGCGAGCCTCGCGGACCACATCGCCGGATAGATTCCCTCGTTGCTCGCGGACGATATGAAGCCGCCGGCGTCGCCGATCAGCAGCGTGTGTTTGGCGACGTGCGTGTCCATGTCCAATGCCGCGGCCGCCGGGCTGCGCAGCACCGGCGCCGAATCAGCCTTCCCCGATAAATCGATCGGGACAACGTGCTTCTCAAAGGCGGTGCGGCACATCCGCCCGAGCTGGGGCAGGACGTGGTCCGGCTCGCCTCGCCAGTTCACGTTCAAGACCAGGCGGCGGCCCGTCGAGGTGCACAAACCGAAGCTGTTGCCGCCGTCCAGACCCAGGATCACGATCACCGTCGGCTCGGGGGCCAACTCGTGCGGGAGCGTCCCTTCGACCTGGGCGCTCCAGATCGGCGCTTCTCCCAGTCGCCGGGCAAAACCAACGCGAGCCAGCAGCTCCGAGTTTCGTCCCGAGGCCACCAGCAGCAACCGGCTGGTCAGGTGCGCGCCGTCGGCCGTGGTGAGCTCGACGCTGGCCTCGTTCAACCGAACGTCTTTGATCAAAGCCTGCTGCTCAAACACCGCTCCTTGGCGAACCGCGGCTTTGACCATGGCGTTGTCGAACTGGGTCCGGTCGATGACGTATCCCACCGGCTCTTTGAACCGCGGCTTGGCCTTCTTGGTGAACTCGGCGTTGTAGAAGGTGACGTCGGAAAAGGGATGCTCCAGCATGCCGCCCAGATCGACCTGCACCTCATCGACCAACGGCTTGGCCTTGGCGCTGATCCAGCCCGCGCAGGGGACGCCGCGGGGAAATTTTTCGCGATCGATGATGACGACGCGGTGGCCCTGGAGGCCCAGAAGGATGGCCGCGGTGGCGCCGGCCGGTCCGGCGCCTACGACGGCCACGTCGAAAACGTCCTTGATGCCGGACTTCGATTTCGCCACGTGGGCCTCTCTTGATCACCCGACGCGAACCAGCTTCGCGACGCAAACCACTACCCGTTTCGATCCGTCCACGCAAGCCCCGCCGCCGTGACGGCCCTTCCTCGCGAAGGCAGCCAATGGCCCGAATCCGAAAACTTGAGCGCCGCCGACTGATTGGATACAACCTGGCGTGCGGGCCGGTCTTTCCATGGGAACGCGCTCGCCACGCTGGATTGTAAGCCCTTGGCCTCTCTTTCAATCGATCGGGTTTCCAAAGAATATCATTCGGGCCGCAAGTCCGTGGCCGCGCTCGACGACGTTTCACTTTCCGCGGAGAACGGCGAACTGGTGGCCGTCGTGGGACCCTCCGGTTGTGGAAAGACAACGATGCTGCGCGTCATTGCGGGACTGGAACGGCCCGGCGCCGGACTGGTCCGCATTGGCGGGCGGGTGGTGAACGACCTGTCGCCCCGGGACCGGGACGTGGCCATGGTGTTTCAGAACTACGCTCTGTATCCGCACATGACGGTCTTCAAGAACATGGCTTTCGGTTTGAAGATGCGCCGCATGGCGAAGTCCGAAATACGGCAGAAGGTGCAGGCCGCCGCCGAGATGCTGGAGATCGCTCATCTCCTGGACCGCCGGCCGCACGAACTCAGCGGCGGCGAACAGCAACGCGTCGCCCTCGGCCGGGCCATCGTCCGAGAACCGCAAGTCTTCCTCCTCGACGAACCGCTGTCGAACCTCGATGCCAGGCAGCGGGTCCGCATGCGGACCGAGCTGAAGGAGCTGCAGCGCCGTGTCGGCGTGACCGCCATCCATGTCACCCACGACCAGGAAGAGGCCATGACCCTCGGAGATCGCATCGTTGTCATGCATCGCGGGGTCGTGCAGCAGATTGGTGATCCGATGGAAGTCTACCGCCGACCCCGCAACCGGTTCGTCGCCGAATTCATCGGTTCGCCGTCGATGAACTTCATCCGCGGGCGAATCGAGCGAAACGGGCAGACGGCGTCATTCGTCGGCCCCGCCGGCAGTTTGGAACTTCCTTCGTCGCTGCGCACGACGGTCCAAGAGCAGGCCGGCAGAGACGTCATCCTGGGAATTCGCCCGCAGTACGTGAGCGTGGGCGCCGGTTTGGAAGCATCCGCTGGTCAGTCAAAAACACCCAGGACCGCCAGGCTGGGCACGGCGAGGGTGCGTCTAACCGAGCCGCTAGGTGAGACCGTCAATGTTCATCTGCAACTCCACCCCGGCGGCGATGCCATGGTGGCGAGGGTGAGCCCGCCGGCGAAGGTCTCGACCGGCGACGCCGTGGAGGTTTGCATCGACCCAGCCGAAGTGCGCATCTTCGCGGACGACCCGGCCGGCGCCCGCCTCGGTTG
>Ga0326597_10013394_pt1 | contig 10783 bp, 7 predicted proteins | sample RVTome_12_FD_203789 | JGI IMG/M metagenome (GOLD analysis project Ga0326597, IMG submission 203789) | Soil microbial communities from uranium-contaminated site in the Upper Colorado River Basin, Wyoming, United States - RVT100D185 | ecosystem: Environmental > Terrestrial > Soil > Contaminated >... | reverse complement strand
CGTTACCAAGGCTCCAGGCAATAGCTACCAGTACATCGGATTGAATCTGGAGAACCCGAAGCTGAGCCGTCCTGTCCGCCAGGCGATTGCCTATGCCATCAATCGGGATGAGTTGATCGCTTATCTCTGGAAGGACATGGTGCGGCCCGCAAACAGTATCCTGCCTCCGGAGCATTGGGCTTACGCGCAAGATCTCCCGGCCTATCCCTACGACCCGGAAAAGGCTCGCCAACTGCTCGACCAGGCCGGCTTCCATCCGGGAGCCGGCGGAGTCCGTCTGCGTCTGGATATGAAAACATCAACGGACCAAACCGGCCGCGAATTGGCCGCCGTGCTACAGAACCAACTGGCACGCGTGGGGATCGCTCTGGAGATCCGCTCGTACGAATTCGCTACCTTCTACGCCGATGTCGTCAAAGGAAACTTCGACCTGTTCTCGCTACGCTGGGCGGCCGGCAATGACGATCCCGACATCTTCGAGTTCTGCTTTGCCTCCAGCAAATTTCCGCCGGCCGGGGCGAATCGCGGCCATTATTCGAATGCCGACGTAGACCGCTTAATTGACGCGGGCCGCAACACCACCGATCTCGAAGCCCGCCGCGCCGCCTATGCACAGGTTCAGCAGATACTGAACCAGGATCTGCCCTACATTCATCTTTGGTACATGGACAATGTCGCCGTGCACAACAACCGGCTGACGAATCTCCACTTGTTTCCCAACGGAAACTACGACTTCCTGACCGAAGTAATTCTGTCAAATTGATACCGGACCGCAGGTATTAGACAGTTCCCGAGTTGCGTGGGGGTTGATGTAACGTCCGATAAGATATGTTATGTAAAGTAGAGAAGGGATGGCGAAAGAGTACCGAAAAGAGGCCTGCCGGAGCCGCCAATCCTACCTGGCGTCTCCGAGCCGCTTCACTTCCCGATAGCGGTGGCACCCGACAATATGGTCGTTGACCATGCCAATGGCCTGCATGAATGCGTAGCAGATCGTAGAGCCGACAAACTTAAACCCCCGCTTTTGCAAATCCTTGCTAAGAGCATCAGAAATTGGTGTCTGGACGGGAACGTCATGGAGACTTCGTGGAGCATTCTGGATAGCTCTGCCCTGGACGAATCCCCACACATAGGCGTCAAAAGTCGCGAATTCGTCCTGAACCCTTAGGAAGGCGCGTGCGTTCTGGATGGCGGTGGCTACCTTCAGCCGATTTCGAATAATTCCGCTGTCATCCAGCAGACTTCGAGTCTTGCGCGAATCGTAGCGGGCGATCTTGGCGGGATTGAATCCGTCGAATGCCACGCGATAGTTTTCCCGTTTTTTGAGGATGGTCTCCCAGCTCAAACCCGCTTGAGCTCCTTCTAACAAGAGAAACTCGAACAGGATCCGGTCGTCGTGTTGTGGGACGCCCCATTCGGCGTCGTGATAGGCGATGGAAAGTTCTGTCGTAGCCCATGGACAACGGCGTATGATTCGCGCGGGAGTCATCCGGTCTCCAATTCGGCTACCTGGTGCGCTCCAGTGCGCCCTGGTCTACCAGTTGATCGATTTGCTGCGTGGCCATGCCGAGCAGTCTCCTGAGAACGAGGTCAGTATGTTCGTTCAAGGCCGGCTCCGGCCGCGGATCTACATGCGGTGTCCGGGACAGTTTGAATGCGGGGTTCTCGACATGGTGCAGCCCGACTTCTTGCGGCGTTACTTTGCCCCAGAGATGGCGGTGCGCGAGTTGGGGATCATCGTATAGCTCGGCCACGTTGAGCACCTTTGCGGCATGGATTCCGGCTTCCTGAAGGCGCGCCATCACCCGTGTCGCATCTTGCTGGCGAGTCCATTGCGCCAGAAGCGCATCCAGTTCTGTTTCGTTTTCCTTGCGCCCAAGCTGGGTTGCAAATCGCCGGCTCACTGCCCATCCGGGATTGTTCATCGCACCGGCCAAGCGAGTCCACTGCTGGTCATCAAATGCGCTAATGGTGCACCAGGTATCGGGCGCCTGGCAGGGGTACACGCCGTGCGGAGCGGCTGTGGCGTGGCGGTTGCCCATCCGGTCCGCGATCGTGCCCAGAAGCTGGCAATCCAGAATAGCCGGAGCGATAAAATGGACTCCGCTCTCATATTGCGAGAGGTCAATGTGCTGGCCAAGGCCCGTGCGGCGGCGGTATTCGAGCGCTGCCAGAATCGCGATGAAGCCAAATCCCACCGCAATATAGTCTATGTAAGGGCCGTAGGCAATCACCGGACTTTGGTTCGGCTCGCCGATCAGATGGGTGAAGCCGCTGAGGCTTGTCAACTGCGACCCAAACCCCGGATGCTGCGCCCGCGGTCCTGTTTGACCTAGATTGCAGGTGCTGAGCATGACCAGCCTGGGATTCTCTCTTCGCAGGTCGCCATACCCAAACCCCAGCCGCTGCATGGTGCCTGGAGTGAAGTTCTCAATCACCACATCCGCCTTGGCCACAAGCTGCCGGGCGACGTCTACGCCTGCGGGAGATTTCAGGTTGATCCCAACGCTGTAAACGCCGTCGTTGTTCATCGCAAATACGCCGGACCGGTTGACTCCTCTCTTATTGTCTTTGAACGGCGGGTAGTGGGCGCGGAAACCGTCCGGGCGGCTGATCGATTCTACCTTGGCAACAAATGCGCCGTGATTCGCCAGGTATTTCCCCACGCAGGGCCCGGCTGCGAAGGCGGCAAATTCCACCACAACAACGTCATCGAGTGCTTGCGGTGTTTTCATGTCAGACATTCAAATCACGCGGGCAGCGCGCAACTCCATCATGCGCTCAGTGGAGATCCCCAATTCCTGTGTATAAATTTCGCTATTGTGTTCGCCCAATGTTGGAGCCGGGCGGCGAATAGCGCACCGCATCTCTGAAAACTTTGCGAACTCTCCCGGGAAATGAGCCGGCTCGGCGCGACCCGCAATGGGAATCGACTGCCAATAGTTTCGCGCGGTGAGCTGGTCGTCACGCAGGACATCTTCCGCCGTGGATACCGGGTACCCCAGCATTCCTCGCGCAACAACGCCCTTCATGTATTCCTCCTTGGTGATTCCGGCGAAGAATATCCCGATAACGGATTCCATCTGATCGACTTCGGCCTGAGTCAAGACGTTCACGTCCAATTGATTCCAGTCCTTGGTCTTCAGGAATTCGGGAGCCAGCCCTTTCGAATCCATCCATTCGGTCAAGGCGCGGTTGGTTTTCTGTCCCGCAGGGCCACCGTAAATGATGAAGGTCAGATAGCCGTCCTTGCACGGCCATATCGCGCGGAACTTGGCTCCGGTAATGGTGCGGCCGGTCATAAATTCCCCTTCGCGCTTGGGCAGCTCGCGGTTGTAATCCCAAAAGAAGGGCGCGTGCACACACTGGATGACGCAGGCCGCCTGCGCCGAAACATCGACGAACTGGCCTTCCCCGCTCCGCTGCCGATAGTGATACGCGGTGAGCGTGCCCATGGCGGCGTACAGCGACGCCCATCCTTCCGATTGCGAAAGTGAGATGCGCAGCGGTGCCTTGCCCGGATACCCCGTAAGCGACATTACGCCGCACAGCGCCATCAGCTCCAAATCTTCGGCGCAAAATTCCCGGTATGGACCTGTCTGCCCGAACGGGGTGATGGCAGTGTAAACAAGTTTGGAATCTTGTGCTGCTAAGTTTTCGTGTGCCAATCCAAGAGATTTCATGTAACCGGGCGGAAATGATTCGAGAATCATGTCGGCATCTTTCGCCAGTCGCAGAAACAACTCCCTGCCAGCCGGGCTTTCCAGATTCAAGGTGATGCCACGCTTGTTGCTGTTGTAAGACAACCAGAACATGCTGTGGCGAGCTCCCGATGGATCGGTGTACAGGGGTGCTCGGGAACGTCCGGCGTCCCCGGCCGGAGGCTCGATTTTGATGACGTCAGCGCCAAGGTCGCCGAGGATCTTGCCGCAAAGATGCCCCAACGGAGTCGTCAAATCCAGCACCCGGCAACTCGAAAGCGCCGCCACGGAAGACGCCTGAGCGGATGGAGAGGAATCATTCATGGTGAATTGATCATTGCGACGTGATCTTCCGGGGAAAGCAATTGAAGCCAACCGTGAAATGCGATGCGCAAGCTGGATTCTGGTCACATCACCAAAGCAGATCCCTCGCTGCCGCTCGGGTTGAAATCACCTCGGGCCGCCGCGACGCCCGCCTAAGGGCGGAGCGCATTGGCTGGACGCAGTCCCTAGAAGCCGGTCTTGGCGAGAAAGCGCCCATAATCGGTCATGGAGGCCATACCGCGGCGCACTTCGTCCTCGGAGAACCACTTGCGCGGATCCACTTTGTTTACCGGATACGGAGGGCGCTCAAATGCATCCTTATAGATAAACGGAATCGTCGCGTCGTAAGCGATACCGCCGCCGAAGCGGATGTTGGTCTGGGTCCAGTCGCGGTCTCCGGCGGAGCTGCGGTCCGCGGGCTGGAAGGCTTGGCCCGCTCCGCCCTGCGCAACTACCTGCATGCTGCCTGGATTGATGCGGGTGGTGATGGCCCACAGGATGTCTTCCATGTTGTAAATGTTGATGTCATCATCCACAGCCAGCGCCATGCGCATGCCCAATGAACAAGCCAGCGCCGCAGAGAGTATGTTTCTCTGGTAACCTTCGTCGCGCGCCCGGCGCTTCTTCACTTGGAAGATCACTCCTCCCCAGTCCGTCAGCGGCATGGGGATGTGCGTATCCACGACCAGGCCCGGGCAGATGCGGTCGGCCAGCTCATAGAACATCGCTTCGCGCATCAGCGTGTCGATATAATGATCGTCAAACCCGTGCACGATGGATGGATAGTAGATCGGTTTCTGTTTGCGGTGAGTGATGGCGGTGGCCTGAAATTTGTAAGTGCGGTAGGCCTTGCCCATGTAGCCTGCCCACTCGGGGTGGAACGGATGCACTCCCTGCTTGCCATCGGCTTCGGCCAGCGGGCTTTCCCAAACCTTCTGTGTCGTATCGAGGTAGCCTTCGAGGACGTATTCCGCCTCAGCAATAGAAAGCGCGTCTACGGTCTTCGCTTGCACTAATTCCACCGGTTTACCCTGCATGGCTCCAGCAACGCCGACTTCGCTGCAGCCTTTGGGCAGAATCATGTAAACGAAGCCCGCGCCGGCCAAAAGCGTTACGGCCGGCGGCACACCCATGTTGATGGTCATCGGAATGGGTCCTTTGCGGTACCACTCGGTGGCCACCATGTCGGTGTGGGAGCCGGGCGATATCTGGAAGCTCGAATAATCCGGGCCGCGAAAGTTCATGCGGTTGTAGCTGACGTGGTGACCGCCCCAAAAATACTTTCCACTGATGAGCGTGTTCCCTCCCCCCAGCGTGCGCCCAGGGTCTTTCTCTGTGTGTGAGATCATCGGTATCACTTTCCACACATTAATATTTTTTGTGATCACCACTTCCTGGCAGGGAGCTTCCTTTACCGTCACCGGCAAGAGTGGATGGCGAATCGCTTCGACGGCTTTGAATTTGAATTGGCGCGGATCGTCCACCCCGAACAAGCGCGAGACGCGCTCTTCGCTGGCGAACAGGTTGGTCGACAGGCGGGCGTTCGGATAACCCTTCACGTTTTCGAACAGCAGCGTCGAGCCGCCGTCAAAATGCTTTTGCAGTCCGGCCAATTCCAGCGCCGGGTCCACCACGGCGCCGGTAGTCAGCAGGTCGTCCGTTCCCCGGAGCGACTCCAGGGTGCTCCGCAAGCTGGTGATGTCGAGTTTTTTCGGGGTGGCGAGCTTCGATGTTGCCATGTCGATTGCAAGCCTCCTGGAGATTGAGGACAACGAAGTGAAGCGCCAAATTGTACCCGTTCCTGCCCTCCTATGGCAAATTGGAAACGGTAGTTTTCATGACGGATCGTGCGTGCAGGATAGGGAGGGGACGCTGGCTCGCAAAGTCAGCGCAGCCGCTGTTGATCTTCGACCGTGTATTCCGACCCTCTATTCCGAAGGCACCCCCAAAATAGACGTGTCCGCCTCGGCACGATTGGGAGGGCACTGCGCACCGGGGAGATTTCTACCGGTTATTCCCCCCGCGGGGTGTAACCCTCCGAGTGGTGGCGGATGATCTTGCCTTCCACCATGTAGACGACGTCTTCTGCGATATTGGTGGCGTGGTCGGCGATGCGTTCCAAGTGCCGGGATACGGAGAACAGATGCGTGGCTCGCTCGACGGTTTGCGGGTCGCTTTGCATCATTCGCCAGACCGAATCGATGATCTCCCGGTTCAGTCCGTCGACCACGTCATCTTCCGCGCAGATGCGGCGAGCTTCCATGACATCGCCCTTCACAAACGCATCCAGGCTTTCGCGAACCATGCGCATGGCTGCGGCCGTCATCGCAGTAAGCTGAGGCGGAAGCGCGAGGGGTTTATTGTGCGACAGGAAGGAGGCATGCTCGGCGATGTTTACCGCTTCATCCGCCATCCGTTCGAGATCGTTATTGATTTTCATGACTGCGGTGATGAACCGAAGGTCTTCGGCCACGGGCTGGTACAGCGCAAGAAGCTTAAGGCATTCCTCTTCCAGTTCGACTTCGGCCGTGTCAACTTCCTTGTCGCCCTCCATCACCTGCGCGGCAATCTCCCCCCGCCGCGCTTCGAGCGCGAATAAGGCTTTCTGAATGGCATCGATCACTGTCACTCCGATGCCCAGCAGACGCGTCTTCAATTTCTCGATCTCGATATGAAGATGTTTGGACATGATGTCCTTTATTTGAAATTGCCTGACTAGCCCGAACTTGCAATGTCTCGTCTGAACTGGACGCGGACACGTGAAGCGCTCTTGGATCCGCTTCATCCCGATGGCGTGTCAATCTTCTTTTTACATGGAATATTCTGGATTGGGAAGAACGATTTTTTGATTTGAGGTCCGGAGAAGGATACAGAACGAATACGGCGCGCTCTCGCCCCAGCCGGAGCGGCTTAGTTCGTCAGCACGGGAATGCCCATGCGGATGGAGGTTCCCCCTTCCGCCGGGCATTCAATCTGGAAGGTGAAATCGGCTCCGTAAAGAACCCGCAGTCTCTCGCGCACGTTGCTGATGCCGATGCCCTGATCTTCGCCGGATTTATCGAAGACTCGTTCAAGCGCCTCGGCCGGGATGCCCACCCCATTGTCACGAACCTCGAGCATGAGCCGGCCGTCCTGGCGGTAGCCGCGCAATAGAATCTCCCCGCCCTCCACGCGCGGGCTCAAACCGTGCCGGATGGCGTTCTCGATGAGCGGCTGCAGGAGCATGCTCGGCACCATCAGAGGAAGGGTTTCCTCATCGACATCCTTTACGATCCGTAACTTCTCGTTTCCGAATCGGACCACTTCAATCGAGACATAGTCGTCTACGAAGGTGATCTCATCGCGAAGCGTGGAAAAGTTTTCGTGCTTCTTCAGAAGCTGCCGCAAGATGCTGGCGAGTTTGAAGATCACCTGGCGCGCCGACTCCGGATCGGTGCGCGCAAGCGAGGCGATGGAGTTCAGCGTGTTAAACAGAAAGTGGGGATTGATCTGCGCCGTCAGGGCGTCGAGCCGCGCCTGCACCAGCAGCCGGCGTTGCTCCTCGATCAGCATCTCATTGCGCGAGTTCCTCCAAATCGTGATGGGAATGGCCACGCAGGCGATCGAAGTGAGGCAAATGGCGATCACCACCAACGCCGAACCGTTCAGAAGATAAAACAAGCTCGCGGGAAACGCCCGACCGAGCAGCATCCGGCAAGCGTCCAGCACAACGATCAACAGGAAGAAAAACATCTGCCAGTCGCCACGCGGGTACCCGAACCGCTGCCGGAACCATCGGTACAGGTTGAGATCAAAGAAGGGCGAGAAATGCCATCGGTCGTCTTTATTAGCGGCCATGTAGCACGCGAATCCCCCCATGCCGCCCGCTAAAACAAGAAATGGAAGGGCCAGCACCTCCTGATGCAGCAGTGCGGGAAAGGCTGCTAGCGCCCCCGCGGTGATTCCCGCCACCGTCCCGCCCAGCACGCCGGCCAGAATCGCGCCTTCCATGCCCAGGTCGGGAGATTGGTACTGCAAGATGATTCGCAAGGCCGCGCCGAACATCAGTGGAATGCCCAGCACCAACCCGAATTGCAGGCGTTCCTGCATAGTCTTGTTGGGAACGAACAGAAGCCGTTTGAAGTAGCCGAACCGCGCCATGATGCTGGCGATGGAGGCTGCCGCCAACATCTTTAGCAGCAGCACAAGCAGGATCAGCTCTCGTGCGGTGGTGGTATCCAAAAACTATTTCCCTTTCTCACCGGGAGCGCGGCGCACCACGCAACTCGCCCGGCAACCGGCGGGAAAGCGAGCGCGGAGGCCGGGCGCACTCTCCGCTCGCTTGTTTGTTTCCTTCAACCACTATTATAATGAAGTGGAAGCGACGGCATCACTTTATGAAGAAGCAGCAGGAAGCGCCGGACTACGCTGCTGAGCGTATCCCAGTAGAGAAGGTCGCGGAAGCGGATTTTCCGACGCGGTTCGGTAATTTCCGCATCTGCGGTTTCCAGCTCGCCTTAGCCGGAGGGCCAGAGACCGCCCCAGATACCGCCGTTGTCTTGGTCAAGGGGACACCGATGGAAGGCAAAGCGCCCCTGGTGCGAATTCACTCGCAATGCATGACCGGAGACGTATTCGGCTCTCTGCGCTGCGACTGCCGCGATCAGCTGGAAATGTCCCTCGCCCAGGTCGGAGCTTCCGACTACGGCTTCATCATTTATGAAGAAAAAGAGGGCCGCGGCATCGGTCTGATGAACAAGCTCCAGGCCTACGAATTGCAAGACCAGGGCGTGGATACGGTCGAAGCCAACCGGCGCCTGGGTTACGAGGCTGATCTGCGCAGCTACCTGCTGCCCGCCGGGATACTGCAATACTACGAAGTCCGCTCCGTCCGTTTGCTCTCGAACAATCCGGAGAAGATCCGCGCGCTGGAATCACACGGCATCGCCATTCAAGAACGGCTGCCCATCGAAGGAGCTCCCCACAAGGCGCGCGAGCGCTACCTCAAAACGAAAAAAGAAAAGATGGGTCACCTGCTCGCCAACAAGAAATAACGCCGGACCGTACAACTCCTGATAATTCAGTAGCGAAACTGACATCTCACAGGGAGAGAGGTCTTTTGTCGGCCATCAGCGCGGCTGCATGACCGTGTCGAGCAGCGCCGACTGGCCCTTCTCTACTACCGCAATCGCACGGGCAATGGCTGGTCCCAGGTCCTTGGGATTGGTGATGGGCCCCTCGGCGTACCAGCCCATTCCCTGCGCCACCTTGGCGTAGTCAATGTTGGGATCGTCAATCGTCGTGCCGATGTGCGCGTTGGTGATGTTTCGATCGTGCCGGTTGGCCATTTGCTGGAGGAACATCAATTCCTGGTGATAGGCGCGATTATTGTTCATGATGGTCAGCATCGGAATGCGATGGTGCGCGGCGGTCCACAGCACCCCCGGGGCGTACATGAGATCCCCGTCGTTCTGGAGATTGACGCAAAGCCGGCCGTATTTCCGGTGCGCCAGCGCGGCCCCTACCGCGGCCGGCGCGTTGTAGCCGATCCCGGCGCCCCCGGTGGTGCCGATGTGCTGATACCGCTTGGTGAAATTCCAGAGCTGGAAGGCCCAGCGGTTCAGCGAGTCGAATCGGGACACCAGCGCCCAATCCTTATCTTTGATCTGCGCCCACACCTCGGCTGCTAATCGCGCCGTGGTAATGGGACTGGCATCCCAACCATAGACGGCCTGCTGCCGGATGCGATCTTGGGCAGCTTGTGCCGACCGGACCAGTTTGGCGCCGCGGTCCTGATACCGCCGCCGATGGTCCGCCGTGACCAGTTTCTTTACTGCTTCAACGAGTGACGGCAGCGTTGCCTCGGCGTCGGCGGCGATGGCCAAATCCACTTCCTGGTATCGCTGGAAATCCTGATAATTGCTCTTGGTGTAGAGATCCATGGCGGTGATGCTAATCAATTTGACGCCGGGTTTTGTCCGGGACTGGGAGGAGCGGTACAGCCGGTCAGTCATCGAGTTGACCGTACCCCAAAAGCTAGACACCTCCAGCCCCAAGATGACATCGGCGCTGCCGATCAACGCGCCGCCCTGATTGAGAGGATGGCGCGAGGGAAAGTTCATGCGCCCGGCCAGATCCAGGACCGCGGCCTGCAATGTCTCGGCCAGCTCCACAAGCAACTTCATCGCATTGTCGCTCCGAGCCATGCGGTCGGCGACGATCACCGGATTCTCAGCGGCAACCAGCCATTGCGCAGCCTCCTCCACGGCGCCCGCGTCGCCCGCCGGGGGCGATGTGAGCGTGAGCCTGGGGATGCGCAACTTCGCGCCCGGCTCGACCGGCTTCTCCTGCAATTCGCTGTCAGCGACGAGCACGACCGGCTCCATCGGCGGCGTCATGGCGATCTTGTAAGCGCGCACGGCAGATTCGGCAAAGTGCGCCAGCGAAACCGGCTGGTCATCCCACTTGGTGTAATCCCGCACCATCGCCGCCGGGTCCTGGACGCTGTGATACCACTCCACGCCGGGGGCCCGCTCGGTCGCATTCAGGGTGTTTCCCAAAATCACGTAGACCGGAACGCGGTCGCAGTAAGCGTTGTAAATCGCCATCGCGGCGTGCTGCAATCCCACTGTGCCGTGGGCCATCGCCGCCAGAGGCTTTCCTTCCACCTTATAGTAGCCCTGGCCCATGGCCACCGAGGATTCTTCATGGCAGCAAGTGATGAACTCCGGGCTTTGATTGCCACCGTAGTTGATGAGCGATTCCTGCAGGCTCCGGAA
>Ga0326597_10013393_pt1 | contig 10783 bp, 5 predicted proteins | sample RVTome_12_FD_203789 | JGI IMG/M metagenome (GOLD analysis project Ga0326597, IMG submission 203789) | Soil microbial communities from uranium-contaminated site in the Upper Colorado River Basin, Wyoming, United States - RVT100D185 | ecosystem: Environmental > Terrestrial > Soil > Contaminated >... | reverse complement strand
GCTGTTCCTGCGGCCGGTGAACGGCGTCTATCGACCGCCTCGGATCCTGAGGCTGCGGGGCCACAGCCGGATCGTGGAACTCGAGGTGGATCGAAGCGACCTGCCGAACTTCTACGTGGAGGCACTCAGCTTCTCCGGCGGCGAACTCCTGAGCGCCACCCGCATGATCGCGGTCCCGCCCGAGAAGCGGGTCTTGAACGTCGAGGTCACGCCGGCGGCGGCGGAAGTCCGACCGGGTGAGAAGACCAGCGTGACCCTCGAGGTGACCGACCCACAGGGGCAGCCGGTGATCGGCTCCACGGTCGTCTCGATCTACGACCGGGCGCTGGAGTACATTTCCGGCGGTTCCAACCTCGGCTCGATCCGCGAGGCCTTCTGGAACTGGCGCCGCCACCACTCACCGCGCACCGAGAATTCGCTCGCGCGCTCGAGCTACCGGATCACGCCGCCGGGCGAGGACGGCATGAACCGGATCGGTCTGTTCGGCGGATGGGAAGCGCCGGACGCGGCGGAGGATTCGGAGTCGGCCCGCGCCGGTCGCGGCGTCGAGCAGAGACTGCGCAAGCTCGGTTACGTGGGCGCGGCCGAACCCGGCGCGCCGGTCCACACGCTTGGCGAGGAGGCCGAGCTGGTCGCGGATGACTATGACGCGGCCGGCGATGCGGCGGCGCCCGAGGCGCAGCCGGCCGTGAGGAAGGAATTCGCCGACACCGCGCTCTGGGTCGGCTCACTCCTGACCGACGAACAGGGCCGCGCCGACCTGAGCGTCACCATGCCGGACAACCTGACGGCCTGGAAGGTCCGCGCTTTCAGCCTGGATCACGGCTTCCGGGTGGGCGAGGGCCAGGCGGAGATCGTCACCAACAAGAAGCTGCTGCTGCGCATGCAGGCGCCGCGCTTCTTCACCGAGCGGGACGAGGTCGTGCTGTCCGCCAACGTGCATAACGACCTCGACAGCGACCAGCAGGTCCGCGTGCTGCTGGAACTGGAAGGCGGCTGCCTGGAACCGCTCGGCGACGTCCAGCGGACCGTGTCGATCGGAAGCGGCGGGGAGGCCCGCGTTGATTTCCGGGTGCGGGCCGAACGGGAGGGCGAGGCGGTCGTGCGCATGCAGGCGCTCGCCGCCTTGGAGTCGGATGCGGTGGAGATGCGCTTCCCGGTCCAGGTCCACGGCCTGCTGAAGCTGGAGGCGTTCTCGGGTTCCTTGCGCCCGGAGGAGGATCGCCGGCAGGTCCGGTTCACGATCCCAAAAGAGCGCCGGGTCGAAGCGAGCCGGCTGGAACTGCGCTACTCCCCCACCCTGGCGGGCGCGATGGTCGACGCGCTGCCGTATCTCGTGGAGTACCCCTACGGCTGCACCGAGCAGACCCTGAATCGCTTCCTGCCCACGGTGATCACCCAGCGGGTCCTGCTCGACATGGGGCTCGATCTGGCGGCGATCCGGGAGAAGCGGACCAACCTGAACGCCCAGGAACTCGGCGATGAAAAAGAGCGCGCCAGCCAGTGGCGGCGCTTCGACCGCGAACCGGTGTTCGACCCGAAGCGGGTCCAGGACATGGCCGATCAGGGGCTGCGCCGGCTCCAGGAGATGCAGCTCGCAGACGGCGGCTGGGGTTGGTTCTCGGGCTACGGCGAACGGTCCTGGCCGCACACCACCGCCACGGTGGTCCATGGCCTGCAGGTCGCGCGGGAGAACGGGCTGGCTCTGTTGCCGGGCGTGCTGGAGCGCGGGATCGAGTGGCTCGAGGCCTACCAGCAGGCTGAGCTCCGAAAGCTCGCGAACCGCGCGAGCAAGACGCGGCCGTACAAGTCGTCGGCCGACAACCTCGACGCGCTGGTCTTCGCGGTCCTGGTCGACGCCGGCCAACCGAACGAGGCCATGGAGGACTTCCTCTACGAGGAGCGCACCCGCCTCTCGCTGTATGCGAACGCCCTGTTCGGACTGTCGCTCCAGAAGCTCGCGCGAACCGACCGGCTGGAGATGATCCAAAGGAACCTGAGCCAGTACCTGGAGCAGGACGACAGCAACCAGACGGCCTGGCTCCGGCTTCCCTCGGAGGGGTACTGGCTGTGGCACCAGAGCGAGTACGAGACGCAGGCCTGCTACTTGAAGCTCCTTGCCCGCACCGATCCCAAGGGCCCGGTGGCTCCAAGGCTGGTCAAGTACCTGCTGAACAACCGGCGCTTCGGCGGGCGCTGGAAGTCGACCCGCGACACGGCGCTCGCGATCGAGGCCCTTGCGGAGTACCAGCGGGCCTCCGGCGAGGACCGTCCCGACCTGACCGTGGAGGTCGTGCTCGACGGTTCGATCCGGAAACAGGTCCGGATCACGCCCGAGAATCTGTTCAGCTTCGACAACCGGTTCGTGCTGGAAGGGGAGGCGGTCGAGGGCGGAGAGCACACGCTGGAGGTCCGCCGCCAGGGCACCGGACCGCTCTATTTCAACCTCTACTCCTCCTACTTCACCCTGGAGGATCCGATCACCGGCAGCGGCCTCGAGCTTCAAATCGATCGGACGGTCTACCGCCTGATCCAGGTGACCGGGGAACAGACGGAAGCGGCGGGTTCGTCGGGGCAGGTGCTCGAGCAGCAGGTGCTGAAGTATCGCCGGGAGAAGCTCGAGACGCTCTCCGAGGTCGAGAGCGGCGAGCTGATCGAGGTCGAGCTGACGATCCGCTCGAAGAACGACTACGAGTACCTGATCCTCGAGGATCTGAAGCCGGCCGGTTTCGAGGCGTTCGATCGGCAAAGCGGCTACACCGGCGACGGGCTGCATGCCTACCGCGAGCTGCGCGACCGCATGACGAGCTTCTTCGTTCGCGAGCTGGCGCGCGGTGAACACTCGGTCAAGTACCGCCTGCGAGCGGAAATCCCCGGCCGCTTCAGCGCGCTGCCGGCGCTGGCCTCCGCGATGTACGCGCCCGAACTGAAAGGCAACTCCGGCGAGTTCAAGGTCGTGATCGTCGACCCGTAGCGGTACGATCTCGGAGCTACTCCAGCGGACTGCGCTGCGCGATGACCGTGATACCGCCCGGTGACTGCACGAACTTCCCGGCGTCCCGATCCGGGTGCAGGCCGATCGTCAGGCCGGCCGGGATCCGGACGTCGCGATCGACGATCACCTTGCGCAGTTGCGCGCCCGCTTCGATCCTCACCCGGCCGAGCACGATCGACTGCTCGACCACGGCGCCCTCCGCCACGTGAACGTCGGGGCCGAGCACGCTGTCCCGCACGGTCGCGCCCGCGATCACCGACCCACCGGCGATCATCGAGTCGACGACCTGCGAGAGGCGGTCTCCCGCGCTGCGGATTTCGACCGCCGGCAGCCTCGGCAGGACCGTGAACAGCGGCCAGTTCGGATCGCTCAAATCGAGCAGCGGCCGCTCTCCCAGCACGTCGCCATGGGCCGCGAAATAGGCGTCCACCGTCCCCACGTCGCGCCAGTAGCCGGGCGCCGTTCCACTCTCGTTTCGGAATGGGTAGGCGAACAACCGGGCGCCTTCCGCCACCATGCGGGGCACGACGTCCTTCCCGAAGTCGTGCGACGACTCCCGCTTGGCGTCGAAGCACACCTCGCGCACCAGGGTTTCGGTGTCGAACAGGTAGATGCCCATGCTCGCCAGGGCCACGTCGTCCCGGCCCGGGATCGGCCGGGGCTGATCCGGTTTCTCCTGGAACCCGATCACGCGGTAATCCCGATCGACCTGCAGCACGCCCATGCGTCGGGCTTCCTCGAGCGGCACCTCGATCACGCCGATCGTGGTCGAGGCGCCCGACTCCAGGTGGCTGCGCAGCATGTCCCGGTAGTCGAAGCGGTACACGTGATCGCCCGACAGGATCAGCGTGCGCTTGGGCCGGTTCCGTTCGAGCAGGTAGATGTTCTGGTAGACGGCATCGGCGGTGCCCATGTACCAGTGGGACGCCGAGCGGAACTGCGGCGGCACGGTATCGATGAACTCGTCCAGCTCCCGCGGCAGGAATGAGTAGCCCTGCTTGACGTGGCGCTCCAGGGAGAGCGACCGGTACTGGGTCAGGACGAACACCCGGCGCAGCCCGGAGTGCACGCAGTTGGTCAGCGTGAAGTCGATGATCCGATAGTGGCCCGCGAACGGCACGGCGGGCTTGGCCCGATCCCGGGTGAGCGGATGCAGGCGCGCGCCCTGCCCGCCGGCCAGCAGGAAAACCAGGGTGTCGGAAGTCAGGCTCTCCGGCTTGCTCACTCCTGCCCCTCCGGCCGGCCGGCATCCCCGGCCCGCCGGGCCAGCACTTCCCGGATCTTGGCCTTGAGCAGGGAAACATCCCCCGACTTGACGACGTAGGCGTCCGCCGGCCAGGTCATGAAGTTCTCCTCATAGCCGGAGTACGCGGTGTTCAAGATCACCGGCAGGGTGCGATGCATGTCCAGGATGCGCGCCAGCGTCTCGACCCCGTCGAGACCCGGCATGCGAATGTCGAGCACGACCAGATCCGGCCGTTCCCGCTCGATCTGCCGGATCGCCTGGTGCCCATCCTCCGCCAGGATGACCTCGTAGCCGTCCTCTTCCAGTTCATTGCGGTAGAGCAGGCGGATGTTGGGCTCGTCATCGGCGATCAGGATGCGGATCTTCGCCGGCTGGTCCGTTGGCGGGTCGCTCGGCACCTTCTCCATTCTCCGGTTCGCTCCTCATCTGGACCTGTCTCGGGATCACGATGTCGAACGTACATCCGCGAGGCTCCGATTCCCGCATCGTAATCTGCCCGCCCTGGGAATCCACCAGGCGCTTCGCAATCGCCAGTCCGAATCCGGTGCCGTCCCGCCGAGTGGTAAAACCGGGATCGAACACGGAGTCGCGTTGCTCGGGCGGAATTCCCGGCCCGGTGTCCCGAATCGTGACCTGGAAACGGTCACCGTCCAGCGCTTCGGTACTGATCCTCAGCTCACCCGAGTCGAGCATTGCATCGAGCGCGTTCCGGATGAGGTTCAGCAACACCTGACGGAGACGGTCTCCATCAATGGTCACGGTGCCGAGCTCCTCGCTGTACGACTCGAAAACCGAGACGCCGTGCGCCTCGGCTTCCACCGTGGCCATCGCGACGATTTCGCGGACCAGGTCGTTCAGGTTCAGTTCGGTGAGTTCCATCCGGGTGCGAGGGTGGGAAAAATCGAGCAGATGCTGGACGATCCGCTCCAGGCGCGCGACCTCGTCCGAGATGATCCTCAAGTAGTCGGAGCGCGGGTCCTCCTGGTCGAATCCGCGCCGGACCAGCCTTGCGAAGCCGCCGATGGACACCAGCGGATTGCGGACCTCGTGGACCACGCGGGCCGCCAGTTCGCCGATGACCGAGAGCCGCTCGGCCTGCATCAGCCGGTTCTGGCTCTCCTTCATGGCCAGGTTGAGCTGGGCCAGCTCGGCCAGGCGCCGCTCCAGGTTGGCGCGCAGTTGAGAATTCTCCAGGGCGGTCCCGGCATGGTTGGCGAACACCTTGAGCATCTGCAGATCGGCGTCGCTGATCCCCACGCCGGTGATCCGGTTGTCGACCAGCAGGACGCCGATGGCGCGGTCGCGGGTGTTCAGCGGCACCACCGCGAAGGTGTCGCAGCCCAGCAGTTCGCACAGCTGCGCGTCCACGGGCCGGTCGGAGTCGGTCGATCGGCCGCGCAGGATGTTCAGCGCCCGGCGCGAGCGCAGGGCCCGAATGAGCACGTGCGTCTCGTCGGAGAGCGGCACGTCGATGCGGGCCACGATGTCGTTCACCAGCGCATCCATGGATGCGGACTTCTCGCAGTACATCCGGTACAGCTCCATCAGGTCGAAGCGCTGATGGGAGAGGGTGCTCCAGATCACGCCGGCTTCCTCGGCGTTCGAAGGGCCGATCGCCATCTTGCCCTTGAGCCGGGCGCCGCCCCCGCCGGGATGCTCCTCGACCAGCAGCAGGAAGGCCCGGTTGAAGCCGAGCCCCTGGCCGGCCGTCACGCCCAGCAGGATGACCTGCAGGATCTCCTCCACGTCCCGCGTCGAGTGGAGCACGTCGCCGATCTCGTGGGTCACGGCCATGGCCCGCACCTGATGATCGATCAGCTCCTTCAGCAGGACCTCCATGGTCACGTCCCGGCAGATCACCGAGACCGCCACGGGATTGCCGTCCGGACCGAGCACCAGCGAGTGGGTGCAGGTGACCGAGACCGTCCGTCCGTCCTTGCCGATCCGCCGGGCCTGGTAGTTGCGGAGGATGCCGCGGCGCTCGAACTCCTTCAGGCTCCGGTCATATTCGTCCTGGGCCTCCTGGTCGTCCGGAACCAGAAAGCGGTGATCGCGCCCCAGCGTCTCCGCCTCGGTGTAGCCGAAAGTCTGGGTGGCGCCCGCGTTCCAGGACCGGATCTTGCCGTCGAGGTCGAGACCGATGATGGCGTCCGCCGAGTGCCGGATGATCGCGGCCAGATGCTCGCGTTCCTCCTCCGCCGCTCCCCGGGTGTGCTCGAGCTGCTGTTCCTCCTTTTCGATCACCAGCACCTCGGAGCCCGATCCGGGGCCGGTGTTCCGGCAGATCGGCGTGGCCAGGATCTCGGTCGACCGCGCCGGCAGGCCGCCGCCGCGCGGCCGGGATTCCACGGTCACGACCTGGCCGTCCTCGGCGCAGGCGCGCACCGCGGGGCAGCTCTCGGCGTCCGGCCCGCGGTCCTGGCCGGATCCGCCGCAAGGGTGCTCCCGGTCGGCGCGGATGGAGGGGCACGGGCAAGGGAACGGCGTTCGGGCCGGCAGGCCGTGCGAGGCGAGAAAACGCGCGTTGGCGAACAACAACACGCACGACCCGGTCTCCACCACCGCCAGGCCATGGCGGGAGTTGACGGCGACCGGACCGTAGAAGCGCCGGTAGAAGCCGGCCCGATCGGCGGGCTCGGGAGCGGAAGCGGCAGGACCGCCGGGATCCATCAGCGAGCCACTTTCTGATAGAGATCCAGGTACTTGCGGGCGGAGGCCCGGGCCGAGAAGTCGACCGACATGCACCGGCGGATCAGTTCGACCCTGCGAGCGCCGTCCTGATGCAGCGTGAGCGCCGAGCGGACTTTCGCCAGCAACGCCTCCGGCCGGGGCGCGTCGAACGCGAACCCCGTGCCGTGTTCGCTGGACTCATCGCAGTCGATGACCGTATCCGCCAGGCCTCCGGTGCGGCGCACGATCGGGGGGGTGCCATAGCGCATCGAGTACATCTGATTCAGGCCGCAGGGCTCGAACAGGGAGGGCATCAGGAAGAAGTCGGAACCGGCCTCGATGCGGTGCGCCAGCGCATCGTCGAAGCCGAAGGTGACCGAGACCCGGCCGGGATGCCGCCGCTCGAGCTCGCTCAAGCTCTGATGGTACCGCTCCTGGCCCGAGCCGAGAATCACCAACCGCAGATCCATCCGGCAGAGCGCCTCGGCTGCGGCGAGGAGCAGGTCGAACCCCTTCTGTTCGGCCAGGCGGGAGACCATGCCGATCACCGGCGTCCCGGCCCTGGCCTTCAAACCGACCGCCTGCAGCAGACTCCTCCTGCAGGCGCGCTTGCCGCGCAGATCGCTCGAGGAGTAGCGCGCCGGAATCAACGGATCGGTCTCGGGATTCCAGATCTCGGCGTCGATGCCGTTCAGGATGCCGAACAGGTCGCCCCGCCGTTCCCGCAGCAGCCCGTCCAGGCCGGCGCCCAGTTCCTCCGACTGGATTTCCTGCGCGTAACGCTCCGACACGGTCGTGATCGCGCCGGCGTAGTAAATTCCCGTCTTCAGGAAGTTGCCCTGGCCATGGAATTCGAGCGGCGACAGCGGGAAGAAGAGCTGCTCGGGGAAACCGGCCTGAAACAGCACCCTCGGGGAGCAGGGCAGCTGGTAGGCCAGGTTGTGGATCGTCAGGATCGAGGGGACCGGCCGGGCGAGACGAGCGCCGACGACGACCTCGAGCAGCCCGGGCAGCAGGGCCGCGTGCGAATCATGGACGTGCACCAGATCGGGAGGCTCGGCCAGTACCAGCTCGGCCGCAACGCGGGTGAAGAGGGCGAACCGCTCGGGATTGTCGGGGTACCCCTCGCGGGTCTCCGGATCGTCGTAGACGCCGTCGCGCAGGAAGGCGGCCGGCGCGTCCACCAGGCTGACCGTGACGCCGTCGTTGCGTCGCAGTCGATGGATGTCGGCGGCCGCGGTCCGGCCGGCGAAGGGGAACTCCAGCCGCCCGGCGAACTCGAATCCAAGCTCCCGTCTGGAGATCCGGGAGTAACCGGGCAGCAGCAGCTCGACGTCGCAACCCTGTTCGACGAGGTGGCGGGGCAGAATCCCGGCCACGTCCGCCAACCCGCCCACTTTCACGTAAGGCGTCGCCTCGGCGGCGACCATCAAGACGCGCATATCGACCGATCCATTCAGGCCGGACTGATCAGGCCGGACTCGAAGTTCCGGGCACGATACCAGACGGCTCGATCCCCTCCGGTCTGCATTCCGGACGCGGCCGGAAGACGGCGGGGCCGCCCGGGCCCCGCCCGGACGGCCTCGCCGCACTCATTTCGCGCGCAGGATCAGTCGATTTCGGGCAACGTGTTCTCGTCGCTCCCGTCGCCGCAGGTATTGCCGCTGAAGGTCACGTTCGTGCCGTCGTTGGCGCAGTCGATGCGGTTCTTTTTCGACACGTTGTTGGTGATGTTCCCTACTTTCCGCGGAATAGGTCGGGGAGATTCTCGGCGGTCGGCGGGGTTCACAACCACCGCGGCGGCGGCCGAGTCGCGTGACGTCGGCCGTCCTGCAGCGCCACGGCTGTCGATGGACCTGAGTTGCGTTGGCGAACAGGACGCATCGATGTGGCTGCAGCGCCGGTGGTTGTACACGGCGACATTCGCGCTGCAATAGTGCAGATTTTCTTCGCGCGACTTACGGACGACCGATGAACGCAAGTCTTGCACTTCCTGACTTACGAGTTCTCCGCCGTCGTAAGTTTTTTTTCGCCGACATGACGCCGAATCGCGGCGTTGACGCGGGCACGACAATCGGGTCCAACGCAGCACAGCACCATCTTTCACCCGCTGTCCTGTGGAGCCAGATGAACGTCAACGACCTCGAACTCCGCGTCCGCACGGTAGAGGGGCTGCCCATCCTCCAGCACTTCTTCGACCGCATGAGCCTCGACCACTTCCTCGTGACGTACGTTCCCGGCAAGAAGCTGGGTCGCGAGCCGAAGCTTCCGCATGGCCGCGCCTTGCTGGTGATGGTGGCGAACGTCCTGTTGTCAAGAGAACCTCTCTACGCTGTGCGGGAGTGGCTCGACTCTCACGCCAGCGAGTTCCTGGGCCTTGAGCCCGAGGATGGCGAGTTGTTCAACGACGACCGCATCGGGCGCGCCCTGGACCGACTCTACGAGACGGATCCGGCGTCGCTGCTGACAGCCCTGGTGACCCGAGTGGTTCGGGAGTTCGACCTGGACCTCGGACAGATCCACAACGACTCCACGACGGTGACCTTCAGCGGCGGCTACGAAGGGCAGGAGGATCCAGAGCAGAAAGAGCGCCCGCCGCTGATCACCTTCGGGCACAACAAGGACCACCGGCCCGACCTGAAGCAACTGGTCTATTCGTTGACCGTGAACGCCGACGGGGCCGTGCCTGTGCACTACAAGACCTACGACGGCAACACCACCGACGATCAGACGCACATCGACACCTGGGAGACCGTGTGTCGGATCGCGGGGAACACCGGTTTCCTCTATGTCGCCGACTCCAAGCTGTGTACGCGCGGCAACATGGATCACATCCACGACCACGGAGGCCGGTTTCTGACCGTCCTGCCAAGGTCCCGCAAGGAAGACGATGACTTCCGAGAGCAGGTCCAAACCAGCCGCGTGCCCTGGGAGGAAGTGCGTCGCCGGAAGGGACGCAACAAGGATGACCCGGATGAGGTTTACGAAGCGTACGAACCGCCAGCTCGAACCCTGGAGGGTTACCGCATCATCTGGTACCGCAGTTCGGTGAAGTTGCGGCTCGACGCCAAACGAAGGGGGCAGCGCATCGACCGCGCCAAGCAACGGATCGAGCGCCTGGAGGAGCGCACGGGTGCACACCGCTTTCGCTCGGTCGAGTCGGCGCAGAAAGCCTCCGACAATGTGCTGAGCGAAGTGGGGGCCGGACGTTGGCTGCGCGTCCAGGCTCGATCGGTGGATGCGTCCGAGTACCGCCAGATCAGCCCGGGCCGACCCGGCAAGGACACGAAGTATCGCAAGGCAGAACGCAACGTCATCGTGTTCGAGATCGAAGAGATCGCGGAGGCGATTCTCGGAGACGCCCGCTGCGACGGTCTGTTCGCCATGACCACTAACGACGAGCAGATGACGCCAGGCGAGCTACTCCAGGCCTACAAGTATCAGCCCTTCCTGGAGAAGCGGAACGAGCAGCTCAAGTCCGTGTTGGCGGTGGCGCCTGTCTTCCTGCAGCGTCCAGAGCGGGTCGCGGCGCTGCTCTTCCTGTATTACATGGCGGTGATGACCTTCGCCCTAATCGAGCGGGAGATCCGCCGAGCCATGGCAGGCGAAGGAATCGAGTCCCTCCCGCTCTATCCCGAAGGGCGCCAGGCACGATCCCCCACGGCCGACCTCGTCCTGCGCGCCTTCGACAGCATACGAAGGAGCGAGTTGCTCGGGAAGGACGGTGCCCCACTCAAAATCTTCCACGACCCACTCAAAGACGTCGCGATCGAGACGCTCCGGCTGCTCGGAGTGCCAGCCCAGGCCTACGGCGAGTAACCCGGATGCTGGCGCCGCGCCGAAAACCCCCGACCAATTCCGCGGAAAGTAGG
>Ga0326597_10013391_pt1 | contig 10784 bp, 11 predicted proteins | sample RVTome_12_FD_203789 | JGI IMG/M metagenome (GOLD analysis project Ga0326597, IMG submission 203789) | Soil microbial communities from uranium-contaminated site in the Upper Colorado River Basin, Wyoming, United States - RVT100D185 | ecosystem: Environmental > Terrestrial > Soil > Contaminated >... | reverse complement strand
GCGATGGTGCGCATGTGCTCGCCCGCGAGCACGACGACGTACTGCGGCTGGCCATTGGTGCTGCCGTGATGCTTCATGTCGTCGCAGAGCGAGGTCAGCACGCCCTTGGCCGTGCTCGAGAGCTGGTTGTAGAACTGGTGCGGCCCCTCCGCCGCCATGACGGTGACCACGCTTTGCTCCGCCTTGAAGCCGCGCTCGACGTGGAGCGGCGGCCACGGGCTGTCGGCCTCGTTCTCGGCGATGACGTAGCTGTACTTGCCCGGGTGCCCCACCGTCCCCCGGTCGAGCGCGCCCGGCAGCGTGCCGATGACGTTGCGCATCACCAGGCGGACGGCCCGGCCCGTCGTGGCGTTCGCCCGCCAGCCGGGCCCGAAGAGGTTGTCGCCCGAGTTGAAGCCGAGCCGGGCCGCGATCGGCCCGTTGACGATCATGAGGACGGCGGCGCCCCCTGTGGACGTGGCGGGCCCGTGATATCCCCACTTCGGGTCGGCGAGCGCTTCGACCGCCGCCACGACGATGGGCATGTACTCCGGCAGGCACCCGGCCATGACGGCGTTGACCGCGACCTTCTCGGCGGTGACGGCAACCTGGCGATTGGTGATAAACGCGACCTGCTTGTCGGGCTCGAGGCCGGCCGCGTCGAGCATGGCTCGGACGGCGCGCTCCGTCGGGGGAACGACGGGAAGGCCGTCAGTCCACCCCTGCTGGTAGCAGAACTCGATCGCGTGATTCAGGTCCTCGACGGCGTAGCGCTTGGAGCCGAGCTGGGTCGTCATGGCGGGGATTATACTCCAGCCCGGCTCCCGAGGCGCCCCCCGCCCGGGGCGTCCCGAGGCTCGCGCCGACGCGGGCTTTGCCGTATGCTCTCCGCTGTGACGCCGCTCGTCGCCTACTTCTCGATGGAGTACGGGCTCCACGAGGAATTTCACTCCTACGCCGGCGGGCTCGGCATCCTCGCCGGTGATTTCATGAAGTCGGCCGGCGACCTCGGCCTGCCCGTCGTGGGCATCGGCTTGCGCTGGGCGCAGGGCTACACCGTCCAGCGGATCGGGCCCGACGGGTATCCATACGACGAGTGGCGCGACTACCCGCCGGGCCCGCTCACGGACACGGGCATCCGCGTCCGCGTGCGCGTGGCCACGCGCGAGGTCGCATGTTGCGTCTGGCGCGTCGGCCGCTATGCCATCGCGCCGCTCTTCCTGCTCGAGCCCGTGGACGAGCGCGACCGCTGGATCACCCGCCGCCTGTACGACCCGACGCCCGACTGCCGCATCGCCCAGGAGATGCTGCTGGGCATCGGCGGCGTGCGGGCGCTCCGCGCGCTCCACCTTCCGGTCGACCTTTACCACTTCAACGAGGGACACGCGGCCTTCGCCGGGATCGAGCTGATCACCGACCGGATGGAGGCCGGGGCGGACTTCCACGCGGCGTGGCGCGAGGTGCGCGAGAAGATCGTCTTCACCACCCACACGCCCGTGCCGGCCGGCAACGAGGTCCACGCCATCGGGGCCCTGCGGCGGCTCGGCGCCGGCTGCGAGCTCGTGGAGGCCGAGCTGCGCGAGATCGGCGGCGATCCGTTCAACATGACCGTTGCCGGGCTCAGGCTCGCACGACGCGCGAACGCCGTGGCGCAGCTCCACGGCGAGACGGCGCGCGCCATGTGGGCGCACGTGGACGACGCCGCGCCCATCATCGCCATCACCAACGGCGTGCACCGCGGCACCTGGCAGGACCCTCGGATCGCCGCGGCGGCCGAGGCGGGCGATGACGCGCTCCACGCCGCGCGCCGCCAGATGAAGGACGAGCTGCTGGCCGAGGTGGAAGCCCGCACACGAGTCAGGCTCGACAGCGACGCGCTCACCATCGGCTTCGCGCGCCGAGCGGCGACCTACAAGCGCCCCGACCTCCTCCTGCGCGACCCCGACAGGCTGGCGCCGCTCCTCAAGGACCGGCGCGTCCAGCTGGTCTTCTCGGGCAAGGCGCACCCGGCCGACCAGGCCGGCAAGTCCATCGTCGCGCTCCTCGTCGAGACGATCCGGCAGTGGCCCGAGTCCATCGTCTTCCTCGAGAACTACGACATGGCGCTGGGCCGGCTCATGACCCGGGGCTGCGACGTGTGGCTGAACACCCCGCGGCGACCCATGGAAGCGAGCGGCACCTCGGGCATGAAGGCCGCCATGAACGGCACGCTCAACCTCTCCATCCTCGACGGCTGGTGGCCGGAGGGGTGCGAGCACGGCGTCACCGGCTGGGCGATCGGTGACGGGCGCGTCGGGTCCGACCAGGACGCGAGCGACCTCAAGGCCCTCTACGCGACCCTCGAGCAGGACGTGCTCCCTGCCTGGGCCGACCCCGGGCGCTGGACGCGCATGATGCGCGCGTCCATCCGGATGGGCACCGGCCGCTTCTCCTCGGACCGAATGGTTGGCGAGTATTTCGACCGTCTTTACGCCGCGCCATAGCCTGCCGCGGCGCCATCCCCAAAGGAGGCTTGCGTGAATACGAGCATGAGAGTGATGACGATGGAGCTCCTGCTCCGCTACGGCTTCCAGGTGCTGGGCGCCGTTGCCATCCTGGCGGTCGGCTTCCTGGTCGCGCGGTGGCTCGGCGGCATGGTGGACCAGCGCTTCCAGAAGCAGCAGATGGAGCCGCCCATGCGGATCCTCCTGGTCCGCGTGATCAAGGTCCTCGTCCTGGCCATGGCCTTCGTTGTGGCGCTCGACAAGTTCGGCTTCTCCATCGCGCCCCTCGTGGCCGGCATCGGCGTGGCCGGCATCGGCGTGGGCTTCGCGCTGCAGGGCGTCCTGGGCAACCTCATGGCGGGCCTGACCATCATCTTCACCAAGCCCTTCCGGGTCGGCGAGTACATCGAGATCAATAACGTCCATGGCGAGGTGGTGGCCGTCGAGCTCTTCAGCACGACCCTCGTCCAGGTGGACCTCTCGCGCGTCATCGTGCCGAACCGGAAGATCGTCGGCGAGATCCTGCACAACTTCGGCGCCATGCGCCGGCTGACGCTGACGGTGCGGGTGCCGCATACGACGGATCTCGGCGCCGCGTTCCGTGCGGCGAGCCAGGTGCTGTCGCAGAGCGCGCGCGTCCTCAAGGACCCGGCGCCGAGCGCGGGCATCGCGTCCGTGGACCACACCGGTATCAAGATCGCGGTCTGGGCGTGGGTCCGCGTGGCGGACGTGTTTCCGGCCGAGCCCGAGCTCTACCAGTTGCTGGTCGAGGCCTTCCGCGCCGGCGGCATCGGCGTGCCGGCCATCGCGCACGAAGTACGCCTGCTCGAAGCGGCAGGCGCGCGCTGAGCCAGGCCGGCCCTACTTGCCCTTCGAGATGGCCTCTGCCAGCTCGCCGGCCCGGGCCGCGTCGAGCGGCTTGAGGCGCTCCATGGTACGAGCCTCCCTGTTCAGTCTGCGATGCGCCGGGTGACCGACCGTGTGCTGCCGAAGGTCGGAATGAACACCGAGTGCTTGCCGGCACCGCCCGCCACGATGACCATGACGTCCCGCCAGTCGCGCGCGATCGGCGCCGGCGTCTCGGGCGGCCTGTCGCTGAAACCCTCCGGGTAGATGGCCGCGAAGCGCTCGATGTTCTCCGCAGCCAGGCGCGCGAGCGGCACCCGGGCCCTGTCCCACACCGCGCGCTTGAAGTCTTCCTTGCTCCAGCCCGAGGACGCGGCGGTCGCGGCGTGCTCTGGGCCCAGGACGATAAGCGGCTCGCCGCCCAGATAGATGTTGTTGGAGCCGGTGATAGCCGCCGTCCCCGCCACGGTCGTCACGATACCCTCGGGCGTGGTCGAGCCGTGGTCGTTGATATTGTGCGTCCCCTCCGACCCGCAGACGGTCGCCGTGCTGTCCCCGGAGGAGAAACCCCGCTCGACGGACAGCGGTTCCCAGGGCGAGGCGCCCTCGTTCTCGGCGATGCAGTAGGCGTACTTGCCCGGCTGGCCGTGGGTGGCGCGGTCCTCCTTGCCGGGTCGCGCGCCGCCCACGTTCTGGAGCGTGAGCCTGAGCGCCCGTCCAATGGCGGCGTTGGCGCGCGATCCCTGCCCGAAGACATTGCCCGCGGCGTTCATGCCGAGTCGCCGAGCGATGGGCCCGTTGACGATGATTAGCGGGGAGCAGGGGTGGGTCGTCGTCTGCACGGCCTGCAAGTTAAAGGATGGGTCCGCCACGGCCTCGACGGCGGCCAGCACCACGGGCAGGTGCTCGGGAAGGGCGCCCGCCATCACCGCGTTGGCGGCGATGGTCTCGACGGTCGCCCTGCCGAGCCTGGGCACCAGGATGGCAGCCACGTCGTCGGGATTCCTGCGCGCTCCCGGGAGCATCGCCGCGACGCGCTCGCGCGTGGGCGGGATGGCGGGCAGCCCGTCGCCCCAGCCCCGCTCCATCAGCCAGGCTTGGAAGCGGTCGAGATCGTCGGGCACCTCGACGTCGCCGGCTGCCGCGCCGGAATCGCGCGGCGCCGCGACGGGATCGCTCGTGAGCGCGCGCAGCACGCTCTCGACGATCGGCCCGGCCTTGGCGGCTGCGGCCCCGGCCGGGATGCCACCGATCGGATGAGGCACGGTCACCACCGGCAAGCCGGGCAGGCCTCGGGCGGCCACCTGGGCGCGCGCCAGCGGAATGAACTCGTCGGTGCCCAGCACCACGCAGGCTACGCCTCTCGCCTCCAGCTCCGCGGCGTCGTGGACACTCCACGACGTACAGGAGCCTCAGTCGGCCGAGGCGGTCAACGCGACTTGCGCGGCGGCAGCGATCTCCTCGATGACGGCCGGCGCGGCGCCCGTCGAGGCGCCGGGCTTGCTCCACGCCCGCACCGCGCGGGCTCCGACGCGGGCGGCCAGGAGGGCGCCCACGCGCTCGAGCAGCACGCCCGCGTTCGGCTTGGAATTGTCGAGCAGCGCGATGGTCACGCCCTCGAGCGAGCGCGGCCGGGCCGCCAGGGACCTGGCCGAGACGGTGCTGCTCCCGATCGGATCGACGATGCGCATGGTCAGGTCACCATGACGGGGCGCCTGTGCATCCCCGTCTCACGGGTGAAGGCGGCACTCGCGAGCGCGAGGGCCTCGAAGACCGCGCACACGGTGAAGGCCGCCGGGAAGCTGCCGCTGACGTCGAGTATCTTGCCGATGAGCACGGGAATGAGCAAGCTCCCCGCGAAACAAAAAGTGTTGACGACTCCCGAGGCCGTGCCGATGAGGTGGGAGGGGAAGAGCTCGACCACCATCACGAAGGGCGTCACGAGCCCGCCCAGCATGAGCCCGGTGAGGAGCGCCACGAGGGCGGCGCCGGCCCACCCCGTGCCCGGGACGAGCAGGGCGAAGGCCAGGCACGAGAGCACGCACATGCCCTGGCTGAAGACGTAGATGACCTTGCGCCGGCCGATCCAGTCCGAGATGAAGCCGGCCAGCGGCCAGGAGACCACGGTGCCCGCCGTGATGAGGCCGGTGACGAGTCCGGCCCGGCCCGGCGTCAACCCCTCCTGCCTGACGAGGAACGCCGGCAGGAACGTGACAAGAGCGATGAAAGCCCCGAAAGAGAAGAACACCGCCACGTTGATCGGCCACACGGCTGCTACACCCAGCACATCCTTTAGTACGGTCGTGGTGCTGCGAGAGTCCGCGGCCGGGAGGCGCCGCTCGGCGAGCGGGCCCGGGCGGACGAGGAGATAGATCAGCGCGAGCGTGGTGAGAAGCGGGAGCAGGGTCATGGCGTAGCCCCACCGCCAGCCGAAATGCTCCGCGAGCGCCGGCACCAGCACCAGCGCCGTGGTGCCGCCGATGCCGCCTCCCGCCGAGAAAAGACCCGTCGCGCGTCCGCGCTCCTGGGGCGGAAACCACTCGTGGATGAGCCTGAGCCCCGGCAGCCAGATCCCCGCCGCGCCCAACCCGATGAGGCCGCGGGCGACGAGGCTCTGCGCGTAGCCGCGGCTCAGCGGAAAAGCGATCGCGCCCACGACGAGCAGCGAGAGAAACGTCAGCATCATGCGTCGCGGCCCGAGCCGGTCGGCCAGGACGCCTACGGGCACCTGCGCGGCCGTGTACGTCCAGAAGTAGGCGGTCATGATGGTGGCGGCCGCGGCGTACGTGATGCCGAGATCTCCCATGAAGGTCGGGATGAGCGGAGCGAAACCGACGCGGTGTATGTGGACCTGCATGAAGCCGAGGAGACAGACGCCGAGGATGACCCACCGATGGCGGCTCATGCCTCGTGCCTTGTAGCACGCGATGCCCGCTCCCGTCCACGCACGAGCGAAATGACCGCGGCGAGAGCGCAGACGGCGGCCGCGGCGGCGAAGGTGAAGCGGAAGGCCGGCAGGAAGCCCAGGATCAGCGCGCGGTCGTGGAAGAGCCAGGCCGCGGTCTGGACGCCGACAACGATGCCCGCCGTGCGCGAGAGGAAAGCGAAGCCGCCGGCTGCGCCCTGCTGCCGCCCCGGAAAGGCGGCCATGGCCTGGGCGATGTTCGGCACCTGGAAGACGCCGAGGCCCAATCCCACCAGGGCGAGCGCGGCGCCGACGAGCGCGATCGGCGTCGAGCCGCCGCAGCGGGCGACGAGCAGAAGCCCAGCGGCCTCGGTCGCGAGCCCGGCGGCCATGGGCCCGCGCGGCCCCCAGCGGTCGGTCGCGCGGCCCGCGACTGGTGCCGCAACGGCCATCGCCAGCGGCGCCAGCATGAAGAGGAGCCCGCCGGCGGTGGCAGAGAGACCCCGCTGGCTGACGAGGTAGAAGGGCGCCAGGAGCCAGACCGCGAACTGGGCGTGGTTGGCGAGGAAGGCGAGGAGCCCGGCCTGGAGGACCGGCCAGCGGAGGATGTCGGCGGGCGCGACCATCTGCCAGGCGCCGTGGCCATCGTGTCGCGCTTCGCGCGTCCACGCGGCCAGGGCGATGAACCCGGCGGCCACCGGTACGCGGTAGAGGAACACGCTCTGCCAGCCGAAGGCGCCCACGAGCACGCCGCCGATCAGCGGACTCACGCTCAGGCCCAGCCCGAGACCCATGCTCGCCCAGCCGAGCCCCCAGGCGTGGCGAGAGGACGGCAGCGAGAGCGTCACGAGCGCGGGCGCCGCGCCGTAGATCAGCCCCGCGCTCACGCCCTGCAGCCCGCGGAGGAGCAGGAACATCCCGAAGGAGGGCGCAAGCGCGTACGCGGCGAAGCAGAAGAGCGAGAGGATGAGGCCCGCGCGCATCACGCGGCCCGGGCCGAACCTGTCGGCGAGGACGCCGGCCGCGAAGGCCGTCACCGCATACGTCCCGACGTAGTAGATGATGACCCAGCGCATAGTCGAGGGAGCGACCCGGAAGGCCGCCGACATGGCGGGGAACGCGATGTTGACCGATCCGTCGAGCCCGACGAGCAGGAAACCCGCTGCCGCCAGGAGAACGGGCATGGCGTCGAGTATACTAGCGCGTCATGCGCGACACGGCCGGCTGGCTGATCCTGGGCGCGGCAGCCATCGTCGCCTCCACGATCGGCGGCGTCGCGGGCTTCGGCACCGGCGTCATCATGATTCCGGCCATCGCCTGGAGCGTGGGTGTCAAGGCGACGGTCCCCGTGCTCACCGTCTGCATGCTGGTCGGCAACAGCGCGCGCGTCTGGTTCAGCCGCCGCGAGATCGAGTGGCGCGTGGTCGCGGCGTTCCTCGTGGGCGCCGTGCCCACGACCATCGCCGGCGCGACGCTCTACACGCGCATCGACAGCGAGTGGCTCTCCCGCATCCTGGGCGCGTTCATGATCCTCTCCGTCCCGCTCCGGCGCTGGCTCGCCACGAGCGGCGTCAACGTGCGGCTCCGCCACTTCCCGCTGATCGGGGCCGGCTTCGGTTTTCTCTCGGCCATCGTGGGGGCGGTCGGTCCCCTCATGACGCCCTTCTTCCTGAGCCACGGCCTGCGCAAGGGGCGCTACCTGGCGACCGACGCGCTCTGCACCGTCGGCTCCTACATCCCGCGCGGCATCATGTTTCGCCGCGCCGACCTCCTGACCGGCCCGCTCATCCTGACCGGCCTGTACATCGGCGTGGTGATGATCGGCGGCGCGTGGATAGGCCGCCGCTTGATCGACCGCATGAGCGAGAAGACCTTCCTCCGCATCCTGGAGATCCTGCTCGTGATCTTCGGCCTGCAGTTCGTCCTCTGGCCCTCCCGCTGAATCGCGAAGCAGGTTGACCGCGCGGCCTCAATCGGGTAGAAGAGAGGGCGTCATGCCGATCGAGGTCGGGCTCACCGCGGAAGTGGAGGAAGTCGTCACCCGGCAGCTGACGGCCGACGCGCTCGGCAACAAGGGCGTCATGGTCTATGCGACGCCCTACGTCGTCTGCCTCATGGAAACCGCCGCGCAGGCGGCCATCGTCTCCCACCTGCCCCCGGGCGCCGGCACCGTTGGCACCGCGGTGGAGATGAAGCACCTGGCGGCGACGCCCCTCGGCATGACGGTGCGGGCCAAGGCGACGCTCGTCGAGACCGACGGCAAGCGATGCCTCTTCCAGGTGGATGTCTTCGACGAGGTCGAGAAGGTCGCCGAGGGCCGTCACGAGCGCTTCGTCGTGCCCAACCTCGAGAAGTTCCTCGCGCGCGCGATGAGCAAGACCAAGCCCTGATGCCTATCCAGATCAACACGGCCGTGAAGGGCAAGGAGTACCCGCCCTTTCCGGTCACCGTCGAGCGGGGCAAGATCAAGGAGTTCGCCCGCGCCATCGGCGACCTCTCGCCCTTCTACCTGGACGACGAGGTTGCCAAGGCGGGGCCGTGGGGGGACATCATCGCGCCGCCCACCTTCCCCATCACCTTCCGCGATGAGCGGTCCGACACGGGAGCGCTCCTGCGTGATCTCGGCGTGGAGATCGGCAGGCTGCTCCACGGCGAGCAGGAGTTCGAGCACTTCAAGCCCATCCGGCCCGGCCGGACCTATCTCTGCCGCGGGCGCATCACGGACATCTACGAGAAGGCGGGCAAGTCGGGCTCCATGGCCTTCGTCGTGCGCGATACCACCGTCACCGACTCCGACAACGACATCGTCGCCGTCATGCGCCAGATCACGGTGGTGCGGCTCTAACATGAAATACGCCAAGGTCTACGCGGAGGACGTGCAGGTCGGAAGCGAGATGCCGCCGCTGGTCAAGCCGCCCATCCAGCAGATCCAGCTGACGCGCTACGCGGGCGCATCGGGCGACTTCAACCCCATCCACCAGGACGCCGCGTTCGCGAAGGCGGCCGGCATGGGCGACGTCTTCGCCCACGGCATGCTGTCCATGGGCTTCGTCGCCCAGTCGGTGACCGACTGGCTTGGAGTGGGCGGCGTGAGGAAGATCGGCGTGCGCTTCGCCGCGATCGTGCGCCTGGGCGACGTCGTCACCTGCCGCGGCAAGGTCGTCGCCAAGAGCCCGCCCAAGGACGGCGACGGCCCCTACCTCGTCGACCTCGAGCTCTGGGCCGAGAACCAGAAGGGCGAGAAGGTCATCACCGGCAAGGCAACCGCCGTGCTTCCCTCGCGCGGCTAGCCGCCCGAACGTTCATCCGACAATCGGGTTCCCAAAACCCGGTTTCAACGGGAGGCCGAAAACCGGCTCAACTCGTAGGATCGAGGCGAGCAACGAGATCCTCCGGCACCACGAATTGATCGAGCTTCGGAGCCTCACCGTCGTCCGTAATGACATTGAAGAAGTGCACGAAGTCCATGCGGGTTTCGCCTGGCAGCAAGCGCTCGCCATTGGCTATCTGGGGAGGGTCACAGGGCGTTCCGCCGTGAAAATCGATCCCTTCGGTAACGTATTGGTTGTCGCCAGGCGCGCGCCGCGCTCTTTGGCGAACGTAATCGTATAGACCCAATGCAACGTCGATTCGTCCTTTTTGAACACGCCATTCGGTGGAATAAGAACACTGCACAGCAATGCTTGTAAGGGTTACGGCCACATCTCTGCAGAAGCAGGTCAGCGGCTGCTTGAAAGTGAACACCCATCGAAGGGGAGCAGTTAATTCGGGATGTTCGATTGCGAAAAACCGAGCTTTCCATTGTAACCACAGCACAATTGGTTTCCCGTCAAAGCGCATATCCAACGCATCGACTGGTGCTAGGCGCTTAAGGGAGTCGTCCACAGCGGTAAAGTCGAATTTCCAGTTCTTCTCAAATGTGATTCTGCGTACATAGACATCCTCTTCGATTCTCACTCCTATCTGAGGGTCCCCGCGTCGCAACACGGAAATCATACCAATGTTCTTCCGTTTGGCCTTGCTCAAAGCATCTGCCGTAAAGCCCGAGTTACTACAAATCACCGCAGCGTTCGCCTTCAGATCGTAACGCTTCGAGTCCAGTGCGTCCACGAACTCTCGTCCAACCCGGCCGGTGGATTTCGGGTCGAAGTCTTTGCATTCAATGACGACCAGCCATGACGCACCACCAACCGTCCCCCGAATACAGACGTCCATGTCGAGTCGACCATCGGGGCCTTTGATCCACTGCCCTTCCTCGACTTTCGCACCTGGATCGAACGCACGGGCGATCTTTGCAACTAGCAACTGATACGCGCGGCCGCGATTGGCAGATATCCGACGCCGGCGCTTCTTCCGCCGCGGCTCTTTCACGTGTGCCTCGCCATTCGGCTGCTTTCGAGTCTGGCTAGACAGTATGACTACCGAGAGGAGAGGCTGACCTCCGGCTCAACGCGGGTTAGCCTTGGAAGGCCAGAGCCGCCACGTGCTCGTGGCACAATTACGAGCTTGGAGGTCAGCCATGGCACAGTCTAGCAAAACTCTCTACGTTGGTCTCGACGTCCACAAGGAGT
>Ga0326597_10013390_pt1 | contig 10785 bp, 7 predicted proteins | sample RVTome_12_FD_203789 | JGI IMG/M metagenome (GOLD analysis project Ga0326597, IMG submission 203789) | Soil microbial communities from uranium-contaminated site in the Upper Colorado River Basin, Wyoming, United States - RVT100D185 | ecosystem: Environmental > Terrestrial > Soil > Contaminated >... | reverse complement strand
GGCTTCGGTCTCCACGATCAGCCCCGCGGTGGTGGCCCCACCAACCGTGGAGACGAGCCGACACCCGAGCAACGCGCGGGCAAGCTCGAGCGGAGGACGGGCGCAGAACGCCCGGACGGAGCTCCGTCCGGGCGTCCCTCCGACCGCGTCAGTCCCGGTCCGGCCCGCCGGATCCACGCGAAGCGACCCCGGCGCGGCGCTCGTAGTCCAGCTCCCACGCCTCGAGGACCTGCTCACCCCGCCGCGCCGACACGGTGTTCTTGATGCGGTCCGGGTCGTCGCGAAGGACGGTGAATACGTCCGCGCCGAACTGCTCCACCAGCGTCTCAGCGGTCCTCTGGCCGACGCCCTTGTAGCGATGCGTCATGTACCGCACGATCGCGTCCGGGTCGGTCGGAAGGCCGAGCGCCTTCAGGTCGAGCCCGCCGCCCCCCGGAGCGCCCGACGCACCCGAAGACACCGGATCCGTGTTCGCGGCAGGCGCGGAGACGGTCGCGGCAGGCGCTTCACGGTCGGCGGACGGGCTCGGGGGGCGCTCGTGGGATGCCGCCTGTCGTTCCGACGCGGCCTCCGCCCTGGGCGCGCTCTTCTGCCCGGTCGCCGCCTTCTCCTTCGGCGGAGCGACGACGGTCTGGCCCTCGAAGAGGGGAATCGTCTCGTCCGCTCCGGACCGGCGCCGGGTCGAGCCGCGACGCGGTCCGAGCTTGGCCGAGCGATTGTCCTGGGGTGCCTTCACCTCGATGACGGCTGGTCCCGAGTCGAACGGCTCCCGCTCGTCCGTCGTCTTGTCAGCCTGGTCCGCGTCGCTGCTCCGCGTGTCCTTCTCGGCGGGCTTGGCCGGCTCCCCGGTTCGACCAGCTCCGTCATCCGAACGCTCGACCGAAGACGTCGCGCTCACTTTTTCGTCGGTGCTCCCTTCCGGCAACGCGATCTCGGAAGAGCCATTCTCCGTTCTCGTGATCACGATCGCTCCGCGATCGACCGCCTCCGACAGGAACTTGCTGAACTTGCTGAATCCGAGAATCCCTTCGTCGAAATCCGGGTGGGTCTCGAGGATCTTGCGCTTGACGTCGGAGTCGCGGACGGATTCCCGACCGTCCCGGCTCAGGCGCTCGAGCGTTCCCGTGAGGATCGCGATCGCTTCACGGACGGCATCCTCGTTGGCGGGCGTCCCTTCCCCGCTCGCGGACGCGGAAGCGACTTCCGGCTCCGGCTCGGGTGCCTCCTGCTGAGGCTCGGCATCGCCGGTTCCGCGCTCGTCGTCCCGGTCCCGCCGGTCCCGGCGCCCACCGCGCGGCTTCCGGTCTCTCCGGCCGCGGCCTCCTTCGGAGTCGGATCCGCCGTTGCGGCTCCGGCCTTTCGCCGGCTCGATCTCGTACTGGCCGTTGTCGAGCTTCCTGAGCTTGACCAGGCCGCGAGAGGACGCTTCGGTCAGGAACTTGCTGAACTTGCTGAAGCCGAGTGCGCCCTCGTCGAAGTTCGGATCGATCTCCTGCATGACCTGCTTGAGGCGATCCGAGCGCATGACGTCGTCCCGCTGCACCATCTTCGCGAGCGCATCCTTCACCAGCACCCAGGGATCGCTCGCACCCCGGTTGAGGTCGGTCGTCTTCGTCAGGCCGGTGAGGCTGGTGTACGAGTAGTACTCGTCGCAGTTCTGGACCAGGATGTCCGAGCTCGACTCCTGGATCCCGACCCCGATCACGTACTTCCCGTACTCCTTGAGCTTCAACACGAGGCTCGAGAAGTCCGAATCCCCGGTGAGGAGAATGTACGTCCCGATCTCCGGCCGGATGAAGACGAGCTCGATCGCGTCGATCGCCATGCGGATGTCGGTCGCGTTCTTCTTGTTGCTACCGTACGCCGGGGCGAAGATGAGATCGACCGAGGCTTCGGAAAGCGGCACGATGTACTGCGGATAGCGGCGCCAATCGGCATAGGCGCGCTGCACGCTCACCTTGCCCTTGATCACGTCGGAGTCCAGGAGGTTCTTCAGCTCCTTGGACAGGTCGCTGCGCATGCCCATCGTGACATTGTCGAAGTCGATGAGAAGCGCGGCGTGGGGCGAGGACGCCCCGGAGATCGTGGCTCCCCCTTGATGGGGGGCCCTCATGTACGGAGTGCTCATAAAATCTGTTTTCGTCTCGTGGACAACGGTTCTTGCCGCGAGACCTCCCCACCCGAGCCACGTCTCGTGAGATCACGGTCCGGGTCGGGGAAGCCCTTCGGGCGCACCCATCATGGGCGCGGCGGCCCCAGGTTCAGGACGACTGTCGCTCCGCTTTGACTCTTCGCGACAGATCGACCCGACGCAGCTTACCCGTATCAGTACGGGGAAGCTCGTCCCAGAATTGCACGAAGTCCGGGACTTTGGCGTCCGCGAGTGTTTCGCGGCACCACTCCAGGATCTCGGGTTCCGAGACGATCGCACCCTCGATGGGTACGATGCAGGCACAAATCGCTTCGCCGAGCAAGGAATCCGCGATCCCGAGGACCGCGACTTCCCGTACCGCGGGGTGGGACTCGATTCGAGCCTCGACCTCCCGCGGGTACACGTTGAAGCCAGAGCGAATGATAACGTCCTTGCTGCGCCCCACCAAATGGAGGTATCCCTCGTCGTCGAGGATGCCGAGATCTCCGCTCATCAGATACCCGTCGGCATCGTACACGGTGGCCGTCTCCCTCGGCTGACGATGATACCCGCGCATCAGCCCCGGTCCCTTGATGCGGATCTCGCCGACGCTCTCGACCGGAAGCTCGTCCCCGGCCGGACCCAGAATGCGGACATCCGTGCCGGGAAGCGGCTTCCCGACCGTGAAGCGCCGTTTCTCCCCGGCGTCGGCCGGAACCGTCATGGAGACGGTCGATGCCGTCTCCGTGAGAGAATAGGCCGTGAGCACGGTCATCCCGAACGCTTCCTCGAGCGCCGCGACCAGCTCGTCTCCCACGGGAGCGCCCGCCACCAGCGCCACCCGGAGCGAAGATAGATCCCGCGGGTCCGTCCGCTGCGCCTCGAGCTCGGCGACGAACAAGGTCGGGATGCCGTAGTGCACGGTGGCCCGGAAGGTTTGCGCGTCATCCAGCGTGGATGCGGGAGACGCGTCCTCCTGCAGGATGATCGACGCGCCGGACACCAGGGTCGACAGCAGTCCCGGTCCGAGTCCGAAGACGTGGAAGAGGGCCGAGATACCGATGACGCGGTCCGCACTCCGGAGGGCGAGGCCCGCGGCGGTGCCCGCGGCCGCCGCGATCAGGTTCTCGTGGCTGAGCTCCACGCCCTTGGGCTTGCCCATCGTCCCGGAGGTATAGACGAGCGCGAAGGTGTCGGAAGCCGAGCCCTCCGAGGCGTCTTCCGTCCGGTAGTCCCTTCCCGCGCCCGAGGAGAGAAGGTCCTCGTACTGGAAGATCCTGTCGTCGTACCAGAGGTCCTCGTCGCCGACCGTGACGACGTATTGCAGCTCGGGCAGCTGGGGCATGAGATCCTCGAAGATCTCGAGGTAATCCAGCCCGAACGCCCGCTCGATCGTGACCGCGCAGGAAGCCCCCGACTGCCGCAGCATATACTGCAGGTCCACGGTCGAGGCGCGCGGATTCAGCGGCACGACCACGGCGCCGAGCTTGGCGGCCGCGAACATCGCGACAACGAACTCCGGACGGGGCGGGAGGATCAAGGCGATGCGGTCGCCCCGTTGGACTCCGAGGTTCGCCATGGCCGCCGCGAGCGATTCGGCATCCGATTCCACCTGGCCGACGGTGTAGGTCCGATCGCCGAAACGGAGGTAGATGCAACCCGAGTCGGTGGTCGCTCTCCGAGCGAGCAGGGACGCGAGGGTCGAACCGCGGGTGCGCTCAGTGAGCGCCATGGCACCTCCGGCCGTCGTTCGTGGGAAAAGGAGCGGAAAGATAGGCCCGGCCGCTCGCCCTCGCCAATGTCTGAAGATGGGCCCAGGGCCTCAGACGATACGGCCGTCCAGCACTTCGCGTACGGTTTCGGGCGGGACCTCCCTGCTCCATCCGCCTGCGGAATCGGTCTCCCCGAGGCGGCGCAGGAGGACGTACCGAGCACGGCCGGCGCGCGCCTTCTTGTCCGTGGCGAAATACGACACGACGCGTTCGGGATCCAGCGCAGGCAGCATCGGCAGCCCGAGGCCTTCCATTCCCCGCTCGAGGCGCTCGCGCGTGCCGGGGGCGGTCACGCCCAGACGTTCGCCCAGCTCCGCCTCGAGCAGCATGCCCGCGGCCACCGCCGTCCCATGCCCCACGCGGTAGTCGGATGCAGCCTCGAGCGCATGACCGAGCGTGTGTCCGAAGTTGAGCACCTGGCGGTAGCCACCCTCCCGCTCGTCCGCTTCCACGACACGTGCTTTCAGCTCGACGGAGCGGGCGACCGCTCGGAGGGCGACGTCGTTCCGCGCATCGAGAAGTCCGGGGAGGTCGGCCTCGAGCGCCTCGAAGTACGCGGCGTCGAGCGCGGCTCCGTGCTTGAACGCCTCGACGAGCCCCTGCGCGCGCTCCTCCCGGGAGAGCGTGGCGAGCACGGCCGGGTCCACCAGCACGAGGTTCGGCGGGTGGAAGGCGCCCACGAGGTTCTTGCCCTGCGGCACGTCCACGCCCGTCTTGCCGCCCACCGAAGCATCGATCATGGCCAGATAGCTGGTCGGGACCTGGACGACGGGCACACCTCGCATGAAGGTCGCGGCGAGGAAGCCGCCGAGATCCGTCGTCACGCCGCCGCCCACCGCCACCACCGCGGAGTCCCTTCCATGGCCAGCCTCGAGTATCTCATCCGTGAGCCACGCCCAGGTAGCTCGCGTTTTCGAGGCCTCACCCTCCGGGAAGACGAAAAGGTCCGCTTCCATCCCGGCCTCGGCGCACCGGTCCCGGACCGCCTGGCCGTGCAGCACCGCCACCCTGCTGTCCGACACGACCGCGTATCGGAAGGCCGGAGCATGCGCCCTGAGCAGCGCGGGCATCCGGTCGATCGCGCCCGTCTCGACCACCACGTCGTACCCACCCGTCGAAGTCCCAACCCGCACGACGCGGCCCGAAGCGATCTCCGCCATCAGCCGTCCCCGATGCCCGGCTCGAGCCGAAGCCCGTTCACGTCCCCGATGGTGAGCATGAGACCGGGCCTCCCGCCCGGCGCCACCGTCTCGAGCGCGGCAGGAGGACCGAGGCGTTGCAGAACCGGCTCGAAAGCGCGGCGGAACTCGTCCCGGGAGGCTTCATCGTCCCAGAGCGACACCCAGACCAGCACCTCGGGGCCCACTTCGTTCGGCAGGATCAAAGCGAAGCGATCGCCGCCCCATCCTTCCGCCAGAGACCGTGCCGCGGCACCGAGATGCGCTTCCACGAGCACCTCCACCTCAAGCCGGCCCAGCACGTCGGAGTGGACAACGCGCCCCCCCGTGACCTCCAGGGTGACGGCGAGGGGAGTGTCTTCGAGGTCGCCCGCCATGACCTGTTCCGTGGAGGTCGGCAGATACGGCCCAAACGGCGCAACCCTTCCCTCCATCTCCCAGAGCTCCTGCACGAACCCCGCGCCATGGACGTACGGGAAAAGCAACGACCGTTTGATGATGTCGGGAGCGCCCGCCAGAGCGGGGAACTGGGCACTCATGTCGTCGAGGGCGGGAAGAAGCTGTTCGGCGAGTCCCGGCACCTCCGCGAGGTCGACCGCCTCGCCCGTCATCCGCTCCATCATGAACTCGAGCATGACCAGCGTCGCGTGGCCCTCGATGGCCGCGTGGGCGGCCGCAGCGCGGTCGTTGCCTCGATCACGCGAGGTGATCGCCTCCAGGTCGACCGTCTGATCCTGGACCGCATGCACGAGCTCATGCAGCAACAGACCTTCCAACGCGTCCCTCGGTTGGTCGTCCATGACGAACAACGCGGTGGAATCCGGCTCGTAGAAGCCCGCGACCTGTTCGGTGTAGAGGTCGAGAAGTAGTGAGCGGAGATCCAACCCTTCGTCCACGAGACCCAGCAGGGCATAGGCGCGGACGGTCGCGTCGGCGTCCTCCACGGGAAACTGCTCGTCGAGCTTCATGGTCAGGTAGCCTTCGAGCTCCTGCCGGGTCCGCCTCTCCACCCGCACGGGCGCGACCAGGTCGAGGCCGGCACGGTCCGCGAGGCCGGGAAGGATCTCCGCCGCCATTCGACGCAGCTCGCGATCGCTGGAGATCACGAGGTCGGAGGCCGGCTCCTGAGCTCCGCCGCCGCACGCCGCCAGGGCCGTGACCACCACGCAGGCGGCCCAGGTGAGACGGGCGGTTCGCACGGCGCGACCGACCCACGCCCGGGCGACGCCTCGTGGGGCCCGACCGCCTCGCTCGCCCCAGCCGCTTCGCACGTCGGAAGCTGGCGTCATCCTCACTCCTCCCTGTCCCTCGTAGGTCCGCGAATCGGCATGCTTTCGCGTGAGCTTCGCCCCACCCCGGAGCACGGTCAAGGATTCGGCCGTTGCGAAACACCGCTAGCTTCCCTTGGGTATCAGCGCCTGGCACCGCATTTGCACGCTGCCGGGGACGTACTTGACAGCGATCGACACAAGGAGCACGGCAACACGATGGTACGAGCACGGCCAAGACCCGGTGACTCGGAGCGCACGCCCACGGATTGGGTGCGCGACCTCTGGCGCCCCCGCTCCGCCGCGATGGCTCTGGCCTTCATCGCCGCGCTGCTCCTGGGCGGCGCGTGGGGCAGCTGGCGGAACCTCTGCGCCGGGGACTCGTGCCCGTCCATCGCCCAGATCCAGACCTTCGAGCACGAGCAGACCACCAAGCTGTTCGCGCACGACGGCCGCGCTCTCGGGGAGTTGGGCTTCGAGCGCCGCACCCCCATCTCCATCCACTCCCTTCCGGAGTACGTGCCCCAGGCCGTCGTCTCCATCGAAGACCGCCGCTTCTACGATCACGGAGGGTTCGATCCATGGGGCATCGCCCGGGCCGCGTACGGCGTCCTCACGTTCAGGAACCTCGGAGGGGGCAGCACCCTCACGCAGCAGCTCGCCCGCAACATGTTCGACGAAATCGGGTTCGAGCGGGCGTACATCCGGAAGCTCCGAGAGGTGCAGGTGGCCCTCGACCTCGAGCGAGCCTACTCGAAGGACCAGATCCTCGAGGCCTACCTCAACGAGGTCTACATGGGGCGGGGCTACGGATTCCAGAACGCCGCCCGCAACTACCTCGGCAAGAACCTGGCCGACGTCAACGTGGCGGAGGCCGCGTTCCTCGCGGGCATCCTGCCTGCGCCCGCACGCTACAATCCGTTCCGTTATCCGGAGAGGGCCAAGGCCCGCCGAGACGTCGTGCTCACCCGGATGGCCGACCAGGGATTCCTCACCGAAGACGAGGCCGAACGGTGGAAGGAGTGGCCGCTACCCGAGGAAGAGCCCACGGGCTCCGCCGCGACAGCGGCTCCGTATTTCGAGGAATGGGTTCGGCAGATCCTGGATTCGCGCTTCGGCGACGCGATCTACCGGAACGGATTCAGGGTGTACACCACGCTCGACGTGAACATGCAGCGAGCCGCGCGCGCCGCGATGGACGAGGGCTGGGCTGAAATCGAGGCCGATTCCGTCAACTTCCGTCATCCGCTGTTCACGGAAACGGACACGGTCGAGTCGTTCCCTGGATCCACGCCGTATCTGCAGGGCTCGTTCATCGCGCTGGACCCGGAGACCGGCCACGTCCGGGCGCTCATCGGCGGTCGTGACTACGAGCAGTCCCGCTTCGACCGGGCCCGGCAGGCCCGCCGCCAGGCCGGGTCGGCCTTCAAGCCCTTCGTGTACGCTGCGGCGATCGGCAGCGGCATCCCCGCCTCGCACATCATCGTGGACGCGCCGGTGGTCTACCCCCAGATCAATGGTGAAGACTGGCGGCCCTCGAACTTCACGAACGAGTTCGCGGGACCCATGACGATCCGGGAGGGGCTCTACACCTCCACGAACATGATCGCCATCAAGCTGGGCTGGGAGGAGGTGGGCATCGAGACGGTAGCCCAGACAGCCCGGCGCATGGGCATCCAGACGGAGGTCGGGAGGCTGCCGTCCACCACCATCGGGGCATCGTCGGTCATCCCGCTCCAACTGACCGAAGCCTACGCCTCGTTCCCCAACCTGGGCACGAAGGTCCGGCCCTTCCCGATCCTGCGGGTCGAGGATCAGAACGGAAACGTCATCTGGGAGCCGCAGCCGGAGCGGACCGTGGTGCTCGACAGTCTCTCCTCGCGCATCATGGTCTCCATGCTCGAGGACGTCGTCGTCCGAGGCACGGCGAACAACGCAGTGCGGGTGAGAGCGGGGCTCCCACGCGAGATACCCGCCGCAGGGAAGACAGGGACCACCAACGACGGCACGGATGTCTGGTTCGTGGGTTTCACGCCCAACCTGGTCGCGTCGGTTTGGTTCGGAATGGACACGCCGGCCCCGATCTTCCACCGTCAGGGCAGGACGAGGCAGGCGACCGGTGGCGGCTTGGCCGCCCCGGTGTGGGGCTCGTTCATGCGGCGCGTGTACCAGGGCGTGGAAACCGATGCCGACGCCGGCGAGGAAGGTTTCGATCCGCTGTTGTCCATCCCCGACCCGTGGCCCATGCCGGCGGGTCTCAACGCAGTGCTGGTCGACCGGGAGACCGGACAGCTCGCGTCCCGTTGGTGCCCCGAGGCTGATCAGTATCTGGAATACTACGTCCCCGGGACCGAGCCGACCGAGTTCTGTGACCGCTCAGACCGCCGTTTCAGGATTCCGAGAATCCCCGGACGCTGACGCCGCGGGCCAGGAAGCGCCCGGCGAGGCTCACTCGTCCCGACTGGTCTCCAGCACGAGCGGGAGCTGACCGGGCGGCGGTCCGTCGCCGATGACGACGCTCTCGCGGAGCGCGTCTCGACCGAGCCGGAGGCCCGACTCGTCTCGTGCGTGTACGCGGCCGATCAGGTCTCCGGCGTGGACGGTCATCTCCGGCCGCGCGAGAACCTCGAACCCGACCCCGGGATCGATCGTGTCGTCCACCCGGACGCGACCGCCTCCGAGCGTGACCACGGCCTCCCCCAGCACACGGGGTCGCACACGGTGCACGGTCCCGGCCCGATCCGCCGTCACGTCCACCACCCTGGGCGCGGTGTGGAGCGCCGAGGGGTCCTCCAGAACGGCGGGGTCGCCCTCCTGCTCCACCACCAACCGCTCGAAACGCTCCATGGCACGGCCGGAGTCGAGTGCCTCTCCCGCCTTGCGCCGCGACGCGTCCCGATCGCCCTCCGGAGCTGCGGCCGACATCATCTCGACAGCCAGCTCCAGGGCCAGGGCGCGCAGATCCTCCGGTCCTTCGCCCTGAAGGCACCGGATCGCCTCCGCCGTCTCGAGCCCGTTGCCCACCGCCACGCCGAGCGGTCGGTCCATGGCAGTGAGGACCGACACGGTCCGGAGCCCCCGCTCCGTGCCGATGCGGACCATCGTCCGCGCGAGCGCACGGGCCTGCTCCAGGTCCGGTAGGAAGGCCCCCTCGCCGACCTTCACGTCCAGAACGAGGCCGTCGAGACCCTCCGCTAGCTTCTTGCTCATGATGCTTGCGGCGATGAGTGGAATGGAAGCTACCGTGCCGGTCACGTCACGCAGCGCGTAGAGGCGACGATCCAGCGGAGCGATCTCCTCGGTCTGGCCCGTCATGGCGCATCCCACCTCGGCCAGGACCTCGCCAAAACGGGCGAGATCGAGATCCACCCGGAACCCGGGGATGGCTTCGAGCTTGTCGAGCGTCCCGGTCGTGTGACCCAGCCCCCGCCCGGACATCATCGGGACGCACAAGCCGAGCTCGGCCGCGAGCGGGGCCAGCACCAGCGAAACCTTGTCTCCAACCCCGCCAGTGGAATGCTTGTCCACGCAGGAACGGCCGAGGTGGCTGAAGTCCAGGGTGGACCCGGACCCGACCATGATGTCCACGAGGACACCGGTCTCGGCCGGGGACAGGCCCTGGAAGAGGACGGCCATGAGGAGGGCGGACATCTGATAGTCCGGCACCCGCCCTTCCAGGTAGCCCAGCATGAAGGCACGAAGATCCTCCGGGTCGAGCGAACGGCCGTCCCTCTTTCGCTCGATCATCCGTGCCGCGATCACGGAACCTCCTGGGTCCTACGGAGTTACCTGCCCAACCTCCCGCGCGCACCCTTGAGCGCCTCGTCCACCTTCCCGCGGACGTCGTCGGCCAGGTCCTCCCAGCGATCTCCCGCGGTATCCTTCAACTCGCCCGCGGTACGCTGGATGCGCCGCCGCGTGCGGCGGCCCGGCTGCGGCGCCGTGAGGAGGGCGAGGCTCGCGCCGATCACGGCACCAAGAAGAAGGCCAGACATGAAGCTCACACGTGTCTCGTTCTCGTAATCCATCGGTTCTCCCATTCAGTATGGACTGCTCGTAGCCCGTAACGATGCCGATCCACGCCGGCGCGTCATGTGTCGCGGCCCACTGGTTGTATATTAGCGTCGACGTCCATGCACGACGAGACAGGGAGAACCCACTTGGGTGCGAAAAGCTCTGGCGCCAGGGAGATCGCGGTGCCGATCACGGTATTCACCGCGCTTCGGCGCGAGTTGGAGAAGGAGGTCGGCACGCTCCCTGCCGTCAGGTCCCTGCATCATGCGGGATACGAGGCGGGCACGGAGGCTGCCGCGGGGTTCGTTTCGGGCGACGAGGAGCGCGTCGCGGAGCTGACCACTTCCGATTTCTGGAATCGCCTGGAGCGCTTCTTCAGCCGTAAGGGCTGGGGGTCGATGCGGCACGAGGCCCCTCATGAC
>Ga0326597_10013389_pt1 | contig 10785 bp, 8 predicted proteins | sample RVTome_12_FD_203789 | JGI IMG/M metagenome (GOLD analysis project Ga0326597, IMG submission 203789) | Soil microbial communities from uranium-contaminated site in the Upper Colorado River Basin, Wyoming, United States - RVT100D185 | ecosystem: Environmental > Terrestrial > Soil > Contaminated >... | reverse complement strand
CGAGACAATCGACCATCCGGCCCTCGCCCACGAAATCGAAGACGAGTGCTCGATCTGCCACATGCCGATGGCGCGAACGCTCGCCCGGGCGGCCGGCCGGGCCGGCGAGATATTCTCGCACCTGCCGATCGGGCGCGACCGGTCGGAGGAAAGCCGCCTTGCCGCCGATGGCGTGTCGTGCACGATCTGCCATCAGATAGGTACCGAGCGCCTCGGGACGCGCGAGAGCTTCACGGGGGGGTTCGTCGTGAACGGCGTCGGGGCGGCGGAGCCGCCCGCCATGTTCGGGCCGTTCGAGATCGACGCCGGTCGGACGGCGGTGATGCGCTCGGCGACCGGCATGAGGCCGGCGGAGTCTTCGCATATCCGCCAATCCGAGCTGTGCGCGACCTGCCATACGCTGTTCACGCAGGCGCGCGACGCGCAAGGGCGGGTGATCGCGACGCTGCCTGAACAGGTGCCGTATCTGGAGTGGCGGCACAGCGCGTTCCGCGAGGAACAGAGCTGTCAGGCCTGCCACATGCGCGCGGTCGATCGGCCGATGCCCATCTCGTCGGTGCTCGGCCAGCCGCGGGAAGGGCTCGGCCGGCACACGTTTCTCGGTGGAAACGTGTTCATGTTGCGGATGCTCAATCGCTTCCGCCGCGAGCTGGGCGTCGACGCGCTGCCCGTGGAGCTCGACGCGGCCGCGGAAGCCACGGCTCGACAGCTTCGGTCCGACACCGCGACGCTCTCGATCGCGAGCGCGCCGCTCGCGGCCGGACGCCTGACCGTCGAGGCCGCGATCTCGAACCGGGCGGGCCACAAGCTGCCAACCGGCTATCCGGCGCGCCGTGCATGGCTGCATCTGACGGTACGGGACGCCGCCGGCGGTGTCGCGTTCGAGTCGGGCGCGGTCCTGCCGAGCGGCGCCATCCAGGGGAACGACAACGATGCCGACGCCGCGCGATACGAGCCGCATTACCGCGAGATCAACAGCGCCGAGCAGGTGCAGATCTACGAATCGGTGATGTCCGACGCGAACGGTGCCGTGACGACCGGCCTCTTGCGCGGGACCGCGTACCTGAAGGACAACCGGTTGCTGCCGCGCGGCTTCGACAAGGCGACCGCCGAACCCGACATCGCGGTCCGTGGTCCGGCGGCCGACGACGACGATTTCGTGGCGGGAGGCGATCGGATCACGTACGTGGTCGACGTGGCCGGCCGCTCGGGCCCGTTCCAGATCGACCTGGAGCTCCGGTTCCAGACGATCGCGTTTCGCTGGGCCGAGAACCTCCGCCCCTACCAGGCCGACGAAACGCGGCGGTTCACTTCGTTCTACGAGGAGATGTCCGACGCGTCGTCCATCGTGCTGGCCAGCGCCACGGCTCGGGTGCGCGAGAGTGCTCCCTGATGGATATTCCTTCCGAATGCGCCACGCGCGCGCCTGCCGGCGCCGGCACCGGCCCGCGCCGGGCGGTCATCGTCGTTGCCGCGCCGGGCCCGCGTGAAGGCGCCCGCCGGCCGGTCGGGTCGTGAGATGACGTCCGCCGGCCAGGTGGTGGCCCTCACGATCGAGAAACCGGCCGCCGGCGGGCGGATGATCGCGCGTGTCGAGGGCCGCGTCGTGCTGGTGGCGGGCGCCATTCCCGGGGAGCGGGTCACGGCCCGCATCGAGCGCGTCGGCAAAGGGCTCGCCTACGCCCAGACGCTCTCGATCGAGGAAGCCTCGCCGGACCGCCAAGAGCCCTACACCGATCCCCTCTGCGGCGGCTGCGTCTATGCGCACATCGCGTACCCGCGCCAGCTCGACATCAAAGCGCGCGTCATCGCCGACGCGCTCGCGCGCATCGGCCGCCTGACGCTGGCGTCGGCGGTCGGCGTCGCACCATCGCCGGCCGAAGGGTATCGCATGCGGTCGCGGCTGCACGTCCGCGGGGGGCGCGTCGGGTTCTTCCGCGAAGGCACGCACGACCTCTGCGATGCGCGCGCCACGCGGCAGCTGCTGCCGGCCACGAGCGACGTGCTCGAGCGGCTGGCGACGCTGCTCCCGACGATGGGCCCGGATGCGATTCGGGAAATCGAGGTCTCCGAGAACGTCGAGGCGTCGCAGCGGGCCCTGCATCTGGGTGCCGTCGCGCAGGTCGACCTGGACCGGCTGGCGCCGCTGGCGCAGGCGGAGGGCGTCAGCGGCCTCAGCCTCGGTCAGCCGACCGGCGGAGTGACGACGCTCTTCGGCGACCCGCACGTGACCGACCGCCTGTCGATCGGCGGCCACCTCGTCGTGCTCCGGCGGCACGTGCTCGGATTCTTTCAGGGCAATCGATTCCTGCTGCGCGATCTGGTCGCCCATGTCATCGAAGAGATCGACGAAGGCAGCCAGGTCGTCGATCTCTACGCGGGCGCTGGCGTCTTCGCGGTGAGCGCCGCCGTCGCCCGCGACGCGCGCGTGATCGCGGTCGAAGGTGACCGTGTCGCGGCGGCCGATCTGGCCGCGAACACGAGAACGGCGGGCGCCGCCGTCGAACCGGTGCATCAGTCGGTGGAGACGTTCGTCCACCGATCGCGCGCGGCCCCCGACGTGCTGATTGTCGATCCTCCACGAACCGGGATGTCGCGCGAGGCGATGGACGGGGCGATCGGGCTTCGCCCGCGAAAAGTCGTGTACGTGTCGTGCGACGTGGCGACGTTGGCGAGGGACGCGAGGCGTCTGCTGGACGCCGGCTACACGGTGCGGCGCGTGGACGCCTTCGATCTGTTCCCGAACACGCCGCACGTCGAGATGGTGATGAGCTTCACGTTTTCTGGTTCTGGGCCGCCGCCGCGATGAAGCCCTCGAAGAGCGGGCGGAACTCGCCGGTCCGCCAGAAGTTCTCCGGGTGCCACTGCACGCCGAGGCAGAATCGGGCCGTGGAGTCCTCGATGGCCTCGATGACACCGTCGGGCGCGGTGGCGGAGACCCGGAAGCCGGACGCCACCTGCTTCACCGCCTGGTGATGGCGGCTGTTGGTCTCACACGCGTCGGTGTCGCTGAGCCGCTCCCGCATCAGCCGCGACAGCAGCGTGTCGCGGTCGAGCCACACTTCGTGCGCCAGGGAGTACGGCTCGTGCGGCGGCACCGTGAGGCGATGCTCGATCGCGCCGGGAACCTGCGAGGGAATGTCCTGGACGAGCGTGCCGCCGGCCGCCACGTTGAGCAGCTGGATCCCGCGGCAGATGGCGAAGACGGGAAGGTCGCGGCGCCGGGCGTCCGCGAGGAGCGCGATCTCGAACTCGTCGCGCTGCGGGTCGACGTCAACGACGCTGGGATGCGGCTGCTCGCCGTACCGGGAGGGCGCCACGTCCTCGCCGCCGGTCAGCAGGAGCGCGTCGATGCCGCCGCCGACGTCGGCGACCTTCATCGACGGATCGAGCAGACGCACCTCGCCCCCCACGTGGAGCACCGCCTGGCGATAGTCCTCGATCTTGCGGCAGACCGTTATCCCAATAATTGGCATGAATACCGGTGTGGTCGTTGGCGTCCGTGGTGATGGCGACTCCCGCGGCCATCGTGCTACATCCGGGCCGGAACTTCAATCCCCATCAAATCGAGCGTGTGGGTGAGCTGGGATCGGAAGTACGCGACCCCCGCCGCCCGCCACCGCTTGCGGTCGGGCCGTTCTTCGTTGAGGATCGGGTAGCGATGGTAGAACGCGTTGAAGAGCTGCGCGAGGCCGAAAGCGTACTTCGCCAGCACGGAGAATTCGAGCGACCGCACGACCTGCTCGACCACCTCGTCGAGCCGGGACGCCTCCAGCACGACCGCCCAGAGATCGTGGGCGGCGTCGGCGCCGTCTCCGGCCAGCTCGTCGGCCGGAACGCGGTCGAGGCCGGCGACGATGTCCCGCTCACTCAGCCCCTCGCGCTCCTTCAGCTTCTGGAAGATGTTGTTCGCGCGAACGACCGCGTACTGTAGGTACGGGCCGGTCTCGCCTTCGAAGCTGAGCGCCTCCTCGATGTCGAAGACGATCAGCTTGCCGCGCGAGAACTTCAGCATGAAATAGCGGATGGCCGCGACCGCGATCTGGGAAGCCGTCCGCCGGCACTCCTCGGACGACGATTCCGGATTGCGCTTGGCCACCTCGGCCGCCGCCTTGTCGGTGAGCAGGTCCAGCAGATCGTCGATCTTGACGCCGAGCCCTTTTCGCCCCGAGACCTCGACGAACGGCTTCTTCGCCGCATCGCCGTCGGCCGCCGGGTAGCCCAGCTCGCGGGCGGTCGAATGGGACAGGCCGACCATCTCATACGAGAAGTGAATCGAGTTCTCCGCCTCGCGCGCGTGCCCGAGCGTCCGCAGCGCCTGGCTGAGCAGCGCCTGCAGATACATCTGCCGCGAATCGATCACGTTGTAGATCCGGCGCGCCTGGCCGAACGGCGGCGCGCCGGTTTCGCCTGCGGCCGAGGTCGTCGCCCAGAGCGTGTGTCCGTTCGCCTGCTCGATGAACCGCCGGTACCGGAAGTCGCGGCCGAGCAGCCCGAACTTCCAGAACTGGTTCGCGATGTCCTTGCCGACGTAGGTGACGACGCCGTTGGAGCGCACGATGACCTTCTCGCGGCCTTCGTCCTTGGCCGGCTCGATCGCCTCGCCGGGCTCGGCGGCCTCGCCGGCCTCCATCGACTCGACAGGTTCGATCGATTCGCCCGGCTCCATCGATTCGGCGGGCTCGAGCGACTCGCCGGCTGCCCCCTGTCCCTCCTCGATTCGCATGACCCAGCAGCCCTTCAGGCGGCCGGTCGTCTGCAGGAACACCGCGCCGCGGGCCCTCAGGATGTCGAAGGCATGCGCCCAGAACTGCAGACGCAGGATGTCGCCCTCGTAGGTGAGCAGGTCGTAGGCGATGTTCAGCCGGGCCATGGTCTTCAGGTGCGCCCGCACGATCCGGTCGACGATGAGGGCGCCGAGCTCGGCGGTGGCGTTCCCGCCGCGCTCCAGATCGTGCAGGGCCGCGGCGCGGATTTCGAGCCGCTTCTTGTCCCCCTCGTACCATTCGGTCACGCGGGAGTAGAGATCCCAGCAGTGGTAGTCGAATCGCGTCGTGTCCGCGGTCCTTCGCGCGTCGTCCAGGGTCTGACGTTCGAGCTCGCGGAAGCCGACAATGACATCAGCGACCTGGACGCCGGTGTCGTCGATGTAGTTCTGCACCTCGACCGGCGTGTCACGGAAGCGCAAGACGCGCACTAGCGTGTCGCCGAGCGCCGCGTTGCGCAGGTGACCGACGTGGGCGGCCTTGTTGGGGTTGATTGCCGTATGCTCGACGACCGTCTTCTCGGTTCCCGCCTCTGGCGGCGGGACGTCCCCGCGGACCCGCGGCAGCAGGAAGGCCGGCCGGTCGAGGTACAAGTTCAGGTAGCCGTTCGGGGCGGCCACGATTCGGGCGATGCCCGGAATGTCGCCGGCCGCCGCGGCGATCTCCTGCGCGATGGCGCGGGGCGGCTTCCGGAGCGCTCGCGCGAGCTGGAACGCGACCGTCACGGCCAGGTCCCCGAGCGCGCGGTTCGGCGGCACCTCGACCGCGAACGGCGGGATGTCGGTCATGCCGAACGCCCGGCGGCAGGCGTCGGCGACGGCCTCGTGGACGAGGCGCTGAACGGTCAGGATCATGAGCGGTCGTGGGTCCGGGGGATGCGCCCGTCCGCCATGCGGCAGCGGTGGCCTGCGCCGCCTGGCCGGACAGACCTCGGGAGCGTCGGTAAACTCGTGATACGATTACAGTTCGTAACCGTGCTTCGTCCCAAGATCATCGTAGTCGGCCGACGTGTTCACATTGGCCAGGAGCCGGTTGCGATCGCCGAAGGCGTCGAGCTCCGAACCGGTCACCGCCCGAACCCGCACCTCGTCCAGAAGGCCGACCATCTTCAGCCGTCCGTCGGCCAGACAGCGGGCGACGGCGGCGCCGCAGGCGCGCGTATACGCGGCGCAGAGCGGATGATATCCGCGGTCGGTGCGCGGCACGACGGCGTCCGCTTCGCTCGTGAGCGCCACCAGGTGCCTGAGAAGCCCGGCGGTCACGTAGGGCATATCGCAGGCGAGGAGCACGAGCACGTCGTCGCGAGCGGCGGCGAGCGCCGCGTCCAGGCCGCCAAGCGGCCCGCAATCCCGCACGCGGTCGGGCACGACGCGCACTGGCGCCTGCGGCGGCGCGGGGCCGCCCACGACGAGGATGTCGTCGGTGAGCTGCGTGAGCGCCGCAAGCTGACGCTCGAGGATCGAACGACCGCCGATGACGAGCGCTCCCTTGTCCCGTCCATCGAAGCGGCGCGCCCGGCCGCCGACGAGAATGGCCGCACTCGGCATCTTGGCCTGATCTTACCCTTAGCGGCCGGTCCGGACGTTCCCGACGGGCCGTCGGCCTGAGCCATGCGAGAAGCCGGCATCGGTCGGGTGCTCGTCGCCAGCCTGCATCAGGGCATCGCGGATATTCTGCCGACGCGGCTGGGATTCTACGAAAACTGGCTGAACGCCGAGGGGCTGCGCGAAGGCACGATCGGCCTCGCGCCACTCTATGCCGTCCTCAGTTTCCTGCGCCAGGAAGGGGACGCGTATCAGATCATCACGACGCGCGCTGGCGAATACGCGGCCGAATGGACGGTGCAGTCGATGTCGTCCGCGAGGCGGGCGATGATCAAGGCGGCGCCGCGCTGGCTGCGCGGCCGACTGACGCTGCGGCTGGCGCGCCAGCTGGTCCGCAGCAGCTATCAGGGAAGCCGCGCGATCGCGAAAGTCCGCCGCGGCACCGCGCAAATTGATGTGCGCGCATCGATTTTCTGCACCGTGCGCGAGGCGGTCGACCATCCGCTGTGCTGCTTCTACGCGGCCGCCTTCACCCGTCTCCTCGTCTTGTTCAACCTTCCCACCCGCGCCGAGGTGGTGGCGTGCCGAGGCACGGGCGAGCCGTCGTGCGTGGTCAGGATTGCGCTGGCGACTCCCGTCGCCAGAAACGCCGAGGTGGAAGCGGCGTGAAGCGGACGATCATCATCGCCGCCCTGTCGGCCTGGGCTGTCGCGGCGCCGCCGCGCGCCGGGGCGCAGACGGCCGCGCGCATCCTGGTCATGCCGTTCGAGAACGTCACGCGCGACAGCCGCATCTTCTGGCTCGGCGAGGCGTCGGCCGTCCTGCTGGCCGACGATTTGAACGCGCTCGGGTCCAGCGCCATCACGCGCGAGGAGCGCCGGGAGGCTTTCGGCCGGCTGCAGGTGCCGCCCGTGGCGGCCCTGACCGATGCGACCGTCATCCGCATCGGCCAGATCGTCGGCGCGTCGCAGGTCGTGGTCGGCTCCCTCCAGCTCGACGGGGACACGCTCATTGTCCACGCCCGGAGCATTGCGCTCGAAGCCGGCCGGATCCAGACCAATGTCACCGAACGCGGGCCGGTCCCGGAGCTGTTCGCCACCTTCGAGCGGATCGCGCGCCGCATCGCGCCGCCGTCGGTTCGGACATCGGAAGAGGTGGAGCGCGAGCACCCGCCCGTCGTGGCCTTCGAGAACTACGTCAAGGGCCTGCTCGCGGAGACTCCGGCCACCGCGATTGGCTATCTCACCGCGGCGCTGGGCGCGCATCCGCCGTTCGCGCGCGCCCGGCTCGCGCTTTGGGACGTGTATTCCGAGCAGGGCGACCACGAGCGCGCGCTCGCGGCCGTCCAGGCCGTCCAGACCGATTCGCGGTTTGCCAGGCGGGCCAGCTTCCTCGCCGGTCTCTCGCAGCTTCAGCTGCGGCGATACGACGATGCGTTCGCCACCTACCAGGCGTTGGCGGAGCAGAGCCCGACGGCCAGGGTGTTCAACAATCTGGGCGTCGTGCAACTGCGCCGCGGCGGCACGCCGCAGAGCGGGCAGCCCGCCTATTACTTCACGAAGGCGGTCGAAGCCGACGGGACCGAGTCGGACTACTTCTTCAATCTCGGCTACGCGTACTGGCTCGAACACGACATGCCGGCCGCCATCTACTGGCTGCGTGAAGGGCTGCGCCGGAATCCGGCCGACGGCGACGCGCACTTCATCCTCGGGGCGGCCCTGGCGGCCGCCGGGTACGCCGTCGAGGCCACGCGCGAGAAGGAGCTGGCGCGTCGGCTCTCGTCGAGTTACGAAGACTGGGAGAAGCGGCCGGAGGCGGACATCGTGGCGCCCGCGCTCGAGCGGGTGAAAGGGGACGTCGAGCTGCCGCGCGGCCCCGCTGTCGGAGAGCCGCTGGCCACCGCCGGCCAGCGCGACCAGGAGGAGCTGGCCCGCTTCCACCTCGAGCGTGGACGCCGGCTCTATGAGCAGGAGAGCGACCGCGACGCGCTCGCGGAGCTCGGTCGGGCGCTGTTTCTCTCCCCGTACCAGGCCGAGGCGCATCTGCTCGTCGGCCGGATTCATCTGAGGGGCCGGCGCGTTCAGGAGGCCATCGACGCGCTCAAGATCTCTCTGTGGAGCGCGGAATCGGCCGAGGCGCACGCCGTCCTCGGGGAGGCCTACCTCGATCTGAAGGACCTCGCCGCCGCGCGCGCCAGCGTGGAGCGTGCGCTCGTGCTCGATCCGTCATCGGAGGTCGCCAAGCGCGTGCTCGAGCGGGCGAAGTAGGAAGTAGCTCGGGCATGGTACAATTATATTGTCGTGGCCTACGCAACCGACGACGGCTTTCACGAAATCCAGCTGAACGGGAAGCAGCTGGTCTTCCTGTTCATGGCGGCGACCGTTGTCTCGGTGGTGATCTTTCTGTGCGGGGTGCTGGTGGGGCGCGGGGTCCGCGCCGAGCGCGCCGCCCTGACCGACGGCAGCGCGCTGGGGGCGGCAGCGGCGGCGGACATCGCGCCCGACGACGCGGCCTCCTCTCCGGTCGATGCTCCCGCCGCAAGCGCCGATCCGACCAATGCCGCCGCGCCGCCGACGACCACCGACGATCTCAGCTACTTCAACCGGCTGGAACGCCAGACCGCGCCACCCGAGGAGCTGAAGCCCTCCCCGGAGGAGGCGCCGGAAGCGCCGGCTGCGGCGCCGGAACCCGTGGCCGCCCAGCCGGCGCGCCAGGGCTATGCCGTGCAGCTCGCGGCGCTCAACTCGCGCACCGAAGCGGATGCGATGGCAAAGCGGCTCGCCTCCAAGGGGTACGCCGCATACGTGGTCACGCCCGCCAATGGCACACCGGCCGTGTTCCGGGTGCGAGTCGGCACCTTCAACACACGGCGCGAGGCGGAAACGATCGCCTCGAAGCTCGAGAAGGAAGAGCAGTTCAAGCCGTGGGTCACCCGCTGATCCTCTGAGTTGGTCCCGCGTTCCCTCGATTTCGCGCTGGCGGCGGCCTCGGGGGTTCTCCTCGCCCTCAGCTTTCCGACCCTCGGCCATCCGGCGCTCGGCTGGATTGCGCTTGCGCCCCTTCTGGTCGCCCTGCACGGGCGCACGCCTGGCCGCGCCTTCGGCCTGGGTCTGACCACGGGAGTCGTGTACTTCGGCGGCACGTTGTACTGGATCACCCTCGTGCTGGTTCTCTACGGCGACGTCCAGCCGACGGTGGCGCTCCTCATCAACGGCGCGCTCGTGGCGTATCTCGCCTTGTTTCCCGCGCTCTTCGCCGTGGCGACGCGCCGCCTGGTGATGGCTCTCGGCCCCCGAGCGCTGATGGCGGCGCCGCCCGTCTGGGTCGCGACGGAGCTGGGCCGCACGCATCTGTTCGGCGGCTTTCCGTGGGTGCTGCTGGGGTACAGCCAGGTGAGCGTCCTGCCGATCGCGCAGCTGGCGAGCCTGTTCGGGGTGTACGGCGTGTCGGCGCTGGTCGCGATGGTGAGCGCGGCGGCGGCGACGTGGGCCGTGGCTCCGAGCCGGAGCATTCGCTGGCACGCGGTGTGGCCGACGGTTCTGGCGCTGGCGCTGGTCGCCGTCTGGGGCGGCCGGCGCGCCGCGAACGCCGAGTGGACGCGCGCCGGCGAGCCGGTGCGCGTCGGGCTCGTCCAGGGCAATGTCGATCAGTCCGAGAAATGGGATCCGCGGCGCGCGTCCGCCATCTTCGAGAGGTATCTGGCCATGACGCGGCAGGCGATGGGCGAAGGAGCCGGCGTCGTGGTCTGGCCGGAATCGGCCACGCCGTTCACGTTCGAGGAGGATCGCGCGGCCGCCGACCGGGTGCGGGCGCTGGCGCGCGAGGCGCAGGTACCGATTCTCCTCGGGAGCGAGGAAGTCGAGCGAGGCGCGCCGACGAAGTACTACAACTCGGCGTTTCTCGTGGGTGCCGACGGGTCGACCGCCGCCGTGTACCGAAAGATGCACCTCGTGCCATTCGGCGAGTACGTTCCGCTGAGGCGGCTGCTGTTCTTCGCGGCTCCGCTCGTGGAGGCGCTCGGGGACTTCACGCCCGGCGGCTCGGCGGTCCTGCTGCCGATCGACGGCCATCCGGCAAGCACCGCCATCTGCTACGAGATCGTCTATCCGGCCCTCGTGCGCCGATTCGTGCGGGACGGGAGCGAGCTGCTCACGACGATCACCAACGACGCGTGGTTCGGGAAGACGTCGGCGCCCTATCAGCATTTCGCGCAGGCGTCGATGCGCGCGATCGAGAACGGCCGCTATCTCGTGCGGGCGGCCAACACCGGCATCAGCGGCATCGTCGACCCGTACGGCCGCGTCGTCGCCGAGAGCGAGATCTTCCAGCCGGCCGTGATCCTCGGTGAGGCGCGCTTCCTCCGGACGTCGACGCTCTACACCCGGACCGGCGACCTCTTTGCCTACGCGTCGGTGGCCGCGGCGCTCGCGCTGCTCTCTGCGACGCGACGGCGTGTAAAATAGGGCCATATGGCA
>Ga0326597_10013388_pt1 | contig 10786 bp, 11 predicted proteins | sample RVTome_12_FD_203789 | JGI IMG/M metagenome (GOLD analysis project Ga0326597, IMG submission 203789) | Soil microbial communities from uranium-contaminated site in the Upper Colorado River Basin, Wyoming, United States - RVT100D185 | ecosystem: Environmental > Terrestrial > Soil > Contaminated >... | reverse complement strand
CGTGCGGACCCCGCTGATCGGCTGCTCGGCATCGCCCCCAGAGAAATCGACCGTGATCTGCTCGTACTGAGCCGCGTTGGCCACACCCTGCGGGGACGATCCGGTATGGAAGTTCGTCAATGCGAGCCCGTTTGCCGTCTGTTGCAGGTCGGTACGACGACTGCCGTGCACCGTCACGCCGGCGCCGGTGGGCACGACCCCCTTGCTGCCGCCGATATCCGCGGAACTGCCCCCCTCCATGATGACGGCAGGCAGCAGCCCGGCCAGGAAGATCGGTGTCCGGTTGACGGGCAGCACGTCGGTGTCCTCGGTCGACAGCACGCTCGACCGCCCCGCGTTCTGCAGGTCCACGACCGGCGATTCGCCGGTGACCGTGATGGTTTCTTCGAGCGCACCAACGGACAGCTCGGCGTTCACACCAGCGGTAAACCCTGCGCTCAGCACGATGCCCTCGCGCAAGAACGTTCTGAACCCGGGCAGCACGAACCTGACGCTGTAGACGCCGGGGCGCAGGCCCTCAATGCGGTACCGCCCCGACCCGTCGGTGACGACCGCGCGGATCTGCTCGATCAGCGCCGGGCTGGCGGCCTCCACGGTCACGCCGGGGAGAACGGCGCCTGACGTATCTGTGACCGCTCCCGCGATCGCCGTCCCCTGGGCGAAGGCTGCCACGGGCAGCAGAACAACGACGCCGACTATCAGCGCCAAATACGATCGAGCCACATCTTTTAGCTTCGGCATTCTCTTAATTCCTCCCAAATCCATCGTCCTAATCCGTTGCCCCGCCGGCCTGGGCTTCTCGTCAATCCACGCGCCATCTCAAGTACCGCAATCGCCGCGCCAAACCAGCCGATCGACGGGCCCGGCTATTCTAGACGACTAAACGCTCTTAGAGCGCTCGGTCGCAAGTATTAAAATCCAAATATTTGGATTCATTGAGGCCTCCTGATGAATGCTGTAGAGGCGCTCGGTGGTCCCATCTCAAGGGGCTCATGCTCGCTCAGGCCCGAAACCTCGGGAACAATCTGAGTGCGTTCTCGGACTCGATCGCGCGCAGCTCATCGGCAGTGAACACCCCGGTCTGCTGGGACAGCCCGTCGGCGTGATCGGAGATTGGTGTGGCCCGCCCGCCTGAATTCGAAGCCGGATAGTCGGTTCCGAAGACGATCTGCGAGGCTGGCACGAGCTTGCGGAGCGCGCCCAGCGCCACCGAGTTGGTTTGCTGAGCGACTTCGTAGAAGAAACGCCGCAGTTGATCCAGCCGCCCTTGACCGTCGCTGCGCGAGGTATCGCTCGGGTCCAGGGTCACCAGGCCGTCGGCGCCGATGGGGAGCTTCCGACCGACGATGCGCGCCGCCAGGAATGGCATGGTCCCGCCGGCGTGCGCGAAGACCCAGCGAATCTCCGGATAGCGCGCCGCCGTGCCGCTCACCAGCAGGCTCATGATGGCGCGGGTCGTACCTGTGGCGTACTCAATGGTCGACCCGCTCTCGACACCCGGCACCAGATCGGTACAGCAGGGCGAGTCCTGGGGATGGGTGAACACGACCGCTCTCCGCCGGTTCAGTTCCTCATAGAGCGGGGCGAATATCGGATCCCCGCTCAAGATCCTGTCGTACGGGGTTCGCATGCTGATACCGTCGGTTTTCAGCACATCGTAGGCGTACTCCACCTCCCGAAGGCTGCCGTCGATATCCATGAGCGGCAACGTGGCAAACATCCCAAAACGGCCAGGGTGGTCCGCGCCGAGTTTCGCGCTGAACTCGTTGACCTCCCGCGCCATTTTCCGGATGGCGGCCAGATCGGTACCGTGCCAGATGCCCGGCGACGCCAGCGACAGCAGGCTCGTCCGGACGCCGCCCTGGTCCATGTCTTCGAGGTGCTGCGAGAGGGTCCAGGAATTCGTCAGCCTCAAACCGCCCTGTGCCTTCAGGAACGCTTCCCAGGTGGGGGGCCTGAAGTGACAATGGAAATCGACGCGGTGCGGCGTTTCCTGCCGCGCGGTCAAACCATGCGAAAACAGCAGTTCGGCTGCCGCGACGCTTACGAGCCCCGCCGCAAACTCACGCCGTGAGGGACGGTATGTCGTCATGTGAGCCTCCTGAGTAGCGGACTCATCAAACCAGCGCCGGCTTCTACTCCGTGTACCTGGATGGCGCCGCAAGCAGCGCCTCATTCCAGGCGACCGAGGGGTCGCAAATGAAATTGACCTGATTCCGCGCGAGCGGCGCGTCCGTCTTTTCGTAGTGCCAGGTAAAGACCCACGGTTCTTTCAGAAAGAGCTTGTCCTCGACCGTGTACGTGATGTCCATTCGCGTCGGACTGAGCCTCGTCCACCGCTCAGTGACCTTCTTCGCGGCTGAACTGGCCATATGGAGATGGTCTGCGAGGCCATCTGGATTGAACGTGAAATTCGTGGTTTCGATCACGAGGTCGTCGCCCTCGTACCACCCGATCGAGTGTCCATGGAAGAACTGCCCGTGGGGGCCTGGGTGTTTCCGCCCATCCATCCAGACCGTGCGCCTCACGCCTTCGGTAAACGCATCGTTCGGAGACTCGATATGGAGTTCGCCGGCACCCAACTGAAAGACGGTCCCAACATACTTGTCCTGGATCGCCGGCAAGGTGTTCGGGATGCACTGATGTTTCTCCGACATCTGTTCATCCCGGAATTCCATCCAGGCCAAGCCGCGTTTATTCAGGAAATCCTTGAGGCCACGTGGGGCACCCCCCTTGGCTTCCCAGGGTTGGGAACAGCGGAACATGGAGTCGCCGGACGGATCCTTAATCGCTGAGCACGCCTCGAGCGCGTTAAATCCATGGCCCAGCGTGTACTCGCCATCGGGGATTTGCCAGAACCCACTGAAATCCGGCACCTCCGTGATCTCGAGCGTCGTTGACTCCGGACGCTGGGCTCCGAGGTCAATGCCAGCAGCGAGCGCCGCGACCGCGACGGCGGCAAGGCCTCTGGCCAGTTTTCGTGTCATGTGAGTTGCGCGCGAATGTTTGGAACCCATCACTGCTTTTCCCCTGCTATTTCCCTTGTTAGGCTGATGACGAATCACGATCGCGGCGCTGCTACAACGGTAGTAGCCGCAGTGCGTTGTCGCGATAGATCGTGGTGAGCTCGTCGGGAGTGAACGCGCCGCAGTCGATCATCCCCTCGACGTCCACGTCGATCGTGCTCCACGGATAGTCGGTGCCGAAAAGAATCTGCGACATGCCGACCACCACCTTGAGCGCCGGCATCGCCGCGGCATTTGCCGCCTGCGCCGTGTCGTAGAAGAAGTTGTTCCGGAGGTAGTAGAGCCGATCGCCGGGTACCGGCGTGCCATTCAGCTTCGGCGCCACTGGCTCGCCGACGACCCGTTGGACCATGTACGGCAGCGTGCCGCCGGCGTGCGACATGATCCAGCGGATATTGGGGTACTTCTTCGGTGCGCCGCTGGAGAGCAGGCTCCAGATCGCCACCGTCGTGTCGTTGCCGTACCAGACCGCGGCCGCCGACACCCCCGGCACCAGTTCGTGTGCCCAGTCGGCCTCGTTCGGGTGCGTGTATACGACCGCTCGCCGCCGGTCGAGCTCCGCGAGGACCGGCTCGAGCGTCTTGTCGCCCAGGTACGTAATGCCGACGCTCGTTCCCATACAGAAAGCGGGAGCCTTGAGCGTGTTGAGGGCGTAGTCGATCTCCTCGAGACAGCCGTCGATGTCGGACTGCGGCAGCACCGCGAACAGGCGGAAACGTCCTTTGGAATCAGCCACGACCCTCGCGCCGTACTCGTTCTCCTCGCGTGCGAGCCGGCGCTGGGTGTCGCCGGTGTAGATGCTGGCCCCCTTCGTGTTCAGCTCCGCCATCCTCGTGTAGTAGGTCGCCGACGACGTATACGCGAGGTCGATGCCGTACTTGTCCATGCCTTCGATGGCGATCGCCGGTGTCCAGGGACTGCGGGTCAGCGGTTCTACGTCGTATTGACGAACGCGGATTCCATAGGAGTCCAGGTACTTGGTCAGCCCCGGCGACTGATAGTGATGGTGGAAGTCGACGCGCCGCGGCGTGCCCGCTGGGGCCTGTGCCCGTGGCGCACTCTCGCGCGCCAAGACGCCCGCGGCCGTCAGCGCCGCAACGCTGGTCAGAAACTGCCGGCGATCGCTCGGGGCGCCGAGCGTGAGTCCAGACGCCGTCGATCGTTCAGCCATACTGCCACCTCCAAGTAACGGGTAGAACGTGAGTGTCGCCGCGGCTCGCCTTTGCGCCCGGCCGATCCCGCAGACCGCTGCGCTACGACCTGTCGACGAGATCAGGTCTGAACGTCACGCCGAGGCCGGGGCCCTGCGGGAGCGTCATGTAGCCATCCGGCTCCAGCACCGGAGCGGTCTCGAACACCGACCACCCGGCGAACAGATCGCCAATCGGCGGTTCATGGATGAATTCCAGGATCGGGGCGTTTGGCATGGACGCCGCGAGGTGCATGCCGCAGATGCTGACCAGGCGCCTCTCCTGGGGCGCCCCGTGCGGCGAGACCTGCTTGTTGAACGCCGCAGCCAATGTGCCGACCGTGCGTGACATGTGCGGCCCCAGGCGGATGATCTCGGGCATCAGGACATCGAAACATCCCTGCTCGAGCAGCCATCGGAACTCATGGACCCCCCAGTTTGCTTCGCCGCCGGCCATGGGAATTTCAACGAGACGGTTGAGCTCTCCCAGCTGGTCGTACGCGTAGCGAGGCAGCGGTTCTTCCAGCCAATACACGTTGAGGCGCTGATATTCCCGCGCCGTGTCGGCCGCGCGCTTGAAGTTCCAGAGCGTTGGATCGTCGCCGCTCGCGTCGGCGTCGCCAGGCGCCTTGTTGCCATCGGTGAGAATGTGAAAATCGTCACCCACGGCTTTCCGGACTTCTTCCACGAGGCGAACGTCATCACGCAGCGTCGTGAAACCCGAGCGCAGCTTGATGGCGCGCCAGCCTTCGGCCTTGATGCGCGCGGCTTTCTCTGCCCGGTCTTCGGGTGTTCCGATGCCCCACATGGCGGCATAGGGCAGAATGCGGTCTCTCGCCCCCCCCCACAGTTTGTAGAGCGGCTGATCGGTGGCTTTGCCCAGCAGATCCCAGAGCGCGATCTCCACAGGGGCGCCCCAATCGCGCTGAGGCGCGTACAGCACGGCGGCGTGTCGATTGATGTCGAACGGATCCTGGCCGACGAGCAGGTCCTTCACCCTCGGAAGGACGCCGGGATCAATGCCAGGCCCGATGCCCACCAACCCCTGATCCGTGTGCACTTCCGTCACGGTGAAGCCGCCGATGGCGATCCGCAGCCCGCCGGCGAGGCCGGCGCCGACACGTCGCGGAACCGTGCCGACATCCTCGATGAGACGGATCTTGATCAGGCGAACATCGGTGATCTTGAACGGGGCTGCACCCGCGGTCTTTGGGACCAGTAGGGGTAGCGCGGCCAGCGCTGGCAGGGTCTTGCAGAAGTCTCGTCGCAGCATCGCCTTCTCCCACTCACCGGACCCACGGGCCATGAGAGCACCCCTGGACTCTGGGCGTGGACCGTCCGGAGCGGGCGAATCGTACCGTAATTCTCCCAGCGCGTGCAAGGCGTAGTATCGCGCCCGTCGGCCGTGATAGTCTGGGGCTGCTCATACTGGCGAGCGTTGGCGTCGATTGCTCAGACAATTTCGGGGGAGGTACGGAAGCCATGCGCACTTTGTTGTCGGCGGCACTTGTTGGCGGTCTGCTGGTTCTTGGCGGGGCGGTACACGTTCTCGCACACCATTCCTTTCCAGCCGAATTCGACATCAACAGGCCAATTGAGTTAGCGGGAGCCGTCACGAAGGTCGAATGGATCAACCCCCACGCCTGGATCTATGTTGACGTCAAGAAGGGGGATGGCTCGGTCGAGAACTGGGCCATCGAGACCGGGACGCCGAACACGCTGCTTCGTCGCGGCCTGAGGAAGACGGATCTGCCGGTTGGCACCGAAATCAAGGTGTCCGGTTATCAGGCTCGGGATCGCACACCCAAGGCCAACGGCGTCAACGTGACGCTCCCGGACGGACGGAACCTGTTTCTCAGTGGCGAACCGCCGAAGTAAGTGAAACCGACCGCGAACAAGGGTGCAACTAGAGCCAGGATTTTATGGAGACAACCATGAGACTTCGGATTCGCATTGCTGTCGTCGTTCTTGCCGCAGGCTGCTTTTTGTCGTCGACCTCCGTTCAGGCACACCATTCGATCGCAAACTTCTGGGATGCCAACACGGACATTACCGTCACCGGCACGGTGAAGGAGGTCAAGTTGGTGAACCCGCATTCCGAACTCACGCTTGAAGTGATGGAAGAGGGGAAACCGGTGAAGTGGCTTGCATTCGGCCTCGGCATCACCGACCTTCGACGGCGGGGGATTACGAACGAGATGTTGATGGGGCAGCAGTTGACGCTCGTGGGAAACCCCCCGAAGAAGTCGGGCGGGAAGGGCATCTTCATGCAGCAGATCGTGTTCGCTGATGGCAAGACGATCAACATCCGCGAGAACCGCGACCCGCGCGACTGAGCGTTGTAACTAACCTGGCCGCCGTCCCTCGGCAGCGCGGCCCTCGTGCCGCGCTGCGTTCTTGTCAATGACGTAGGCCGCCGCTCCAATCAGGGCGAGCACGACACACACCGTGGCACCCACCATCAGCGCTAAAGGCATTCTGTACCCCTGGGGGAAAGCGCTCGGAGCCGCATTCGATCAATAGGCGTTGCCAAGAAAAGGCAGCATCCCGCCACAGAACACGACTCCAACCCACAAGAAGATCGTGGATGCCGCCACGACTTTGGCGGTAAACGGCGCGTCTTCGCCCGATCCCACGGCCCAAGTCTCGTCGAGCGACGTCAGGTAAATGAGATTGATCCCGAGGAGGACCAGGAAGAGTATCTTCCACTGGAATGGGGCATTCGTCGTGTACTGCTCGGGCACTCCGATGAAAAACATCATGCCTGTGACGAGATTGACGCCGAATCCCAACATCCCCCAGGGTAAGGTTCGATGCAAATTCGCAAACGCCAGGGATTTCATCATACCGAGCAACCGTAGATTCAGCAGGAGTACAACGCCGAAGGAAAGACTCAAGCCGAGGAAATGAGCGACCTCGAACGCCGGCCAGACCCAGTCGGTGTCGACCACGAACAACCGCACCGACGCAGCGTTCAGCCACGCCGTGTCGACCAGTGGCTCGTAGGTCGTGACCGTTTCCTCGAGAGATACGACCTCTGGATGTCGGATCACACCGCCGATGTTGGCCGCCTGTGCCATGAGGGCGAACGACACCACTGCAAGGACGAGGACGCTGACTACAGTCCCGCGTGGCAGACGGGAGAATCGACGAAACTGCCACAAGGCGAGCCACGCGACCGCGCCCGTGAGTGCCATCGCGACGAATGCTGACAGCGCCGCGTCCTCGTGGGTGTGAATCACCGCCGCTGACACGCCGGGGCGGTCCAGGATGATCTCGGCGGCACCCACGCCGGTCAGGTAGACCGGAATCGACAGCAGCGCAACGAAGAACAAGATTCCGAGGCTCACTTGCTGCTGTTTGTCGTCTTTCTGGATGAGAGAGACGAGGAACAGGCACACGCCTATACCGAAGCCGACGGTCGGCACATGGTTCAACAAGAGATGCACGTGTGCCAGGTTCATCTGTCTCTCCTGCCTGTCCCGATTGTCACGAGCTGAATAGGATGCCCGCCTCGGGCTGGGTCGGGCCAAGGTAGGCCATGAGACGGCCGGCGGTGATCGCGATGGTCCACAGCAGGATCGAGACAAGCGCCAGGGCTCGGACGCTGTTGGGGACGGGCCTCTCGTCCACAAGCGGATCCTCGAAGACCGCGGTCTTGATTCGCGTCAGGACCCAGATCGCCAGCGCGATCGACGACATCTTCACCCAGAACACGCCGCTCACGCCGACCGTCGTTGCGTCCTTGGTGAACAACAGCAGGCCGGTGACGGCGTTCAACGCGAACCCCAGCCACATGATCGAGAACAGTTTCTCCAGAGGCTTGAGCGGAATGAGGGAGGCGACGCCGAGGATCCGCAGATTCAGAACAACGCTGGCGCCAACGATCAGTCCAAGACCGATGGTGTGCAGGGTGAGCACCATCGGAAAGGCCCATATTGCAGGCGAGAGGCGGAGCCAGGTGCCAAGGCCGGTGGCCTCGACGCGCGCTAGGAGATCGATCATCAGGTACTCTTCATTCCTGTGGAGCGAGTGGCGAAAAAGAGGGTACGTGAATACTCGAGTTTGTGACAAGAGCCAAATTGTAGGTATACTTCGGGCCGGCTTTCACGCACCCACCGAACATCTCAAACAGTCGGAGCAAGTGTCACCCACGGAGCTTTTTGAGAGATCGACGCGGAGCTTTTCGAGAGATCGCATCAAGAGGAGGGTCGACGCAGATGCACACACAGTGGAGACGTTTTCTGACGCGGATGGCGCCAGTAGCGGTCGTGGTCGTCGCGACTGTCGGGTTGGTCGCCGCGATTCAGAGGCCGGTGCAGACACAGGGCGGTGCGATCCCGCGGACATCGTGGGACCAGAAACCCGACTTGAACGGCATTTGGCAGACGCTGTCGACCGCCAACTGGGATCTGGAAGCCCATGAGGGGGGGGCGTCGCCGGTCTTCGTCACCGGCGCGTGGGGCGCACGTCCTCCGGGTCTGAGCGTCGTCGAGGGCGGGACGATTCCGTACAGACCGGACGCTCTGGCGAAGCGAGAAGAGAACCGGACGAATGCCCTCCCTGGCACGCCGGGCCGAAACTTGACCGCCGACCCGGAGCTGAATTGTTTTCTTCCCGGAGTGCCGCGGGCCGCGTATCTTCCGCACCCGTTTCAGATCTTTCAGAGTCCGAATCGGATGTGGATCGTCTATCAGTACTCGTATGCCCGGCGCGAGATTTTCATGAATGGCACGAAGGAAGCGCCGATCGATTCATGGATGGGGTGGTCGAACGCACGGTGGGACGGAGATACGCTCGTCATCGACGTCACCGGCCTGAACGGTCAGTCGTGGCTCGACCGGGCGGGGAACTACGCTACTGATGCCGTGCACGTGGTTGAGCGCTACACGATGATCGACAGGGATCACATCAGGTACCAAGCAACGATCGAGGATCCGAACGTGTTCACGCGCCCCTGGACGATCAGCCTGCCACTCTATCGCCGGATCGAGGAGAACGTGCAGCTTCTCCAGTTCAGGTGCGCGGAATATGTCGAGGAATTCTTCTACGGAGAGTTCGTGTCGCCGCCGCGTGACGCAAATTGACACCTGCTGGGCTCAACCGTAGAATCACGCTGTAGTGGAGGTTCACATGCGCCATCGTCTGTTGACTTCGGCGGGTTCGTTGGTCGTCGTCATCGTAACCGTGTGGCTGGCTGGGAGCGTGGTTGCCGGTCAGGCTCCGAGCGGGACAACGACATTCACGGTGCCCGCGTCGGACTACACCCCCCCGAAGACACCGTGGGGTGACCCCGATCTGCAGGGCGTGTGGGACAACCATACCGACGTACGCATGGAACGGCCCGCCAATATGGCCGACAAGAAGACGTACACCGATGCGGAACTGGCCGAGCGCGATCCGGCGAACAGCACGAACGAGCCGTTGTGTAATCAGGACGATGAGCGGTGTGCCAAGGCCACCGTGGATCAACTCGACCGTCTCAGGGCATACAACTCATTTTGGACGCCCAGGGATTACGTGTACGACAACCGTACCTCGCTCATTGAGGATCCGCCGAACGGGAGGATGCCGCCCATGACGCCGGAGGCCCTCGCGATACAGCGGGCGCACGTCGCCTTACACCCTCCGACCGACGCGTCGGAGGCAGTCATCGAGATCAGGCATTGGGAGGACTACGACCTGGCCGAGCGATGCATCGCGGCGCAGGTGCCCACCACCACCATGGGCTACAACAGCGCGCAGTACCTGATGCAGTCACCCGGGTGGGTGATGCTTGCGCACGAGCGGTTGAACACGCGCATCATCCCGCTCGACGGGCGGTCGCATCTCGGCGGCACGATGGGTGGCTGGATGGGGGATTCGCGCGGCCACTGGGAAGGTAATACCCTGGTGGTCGAGACGACCAATTACACGAACAAGCAGAGCGGAGGGTCGGTGGGGTCATTCGCTGAGCCCGGGATCCCCTTCACCAACGTTCATGTAGTCGAGCACTTCGTACCGGTGGGTCCGAACCGGATCCATTATTACGCCACGATCTCCGACCCGACGACGTGGACCAGGCCATGGACCTTCATGCAGCCTTGGGAGAAGGATCGCGTGCTGTCCTATACCGACAACCTCGGCACCGCCGAGACGGAGCCGTACCAGATCTATGAGTACGCGTGCCACGAGGGAAACAATACGCTTGGGAACTCGATGCGAGGCACGTTGCAGGCCCGCCAGCAGGCAGCGACCGCGGCAGCGCCGGATTCGGAATTGACGAGATCCCTGCTTGGCAAGACCGAGGCGGAGGTCCGAGCGCAGTTCGGAGAACCCAAGGCCATCGGCGGCCCGCGCTGGCAGTACTCGACAGCCGATGGCATCCTTCAGTTGTTTGTCTTCTTTGAGGGCGGCGAGGTTGTTCGCGTGCGTCCCGACGATATTCCGCTCACTGAGGTGGTGCGGAACCGTTAGCCTGGGCTGTAGATCTTTCCAGTGACAAGGGACGGCGCCCGGAAGGGACCGTCCCTTATTTTTTTGTCTATGGCGTCACGCCGGCTGGAAGCGGAAGACCAAGCAGCTTCGCGGG
>Ga0326597_10013387_pt1 | contig 10786 bp, 10 predicted proteins | sample RVTome_12_FD_203789 | JGI IMG/M metagenome (GOLD analysis project Ga0326597, IMG submission 203789) | Soil microbial communities from uranium-contaminated site in the Upper Colorado River Basin, Wyoming, United States - RVT100D185 | ecosystem: Environmental > Terrestrial > Soil > Contaminated >... | reverse complement strand
GAAGGCGGTCAAGAAGGCCGACCGCTATATCGTGGACGGACGAAAAATCTGGACGTCGACCGCGCAATCCGCCGACCGCATCCTTCTGCTTGCGCGCACCAGCCCGCGCGACAGCGCCAAGCCGCTCGCCGGCTTGACGCTCTTCTATACGCGCCTCGACCGCGCGCGCATCGACGTGCGCGAGATCGCGAAGATGGGGCGCAAGGCCGTCGACTCCAACGAACTCTTCATCGACGGTCTTGAAGTGCCGGAGGCCGATCGCGTCGGCGAAGAGGGACGGGGCTTCGACTGTCTTCTGCACGGGCTGAACCCCGAGCGCATCCTCGTCGGCGCCGAAGCCGTCGGCATCGGGCAGGCGGCCCTCGAACGCGCGGTGCGCTACGCGAAGGAACGCGTCGTGTTTGGCCGCCCCATCGGGCAGAACCAGGCGATCCAGCATCCGCTGGCGCGCGCCTGGGCCGAACTCGAAGCGGCCGAGCTGATGGTGTTCAAGGCGGCCGCGCTCTACGATGCCGGCAAAGCCTGCGGCGCCGAAGCCAACGCCGCGAAATATCTGGGCGCCGAGGCGGGCTACCGGGCGTGCGAGATTGCCGTCATGACCCATGGCGGCATGGGCTATGCCAAGGAGTTCCATGTCGAACGGCTGTTCCGCGAAGTGCTGATCGCGCGCATCGCACCGGTGAGCCGCGAGATGATCCTTTCCTATATCGGCGAAAAGGTTCTGGGCCTGCCGAAATCCTATTGAGCGTCTGCGATGACCAATTTCACGCTTCATCCGCGCCTTGCCGCCGATACGATCTTCGTGAAAGACCTCGCGCTCTGCCGCGTGCTGGCGATGAACGACGCGCGCTATTCGTGGGCGGTCCTGGTACCGCGCCGAGCGGGCGCGACCGAGATTTTCGATTTGTCCGCGACCGACCGGGCGCTGCTGATCGGAGAAGCCGCCAGGGCGGCCGAGGGGCTCAAGCGCATCGCGCGCGCCGACAAGATCAACGTGGCGGCGCTCGGCAATCTGGTGCCGCAATTGCACGTCCATGTCGTCGCCAGGCGCATCGGCGACGCGGCCTGGCCGGGACCGGTTTGGGGGCAGGGAAGCGCTGTCCCCTATCGGCCGGACGTGCTCGACGGGCTCATCATGGCTTTGGCCGCCGCGCTTTAACCATTTCTGGCACGAGCATTGCCTCCAAGTCTCTGTCCGAGGGGAAACCGAGCGATGATCGCCCAAGCCGCAGAAGCCGGCCGGTCCGAAATTTTCGTGGCGCTGCGCCAGGCCGCCGCGCGCACGGGCACGGATTTCGACTATCTTCTGCGCACGGCGACCCGCGAGAGCGGGCTTAAAACGAACGCCAAATCAAACACTTCCAGCGCCACCGGCTTGTTCCAGTTCGTCGACCAGACCTGGCTCGGCCTCGTCAAACGCTACGGCGCCGCTTATGGGCTCGGCGCCTATGCCGACGCAATCGAGGAGCGCCCGGGCGGTGGATATTCGGTGCCCTCGGCCGAATTGAAGGGGGAAATTCTTGCCCTGCGGAAGGACCCGGCGGTCGCTTCCTATATGGCGGGCGAGCATGTTTGCGAGACGAAGGGGTCGCTCGAAGCCTGGCTCGGACGCGAGGTCGGCTGCGGCGAGCTCTATGCGGCGCATTTCCTGGGCGAGGCCGGAGCGCGAAAGCTGATCGCGCTCAACGCGGAAAACCCCGATCAGGCGGCGGCGGATGCGTTCGGCCGCGCCGCAAGCGCCAACCGCAACGTCTTCTATCATCGCGACGGAACGCCCAAGACGGTGGGCGAGCTGTACGCCTGGGCGAAAGGGCAGGCGGACACGCCACTCCCTGCGGTCGCGCCCGCGCCCGTCGCATCGGACGTGCCGGCCGCCAATCGGGCCTCCCTGTTCCGCGCTTCCGACTATGGCGTCGACATGCGCAGCAGCTATTCGACGCTGGCGGGGTCCGCCTTGCCGCGGCCGCCCTTCGCGATCACCGCCGATGTGGTCGCGATCCTGTCGCTGCTCGAACCAGCATCGTCCGAGGCCGCCTCCGACAAGAACGCCTAGTGTCCCGATTCTGAAATTCGTACCATTCTATATCGGTCTCGCGACGAATTTCAGAATCGGAAGGACACTAGCAACTCTATGATTCTAGTGCGGTTTTGGTTCAGAAGTTCGCCACCGAGACCGATATCGACAATGTAGCGAACTTCTGAACCACCACACTAGGACCGCGAATAATCGCGAGCCTGTCGAAGGAGGGCACGGGCCGCGGGCGCTCGCGGAACGGTCTAGCCTTGCAGGTGGCGTCGGCTATGGTGGTACAGGCAGCGTTCCGGCCAAGCGAAAGGCGCAAGCCGCATGAGCGACGGAGAAAAACCCGCGAAGACCTCGGCGCCGCGTCCGGCGGCAACGGTGATGTTGCTGCGCGATCGTGCCGAGGGGCTCGAGATCTTCATGGTGCGCCGCCATCACCAGATCGATTTCGCATCGGGTGCGCTCGTCTTTCCCGGCGGAAAAACCGCGCCCGGCGATACCGATCCCGCACTTGGCGCTCTCGCGGACGGCGCGGAGGGCTGGAGCGCCGAGCGGCTCGCGCTCGCGGCGGCCGCGATCCGCGAAGCGTTCGAGGAATCGGGCATCCTGCTCGCGCGCGAGCGCTCCGGCATGCTCCCCGGCCGCGCGCGGATGGACGCGCTCGACCATTATCGCGCTCCGCTCGACAAGGGCGAGATGGGCATCACCGCGATGCTGAGCGCCGAAAGTCTGCGGCTTGCCTGCGATCTGCTGACGCCGTTCGCGCACTGGATCACGCCGCCGATCATGCCGAAGCGCTTCGACACGCATTTCTTCCTGGCGGAAGCGCCGGCGGACCAGTTGGCCGGACATGACGGCCGCGAGTCGGTCGATTCCGTCTGGATCAGACCGACGGACGCATTGGCCGAACCCAAAAAATGGAAAGTGATCTTCCCGACGAAGATGAACCTTCTCAAGCTTTCGCAAGCGAGCACGGTGGCGGGCGCCATCGCGGAGGCACGCGCGACGCCGCCGGTGACGGTCGAGCCGTGGGTCGAGGAAAGCGAAACGGGCGCCGTGCTGCGGATACGCGCCGACGCCGGCTATGGCGACGTGGCCGAGCCGATCAAGAACCTGACGTGATCATGCCGCCGCCGTGCGTCGCCTCGTCAACGTCGCGACCTGCACTTCGAGTTCTTCGGCAAGCGCCAACGCGATACGATTTGTCGTGTCCCTGATGCTGTCGCGGACGATCACCTTGATGGCGTCGACATGGGCGTCGACGAGCGCCACCGGTATATCCATGCAGGTCTCCATATCGTCGACGAGCTTGCACAGCGAAGCCGCGATCCGCGATATCATCGGAAAGTCGAGCGTCGTGCCCTGTCCCTTGAGGTCGTGCGCGGCGCGATAGAGTTCGCCGAGCGTGCGATCGTTGGGAGCCGCCTCGAAAGCGTCGCGCCCGGTGCAGAGCCGGCCGACGTCCTGCTCGATCCAATTGCCGAACTCTTCCTTCAGCGTTTCGATCGCCTGTTCCGCTCGTTCGATGGCGGCGTGATCCAAACCGCGCAGCGTGCCTCCGACTTTCGCCTTGAGGACATTCGGCGGCATGAAAATCTCGATGGGGCGTTGCTTGGCCATGTCTCTCTCCTCAGGCGTTATCCGGCTAGGGCTTGCTTGCGCGCGGGTTCGGCGTCGCCCTCGGCGTCGCCTTCGCGGCGCTCGGGGCCATTGTATTCGACATTGCGGCGCCGCCGGCGGCAGGGGCCGAAATAGACCTTGGTCCGCACGAAGGGCCGCGGATGTTCGATGACGGAGACAAGCCGCATCAGGATGGATTTTGCGGACACGGGCTTCGCCAGGAACTCGTTGACACCGGAATCGCGCGCGGTGCGAACGCGTTCGACCTGGCTGTGTCCGGTCAGCATCACGATCGGCACGAAAGGGTTCGGGCTGTCGGGCGCGGTGCGGATGCGCTTGGTCAACTCCAAGCCGTTCGCGCCGCTCATCACCCAGTCCAGGATCATGATGTCGGGACTGCGCGCGCGGAGGTGCTCCCAGGCCTCTTCGGCGCTGGTCGCCTCCATGATCTGGGAAACGCCAAAAGCTTGCAGGACCGTGCTCACAAGCAGCCGCATATGCTGATTGTCGTCGACGACCAGGACTCTCAGCCGATCGAATCGATACCCGTTCATCCCTTGCATACCCCTTCCGCGTGGCGCTTCTGCTGCGCGGTGGCCGCATACCCGGCTCGTTGCGAAAACCTTACGGGATGCCCGTTAATGCCCGATGAAATGGGCGCCGCGCGGCCACCGGCGAACCGTCTAATAATGGAACTGTTCGGCCAGGATGCGCTCGTCCAGGCTATGGCCGGCGTCGAACAGCATGGTCATGGAGATCGAGCGGTCCTCGGCCACGTCCACGCGGGTCACGTCGCGGATTTCCGTGTTGTCGGCGACCGCGCTCACGGGGCGCTTGTCCGGCTCCAGGATTTCGAAGCGCACCCGGGCCCTGCGGGAAAGCAGCGCGCCGCGCCAACGCCGCGGCCGGAACGCGCTGATCGGCGTGAGCGCCAGCAGGGCCGCGTCGATGGGCAGGATCGGGCCATGCGCCGAAAGATTGTAGGCCGTGCTGCCCGCGGGAGTCGAAATCAGAATGCCGTCGCAGATCAGTTCGTTAATACGGACTTTACCGTCCACGACGATCGTGAGCTTCGCGGCCTGGCGCGTCTGGCGCAGGAGCGAGACCTCGTTGAAGGCGAGGGCCTCGGCATTGCCGCTCGCCGTGATCGCGTGCATGCGGAGCGGATGCACATGGGCGCGTTCCGCGGCCGCCAGACGCTCCGGCAGGTTTTCCTCGCGATAATCGTTCATGAGAAAGCCGACCGAGCCCAGATTCATGCCGTAGATCGGCTTGGCCTTGCCCAGGAAGCCATGGAGCGTCTGCAGCATGAAGCCGTCCCCGCCGAGCGCCACGATCACGTCGGCGGCGCGGGAACCCGAATCGTCGTAACGCGCCGCAAGAGCCGCGCGGGCGGCTTGGGCCTCGGGCGCATCGGACGCGACGAAGTGCAGTTTCTCCAGCATGGGCAAGTGCGTGCGGTTTCGGCTTTCACCTTATTCGGCGCGGGCGTGCGCGGCAAAGCCAAAGCGGAAACTACCCCCCGGTCGCCGACATATGGCGCGCAACCGCCGGCCGGCTGTGGCGGCGGTCGATGACGAAATCGTGGCCCTTGGGCTTGCGTGCGATGGCCGCGTCGATGGCGCGATCGAGGGCCGCATCGTCGGCGCTCGCGCGAAGCGGCGCGCGCAGATCGGCGGAGTCGTCCTGGCCGAGGCACATGAAGAGCGTACCCATGCAGGTCAGCCGCACGCGATTGCAGCTTTCGCAGAAATTGTGGCTGAGCGGCGTGATGAAGCCGAGCCGGCCCCCCGTCTCGCGAACGCGGGCATAGCGTGCGGGGCCCCCGGTGCGATAGTCGAGATCGTCGAGCGTATAGCGCTCGGCCAGCCGCGCCCGGAGCAACGACAGCGGTAGATAATTCTCGGTCCGGTCGGTCCCGACCTCGCCCATCGGCATGGTCTCGATCAGGGTCAGATCCATGCCCCGGCCGTGCGCCCATTCCATCAGGGATGGAATCTCCGCGTCGTTCACGCCGCGCAGCGCGACCGCATTGATCTTGACCGCGAGACCCGCGGCGCGCGCGGCCTCGATGCCCGCGAGGACCTTGGAGAGATCGCCCCAGCGCGTGATCTCGCGGAACTTCTCCGGATCGAGCGTATCGAGCGAGACGTTGACCCGACGCACGCCGCAATTGGCAAGTTCCGGAGCGAACTGCGCCAGCCGGCTGCCATTCGTCGTCAGCGTAAGCTCGTCGAGGGCGCTCGACGCCAAATGGCGGCCGAGCGCGCGAAAGAGCCCCATGACGTCGCGCCGGACCAGCGGCTCGCCGCCCGTCAGGCGCAGCCTGCGCACGCCCTTGCGCACGAAAGCCGAGCACAGGCGGTCGAGTTCCTCGAGGCTGAGGATTTCCTTCTTGGGCACGAAGGCCATGTCCTCCGCCATGCAGTAGACGCAGCGGAAGTCGCAGCGGTCCGTGACGGAAACGCGGAGATAGCTGATGGTGCGGCCGAACGGGTCGATCATGAACCGACTCTAGCAGCCTATGCCGCGCATTTCACACGAGCGTCCCGATTCTGACATTCGTTCCATCTCGATATCGCCACCGATACGAATGGCAGAATCGCAAGGACACTAGCAAGTCTATGATTCTAGTGTCGTTTTGGTTTCCACGTTCGCTTGGGAAGCCGATATCACCAAGGAAGCGAACGTCGGAACTACGACACTAGGAATCCGGAAAGCGGTTAGGCCGCGAGGCTCGTCCGCAGGCGTTGGAGAGCGGCCGGCTTGGTCACCGTGCCGAAGACGGCATGGACCTCGTCGCGATCGTCGTCAGTCAGGATGCGGGTGATGTTCCGCCGCTGACGCGACAATTCGTAGACCGTCTTGAAGACCGAGACGTCGATGCCGACCGCGCGGCAGGCGAGCGCCACCATGGCGGGCCTGTCCTCGTAAAGGGCGCGGCGCACCGCGTGGGGCGATATTCCGAGCAGCTTGGCGAAGCCCAACTCGAAAAGTTCCATCTGTCCCTGCTGAAGGACGCGGATCAGGAAGGACGCGCGGAGCTGGTTCGCCGCGGCGAGTTTCTCGATGAGCTTCGCCGCGCCGTGTTCCGGCGGCGGCGGCGATCCGGTCATCGCCGTCGATGTCGCGTCGTGCATGGTGCGCGAAACGGTCACGGTGGCGGCCGGGAACCGCTGGGCGATCGCCGTCTTCAGCGAGATCGACACCCAGTGATACATCTTGCTCGCGAGCGCGTGCGGCAGATCGCGCCGGCTGACCAGCGGCTCCTGGAGCGCCATCGTCGTGCGCGCGAGTTCCACCAGATGGTCGAAATCCTGCCCGCCGATGCGCGCGGACATATTGCGCAACAGCGCGACCAGCACCGCCTCGCACTCGCCGCGGGCCAGCGCGGCGCTGACGGCTTCGCCGATCTCCGGACGGCTTGCCACGATGATGTGATGCTCGGGCGTGGTCACTTCGATGAGCGCGACGAGGTCTTCCTCCGTCAGAACGGGGCTGCGCGCCAGCACGGGCCGCGCGACCTCGATCTTGTCGTCGGCCAGCATGAGAACCAGCTCGTGGGGGGCGTTGGGATCGTCGGCCAGCCTTTCCGCCAGCGCGACGCGGATCGACATCTCCACTTCGTGCGTGAGATGGCGCAGAATTTGGGTGACGAGCACACGCTCGCGCTGGGTCAGCATCTTATTCCGCTGCCCGAAAAGCCCCGCCATGCCGACGTAGAGATCTTCGTGCTTGCTGTCGCCTCCCCGGGCCGCAAGATCGGCCAGTTGAAGAAGCGCCAGGCTTTCCTCGCTCTGCAACCCCATCGCAAACCCCCTTGGCCCGCCGGACCAACCCCTTATTGCGTAGAATAAATCCGAGCCCGTTAACATCGTGTTAAGCTAATTCTTTATCGTCGTTAACGAAGTGGCCGACCGATGAAATCGTTCGAACCGCCGTTTCTGCTGGCCATCGATCAGGGGACGACCTCGACCCGCGCGATCCTGTTCGACGCGGAAGGGCGGCCCGCGTCGAGCCATGGGGTCGAACTCGGGCAGATCTATCCCCGCGGGGGCTGGGTCGAGCACGACCCAGAGGAAATCTGGCGCGCGACCGTGGAATGCTGCCGCGTGGCGGCCAAGAGCGTCGCGCCCCGGGACATCGCGGCCATCGGCATCACCAATCAGCGCGAGACGACCGTCCTATGGGACCGCGCCACGAGCCGCGCTGTCGCCAACGCCATCGTCTGGCAGGACCGGCGCACGGCCGAGCGCTGCCGCGCCTTGAGGGAGGAAGGAAGGGAGGCCGACCTGTCGGCGCGCACCGGGCTGCTGCTCGATCCCTATTTCTCGGCGACGAAGCTCGAATGGCTGCTCGCAAACGTGCCCGGCGCGCGCGCCAGGGCCGAACGCGGCGAGCTTGCTTTCGGCACGATCGATTCCTGGCTCATCTGGCGGCTCACCGGCGGGCGGGTGCACGCGACCGACGTGACCAATGCCTCGCGCACGATGCTGCTGAACCTGGCCGCATTGGAATGGGATTCCCAGATGCTGGCGTTGTTTGGCATTCCGCGCGCGATCCTGCCCGACGTCCGCGATTGCATGGCGTCGTTCGGCGAAACCGAGGTGGAGCTTTTCGGCGCGCCGATTCCCATTCGCGGCGTCGCAGGCGACCAGCAGGCGGCTGCCGTGGGGCAAGCGTGTTTCGCGCGCGGCGACGTGAAGTCGACCTACGGTACGGGGTGCTTCGCGCTGGTGAATACCGGCGGCGACATCGCGGCTTCGCAGAACCGCCTGATTTCGACGGTTGCCTATCAAGGCAAGGGGCAGTCGGCCTATGCGCTGGAAGGCAGCATCTTCATCGCGGGCGCGGTCGTGCAATGGCTGCGCGACGCGCTGGGCGTGCTGAAAACGTCGGCGGATATCGAAGCGCTGGCGCGGTCGGCCAAGGATGCGCCGGGGCTCTATTTCGTGCCGGCCTTCACCGGGCTCGGCGCGCCCTATTGGGATCCCGATGCGCGGGGCGCCATCCTGGGACTGACGCGCGACATGGGCGTCGCCGAAATCGCGCGCGCGGCGCTGGATGCGGTGTGCCTGCAAACCCGCGATCTGCTCGATGCGATGACGCGCGACATGGATGCGGCCGGGCTCGGCACGCCCAAGGTGATCAAGGTCGACGGCGGCATGGTGAAGAACGACTGGTTCTGCCAGCGGCTGGCCGATCTCACGGGCCTTCCCGTGGACCGGCCGCAGGTGACGGAAACGACGGCGCTGGGCGCGGCCTATCTCGCGGGCCTGTCCGCGGACCTCTTCCGCGGCTTCGACGAGGTCAAGGCCAAATGGGCGCTCGACCGGCATTTCGAACCCGCGATGGACGCCGGCCTGCGCGACGCGCTCTACAGGGACTGGGCGAAAGCGGTCGCGCGCGTGCGTTAAGGCCCGTTTGACAGGGGAAAGCGCGCGGACCACTCTTTTTGGACAAAGCCATTTCGGAAATCGCGAGGCCTGCCATGACCACATATGCCATGCCCCGGAGCGCGCTCGACGTCCGCGCGCCGAAGGATACGACGATCCGCCCGCTCGAAGGAAAGATCGGCCCGGAGGAATGGAAGCTGCGCGTCGAACTGGCGGCGCTTTACCGCCTCGTCGCCCTGCACGGCTGGGACGATCTGATCTTCACGCACATCTCGGTCCGCGTGCCGGGACCCGAGCATCATTTCCTGATCAATCCCTACGGCCTGCTGTTCGAGGAGATCACGGCATCGAGCCTCGTGAAGATCGACCTCGACGGCAACAAGATCGAGGATTCGCCCTATCCGGTGAATCCGGCGGGGTTCACGATTCACAGCGCGATCCACATGACGCGCGACGACGCGCAATGCGTGATCCATCTGCACACGGACGACGGCGTGGCTGTCGCGTCCCAGGCCGACGGCCTTCTGCCGATGAGCCAGCACGCGATGGTGGTTCATTCCGACCTCGCCTATCACGACTACGAGGGCGTCGCCCTCGATCTCGACGAACGCGAGCGCCTGGTGAAGGACGTGGGCGGCAAGCACGTCGTGATCCTGCGCAATCACGGCACACTGACGATGGGCAAGACCTGCGCCGACGCCTTCCTGCGCATGTTCTTCCTGGAACGTGCCTGCACGATGCAAGTCCGCGCGCTTTCGGGCGGCAAGGCGCTCCATGGCACCAATCAAGGCGTCGCCGAGAAGACCGCCGAAGTCGGCAAGGCCGGGATGGACGGCACGATCGGCGCGCTTGCCTGGCCCGCGCTGCTGCGCAAGCTCGACCGCATCGATCCCAGCTATAAGCACTGAGGGCACGCCAATGAAATTCGGCATCGGCCAATCCGTCCGCCGGACGGAAGACATCCGTTTCGTCACGGGCCAGGGCCAGTACACCGACGACATCGTGCTTGCGAACCAGGCACATGCCGCGTTCGTGCGCAGCCCGCACGGACATGCCCGCATCAAGCGGATAGACGTATCCGCCGCAAGGAACGCGCCCGGCGTCGTGGGCGTGCTGGTTCAGGACGACGTGGCGGCGATGGGCGCGCGCGTCATGCCCGACATGGCGCCGGTGAAGAGCCGCGACGGTTCGGTGCCGAGGAAGTCGCCGAAGACGCTTCTGGCGAAGGACGCGGTGCGCTTCGCGGGGGAGGCGATCGCGATGGTGGTCGCCGAGACGATGGCGCAGGCGCGCGACGCGGCGGAGCTTGTCGCGGTCGATTTCGAGCCGCTCGATGCCGCCGGCACCTTGGCCGCGGCCCCGACGGGTCCGCAAATCTGGGAAAGCGCGCCGGGCAATCTTTGCTTCGACTGGGCGGATGGCAACGAGAAGGCCTGCGACGATGCCTTCGCCAAAGCCGCGCACAAGATCGTGGTCGATGTCGTGCAGAACCGCGTCGCGCCGACGTCCATGGAAGGCCGCGCGGCCAATGCGTCCTACGATGCCGAGACAGACACGTATTTGCTCTACACGGGTACGCAGGGCTCCGGCAGCCAGCGCGACCGCGTCGCGATGATCCTCAATATCGGCAAGGAGAAGCTGCGCCTTGTCACGCCCGATGTGGGCGGCGGCTTCGGCATGAAGGGGTTCACCTTCCCCGAACAGATGCTGGTGTGCCTGGCGGCGAAGGCCTGCGGGCGGCCGGTGA
>Ga0326597_10013386_pt1 | contig 10786 bp, 9 predicted proteins | sample RVTome_12_FD_203789 | JGI IMG/M metagenome (GOLD analysis project Ga0326597, IMG submission 203789) | Soil microbial communities from uranium-contaminated site in the Upper Colorado River Basin, Wyoming, United States - RVT100D185 | ecosystem: Environmental > Terrestrial > Soil > Contaminated >... | reverse complement strand
CGTGACTCGTGACCGGTTCCTCCTTTACTGGCAGGCCTCGCACTCCGGATTGTCGATCGAGCAGAATTTCGCGTCCGTCGCCGGCGCGGTCAGCGCGCCGTCGGCCGACACCGCGTTCAATTGCCCGGTGGTGACAGTGGACTTCTCCGCGGAGGTCGCCCCGAGCGTGCGCAGGTAGTAAGTCGTCTTGAGTCCCCGTATCCACGCCAGCTTGTAGGTCTCGTCGAGCTTCTTGCCCGACGCCCCCGCCATGTAGATGTTGAGCGACTGCGACTGGTCGACCCATTTCTGCCGCCGCGCCGCGCACTCGACCAGCCACTTGGTCTCGATCTCGAAGGCCGTCGCATAGAGGCTGCGCACTTCCGGCGGAATGCGGTCGATCTTGGCGAGCGAGCCGTCGAAGTACTTGAGGTCCGCGATCATCACCTCGTCCCACAGGTTGAGCTTCTTCAGGTCGCGCACCAGGAACTCGTTCACCACGGTGAACTCGCCCGACAGGTTCGACTTCACGTACAGGTTCTGATAGGTGGGCTCGATGCACTGCGACAGCCCCGTGATGTTGGCGATCGTCGCGGTCGGCGCGATCGCAAGGCAGTTCGAGTTGCGCATCCCGACCTGCTGGACGCGCTTCTTCAGCCCGTCCCAGTCGAGGGTGGCGGACAGGTCGCATTCGACGTAGCCGCCGCGCTCCTCCGCGAGCAGCCTGAGCGTGTCGATCGGCAGGATCCCGCGGTCCCACAGCGAGCCCTTGAAGGTCGAGTACGCGCCGCGCTCCTCGGCGAGATCGGTCGAAGCGTGAAACGCGGTGTAGGCGATGGCCTCCATCGAGCGGTCGGCGAATTCCACCGCCGCCTGCGACCCGTAGGGGATGCGCAGCAGGTGCAGGCAGTCCTGGAAACCCATGATCCCGAGCCCCACCGGACGGTGCTTGAAGTTGGAGTTGCGCGCCTTGTTGACGTTGTAGAAATTGAGGTCGATGACGTTGTCGAGCATGCGCATCGCGGTGCCGATGGTGCGCTTCAGCTTCTGCATGTCCATGCGGCCCGAGGCCGGATCGAGGTGCGCGGGCATGTTGACCGAGCCCAGGTTGCAGACCGCGATCTCGTCAGCGCCGGTGTTGAGCGTGATTTCGGTGCAGAGGTTCGAGCTGTGCACCACGCCCGTGTGCTGCTGGGGGCTTCTCAGGTTGCACGGATCCTTGAACGTGATCCACGGATGCCCGGTTTCGAACAGCATCGTCAGCATCTTGCGCCACAGCTGCAGCGCGGGAATTTTCTTGTAGAGCCTCAGCTCGCCGCGCGCGCACCTGGCCTCGTACTCGAGGTAGGCCCGCTCGAAATCCCTGCCGAACCGGTCGTGAAGATCGGGCACGTCGGAGGGCGAGAACAGCGTCCATTCGCCGTTCTCCATTACGCGTTTCATGAAAAGGTCCGGCACCCAGTTGGCCGTATTCATGTCGTGGGTGCGGCGGCGGTCGTCTCCCGTGTTCTTCCGCAGCTCCAGGAATTCCTCGATGTCCAGGTGCCAGGACTCGAGGTACGAGCACACCGCGCCCTTGCGCTTGCCCCCCTGGTTCACCGCCACCGCGGTGTCGTTGACCACCTTCAGGAACGGCACCACGCCCTGCGACTTGCCATTGGTGCCCTTGATGTGCGCGCCAAGCGCGCGCACCGGCGTCCAGTCGTTGCCGATGCCGCCGGCGAATTTTTGCAGCAGCGCGTTTTCCTTGATCGCCTCGTAGATGCCGTCGAGATCGTCGGCAACGGTCGTCAGATAGCAGCTGGCAAGCTGCGAGCGCCGGGTGCCGGAATTGAACAGGGTCGGCGTCGAGCTCATGAAGTCGAAGGAGGACAGCACGTTGTAGAACTCGATGGCCCTCGCCTCGCGCTGGTCCTCGGGCTCGTTGAGCGCCAGCCCCATCGCCACGCGCATGAAGAAGATCTGCGGCAGCTCGATGCGGCGCCCCCGAACGTGCAGGAAATAGCGGTCGTAGAGGATCTGCAGGCCGAGGTAGGTGAACTTCAGGTCGCGGTTGGCGTCGAGCGCCGCGCCGAGGCATTTGAGATCGTACTGGGCGAGGCGCTCGTCCAGCAGCTCGGCCTCGATCCCGGACTTCACGAATTGCGGCAGGTATTCCGCGTAGCGCGCCTGCATGTCCGCCTGCGTCGCCTCCACGCCCAGCGTCTCGCGCCGCAGCGTGTGCAGCAGCAGCCGCGCCGTGACGTAGCTGTAGCCCGGATCCTGCTCGATCAACGCGCGCGCGGCGAGCACCAGCGACTTGCGCACCTCGTCCATCGGCACGCCGTCGTAGAGGTCGCGCTGCATCGCCTGCAGTATCGGGTCCGCGCTCACGTCGCGGCCGAGCCCTTCGCACGCGTCGCGCACCAGCGCCGTGATCATCTCCAGATCGAGCGGCTTGAGCTCGCCGCCCTCCGTCACGTTTAGCGCCGGCTGCTGCGCGGTCCGCTCCTTGTCCTGGGCGCCACGCTCCTTCGCGCGCGCGCGCGCGCGCTCCTCGCGGTAGAGCACGTAGGCGCGCGCGACGTTGTGCTCCCCCGCGCGCATCAGCGCGAGCTCCACCTGGTCCTGCACATCCTCGATGTGGAACGTCCCGCCCGAGGGCTGGCGGCGCAGCAGCGCGCCGACGACGGACTCGGTGAGGTTCGCCACCTGCTCGCGCACCCGCGCCGACGCGGCGCCCTGCCCGCCGTTCACCGCGATGAATGCCTTCGTCATCGCGATGGAAATCTTGCTCGGCTCGAATCCCACCACGGACCCGTTGCGGCGGATGATCTTGCATTGCGCGAAGCGCGCCTCCTGCGCGGCGGGCATTTCGCTGAGCTCCAGGTTGCCGGCTGGAACGGGGCGGACGGTTTCGGTGACGAGCCGCATACTTAACTCCTTGGTTTATAGGTTTTTTTCTACAAGAGGGGGACGTTTTCCTCCCCCCAACCCTTATCCTCTATTCCCTACGTAACCACAACATCTTGTGGTTATGTGCAATTTTTCGACAAATTCTAGTAGTCTGATTTTGCGAAAGCAACAGGTTTTTGAAGTATTTGTTAAATCCTAGATTTATTGGGAAAAACCACTCGCAAAGTGATGAAACAATGAGCAAAACTGCTTACGAATTAGGCAGCAGTGGACGCCAGCTCGCGATCCGGCGCGGCCGGGCCGAAAACTCGCTGAAAACGGGGGATAAGGGGCGTCAAAACGAACGCGATGCGCCGTTTTAACGCCGCGCTTTCGATCGGACGAAGGGCTCGCCGTTCAGCGCGCGGGGCACCGCGTTTTCACAGGGGACAACGGCGCAAGGCGCGCCTATTTTCTGGTCGCCTTGCGGGCGCGTTTCCGCGCTGTAACGTCACGCCCGCGCTTGCCGTTGCTCCGCCGCGTTCCCGACCGCTTCCGCGGCGAGAGGCGGCCGATCAAGGCGCGATAGCGCGCCCAGTCGAACCGTGGTCCCGGATCGTGCTTTCGCCCCGGCGCGATGTCGGAGTGCCCCACGATGTCGGCGATCGGGTAGCGCGCCCGCAACGCGCGGGTGAGCGCCGCGAGCCGCTCGTACTGGGCGTCGGTGAACGGCACCTCGCCGGTGCCTTCCACCTCGACGCCGATCGAGAAATCGTTGCAGCGCGTCCTGCCCTTCCAGAGCGACTCGCCCGCGTGCCACGCGCGCTTGCCGCAGGGAACGCACTGGATCAGCTGCCCATCGCGGCGTATCAGGAAATGCGCGGACGCCCGCATGCCTGCGATCCCGGCGTAGAACGGGTGCCCGGACGGGTCCAGGCGGTTGGTGAAGAATTCGACGATCGCCGCCCCTCCGAACTCGCCCGGCGGCAGGCTGATGTAGTGGATGACCAGCAGCTCCACCGCGCAGCCCGCGGGGCGCTCGTCGCAGTTGGGCGAAGGAATGAACCTTATGCCGTCCACCAGCCCTTCGCTATTGATGCGCAGTCTCCGTAGCAAGGCGATATTGGGTTCATTCCTTGAATGATTGAGGCTGAACGCGCGGCACGCGTTCAGCCTTTGGAGTCCAGCTCTTCCTTGATGCCCAGCCGCTCCATCCGGTAGCGCAGCGCGCGGAACGTGATCCCGAGCAGCTTCGCGGCCGCCGTGCGGTTGTAGCGCGTGCGCTCCAGCGCGTCGAGGATCGCCTTGCGCTCGACGGCGTCGAGCCGCTCCTGGAGCGGCAGGCCAGACTGGTCCGTCGGCGCCGCGCCCGACGCGACGCGCGCCGGCGCGAGCTGCAGGTCCTCCGCCTGCACTTCGCCGCCGCCCCCGGCAGCGAGCGCAATCGCGCGCTCGAGGACGTTTTCCAGCTCGCGCACGTTTCCGGGAAAGTCGTGGCCCGCCAGCCGGGACAAGGCCCCGTCGGACAGGCGGGGCGCCTCGCGGCCATGCGCCGCGGTCTGCCGGCGGAGTATCGTCGCGGCGAGCAGCGGGATGTCGTCGCGCATCTCGCGCAGGGCCGGCATGCCAACTTCGATCACGTTGAGGCGGTAATAGAGGTCCTGGCGGAAGCGGCCGTGCATGACCTCCTCTCCGAGGCTGCGATGGGTCGCGCTGATGATGCGCACGTCCACCGGCTCCTCCCCGGTGGAGCCCACCTTGCGCACTTTCTTTTCCTGGATCGCGCGCAGCAGCTTGACCTGCATCGGCAGCGGCAGCTCCGCCACTTCGTCGAGAAACAGCGTGCCCCCGTTCGCGGCCTGGAAGAATCCATCGCGGTCGGCGGCCGCGCCGGTAAAAGCGCCCTTGCGGTAGCCGAAGAACTCGCTCTCCATCAGGTTTTCGGGAATCGCGCCGCAGTTGACCGGCATGAACGGGCCGTCCCCGCGCGAGCCCTTGACGTGTATCAGCCGCGCGGCCAGCTCCTTGCCGCTGCCGGACTCGCCGCTGATGTGGATCGGCGCCTGGGTGCGCGCAATGCGGTCGATCAACGCCCGCACGGCCCGCATCGGCGCGGATTCGCCGATCAGCAGCGGCTCCCCGGACGCGCTTTCTTCCTCCGGCGTCCGGTGCTGGGCGGCGCGGGGCAGTTTCAGCGCCGAGCGCACCAGGATGCGCAGCTGGTCGAGGGACACGGGCTTGGCGAGGTAGTCGAAGGCGCCGGCCTTGAGCGCGGCCACCGCGTTCTCGGTGCTGCCGTGCGCGGTGATGACGGCGACCGGCAGATTGGGATGATGCTTGGCGACGTATTCGACGACGGAGAGCCCGTCGCCGTCGGGCAGCCGCATGTCGGTCAGGCACAGGTCGTAGCTGTTCTTCGCGAGCATCGCGTAGGCTTCGGCGGTGTTCGCCGCGCAGTGCGCCTCCAGCCCCATGCGCGAGAGCGTCATGCCGAGCAGCTCGCGGATGTCGGACTCGTCGTCGACGACGAGAATGTGGGATTTCGCGCTCATCGTTGCCAACGCCGCGTGACCGGTGACCCGTGACCGGTGACCGGCCCGCTGAAACCCGCCTTCGTCCATTCACCGGTCACTGGTCACCGATCACCGTTGTTAGCCGGCCCAGCACAGGACCGTGAACTGCGCGCCCTGGCGCGTCTCGACGTAATCGAGCGTCGCGCCGTTCGCCTCGCATACCTCCCGCGCAATGTAAAGGCCCAGCCCCGTCCCGCCGGCGGCGGTGGTGAAGAAAGGCTCGAACAGCTGCGCCCGCGATGCGGGCGGCACCCCGGGCCCGTCGTCCACCACGTCCAATTTTACTGTACTGCCCCCGCGCTCGACCGACACGTGGATCGAAATGCTCGAGGGGCCGCGGCGGCAGTGCCGCAGCGCGTTGCGGCACAGGTTCCACATCACCTGATTGAGATGGCTGCGGTCAAACAGGACCTCGGGATCGGCCGCAAACTCGGTGCGGATGACGCCGGGCTCGATGCGCTCGGTCTGCGAGAACTGGTCGACGAAGGACTCCAGGAAATCGGCGAGCTTGAAGCGCTCCCGGTGCGCGCGGTCGCCGCGGTTCAGGCGCAGCACGTCGTTCACCATGCGGTCGAGCCGCTGGCTGTTCTCGTTGATGATGGTGATGAGGCGGGCCGCCGTGGCGCTTCCCCCGGGCTCCTCCTGGAGCAGCTGCGCCGCGTGGCTGATGGCTCCCAGCGGATTCCGGATTTCGTGCGCGATATTGGCGGTCAGGCGCCCGACGGCGGCCAGCTTCAGCTGGCGGGCCTCCGCCTGAATGCGGGACTGGTCCTCCAGGAAGATCACGGCGCCGACACGCCGGCTGCCGCCGATCGGCACGAAGCGGGCGCAGATATTGTTCCGAAACGGCGTGCGCGGGCCGGTATCCACGCCCACGCGACTGCGCCATTCCCCGAACTGCGCCGCGAGCGCCGGGGCATAGTCCTCGAGGGTCGCCACCCCCCGCCGGCGCGGCAACGGGCCGAGCAGCCGCTCCGCCCGACCGTTGCACTGGCGGATCTCGCCGCGCTCGTCCACGACCAGCACCCCGTCCTGCATGTCGCGGATCACGAGCTCGTTGACCTGCTCCATGTTGGCGAGGTCGATCTCGCGCTGCAGGGCGAGCTGCTCGCTTGCCGCCGTGTAGCGTGCGAGCGCGTGGGCGAGCCAGGCGATCGCGAAATAGGCGGCCGACAGCAGTCCCGCCTGCACGAACTGCGTCTCCGACTGGTCGAGCTTGAGCACTTCATAGGTGTGCTCGAGCAGCACCCCGATGCTCGCCACGGCGGCGAAGAACAGCGTCAGACGCCCGCGGCTGATGAGGCCCGCGGCCGCCAGCGTGGTGAGCAGCAGCAGGCCGAGCCCGCTGGAGATGCCCTCGCTCGCGTACATCAGCACCACGACGAAGGCGACGTCGGCCGACACCTGGAGCGTCAGCTGCAGGTTGAACCGCCGCCGCGCGCTGATCAGCACGAAGCACGCGATGCTGAATACCACGTACGCGATATCGGTGGCGACGAAAAGCGTCAGGTCGCGCGAGCCGAACGTAAGGCTCTTGCCCCATATCGCCACGCCCATCAGCAGCAGCAGCGCGACGGTGAGCCGATAGACGTTGAAGTAGAGCAGCGAGCGCCAGAACGGCTCGGGATGCTCGCGGACGGCCGGGGTGGCGTCCGCCTCCCACGGAACGGGCCCCCTCGCTTCGGCGGGATTCATCCGGAATGCCGCTCCGGCCGGTGCGCGCGCTGGTGCTCGATCGAGCAGAAGTACCGGCCCTGAGTCGTGATGCTTTCGCCGCGGGGGAGATGCACCCCGCACTCGGCGCACTGGACCATGGCCTCGCCCTCGACCGCCTGCGCGCCCGGCTCGCGTCGGTCCACGCGACGGCGGTAGCCCTTCAGGATCCAGTATACGAACAGCAGGCCGACGACCAGCAGGATGATTTTCGCCACTCGACGCTCCGCCGGCGGTCAGGATCTACCGGTTACGGGAAAAGTGGTCGGGGAGAGAGGATTTGAACCTCCGACACCTGCGTCCCGAACGCAGTACTCTACCAGGCTGAGCTACTCCCCGACGCGAAGCCGGCAACATCCGGCCTCAAGTTGTCAGTCGGCAATGGGCAGTCTTCAGTATCCCGATCCGAAAAAAATCGCGCGGCATGGCCGCGCTGAATCACTGACTGCTGCCAATTGCAAACTGCCAACTTTCAATAGGTTCGCGTTACCGCGAAGTCCGCCAATTGTAGCAAATAACCGCGATGCCTTGAATGCGGCAGGCAGGACAACGCGTCGCAGGCCGCACGGGAGGCCTGGCGCGCCTGGTCGCGCGCGTAGTCGAGCGCGCCCGTCGAGCGTATGGCGTCGATGACCGCCGCCAGCCCGTCGCGCCCCCCGTGCATGACGGCGTCGCGCACCAGCTGCGCCTGCTGCGGCGTGCCGCGCCGGATCGCGTAGATGAGCGGCAGCGTGGGCTTGCCCTCCGCCAGGTCGTCGCCCAGGTGCTTGCCGATCACGGATTGCTCGCCCGAATAATCGAGCACGTCGTCGATCAGCTGGAAGGCGGTGCCGAGATGCATGCCATAGCCCGCGACGGCATCCTCCTGGTCGCGCGGCGCCCCGCTCAGTATCGCCCCCAGGCGCGTGGCGGCCTCGAACAGCTTGGCGGTCTTGCACCGGATCACGTCGAGGTAGCCCTGCTCGTCCACGTCGGGATTGCGGCAGTTCATGAGCTGCATGACCTCGCCCTCGGCAATGACGTTGGTCGCGTCGGCCAGCACCCGCAACACGCGCAGGTCGTCGACCTCGACCATCATCTGGAAGGCGCGCGAATAGACGAAGTCACCCACCAGCACGGCCGCGGCATTGCCGAACAGCGCGTTCGCGGTGGCCTGCCCGCGGCGCAGGTTGGACTCGTCGACGACGTCGTCGTGCAGGAGCGTGGCGGTGTGGATGAACTCGACCACCGCCGCGAGCTCGTGACGATGCGGCCCCTGGTAGCCGAACGCGCCGGCCGACAGCAGCAGCAGCATCGGGCGCAGGCGCTTGCCGCCGCTGCCGACGATGTATTCCGCCACCTTCCGGATCAGCAGCACCTCGGAATCGAGGCGGGAGCGGATGACGCCGTCCACGGCGGACATGTCCGCCTCGATGTATCCGCGTATCGACTCCAGCATTTCCAATGACGCCCGTTGCGAGGAGCGGGGATGATACCAGTAAAAAATCGTGGCGGACGCCGGTTCCCGGCGCGCGGTAAGCTGCTGATGTAGAAGGCAGACCCCCCGTGACCGCGGGCACGATTCTTTTGACTAATCGGCGCGCTTTTTGTAGAATGCGCGCCTTTCCCCTTTCGGACGGGACGTCACCATGTACGCGGTGGTCAAGACCGGCGGCAAGCAGTATCGGGTCAGCGCCGGCGAAAAGCTGAAAATCGAGCAGATTCCCGCCGAGGTCGGCCAGGAGATCGTGCTTGACGAAGTCCTGATGGTGGCCGACGGCGAGTCGCTCAAGCTGGGGGCGCCGTTGCTCGCCGGCGCCCAGGTCAAGGCCCGCGTCCTCAAGCAGGGCCGCGGCGAGAAAGTGCACATCTTCAAGATGCGGCGCCGCAAGCATTACCGGCGGAGCCAGGGCCACCGCCAGAACTACACCGAGATCGAGATACTCGGCATCGCGGCTTGATGACATCGCGCGGGAGAGGAATCGTCTTCCCCGCCATTAACGGCATGGACAGGCAAAGTCATGGCACATAAAAAGGCAGGCGGCAGCTCACGCAACGGCCGCGATTCCCAGTCGAAGCGCCTCGGCGTGAAGCGTTTCGGCGGCGAGCTCGTCGGCGCGGGCGCGATCATCGTGCGCCAGCGCGGTACCCAGGTGCACCCGGGCGCCAACGTGGGCATGGGCCGCGACCACACGCTGTTCGCGAAAGTCACCGGTCGCGTGCAGTTCGGGCAGAAAGGGCCGAACGGCAACAAGCGGGTGAGCGTCGTTCCCGCCTGAACGGAAGCGCCGTTCGCCCGAAGCCCTGTCAGGTGACAGGGCTTTTTTGTTTCAGCAGTCCGCTGCCAGCCCGACGCGCGTCGACCCGCCGTCGAGCGCCGACTACAGGAAGCCGGAATGAAGTTTGTCGATGAAGCGATCATTGAGGTTCACGCCGGCAAGGGCGGCGACGGGGCGGCCAGCTTCAGGCGCGAGAAATTCGTGCCGCGCGGGGGCCCCGACGGCGGGGACGGGGGCCGGGGCGGCAGCATCCACGCCATCGCGGACCGCAACATCAACACGCTGATCGATTATCGCTACGCGCGCATTCATCGCGCCCGGGACGGAGAGAACGGCCGCGGGTCGGACCAGTACGGCAAGTCGGCGTCGGACGTCTGGCTGCGGGTGCCGGTCGGCACCGTGGTGAGCGACCTCGAATCCGGCGAGACCATCGCCGACCTCGGGACGGACGGCTCGCAGGCGCTGATCGCCCGCGGCGGCGCCGGCGGGCTTGGCAACCTGCATTTCAAGTCGAGCGTGAACCGCGCGCCGCGCCAGTTCACCCGCGGCGCGCCGGGCGAGCATCGCCGGCTCAAGCTCGAGCTGAAGCTCCTTGCCGACGTCGGCCTGCTCGGCATGCCCAACGCGGGCAAGTCGACCCTGATACGCGCGCTGTCCGCCGCGCGGCCCAAGGTCGCCGACTATCCGTTCACGACGCTCACGCCGAGCCTGGGCGTCGTGCGCGTGGACGTCAACCGCAGCTTCGTCCTGGCGGACATACCGGGACTGATCGAGGGCGCGGCGGAGGGCGCGGGTCTCGGCCACCAGTTCCTGCGGCACCTGGCCCGCACCCGGCTGCTGCTGCATCTCGTCGACATCGCGCCGCCCGACGGCGGCAGCACGAATCCGGTCTCCGAGGCCAGGGCCATCGCCGGAGAGTTGCGGAAATACGATCTGTCGCTGTACCGCAAGCCGCGCTGGCTGGTGCTGAACAAGACCGATCTCCTGCCGGCCCAGGCGCGCGCGGGCACGGTCCGGCGCTTTTTGCGCCGTTTGGGCTGGAAGGGCAAAAGCTTTATGATTTCCGCGCTGACCGGAGAAGGCTGCCGCGAGCTCGCGTTCGCGGTATCGGCGCACCTCGAAAAGCAGGGTCCTCCAGCCGCCGTGGACCCCGAGGACGCCAAGGACGCCGGTAAAGGCATCACCGGGGCAAGGATCCGGCGAAAAGCCAGCCAAGGCAGGAGCCATCCGTGATGGATGAACGGATAACCGTTCTCGTGACAGGGTTTCCTCCGCGCGCACGGCATCCACTGAAGAGAGGTTGATCGTGGCTTCCGTTCTGGAAAAGGCGAAGCGCCTGGTCGTCAAGGTCGGCTCGAGCCTGGTGACCGACAGCGGCCGCGGGCTGGA
>Ga0326597_10013384_pt1 | contig 10787 bp, 6 predicted proteins | sample RVTome_12_FD_203789 | JGI IMG/M metagenome (GOLD analysis project Ga0326597, IMG submission 203789) | Soil microbial communities from uranium-contaminated site in the Upper Colorado River Basin, Wyoming, United States - RVT100D185 | ecosystem: Environmental > Terrestrial > Soil > Contaminated >... | reverse complement strand
CCCACGGTGCTGCTGTTCCTTGTCGCGTTCGTGCGCGTGCCGCCGCGCCGCCTGGCGTGGCTCGCCGGCGCGGCGCTGCTCGCCTGCGTGGTCGCCGGCGCATGGTGGAACGCGTTCAACGTCTACCACTACGGACCGGGCGATCCGTTCGCGCGCGGCGTCCAGGAGCGGATTGGCGCGCTCTACCGCACTATCCCCGACGAAGCCCTGCGGGGCTTCGCCGCACGGGGGATCGGCGCCGCCGACCTGCTGCTGCACGATGCGGACAACTTCTGGCCCAAGACCATCCGCTCGACCATCGGCAAGCTCGACTGGGTGCGGCTGGACGTGGGACCACTGCACTACGCCCTGTACATCACGGTGTTCGTCACGGGCCTCGCCTACGCCGCCGGCCGCCTCCTCGGATATCCGTTGTTCGCGGCCCGTTCACGCGCACGCCCGAACGCCCTCCTGGGCCGCCGGCAGCTCGCACTCGAGGCCCTGTTTCTGTTCGCGGTCGTGTTCCAGTTCGCGATGTACGTTCTGCGCAACGTCGACACCGAGGTGCAGCTTCAAGGGAAATACCTCCTTCCCGTGCTGCTGCCGATGATGTTCCTGTTCGGCGCCGCGCTCCACGCCGGTGGGCGCGGCCTCACGTCGGGAATACGCACACGCGGCATGGCCTACTTCGCGGTGCGGCCGGCGGCGGCCGGCGCCGCGGCGCTCGCGCTGATCTCGGCGATCGCCATTGGCCTGCACATCCAGGCGCTCACGCGGTACGTGATCCCCTACTACTGGCCGCTGACCTACGAGATCGGCGTCTCACCGTTCGAGCCGGTGCACCTCGACCCCGGACAGATCAAGGTGCTGCACGACATTGATCAGGTCGAGGTCGACGGTGGCACGTTCCGCGTGCACTCGACGGGGATCGACCCCGCGTTCAAGGTCGACCCCATTTTCTGCGACTTCACGGCCAATGTGCTGCTGCGGGTGGTGGTCGAGGCCCAGGAGCGCGGCGTGTTTCAAATATTCCTCGATCGCGGATACGGCTTCCGCGAGCAGGACTCCTACTCCGTCAAGTACCAGGCAGGCCGCAACGAACTGCTGATCGCCATGGACGGCCGGGAATGCCGGCGGGTGCGCATCGACCCGGCCGTGTCGCCCGGCTGGATCGAGATCCGGGAGCTGGGATTCGCCCGTGTCGTCGTCCGCCAGCCGCTGGAGAAGAGCGCTCCCTGAGCCGCGCCGTCCCCCCCACGCGCAATCGAGCCCGCACGAAGACCATGTCACGCAGATTCAACTCCACGCGCCGGCGCATCCTGACGGGGGCCGTGGCAGCCGCCGCCGCGCTCGGCGGCGTGCTCGGTTACCGAGCGCTGCGCCGCGCGCCATTGGTGCAGCTGGAATCGCCGCCCGGCGATCTCGGACCGCTCGCCACGGCGGAGGCCTTCGACGTGTGCGTCATCGGGTCTGGCCCGGCGGGCGTCGTAGTCGCCACTCGCCTGGCGGAACAGGGCTACCGCACGCTGGTGCTGGAATCCGGCGTCGAGCTCGCGGAAACCGCGGACGTGCCCGCCCTCCAGGAGCTCGAGACCTACGAGTCCTCCGGCCACATCGACTACCCGGCGGCCGCCACGCGCGTGCGCGCGCTGGGGGGCACGTCCAACGTCTGGACCGGACGCTGCTCCCGCCTCCATCCACTGGATTTCGAGCCCAACGCGTACACGCCGCAGGGGGCGGCATGGCCCCTTCGGTACGCGGACATCGAGCCGTACTACGCAAAGGCGGAGGAAACCATGCGCGTGCGCGGCGATGCGCTGTCCGGCTACCACGCGCCCCGCTCCGGTCCGCTTCCGCTGCCCGGAGATCTCGACATCAGCGGTCTCAAGTCGCTCATGTCCGGCGCCGGTGTCACCGTCGATTTCCCGCCCTCCTCGACCTCACCGCAGGGCGGCGGACCGATTCGCGTGGCCAGCGACCTGCTGCCCGCCTACCTGCGCATGCCCGGCTCGATGCTGCTGCGCGGCGTCACCGTAACCGGTATCGAGGCGGACGGCGCCGGCCGCGTGACCGCCGCGCGCGTGGCGAACCTCGACCGCAGCACGGCCATCGTGCGCGCTCGGTCGTTCGTGATCGCCTGCGGCGGGATCGAAAGCGCCCGTCTCCTGCTCCTGTCGAAGCCCGCCGGGAATTCCGTCGCGCTGGGCAATCACTACGGCCGGGTGGGGCGGGCGTTCATGGAGCACCCGAACCTGCACTTCACCGGCCGCATCGAGCACAGTTGGAGCACGCTATCGCCCGCCTACGAGATCGGACGCAGCCATCAGTATTACGACGCCTTCAAACACGAGGGGTTCGGCAGCATCCTGATGGTGTTCACCCAGTCCTGGCTGTACCGCGACGACCTGGAACGCTGGGACATCGGGGCCCTGACCGAGAAGGCGGGCGCGGTCTTCGGCCGGCTGCGCCAGGCGGAGCTGCGGATGGGAGCCACAATCGAGATGGAGCCGCGCGACGACAACCGCGTGATGCTCTCGAGCCACCGGCGGGACCGGTTCGGCAACCCCGCCGCGGAGATCAAGCTCGGGTTCTCTGAGCGCGACCTCGCCACCCAGCAACGGGCCCGCGAGCTGATTCAGGGGCTCTACCGAACCCTCGACGCCACCGAGGTCGAGGAGCGTCCCATAAGCTGGTCGCACCACCACCTCGGCACCTGCCGCATGGGCGCCGACCCGCGAACCAGCGTCGTCGACGCGGACCTGCGTGTTCACGGTACCGCCAATCTCTATGTCGCCGGAAGCGCCGGCTACGTGACCGGCGGCGCGGCGCATCCGACCCTGCTGATCGTCGCCCTCGCGCACCGGCTCGCGGACCACCTCGGCGTCCGCCTGCGGTTGTCCGAGGCGCTGCCGGCGGCCGCCTCGCGCCCGAGCGCACGCGCGCACAACCCGGTTTGACTTTGCCCCGAGCGTCGACAACAATTAGCGCGCCCGTGATCCGACCATTCCGAAGAAAACTGACGTAACTCCCTGTTATTACACGCGTTTCAGGCCCTCGGCGCGACGGGACAGCGACCCCTCGCGCCCTCGCCTCACAGGGTCATGCTGCCCGGAGCACCACCGATGCGACTGAACAAGCTGGCATCCTCGATCGCCCTCACGCTGGGCGTGTCCCTGACCACCGCCGTGCCCGCGCTCGGCGCGCCGGCAGCGCCGTTCGACGAATACTTCAACCAGTGGGGCCTCGGCGCCATCTCCGTCCTCGACCCCTGGGGAGTCGGCGCCCTCGGCCAGGGCGTGGTGGTTGGCGTGGTGGACTCCGGGATTCGCGCTTCGCACGTCGACCTCGCCGGCCAGATCGCGCCAGGCGGCACCGACCTGGTGAACGGCGACTCCGACCCGAACGACGACACCGACGACGGGCACGGCACCTTCGTCTCCGGCATCATCGCCGCCGCCCGCAACAACCTGGGCATGGTCGGCGTCGCCTACGGCAGCAAGCTGCTGGCCGTGAAGGTCACCGACGAAGACCAAAACCAGGACTTCCGGCGCACCGCCGCCGGTATCGACTACGCGGTGACCCACGGCGCCCGCGTCATCAACCTCAGCCTGGTCAACCGCAGCGATGCCCACGTCGAAGCCGCTCTCCTGCGCGCCGCGTCCGCCGGCGTCGTCGTGGCCATGGCCGCCGGCAACGCCGGCGGAGGCGGGCCGTCGTACTTCGCGGCCTTCGCCCCGAACATGTCGGGCGCGGGAATCGCCGTGGGCGCCGTCAACGCCGACGGCACCATCGCCCCGTTCAGCAATGTGGCGGGCGGACTGGCACAGTGGTACATGGTTGCGCCGGGGGTGAACATCTTTTCCACGAGCAACAGCAACGACGCGGCTTTCCGCACCGATCCGGGCGGCACCTCGTGGGCCACCGCCCACGTCTCCGGGGCGGCCGCGGTGCTGATGTCGCTGTTTCCCAATCTCACCGCGGCGCAGGTCGTGGACATCCTGTTTACCGCGGCGACCGATCTCGGCGCGCCGGGGGTGGACCCCGTCTACGGTCACGGCCTGCTCAACCTGGGACGGGCTATCGCGCCCATCGGCGAAGTCGAAACCCCGACCGACGACAGTGACGGTGGCGGCGGCGGAAGCGGTGCCGGCGTCGCCATCGGAGCGCTGGTCGTCGGCGGCGGACTCGCCTACGCCCTGACCCAGAAAAGCGAAGCGCTCAAGAAAACGCTCATCATCGACGAGTACGACCGCGGCTACACCATCGACCTGACCAGGGTGCTCGAGCCGCGTGACGACACACCCGGCCTGTCCTCCCTGCTCGGATGGCTCGGCACCGAAACGCAGACCGTCGACGCGTGGATGCCCGGGGGGCACCACATCAACCTCCTCGCCGCGCGACCCGCCGACGCGTTGACGCTGAACGGTATCCAGGTTCTGGACGACCCCTCGCGCCCGGATGCCGACCCGGTCTGGTCCGCAACCATCGACGGGGACCTGGCTCAAGGTGCCCGCTACAGCATGCGCTTGAAAACCGATCCGCGGTCGCAGTTCGGCCGCCTCGCCGGCGAGTGGGACGGCCAGCGCGTCGCCTTCGTCACCCAGACACCCTTCACGGCGCCCTATGCCGGGTTCAGCGGCGACGCCGACAGCGTTATGGTCGGCTATGACCTGGGCGATCGCGCCGCCCTCACCTTCGGACTGGTTTCCGTCGATGACGATGCCGAGTTCGGCCTGAAGAGCGACGCGGCAGTGATCGAAGCCAGCTACGACGTCGCAGAGCGCTTGACGCTGGGCCTGCAGTTCGGACAGCTGTCCGAGTACGGCGGCCTGTTCGGCGGGGCGTCGGACGGGCCGGTGAGCGTGGATGCCGCGGACACCACCGCGCTGGGGTTCAACGGGCGTTGGCACCTCGGACACGGCGTCTCCCTGGTCGGTCAGTACAGCAAGGGGCTTACCCGGGTAAACGACGCCCGCAACAGCGTGATTCACGATTTCTCAGGCCTGCGCAGCAGCACGTTCGGGCTGGGCATGGTGGCGGATTCCGTGTGGGCGACGCGTGATCGGCTCGGTGTTGCGATGTCAAGGCCGCTGCGCGTCTCGAGCGGCGAGGCAACACTGCAGGTCGCCCACGCGCGCGACCTGGAGGGCCAGATCTATTGGAACACCGAGGTCCTCGACCTCGTGCCCGACGGGTCGGAAACGGACTTCGAGGCCTTTTACCAGCGACGACTTCGCGGAAATGCCGAGGTCGGCGCGTATCTCCTGTACCAGGAGCAGCCGCTGCACGACCCGCAGGCCGACGGAAAACTCACTGTGTATACTACGCTGAAGCTTGGTTTCTGAATCGACAATCACCCGCGCCGTGAAATCCACCGAGCTCGCCGCACAGATCGAGGCCTTCGATTCCTTCTGGGAAGGCCCGGAGGACGTCGAGAAGGGCTACCGCACCTTCTACGCGTTCTATCGCCACAATTACCTGGCACGGTTTCCGCAGGACCGCGGCGCGCGCGTGCTGGTGATCAGCTGCGGGCCTGGCTACCTCGTCAACCTGCTGGAGCTCAACGGCTATACGGACGTGCTGGGCATCGACTCGGACGCCGGCAAGATCGCCCACGCCACCGCCAAGGGCCTCAATTGCAGGCAGGAGCGCGCATTCGAGTTTCTGCAGGACCAACCGGACAGCTTCGACGTGATCTTCTGCGAGCAGGAGATCAATCACCTGACCAAGGCGGAGATTCCTGTCTTTCTCGGCATCGCCCGCTCGGCGCTTCGCCGCGGCGGCGCGCTGTTCGTGCACGCGCTCAACGGCGCCAACCCGATCACCGGCGCCGAGGCGCTGGCGCAGAATTTCGACCATTACAACACGTTCACCGAATACACCATGCGCCAGGTCCTGGGGCACAACGGCTTCGAGCGCATCGAGGTCTTTCCACTGAATCTCTACGTGTTCTGGAAGAATCCGCTGAACTACGTGTTGATGGCCGTCTCGGCGCTGTACACGGCCTTTTTCCGCTTCAGCTTCCTGATGTACGGAAAGTCCAACAAGATCTTCACCAAGAAGATCGGCGCAGTCGCACGCCGGCAGCCGTAAGGCCGGTGCGGCGCGCGCGTGGACGCCGCATGCAGTGCGGTCACTCGGCGCGCTTCAGAGCAGCTTCTGATCCTCGTACCAGCGCGCCGTGCGCCGCGCGCCCTCTACGAAGCCGGTGGCGGGCTCGAATCCGAGCGCCTCGCGGCAGCGGGTCTGATCGAATACGAATCCCTTCCTGAAGAAATCCATGCGCCGCCGGTGCAGGGGCGGTTGGATGCCGGCCGGCCGCAAGACGGCTTCCATCACCACCGCGGCCGCCATGAACGGCCAAAGTGGGAAACGAAGGCGGGGCGGCGCGACGTCCAACGCCCGTGCGATGGCATCCATCATGGCGTCGGTGGTCACCGGTTCACGCCCTGAAATGACGAAGGTGTGCCCGGCCGCACGGTCCGACTCGCTCGCGCGGCGCATGCCGTCGATCAGATCGTCGACGTAGATGAGATGGTGCAGGTTGCGCCCGTTGCCGATCCGAAAGAACCTTCCGCCCTTGATGGCACGGAAAAGCTTGAGCAATCGGCGGTCGCCCGGCCCGTAGGTCTCGGAAATGCGGACGATCACCGCCTCCAGCCGCCCGTTGAACGACCGCACGACGCGCTCGCCTTCGAGCTTCGTGATTCCGTAGACGTTGTCCGGACGGCACGGCGAGTTTTCGTCGATCGTACCCTCGAGCGCGCCGTAAACGCCAATCGTGCTCCCGTGCACGACGCGCCGCACACCTGCCGCCGAAGCGGCATCCAGCACTCGGCGGGTGCCCTCGACGTTGACCTCCCTGAAATGGCTGTCCGGCACATTGGCCTCGTGTTGGGCGGCGGCCAGGTGATAGACCGTATCAACACCCGCCATCGCGTCGCGTACGACACCCTCCTCGCCAACGGAACCCAGGATGAGCTCGACGCCCTTTTCCGTGAGCCAACACGCGTTCGCCCGTTCGGCCGGCGTGTTCTCCTGCCCCAGCACTTTCACCGCCTGGCCCGAGTCCCGGCAGGCGTACGCCAGCCGTGAACCGATGAACCCGGTGCCCCCTGTAATCAGTACGCTCATCGCAAGATCGTCTGCACTGCAGCCCCGTGCCCGCGGCTCATGGCTTCATTGCGCCCCGCGGCGGGGCGGCTGCCGGGCCTCCCCGCCAGGCGAACAGCGCCTCTACCGACTCGATCTCCCGTCGACGCCGCGCCGCGTCCCAATTCATGATCTCCCCCATTCGCTCCGCGGCGGCGTGCAGGGCCGTTGGACCCGGATGCCCGATCTCGCCCAGATTGGTGCGGCGTACGACAACGTCCTCGAGCCGGACCGCCATCTCCTCGCGTACCGCGTGATCGATTTCCCCCGCGGCGACCGTACTGTCGCCCAGCCGCGCCGCCGCGTGCCGGTCGCGCCGCGCGGCCTCCGCGATTGCGCGAAATTCCGTGCCGTAATTGCGCACCAGCGCCCGCACCGTGGGCCCCGGAATGAACGGCGCGTATTCGCGTTCCGCGCTCGCCAACAGGGCGTTCACGTCATCGATCCGGCCTCCGACAAGCGGCCGGTGCGCGCTGGTGCAACGCCGCTCTGCCATCCCCAGCCGCCGGGCCGCCCAATCCACCGCCTTCGCCGCTTCCGCCCGCGCCGTCGTGTAACGCACACCGATCAGGGTGAGAAGGTTGGGCACGCCGTGCACCGCCGCGTGATCGATCAGCCGCGAACGTTTGCCGTAACTCAGATTGACCGCGCCCGGCGCGTTTTCCCCGAACAGCACCAGGCCGGCGCTCCACATGGTGATCTCGCCGCGCTCGAGATTCAGGCCCGGGTACGCCCAGTTGATCTCGTCCAGATAAGCCGCCAGCTCGTTCTCGGTGACCGTGAACCGTCCGGGCGCTCCGCCATGGACGACGTGCCACACGCCTATGATGACGCGCTCGTGCCAGGGGACAATGAACAGGTGGCGGGCGTCGCGGCTCAACACCGCGTCGGGGTCGCGCGTGCGTCCCATGGCCGCCAGCGCATTTCGTCCCCGCGCGGGGCGCGAGGTCATGAAACAGGTGTCGCGCGAAAACGTCGAAGCCGGCTCCAGGCGGACGTTCAGCCCGGCGGCGAGAAGCTCCTCGGCCCAGGGTCCGGCGGCATTGATCACCACCCGCCCGCGGACCTCGAACGACCCGCCTCCGAGGCGGTCGCGCACGTGAACGCCGGACACTGAATCGCCGTCGCGCAGGAACCCAGTGACCTCCGCGTAGTTGGCGATCTGAGCGCCTGCGCGCGCGGCGGAAAGTGCAAAGGCCAGTCCCAGACGCGATGCGCTGTACATCTGTCCGTCCTGAAACACCGCGGCGCCGGTCAGCCCCTCGCCGCGCACGCCGGGAAACGCCTCCTCTAGCTCGCCACGGGACATGAACCGCGCGGGCCCGATGTGTCTGGCGCGATCGGCCGTGCCGCGGTTGCGGTCGACGGTCAGCGCGTCGTAGGCCCGGAGCCCGGCGCCCAGGAACGCCTTGCCCTTCACGCCGCGTCCGTACGTCGGGATGATGATGGGCAGAGGCTCAACCAGGTGCGGGGCGATTCGGAGCAGGACGCTTCGCTCGGCCGCCGATTGGCGCAACCGCGCAATGTCCGCGTGCTGCAGATAGCGCACGCCGCCGTGCACCATCTTGAAACAGGCCGATGACGTCGCCGCCGCCAGGTCCCCCTTTTCCAGCAGCGCAACGCTGAAGCCGCGAAGCGCGGCATCGTAGGCCGTGCAAAGCCCGAAGATACCGCCGCCGACGACCACGACGTCGAAACGGCGGTCCGCCAGGGCATTCAGATCACGCTGCATCGATATCGATCCACGGCACGGAATGACAGATGGCGGGCGGCGCGCTCCGCCGCCAGGCGCGCGCGATGCTATCACAGACGGGAGACGCGCACCGGGCGCGCGGGGACACCGAGCCGATCAGACGCGGGTACTGAGGTCGGCCTCGGCAGAGACCTTCGCGACCAGCAGGTCCTCGCGGATGTGCTCCCACTTCGACGGAGCGGCACTGATGCCCTCGGACATGTGGCGGGAGAACTGCTGGAACGTGTTGCGGTCGTCTTGACTCATCGACTCGGCCATTGTGTCGAGAAACGGAATGAGCCCCTCGATCTTCTTGAGCTTCTCCATCTTGACGCGGATGTCCTCGTCTTCCTGCTTCGCGTCGAAATACTCGTCCGGATTATTGGCAATGGTCTCGACGGCACGGTTGAAGTTGTTGTAGTCGAGGATGAACATGCCGTAGGCGCGCTGGTACAACTTGAAATAGTCGAGGATGAAATCCTTGATCTTGCGCAGCCGGGGATAGCGGCGCAACGCCGACATGAAACGGGTGAATACGTCGTCCTCGGGCTGCGCGTTCAGGCTGGGCTGTTTTGACTGATCGCGCATGTCCGGATTCATGGCCATCTGGCACATGTCCTTCAGAGACGCCAGAAGCACGGCAATCTCGTCGGACATTTGCCGCGACTTGCGCTGCGCTTCGCGCAGGTTCTCCTGGGACTCGGCATAGTCGAACGTCTCGAGCACTTCCTGGCGCAGATTCGTTTCCACCTCGCCCCGGATTTCGGCCCCGAGCTTCCCCGAGAGCCGCTGGCGCAGCCGCTCACTGGCGTCGTGCGCGATCCGGAACTCGTGCAGCCGGCGGGCTTCCATCTCCTTGAGGTCCAGCAGGGTCTGCATTCGATCATTGAACGAGGTGATCTTCTCGTGGAAGGAATGGGTGAACGACAGGAACGGCGAGAAGAAGTTTGCGCTTTCCTCGGGCGTGAGGTTCAAGCGCATGATGTAATTCTTGAGATAGTTGATCTTCTTGCTGATGATCTCGACGCTGGTGCTGATGCGAACGCTGATCTTCGAGATGGCGCTGAAGGCGTGATGCAGATCGCGGTTGATGCGCAGGATATCGACCAGCTTGCGCAGCATGGTCTCTTCCCCGGTGGCCCGGATGAACAGCGCCTGGATGCTGCGCTTGGCGTCAGTGAGCTGAGCCCGGCTGAGCAGCGCGTGCTGCTCGATGAACACGAGCGCGGTCATCACCACCAGCATCTCCTTATTGCGGCGGGCCGGCGCCTGCTCGAGCGCTTTGGCGCCTTCGGCGGGAATCAAGTTTGTGATCTTTGCCATCTCCCCAGTCCTGCTACCCTGCGGGCCGCACCCTGACGCCGAACCGTCCCGGGAGGGTTCGCGGCCAGCGGCGTCTGTGTGAGCGTACGCCCCCTGGTCATAAGGTTAATTTAGCACAAGCTCCGGGAAATGTGACGAATTTCCCGGCCGACGGCTGGCGCGTGCCGCGCCCCTCAACGCCGCCGGCCGCCTTTGACCCGCCGCGGATGATGATTCTGCCGCGATGCAAACGGGTTTTCCGCCTTCCGGAATTCCACCCGCACGGGGGTCCCCTCCAACGCCAACGCCCGGCGCAGGGTATTGGTCAGGTAGCGCCGGTAGGTCTCGGGAACGTGCTCCACCAGGTTACCGTGCACCGCGAACGTCGGCGGGTTGCTGCGGACCTGGTGGGCGAATTTGAGCTTTACCGGCCGCCCGCGCCACATGGGGGGTGGTGTCGCCCGCACCGCCGATTCGAGGATGCGGTTGACAAGCGAGGTCGGGACGCTGCGCATGGCCGACCGGTACGCACGGTCCGCCGCCGGGAACAACTCCCCCACACCGGAGCCGTGCAGCGCCGAGATGAAATGGGGCTCCAGAAACGCCAGAAAGGGCAGCTTTC
>Ga0326597_10013383_pt1 | contig 10788 bp, 9 predicted proteins | sample RVTome_12_FD_203789 | JGI IMG/M metagenome (GOLD analysis project Ga0326597, IMG submission 203789) | Soil microbial communities from uranium-contaminated site in the Upper Colorado River Basin, Wyoming, United States - RVT100D185 | ecosystem: Environmental > Terrestrial > Soil > Contaminated >... | reverse complement strand
GATGGCGGTCAGCAGCGTGCTCTGCGCGCTCATCACGATGATCTTGAGGTCGGGCCGGACACGCTTGATCCGCGGGATCAGGTCGAGCCCGTCGACGTCCGGCATGACCACGTCGGTGATGACGAGATCGCCTTCGCCCGCCTCGACCCAGTTCCACAGCGTGCTGCCGTTGTCGGTCGCCCGGATTTCGTATCCCGCCCTGCCGAGCGCCTGGTCGAGCACCACGCGGATCGCGCGGTCGTCGTCCGCCACCAGGATCGTCGATGCCGTCATTTCGGTGTCTCCGCGGGTCTGCTTTCCTCGTACACGGGGAGGAACACGCGGAAGGCGGTCCCGTCCGGCCCTGTATCGAATTCGATCATCCCGCCGTGGTCGTTGATAATCTTGGCGACGAGCGCGAGCCCGAGCCCCGTTCCGCCCGATTTCGTCGTCACGAACGGGTCGAACAGATGCCGCGCCATGTCTTCGCTTATGCCGTCGCCGTTGTCGGAAACCGACACCATCAGCGGCAGGTGCACGCGGCCGCCGCTGCCGGTGATCGCCAGGCGGACGCCCCGGCGGAATCCGGTCGCGAGGCGGATTTCGCCGTCGCCGCGCGGCGCCGCTTCGGCCGCGTTCTTCACCAGGTTCATGAAGACCTGGATGAGCTGGTCCTTGTTGCCGAGCGCCGGCGGCAGCGACGGATCGTAGTCGTTGACGAACCTGACATGGCGGGCGAACCCGGCAAAGGCGGACTGCTGCACCCGCTCCAGGACTTCATGGACGTTGACCGCGTCGCGCTCCAGCGGCCCGTCGGAGGAGAACACGCCCATCCGGTCGACCAGCGCGTTGATGCGGTCGGTTTCCTCGCAGATCAGGCGGGCAAGCTCCTGGTCCTGGCCGTTCACCACGCGCTCGAGCAGCTGCGCCGCCCCGCGGATGCCCGAAAGCGGGTTCTTCACCTCGTGCGCCAGCATCGCCGCCATGGCGGAGACCGACCGCGCCGCGCTGCGGTGGAACAGCTGCCGCTCCATGTTGCGCGCGGCGCCATGGCTGTGGATCGAGAGCACGACCGAATTGCCGTCGTCGAGGAGCGGCGCGGCGTGGACCGAAAGCCCCCTGCCGCCGCCGCGCGGCAGGACGAGGTCGACGTCGTATTCGTTGATGCTGGCCCCTTCGGCGCGGACCTGCCCGACGATCGCGACCACCGGACTGTCCGGCGGAAGGATGCGGTCGAGCCGTTGGCCCGTCAGGTAGTTCCTGCCGTGTTCGAAGAACTGCTCGGCGGCGCCGTTCACGTATTCGATCGCGTCCTTGCCATCGATGACGATGACGGGAAACGAAAACGCGCCGAGCACGGCGGCAACATCGAACGGGGGTGTCACGGTTTCGCTCCGCTGCGTTGCCATATCCTCGCGCCTCACGCCGCCTCGTCGCGGCCGTAAAGCGGCGCATAGAAACCGTCGATCGCGACCAGGACCGCGTCCGCGTCCGCGAGCCGGTTGACGGCGGCGCGGAACTCGGCGGATTTGGGAAGCCCCTTGGTGTACCAGCCGATGTGCTTGCGGGCCATGCGCACGCCGGCGTCGCGGCCGTAATGGTGCAGCATCTCGAGATAGTGGCCGCGCAGGATCGCATGCTGCTCCGCCGGCGGGGGATCGGGCAGGCGACGGCCGGTCCTGAGGAACTCGATCACCTGGCGCAGGAACCAGGGCTTGCCGTAGGCGCCGCGGCCGATCATCACGCCGTCCGCGCCCGACCTGGCGAAGAACGCGGTCACATCGTCGAGCGAGACCACGTCGCCGTTGCCCACCACCGGAATGGAAACCGCCTGCTTGACCCGGGCGATGAAGTCCCAGTCGGCGCTGCCATTGTAGAACTGGCAGCGCGTGCGGCCGTGAACCGCGATCATCCTGACGCCCGCGTCCTCCGCGCGCTTCGCCAGACGCGGCGCGTTGCGCGTGCTGTCGTCCCAGCCGGTCCGCATCTTGAGCGTCACCGGCAGATCGACCGCCCTGACCACCGCCTCGACGATACGGGCGGCCTTGTCCTCCTCCCGCATCAGGGCGGAGCCGGCATAGCCGTTGACCACCTTCTTGACCGGGCAGCCCATGTTGATGTCGATGATCGCCGCGCCGCGATCCTGGTTGAGCTTCGCCGCCTCGGCCATGACCTCCGGCTCGCAGCCGGCGAGCTGCACGGCCATGGGATGCTCCTCGGCGCAGTTGGTCGCCATCTTCAGCGTCTTCCGGTTCAGCCGGATCATCGCCTCGCTCGCGATCATCTCCGACACGACCAGCCCCGCTCCCTGCGACTTGACCAGCCGCCGGAACGGCAGATCGCTTACCCCCGACATCGGGGCAAGAATCACGGGGTCGGTGAGTCTCACCGGACCGATCTGAATGCTCATTTCGCGGGCAGTCAAAAGTCTGTGCCTAATTTAAAGGCTTTTCTAGCTCATGAAGGCACAGAATAACAATGGAAATCGTCCGGGAAATACGAAAAATCGGCCGGATTTCACGCCAGAAGCACGTCGGTGACGAATTTGACCCCCGGATAGGCCAGAGTCAGCAGGAGGTAGGCCAGCATCACGATGCGCGCCGCCGCCTTGCCGCGCAACCCGCTGGTCCGGCGCGCGACCAGCAGGCCGAGCACGACCGCCAGGGTGGCGATGGAAAGCAGCGTCTTGTGAGTGACGGCGATGAGGGTTCCGGTTTCGAAATGCTGCACGGCCATTCCCGTCACCAGGCCGAGCGCGAGCAGGACCGCCGCCAGTCCGAGCAGGCGCAGTTCCAGCCTTTCCGCCGCGGCGAGGCTGGGCAGGGCGCCGCTCAGCCTGTCCGGGGATTTCCTTTTCAGCGCCCGGTCCTGCAGAAAGGCCGAGACGCCGGCCACCGCGGCAAGGGTGAGAACCGCGTAGGTCACCAGCGACAGGGCGATATGGAGCCGCACCCAGGTCGCGGGCGCGCCGCCTTCCATCGGGCGTTCCGGCTGGTGCTGCCACACGGTCGCCGCCAGTCCGAGCAGGATCAGATAAGGCAGCAGCAGGGCCGACAGCCGGCGGCTTTCGGCGTCGAGCACGGCCATGACCGCGAAGGCGGCAAGCGTGACCACGACCGTCAGCCAGAGCGCCGGCGCGAGCCCGGTGCGCCAGCCTGGCGAAATGGCCGCGATCACCCACGCCATCGGTCCGGCGAACGCCACCGCCAGCAACAGCCAGAACAGGGCCGCGGGCGCCGCGCCGCCGCGAAACGGCAGGATCGCCGCCGGCAGCAGCGCCAGCAGCGCCGAGATCGATAACACCGTCATGGTCCCCATCACGCGACGACTATATCAGCCCGGCGGCCCGACTTGCAGCGCGCTTGTCGTCGAATATCCATAACTTGGCAAGCCGGTTTCGCGGCAGTAGTTTGGCGCTACTTCGGGGGCGATGGCGTGCAGGCTTCACGTGAGGAATGAGATGGGCGTGTATGCGGCCCTTGTTCTCGCCGGCGGCAGCGGCAGCCGATTCGGCGGCGAGGTACCCAAGCAGTACCGGATGCTCGCCGGCAGAACCGTTCTTCGCAGGGCGGCCGATTCTTTCCTGAACCATCCAAGGATCGATCGTGTCCGCGTCGTGCTGCGTCCCGACGATCTGCCGCTTTACGAGGCGGCGTTCGCCGGCGCCGGCATGCTGCCGCCGGTCAACGGCGGCGCCACACGCCAGGAATCGACCCGGCTCGGGCTCGAAAGCCTGCGCGATCTGGCGCCCGACGGCGTGCTGATTCACGCCGGCGCCCGTCCCTTTCCCGACACCGCCCTGATCGACCGGACGCTCGACGCGCTCGACCGCTGTCCGGGCGCCATCCCCGCCCTGCCGGTGGCGGACACGCTCAAGCGCGGCGACGGCGCGACGATCGCCGGCACGGTCGACCGGCAGGGCCTGTGGCGGGCGCAGACGCCGCAGGCCTTCCGTTTCCAGGACATCCTGGCGGCGCACGAAAAGGCGCGCGGCCGCGGGATGACGGACGACGCCATGATCGCGGAGGAGGCCGGCCTGCCGGTCGCGCTGGTCATGGGCAGCGAGGACAACATCAAGATCACCACCGAGGACGACCTGGAGCGGGCGGCGCGGCTGCTCCGGGCGCCCGCCGGCATCACGCGCATCGGCAGCGGATTCGACGTGCACGCGTTCTGCCCGGGCGACCACGTCATGCTGGGCGGGGTGCGCATTCCGCACGATTTCGGGCTGGAGGGCCATTCCGACGCGGATGCGGCCCTGCACGCGCTGACCGACGCCCTGCTCGGCGCGATCGGCGACGGCGACATCGGCAGCCACTTTCCGCCGACCGATCCGCGGTGGCGCAACGCCGATTCGGCGGCCTTCCTGCGTCACGCCGCCGCGCTGGTCGCCGGCCGGGGCGGGGCGATCGCCAATGTCGATGTGACGATCATCTGCGAACGGCCCAGGATCGGGCCCCACCGGGACGCCATACGCCGGCGTATGGCGGAGATACTGTCGATCGACATTGCCGCCGTCAGCGTCAAGGCGACGACGACCGAGGGACTCGGCTTCACCGGCCGGCGCGAGGGCATCGCCGCGCAGGCCGTCGCTGCCGTCTGTCTGGCGTCCTAGGGGGCCGGGACGTGGCGCTGCATGGACGTGCCCTGCCCCGCGGAATGTCGTTCTGGCATCCCGTATGCCTGGTCTCGACTTTCTTCGGGGTCGGCCTGATCCCTTTCGCGCCCGGCACCTGGGGCTCGCTCGCGGCGCTGCCGATCGCCTGGTTCACCTACCGGCAGTACGGGACGGCCGGCGTGGTCGCCGTCGGCGTCGGTCTCTTTCTGGTCGGGTGCTGGGCCGCGTCCGTCTTCGCCCGGCGCACCAGCGACAGCGATCCCGGCTCGATCGTCATCGACGAGGTCGCGGCGCAGTGCCTGGTGCTGACCGCGGTCCCGCCGGCGCTGGAATACTATCTCGCCGCCTGCGCCATATTCCGCCTGACCGATATCCTGAAGCCCTGGCCGGCCTCTTGGGCCGACCAGTCGATGAAGGGAGGGCTCGGCATCATGCTCGACGACATTTTCGCCGGCGCCTATGCCTGGGCGCTGATGCACGGCCTCTACCTGCTGCTGGACTGAGCATGCTGGCCGACCGGCACGTCATCGAGAAGGCCGCGGCGGTCGTCGCGCGATGCCGGGACGCCGGCCTCATGGTCGCGACCGTCGAATCCTGCACCGGCGGGCTGGTGTGCGCCGTCCTCACCGCCGTTCCGGGCTCGTCGGCCGTGGTCGACCGGGGCTTCGTCACCTACAGCAACGAGGCCAAGACCGAGCTGGTCGGCGTGCCGGCGGCGCTGATCGCGGCGCATGGCGCGGTGAGCGCGGAGGTCGCCGAAGCCATGGCGACGGGCGGGCTGGCGCATTCCAGGGCGCAGATCGCGGTTTCGCTGACCGGCATCGCGGGGCCCGGCGGCGGGACGGAGACGAAACCCGTCGGGCTGGTTCATTTCGGCTGCGCCCGCACGGGGCGGGCGGTCGCGCTCCATCGCGACGTGTTTCCCGGCGATCGCGACGCGATCCGGCAGGCCGCCGTGATCGTGGCGCTGGAAATGGTCGCGCGTGCCGCCGGCTGAAGGGTTATCCACAGACCACGGCTTCTTTCCGGCGCGCTTCCCCCGCCCTATATACAGTCCACCTGTATACGCGCCGCCGGCCGCGCTAGACTGCGGCCCGACCACGCTGCCGATTGATCCGAATGACCTCTGAAATCGTCGTTCGCGGGGCCCGCGAACATAATCTCCGAAACGTCGACGTGACCCTGCCGCGCGACGCGCTGGTGGTTTTTACCGGGGTATCCGGATCGGGCAAGTCGTCGCTTGCCTTCGACACGATCTACGCCGAAGGGCAGCGGCGCTATGTCGAGAGCCTGTCGGCCTATGCCCGGCAGTTCCTCGAGATGATGCAGAAGCCGGACGTGGACTCCATCGATGGGCTGTCGCCGGCCATTTCCATCGAGCAGAAGACGACCTCGCGCAACCCGCGCTCGACCGTCGGAACCGTGACGGAGATCTACGACTACCTGCGCCTGCTGTTCGCGCGCGCCGGCATCCCCTACTCGCCGGCCACCGGACTGCCGATCGAGAGCCAGACCGTCTCCCAGATGGTCGACCGCATCCTCGATATGCCGGAGGGCACGCGGCTCTACCTGCTGGCGCCGATCGCGCGCGGGCGCAAGGGCGAATACCGCAAGGAGCTCGCCGACCTGCGGAAGCGCGGCTTCCAGCGCGTCAAGATCGACGGCGAGCATTACGACATCGAGAACGCCCCGGCGCTCAAGAAGAACTTCAAGCACGATATCGAGGTGGTGATCGACCGGCTCGTGGTGCGGCCGGACCTCGGCAACCGCCTCGCCGATTCGCTCGAGACCGCGCTCGAGCTCGCCGACGGGCTCGCCGTGGTGGAGAGCGCCGACGGCGGAGAGAGGACGATCTTTTCCGCCAAGTTCGCCTGCCCGGTCTCCGGCTTCACCATCGACGAGATCGAGCCGCGGCTGTTCTCCTTCAACAACCCGTTCGGCGCCTGCCCGGCCTGCGACGGGCTCGGCACCACCGTGTTCTTCGACCCCGGGCTGATCGTGCCCGACCCGGCGAAATCGCTGAAGAAGGGCGCCATCGCGCCGTGGGCCGGCTCGTCCTCGCCCTACTACGCCCAGACGCTGGATTCGCTGGCGCGCCACTACAGGGTCTCGACCAACGACGCGTTCGAGGACCTGCCGAAAAAGGCGCAGGACGCAATCCTGTGGGGCTCGGGCGACGAGCCGGTGAAGATGACCTACAGCGACGACGGGCGGAGCTACACCGTCGAGCGGCCCTTCGAAGGGGTTATCCCCAACATGGAGCGCCGCTTCCGCGAGACCGACAGCTCGTGGGTGCGCGAGGAGCTCGGCCGCTACCAGAGCAACACCGCCTGCGACGTTTGCAACGGCCAGCGGCTCAAGCCCGAGGCGCTGGCGGTGAAGCTCGACGGCCGGCACATCAGCCAGGTCACCGACCTGTCGATCCTGGAGGCGCGCGACTGGTTCGCCGCCCTGCCCGGGACGCTGACGGCGAAACAGAAGGAAATCGCCAGCCGCATCCTCAAGGAGATCAACGAGCGGCTCGGCTTCCTGGTCGATGTCGGGCTCGAATACCTGACGCTGTCGCGCAACTCGGGCACGCTGTCGGGCGGCGAGAGCCAGCGCATCCGGCTCGCCTCGCAGATCGGCTCGGGGCTGACCGGCGTGCTCTACGTGCTCGACGAGCCCTCCATCGGGCTGCACCAGCGCGATAACGCGCGGCTGCTCGAGACGCTGAAGCGGCTGCGCGACCTCGGCAACACGGTGATCGTGGTCGAGCATGACGAGGATGCCATCCGCGCCGCCGACTACCTGGTCGACCTTGGCCCCGGCGCCGGCATCCACGGCGGCAGGGTGGTCGCCGCCGGCAAGCCGGAAGAAGTGTTGAAGGCGACCGAAAGCCTGACCGCCCAGTACCTCACCGGCCTCCGCCGCATCGACGTGCCCGCGCAACGCCGTCGCGGCAAGAAGGGCCAGAAGCTGACGGTCAGGGGCGCGCGCGCCAACAACCTGACGAACGTCACCGTCGACATCCCGCTCGGCGCCTTCGCCTGCATCACCGGGGTATCGGGCAGCGGCAAGTCGACGCTGGTGATCGACACGCTCTATGCCGCCGTCGCGCGCCGGCTGCACAACGCCCGCGCCCAGGCCGGCGAGCATGACGGCATCGACGGGCTCGAGTTCGTCGACAAGGTGGTCGATATCGACCAGTCGCCGATCGGGCGCACGCCGCGCTCCAACCCGGCGACCTATACCGGCGCCTTCACCCCGATCCGCGACTGGTTCTCCGGCCTGCCCGAGGCGCGCGCCCGCGGCTACAAGCCGGGCCGGTTCTCGTTCAACGTCAAGGGCGGGCGCTGCGAGGCGTGCCAGGGCGACGGCGTCATCAAGATCGAGATGCATTTCCTGCCCGACGTCTACGTCCAGTGCGACGTCTGCAAGGGCAAGCGCTACAACCGCGAGACGCTGGAGATCAGGTTCCGCGAGAAATCGATCGCCGACGTGCTCGACATGACGGTCGACGAAGGCGCCGAATTCTTCAAGGCGGTGCCGACGGTGCGCGACAAGCTCGCCATGCTGCAGAAGGTCGGGCTCGGCTACATCCATATCGGCCAGCAGGCGACGACGCTCTCGGGCGGCGAGGCGCAGCGCGTCAAGCTGTCGAAGGAGCTGTCGCGCCGCTCCACCGGCCGCACGCTCTACATCCTCGACGAGCCCACCACCGGGCTGCATTTCGAGGACATCCGCAAGCTGCTGGAGGTGCTGCACACGCTCGTCGAGCAGGGCAACACGGTGGTGGTGATCGAGCACAACCTGGAAGTCATCAAGACCGCCGACTGGATCGTCGATCTCGGCCCCGAGGGCGGCGACAAGGGCGGCCGGGTGGTCGCCACCGGCACGCCCGAGGACATCGCCGCCGCGCCGGAGAGCTATACCGGCCGGTACCTCGCCCCCTATCTCAACGGGCGCGCGAAGCAGCGAAGGAGAAAGCGGGCGTAGGACGCGAGGCGCCCACGGGCCGTTACGCCGCGCGCGGGTCGCTGCGGACGATCCGGTGCCGGGCGAGATGTCCGACGATCCTCGCGAAATCGGGATCGAGCCGCGCAAGCGGGATGCAGATCACGTCGCGGATCGTCTCGCAATCGAGCTCCAGGTCGGTCCAGTCGTTGACCGACAGGACCGCGTCGACGAATTCGCCGGGCGTGCGCACCTGGCGGGCGATCAGCCGGCGCAGGTTTCCCAGGTCGGACAGCTCGCTCAGCCACAGCGAGAACGCCCCGTTCGGGCGTTTCGAACAGACCAGCCGGCTCGAATAGTCGAGGACGGCGCTGCGTCCTTCCCGTTCGAGCAATGTCACCGATGTTTTCATGGCACGCGCCTCCGCACGTTCCGGGCCCGCGTGACGATCCTTTCGGAAGGCTTCCGCGCGGCCTGCCACCACAAAAAAGTGGCTCACTCATTGAATATGGTCATTTGCCTCCGTTCGAACAGGGCAATTCCTGGAATATTTCTGTGACCGGGCTTTCGGAAATATGCGGCAAACCATATAACCGTTTATAATATATGCAACTTTTCAGCGGCGCGTGGCCGGCCCGGTCGTTCCGCGAAGACGGCCGGAATGGCGGCGCGAGGACAATACGAAGGTTGCGTTCGACGGAATCCGCTTTAGATTTCAACAGCCGGCGGCGGGCGCTAAAATCGCCCAACCAGCCGCCCGTCCGGCTTTCGAGCAACACATCATGACCCGACTTCATTGCCTGCCGGACGGCAGGGTTTTCCCGATCCGGGACGGCGAAACGATCCTCCAGGCCTGCGTGCGCGAAGGGGTCCCCCATGCCCAGGCCCGCGGCGGTCAGGCGAAATGCTCGACCTGCCGCGTCTGGGTCCTCGACGGGCTGGAAAACTGCGCCGGACGCAAGACGGCCGAACAGTCGCTCGCCAGCCGGCTGACCTTCGCCAGCCAGATACGGCTGGCCTGCCAGACGACGGTGACGGGAGACGTGCGCTTCCGCCGTCTCGTGCTCGACGAGCTCGACCTCGATCTCACCACCCAGCTCGCGCGCAAGCGGCTCGGCCCGTGCGGCGAAAGCCGGGAGATCGCCATCCTGTTCGCCGACATCCGCGACTTCACGCGGCTGTCGCAGGCGCTGTCCGCCTACGACGTGATGTACGTGCTGAACCGCTGCATGTACCAGTTCGGCGAGATCGTCGAGAGCAACGGGGGGCATATCGACAACATCATCGGCGACGGGATCATGGCGCTGTTCGGCGTCAACGGAGAGGAAGACGCGCCGCTGCGCGGCATCAAGGCGGCGCTCGAGATGCTGCAGGCCGTCGACCGGATGAAGCCCTACATGGCGGCGATGTACGATCAGGCGTTCGACATCAAGATCGGCGTGCATTACGGCGAGGCGGTCGTCGGCCGGCTGAACGGCGCGGTCTTCGCGTTCAACAACGCCTGCCCGCATCTCAACCTGCCGGCCTTCGCCAGCGTCCTGACGGCGGACAGCGGCATCCAGTGCCGCTGGCACGAAAGCTGCTTCGACCTCGCGACCGGCGCCATCCGCACCTGGTGCGACGCGCTGACGGAAGGGGGCATCGCGGTCGGGCACGAGGAAATCGGCAACGTCAGCAAGAACCGCCGCCCCATGGTGGTCTACCCCGCCCGCACCAGCGACGGCGGCATCTGGGTCAGCTTCGAGACGGGGTGAGCGCTTTCGTCCCTACCCTTCCAGGATCACCCGCGCGAGTTCGTCGGGCATGCTGAGCATGGGAAAGTGGCCGGTGTCGAACGCGTGCCAGCGCGCGCCGAGAGTGCCGGCGGCGCGGCGCTGGTGCGCCTCGCCCGGGCGGTCGGCGCGCCGGCAGAACACGACCGACGCGTCCCACGCCTGTTGCCAGAAATTCTCCAGCACGACCGGCTCGTAGAAGCACGCGCGCGGGTGCACGCCGGAACGGTCGGCGGCCCACTCGGCCAGGGCGGGATCGAGATCGGGCAGGAAGCGTTTCAGCCGTTCGTCGCGCGTCGGACCGGTGGCGAGATCGGTTTCAATCGTGCCGGGGCCGGGCACGATGTCCCTGATCCGCTCGCCGTGCCTCAGCGCCAGCGCGTCGCAGAACACCAGCCGGGCGATCCGCTCGCGGGCGAGCTCCGCGGTCTTCGCCATCACCATGCCGCCGGCCGACGCGCCCGCCATCACCACGTCGCGCAG